>Ga0209517_10004775_pt1 | contig 17613 bp, 12 predicted proteins | sample PeaSoiMetSII2010_FD_187695 | JGI IMG/M metagenome (GOLD analysis project Ga0209517, IMG submission 187695) | Peat soil microbial communities from Weissenstadt, Germany - SII-2010 (SPAdes) (version 2) | ecosystem: Environmental > Terrestrial > Soil > Wetlands > Peat | place: Germany...
AAAGCCGGTCGCGGGCCTGGATTACGATCGGAAGCGGAATCGCGAAGGCGAGCTTCGCGCTTGCCCCGGCGATCGTGCATTTGACGCTGGCCACGACCAGTTGTTCCGACCCGGCGCCGCTCTCGGCCGCCGCGGTCGCGCCCTCCGAGCTGAAGAGCACGTGCAGTCCCTCGCGATTGGCAAACAGGCCGCTCAAGACCCGCTCGACCGCGCCGATAAAAACTTCGGGTGCGACTCGCGCCAGCACCCGGGATTCGATCGGAGTCAACGCAGGCGAATCGGCCGCCGCGGCCAGGCTGGCGACATCGCCGCCGACCGCAGCTTTTATAATGACGGATGCCAGCGCGAGATCGATCTTCAGGATGATCGCCGGCTCGTCGCTGAATCCAAGACTGGTAAAATGATAGGGCTTGGGCTGGGCGAAGAAGTCGCCGGAAGACTCCAGCTCGAGCTTCTGTTGCTCGACGCTTACCGGATGGCCGGCAATCGCCGACAGGCCTTCGCTCAAATCGTCGAACAGCCGCTCGCCCAGAAGGCGCAACTGGTGCAACTCGGCGGGCTTCAACCCCCAAGTTTCGGATAGTGCTGAAAGCAGGCCCTTATGCATCGCGAAGGGCCTTTGTGCAAAGTCAGTGCCGCCGAAAAGGTGTTTCCCTGTGGGCTGGTCGTATGAGCAGCTAAATGAGTTTCACCGCATTTTGAGAGGACTGCGATGGTCCACTCGCGCCGCGGCGGGCGAGACCGGTATTGCAGCGCTGCCACTCAGTCGCATCGATGCGTAAAAATGCCAATGCCAACCACGCAATATAACGCCGTTTAACAAATGGAAGGAAAAGTTGCTTCCTGGTAGACCCCGCCGGCCGGGCCTCGAGCCGCCTCCCCCGCAGTTTCCAGATAGAAGCCGGTAGCATCAAGCGCTGGCCAGACAAAGGAAAAGGAGAAACGGATATGAGTCTTAGCGTAATCACCAACATTGGGTCATTGATCGCCAGCAACGAGCTGACGAACAATCAAACGGCCCTCAACCAGACGACCGCCGAGCTTACGAGCGGCAAGCGGATCGTCAATGCCTCGAACGATCCGGGCGCTTTGGTTTTGGCGACCGAGGAGCAGGGGCTACTCGGGGCTTTCGGCCAGGCCCAGAACAACACCGCCAACGCGACGTCGTTCCTGCAGACCGCCGACGGCGCGCTGAGCAACATCGCCAACCTGCTGCAGACCGCGCAGCAACTGGCCACCGAGGCGTCTGACGGCTCGTTCAGCAGCGGCCAGTTGACGGCCCTGGACAAGCAGTATCAGGCGATCCTTAACAGCATCACGCAGATCGTCAATGGCAGCACGTTCAACGGCACGTCGTTGCTGCAAGGTTCCTCGATCACCTTCCAGGTCGGAGCGACCAACTCGAGCAACGATCAGCTCACGATCACGCTGCCCTCGGTCGCCGTCGGCACGCTCTCGCTCAGCGGGACGGATCTGACCTCGCAGACCGACGCCCAGACCGCGCTGGGAAAAGTGACCACCGCGCTAGCGACGGTGGCCGGCGCGCGGGGCGCCCTTGGTGCGTCGGAGCAGCAACTGAGCGCGATATCGAGCAACCTGCAGTCGACGACTCAGAATCTGACCAGCGCGTTGTCGACCATCCAGGACACCAATGTCGCGCAGACCTACGCGACCTACACGCAAGAACAGGTGCTCCAGCAGATCGGAGTGCAGGTCCTGCGTCAGGCGGATTCGGCGCCAACCCAGTTGGTAGCGTTGTTCCAGTAGGCAGGAGGACGGGGAGAGGTGGAGAGCCCGGCGAGCGGGTCGGCCAAGCCACTCGCCGGGCGCGGACCTAAGGACCCCGAAACGGCCAACCAGGCATAAGGCATTTTTCCGATGGCATCAGCGGCTTCAGGCGTAACCTTGCAGGGTTTCACGGGCGTGAACTTCAGCCAGATTCTCGATTCGGTGCTCGCCAACGCGCAGGTTCCGATCACAAATCTGCAGGACGAAGTCACCAGCGAAAATACCGCGATCAGCACGCTCGGCCAGCTCAGCAGCGACTTCACCAGCGTGCAGCCGGCGCTGAACGCGATCAACCTGAGCCTGAGCATTCCGCCGGTTGCCGCGACCGCGTCGGACGGCGCGCCGTTCACGGCCCAGGCTTCGGGCGCAGCGCTGGCGGGAAGCTACGCGGTCACGGTCGCGCAACTGGCGGCGGCCCAGAGCATCGCCTCGCAAGGCTACGCAAACGAGACCGACAGCGTGGGCAACGGTACGATGACCATCAAGATCGGCGGCGTCGCGACGCCGATTACGATCGACTCCAGCAACGATACGCTCGACGGAGTTGCGGCCGCGATCAATTCCGCGAACCTGGGCGTGACCGCTCAGGTGTTCAACACCGGACTTGCCGGCGCACCTTACCGGCTCGAAGTTACCAGCAACTCGACGGGTGCGGCCCAGTCCTTCTCGATCAGTTCGAGCCTGACGGGTGGGACTGCTCCGGACTTCGTCAACGCCGAGGTCGGGCCGACTTCGGGCTCGATCAGCGGCACCTCGACACCGACCGTCGGTGGCACCTACAGCGGCGATCTCACGCAGGGGTATCAGTTCAATGTGACCTCCGGCGGAACGCTGGGCAGCGACGCGATCACGATCGCGTACAGCTCGGATTCCGGCGAGAGCGGCACCATCACGGTGCCCGCGAATTACACGGCGGGAACGCCGATCGACGTGGCGGACGGGCTCACGCTCTCGCTATCCGCAGGCACGCTCGAAACCGGCGACCAGTTTTCCGCCGCCGCTTTTGTTCCGACCATCAGCATGGCGCAGGACGCCAAGGTTCAGGTCGGCAACCAGATCGTGACCTCGGGCTCCAACGCGGTCAGCAACGCGATTCCGGGCGTGACATTGAATCTGACCAGCACCGGCGGTCCCGCGACGGTCACCGTGGCGGCCGACAGCAATGCGCTCGCGAATCAGATCAGCACGTTCGTCAGCGCGTACAATCAGCTGATCGGCGACGTCCAGGCCAACACCCAGGCGATTCCGAACCAGACTCCGCCGCCGCTGGCTGCCGACGGCGGCCTGCGCAGCACGCTCTTCAACATGGGGCTCCAGCTCGGCAACGTGAATCTCTCGAACCTCGGGATCAGCATCAATCAGCAGAGCGGCCAGCTGGTTTTCAGTCAGTCGAACTTTCTCGAGCAGGAAGCGTTGAATTCGACCGCGGTGACTCAGGCCCTGTCGGGGGTTTACTCGGCCCTCTCGCCGGTGGTCAACGACGCCCTGACTGCAAACACGGGCGTGATCGCCGCGGAGACGACCTCGCTTCAGAATCAAGTAACGCAAAACACGCAACAGATCGCGACGCTCAACCAGCAACTCCAACTGGAGCAGACCCAGTTGGCCGCGGAGTACGCGCAGATTCAGGCCGTCGTCGCCCAATATCAGAACATCGCCCAGCTTTTTGCCAGCAGCAGCTCGAGCAGCAGCGGAAGCTCGACCAGCACCTCGATACCGGGATCGAATCTGTCGATTGGGGCGTGATCGGAAGAGGGATCGCCAATGAAACTCACCCAAGCATATACACAATGTCAAAATATCACTCTCGAGGGCGAGACCGCCTTCGAGGAGTTGTACACGCGGCTTTCCCGATGGACTGGTGAAGCTTCGGAGAAACTCGAGAGCGGCGACCTCGGCGGCTTCGAAGCGCTGGTCGAGAAGTGCGTGACGTTGCTCGGCTTCATGGATAGCTGCATCGACCTGTCCGGCAACTACGACATCGCCACGCGCATCCTGAGCCTGCATCGCTTTCTCATCGGCGGGCTGGTGCGAGCGAAGGCCGAGCGCAACGGCGCCGCGCTGACCGGACTGCCGGAGGTGTTCGTATCGTTGTCGGAGATCTTCGTCGCGATCCGCGACAGCCGCGCAAAGAGTGACGGCGCCGGAAAAGGCGATCGGTGAAGTCCCGCCCCCGGTTAGGCCATATTAGACGAGCCTCAGGACGCAAACCCTGGCCGGGCGCGCTCAAGACCGGTCTAGACATATTAAATCTCACCCAAGCCGCGCGAGCATTTTCCCGGCCCGTGCGCGGCATGCAACCGTAACAGTTTTAGGACTGCCACAAGGCCGCTCGCGCATCGGCCGGCGTTTCATCTGCCGACCGGTCGCGACGAGCGCGAATCGCGCGGCCCAATGCCCAATGAAATCGAAGGCTTTCAGCGGAAGTCGAGGCTGGTAGGGGCTGGCTGCGAGCCGATCCCATAACTTCCTTCGATGGCACTCGAAAGCGGGCATGGCAGGTGCAATAGAGCTGCGAGATTTGCGTTCGCGCCGCGAATCCATTCAATGACCGCGGCTTTGTAATGGCCGCGGCTTTGAGAAGGGATCCCTCCGGCACGAATGCGGGAGACCAAATGAACCGCCAACAGCGCAGGGCTTCGGCAAAGCGCGCTTTGCAGCAGCCATCTGTACATCCGGGCAGAAATTTATCCGAAATGGCGAATCTCGGCATCCGGCAGGCCGTGGACCTCGGACTCGCCGGCAAGCCCCGGGAAGCGGCCGCGGAGTATCGCCGCGTACTATCGATACAGCCGGGGAACGCCGTCGCGCACTCCAACCTCGGATGCGTCTTGAGCGAGCTGCGCGAGTTCGAGCCGGCGGAAGTCCATTTCAAGCGGGCGATTGCGCTGCGGCCGGGTCTCGCCGATTCGTACGCGAACTTTTCCTACCTGATGCTCAAGCGATGCAGCTACGAGGAGGCGGAAAGTCTCGCCCGCAAGTGCATCACGCTCGACAGCCGTCACGTAAACGGCTGGATCAATCTCGGCTGCGCGATGCGCGGGCTGGGCCGGCCCACCGACGCCAGGCAAGCGTTCCTGACTGCTACGCTGCTCGCTCCGGAGCGGGCGCAGGCCTGGTGCTTTCTGGGCGACGCCCACCTGGCGGACCAGGAAATTCAGCTCGCAAAGGAATGCTTCGAGCGGGCGATCGCGATTGACCCTCGCAACGCCGACGCGCACGGCGGTCTCGGCGTCGTGCTCTCGTGCAGCCGGGATTGGGACCGCGGAATCGCGAGCCTGGCGCGCGCGTTGTCGATCGACCCACTTAATGTGAAAGCGCTGATGAATATGGGCGCGGGACTCTACATGCAGAGCCATCCCGAGGCCGCCAAGCACGCGTATCGCAAGGCCGTCGAAGCCGCGCCCGACAACGACGCCGCGAAATTGAAGCTTGCCACTATCATGCCGCTGATCGTCCGCTCGGATGCGGAACTGATCAGATGGCATCTGGGTGCGATCAACGAGTTGAGCGCGCTGCTGGAACACACGCCGCTCAAAATCGCCGACCCGTTCCTGGAAGTGAACTTCACGAATTTCCACTCCGGCTATTTCGGATTGAACGAGATCGAAATCAACCGGACGCTGGCGCAGGTCTTTCTGAAAGCCTGCCCGGCGCTGGCGTGGACGGCGCCGCATTGCGAGAGCTGGACGAAGCCGGAGCGCGTGCGGGTCGGAGTAGTCACCGCGTTTGCCCAGGACCATATCGTCCACGAGCTTTTCCAGGCGATACGGCAGCACTTCGATCGCGAGCGCTTTGAAGTGATCGCATTCACGCCATGCCGGCGAGGCGCGCAATCTCCGGCCGCGGCGGCCGAGGCCAATGCGGCGCGCGTGCTGCCGGCCTCGATCTTCGAGGCGCGCCGGACGATCGCTGAGGCGCGACTCGACGCGATGTTCTACCTCGACGTTTTCGTCGACCCGTTCATCTACTTCCTGAGCTTCGCCCGCCTCGCGCCCGTTCAATGCACGACCTGGGGCCATCCGGTGACGACCGGACTGCCGAACATGGACTACTTCATCTCGGCCGATGACTGGGAGCCCGAGCATGCCGATGCGCACTACACGGAACGGCTGGTGAGGCTCCGCGAACTGCCGATGTATTTCGGCCGGCCACCGGTCCCCGAAAAGTCGCTCGACCGCGTGCAGCTCGGACTTCCGGCGGACGCGAAGCTTTACACCTGCATGCAGAGCCTGTTCAAGCTGCATCCCGACTTCGACGAGGCGCTGGGGTCGATCCTGCGGCGCGATCCCAAAGGTAGGATTTTGCTGCTTACGGGAGAGCATCAGAACTGGAACAAGATCTTCGCCGAGCGCTTCAGCGCGCGCTTCGCAGACGTGATGGACCGGCTGTTCTTCACGCGGCGGCTCTCGCGCCGGGAATATCTGGCGCTGCTGATGGAATCGGACGCGGTCCTCGACCCGTTTCACTGGGGCGGCGGCAATACCACGATCGAGGCGCTGGCCGTCGGGATTCCCGTGCCGACGCTGCCGGCGCCTTATCTGCGGGGCAGGCTGACCCTGGGTTTCTATCGCAAGATGGGCATCCCGGAGCTGATTGCCTCGAACGCGCAGGAATTCGTCGAGCTCAACTACCGAATCGCGAACGATCCGGATTTCCGCGCCGCGATGAAAGCCCGGATCGAGGAGCGCCTGCCGCTGCTCTACGGAAACATGGAAGCGATCCGCGAGCTCGAAAGCTTCTTCCTGCGCGCGATCGAAGCCGCAGGCGGAGGGCGTTAAGCTCAGCGGATCAGATCTGGAAGTCGCCTTTGCGCGGCCGCCTGGTCTTTCGCCTGGCCTCGTCGGCCTCGCGCTCGAGCTCCTCGAGTTCCTTTCGCACCTGTTCGAGGCGCCCGCGAAACTCGTCTGCGTCGATCTTGAGACCTACTCCGCAGCCGGCGCAGGCGAAATGGGCCGGCGCATTTTGCTCGAACTCGCGCACCAGGATCGGATTCTTGTGACCGCACTTCGGGCACGCGATGTCGACGGTTTCATCCTCAAACATTTCAGGCTCTCTCGTATCGAATACACCGATTGGTTGCTATCGCGCAACAATTCTGCCGCTCGCCTGTAGCGCAACCGCGCCGGCTGCGCCTTTTGTCAATAGTCAGTCCGGCGATGCATACCATCACTCGCGGGCCGGTCTGTTTGTACTACTCATCTTTTGATGACTCAGCCGGGGTCAAAATCACGGACCTGCGCGAACCTGATCGACACCGCGGCGTCTGCGCTCGGGTCCGGCCATGATCTTGCTAATCTTCCTAGCCGTCCGGATTGGAGGGGAAAGACATGGAAGCGATGGCGGCCGAGGCGACAGTCCGTTCGGAGCTACATCTGGAGATCCGCGAATATCTGAACCGGATGTTCACGGAGCAGACGGTCGAGGGCGACAACGGCCCCAACCGCATCTTTCCGGCCAGCCTCACGCCGGAGCGCGGCGCGGTCCTGAGCGCGGTCTGCCGCGCGATCAAGCCCCGCGCGACGCTCGAAGTCGGGATGGCCTGGGGCGTATCGACGCTGCTGATCCTCGAGGCGCTGGCGGAATCCGACGTGCCGGCGGCGCCTCACGTCGTGATGGATCTGGCGCAGTCGACCTTCTATCACAACGCGGCCAGGCTCTCGCTCAAAAAACTCGGGCTCGAAAACTACGTCGAGTTTTACGAAGCGCCTTCCGAGCTGGTCCTGCCCCATCTGCTGGCCAACGGCCGGCGGTTCGATTTCGCCTTTATCGACGGCGATCATCATTTCGACTCGGCCTTCAACGATTTCCGCTTCGCTCATCTGCTGCTCGTGCCCGGCGGAACAATACTGTTCGATGATGCGTGGGGCGACAGTGTCTATCTGGTGAGGCGTTATGCGGAAACGAATTTCGGCTACAAGCCCATAAACGTCGCGTGCCCGATACCGATGTACAATGGGCGCGCAGCGCTGTGGGCCGTACAGAAGCCCCTGGAGCCGGTCGAGCGCGGAAGCTGGGAGGCGCCAATCAAGCCGTTCTTCAACGAACTGATCCCGCGCTTTCCGGGAGTCGTGCCCGAGCTGCTCGACAATATGGTCGGCGAATGCCGCGCGACGCGGATCGTGATGAAAGGCGGCCTCGAAAGTCTGGTCGAAGCCGCGGCTCACCGCGTGCACGCGGCGGTCCGTCAAATTGACGAGGTGGTTCGCGTCGCCGAAACCTTCGCGGCCCTCGCCGTTCCCGAAACCGCCGCCGAGACTCATCGGCTGCTCGATTCGATCACGCGGGCCTTTGCTTCAGCCCACGAGCATCGCGATCCTTCGCAGCTCGAACGAGCCGCGGCGGCGCTCGAGAAGCTCAAGGCCATCTTCAGCCTGAGCACGGCGCCCGACGCGATCGCGCGTCAGTCCGCGGCCTGATCGATTAGTCTCCGAGGTTTCGTCGAGAGCGTGCGATCGCTTCGGTTGGATTCGTTCTCCCGGCCGGCCTACGCTCGGACTTGCAACTGAGCCGTAAAGGAGCCGGAGAGCATGAAATGCAACGCGATCGTCGTCAGGAAGACCGGCGGCCCCGAAGTGCTCGAATTCACCGAGCAGAGCGTTCCCGAGCCCGGTCCCGGCCGGGCGCTCGTGCGCCATCGCGCGATCGGGCTTAACTTCGTCGAGATCTATTTCCGCAGCGGCCTGTATCCCGCGCCCGCGATGCCGTTCACGCCCGGCACGGAAGCCGCCGGTATCGTCGAGGCGATCGGCCCGGGCGTCAGCGAAGTTGCGGTGGGAGATCGCGTAGCCTACGCAACCGGTCCATTCGGCTCCTACGCCGAAGCGCGCGTGATACCCGCCAACCTGCTGGTCAAGCTACCCGACAACCTCGACGAGGCGACCGCCGCCGCCGCGATGCTCAAGGGACTCACGGCCCAGTACCTGCTCTTCTCCACCTACGCGGTGAAGCGTGGCGATACGATCCTGGTGCATGCCGCCGCCGGCGGCGTGGGACTCATACTGTGCCAGTGGGCCAAGCATCTCGGCGCAAAGGTAATTGGCACCGTCGGCAGCGCGGAGAAGGCGCGCATTGCCGCCGCCAACGGCTGCGATTATCCAATCAACTACAGCGCCGAAGACTTCGTCGCGCGGGTGAGAGAGATCACGGGCGGCGCGATGGTCCCCGTGGTGTACGACTCCGTCGGCGAGGCGACCTTCATGAAGTCGCTGGATTGCCTTCGCCCTCTCGGACTGATGGTGAGCTTCGGACAGGCGTCGGGGATGGTGCCTCCGTTCAGCATCAACCTGCTGAGCACCAAGGGCTCGCTCTACCTTACCCGGCCGACGCTGCAAACCTACGCCGCGACTCGATCAGATCTGGTGAGGCGATCTAACGCGCTTTTCCAGGCACTCGGCAGCGGCATAGTTCGATGCGAAATCAAGCAGCGGTTCGCACTCCGCGATGCTGCCGAAGCTCATCGCGCGCTCGCCGCCCGCGAGACCACGGGCTCGAGCATCCTGATTCCGTAGAGCCGCATCCGGGATCCTTCCTATCCGGCGAGCTTCGCATTTGGTCTACGCGGCACCGTGGCGTAGCAGCCGGCCGGGAGTTGCGCCGGTTTGATTGTCGTCCTCGATCGTGACTTGGCCGTTCACCATGATGCAGCGATAGCCTGATGCCTTGCGCACGCGGCGCCATTCGCCGCCCGGCAGGTCTCGCGCGATTTCCATCGGCTCGACGTGGAGCTGGTCGAAGTCGTAAACCACGATGTCCGCCGGCGCTCCTTCACGCAGCAGGCCGCGGTCGCGAAAGCCGGCGCAGAATGCGGGCAGAGCGCTGAGGCGCCAATGCGCTTCCTCGAGGCTCAACATCGAGTGCTCGCGCACCAGCCGCTCGAGGAACTCGGTCGGGTACTGTCCTCCCGTGAAGAACTTGGTGTGCGCGCCGCCATCGGAAACGCCCGGGATAAGATAAGGACAGTCGAGCATCTCCTTCATATAGTCCATGTTCTGGTTGGGCCCGGGCGCGTAGAACTCGCTGCGCAAGTCGTCGGCCACGGATATATCGAGCATTGCGTCGACCGGATGCTTCCCGCTGCGCTCCCCCGCTTCGCGCAGAGTCAGGCCTTCATACTCCTTTAAGTCCTCGCGCTCGACGCTGGTGATGAAAATCTGATCGAACTCGGAGGTGATAACGAACGGCACCTGCGATTTGAGCGCCGCGCGCCGCGACGGGTCGCCAAGCTTGGCCTTACGTTCCGCAGAGGTGCCCGTGGTTGCGTCGCACCAGGCCTGGCATTCGTCGAACAGGTTCCAGTTCTCGAACGTGAACGCCATCCCGGTGTCCGCCGTGACCGCCTGCCCATAGACGCGCAGGCCGCGCTGGCGGCAGCTTTCGAGCCACGCAATCGTGCCGCGATGGACGAAGGGCAGATTGTCGCGCGGCTGAACGACATTGTAGAGCACCGGACGCCCGCTCAGCTCGGCTAGTTTCTCGAAGTGCTGGATATCGTGCTGCGAGTCCGCGCTCGCGAGCGTCATCTGGATGAAGCCCTCGTTGCGCCGCCCGAGCACGCGCGCGAGCGCCAGGCAGGTGTCGTCCGACATAACGTCGGAGACCATCGGCGTGCCGTCGAAATCGCGCTGCACGCAAGCCGGACCGTTGGGGTCGAGCCGCTGCGCGGACCATCCGCACGCGCCGGCGTCCATCGCCTCGTCGAGCAGGCGGCAGATCTCGCGCTCCTCCTGCTCGGTCGGCGGCCGGCGTTTCGCCTCCTCGAGACCCATCACCCAAGTCAACAGCGGAGAGACCGGCATATAGGGCAGGATATTCACGGCCTTCGGACGGCGCTCCACGCTGTCGAGAAATTCGGGAAACGTGATCCAGTCCCACGGCATCCCGGCCTTCATCGCCGCGAACGGAATCGCCTCGACGCGCGTCATCGTGAGCATCGCGCGCTCACGCGCATCGGGACGGACCGGCGCGAAGCCGAACCCGCAATTTCCGATCACGATCGAGGTTACGCCGTGCCAGCTCGAGATCGAGCAGTACGGATCCCAGAACAACTGCGCGTCGTAATGGGTATGCAGATCGATGAAGCCCGGCGCGACGATCATGCCGCCCGCGTCGATCACCCGCGCGCCACTCGCCGATCCCAACCTGCCGATTTTCGCGATGCGCCCGTTGCTGATCCCGACATCGCCACGAAACCGCGGCATCCGCATGCCGTCGATGATCATTCCGCCGCGAATGACCACATCGAATTCCGCCATGACTTGGCCTCCTGAGGCTGGAGATCGCGATCGCATCGCTGCGATCTCAATCTCATTTGCACAATCGCTATGTCAATCCGTACGCCGATACGCGCCGCGGCCGCTAGCCACTTGCGGGAATGAGGCTGCGCCAGCGGCGGCGGGCCGTATCCAGCTCGGCGCGCGGCCCGGCCGGGTATCGAGACAGGTGGGCGGGCTCTGGATGCTTCCCGCGCGCGAGTAACGACAGTATCGCGGCGCCGCGGAGCGTGCCGGTCTGATCGAACGAACGGAGCACCGGCTGCGGCGCGCGAAGTGCTGCCAGCGCCGAAGCGAACGCCTCGTTGGCGGCAAACTGGCCTTCGACGATGATGTCGCCGCGCGCCCGCAGCATATCGAGGCAGTAGTGAGTCATCAGTGCGGAGTACAAAGCGGCCAGCGCGGCACGCACTCGCGGCATCGCGGGAACGCGTCCCTCGATCCTGCCCGCACAGGCCCGAAACGGCCCGCCCTGGTCCGAGAACGAAGGTATCGCGAGCGTTCCGGTTGCGAGCACCGCTTGCAGGTCCTCGGCCGAGGGGTTGGCCGCGAGCGCATCTTCGCCGCAGATCGCGGCGTATTCGCGGCCGCCCATGAAGCGCGCCGTCGGCACCGGATTCCCGAACGCATCGACGTTGGCCAGCGTATCGCGCCGTTGGTCCAGCGCGTCGAGCGACCCGCCATGCGCCATGATCACGATCCAGGTGCCGGTGGAAACGACGCAGAAAGGATCCTCGCGAGTCGCGCGATGCGCCAGGTAACTGGCGTTGCTGTCGTGAATTCCGGCCAGCACTGCGCAAGCCGGCGCGAGCCCGGCGGCGCTCAGGATTTCAGCCCGCGGCGGCCCGAGCGCGGTCCATGCCTTGGCCCGCGCGCCGAATCGCGCATGCCAGCCCATCGTTTTCGCGAAAGCCGAGAAGTCGCGCTCGCGCGGCGCCCAGAGATCGGTGTGGCAGCCGAGCGAGGTCGGGTCCCACGCGCGCACACCGCACAGCCGCCACGCCCAATACTGCGGGTAGAGAATGATTTCCGCGCGGCTGAATTCAGCCGGGTAATTGCGATGTTGCCAGAAAAGCTGGCGGCCCAGATTGAGGCCGGCCGGGAGCCGGGGCGAAGCGGTGCGCGCGAAGTCGCGCGCGATCGATTCGTACTCTGAGTCGATTTCTCCTACTCCGTCGAACTCATAGTCGAGGATCGGCAACGCAAGCTGCTCGTCTTTGATCAGGGCTGCACAAGCGCCATGCGATACCGGCACGATCGAGTGGACCTCGAACTCGCGCGCGATTTCCGCGAGTCCGCTCACGAGCCATGCGAACAGATCGTCCACGTCGAAATGCGGATACGGCGGCCCCGGCTTAACGGGATTGGAGCGTTCGAACGAAAGCATCGCACCGCCGCGATCGTCGACCGCGCACAATCGCACCTTGCTCTTGCCCACGTCGAAGACCGCGGTGGCTCCCGGACGGCTCACAAGCGCAGCTTTGCACAAAGCTCGCGACATTTCCCGCAATTGAATTCCACCGCCTGCCTGCTACGATCCCGGCGTGGTACGCGACTTGTGGGACGAAGCTGCGGCGGAGCGGCTGCCGCAGCCCGAGACGCTGCTTTACCGCTCCCATCTGCTGGGCTCCGATCTGCAGGTGACGAATTTCGGCGGCGGCAACACCTCGGCGAAGCTGCCGATGGAAGATCCGCTGACCGGCGCGCGCGCAACTGTGCTCTGGGTCAAGGGATCGGGCGGCGATCTCGGCTCGATGGCTCTCAGCGGCTTCGCGAAGCTCTACCTCGATAAACTGCTCGCGCTGGAAAAACGTTACCGCGGGCGCGAACACGAAGACGAGATGGCCGCGTACCTTGAATACTGCGCGTTCGCCGGGAGCACATCCGCCGCGAGCATCGATACTCCGTTGCATGCGTTTCTCCCGTTCGCTCACGTGGATCATGTCCATCCCGACGCGGTGATCGCGATCGCGGCGACCCGCCGCAGCGAGGCGATCTCAAAGGAAGTTTTCGGCGACGACCTCGGATGGCTGGCGTGGCAGAGACCGGGATTCGATCTCGGCCTCAGATTGCGCGATCTGGTGCGCGCCAATCCGCGCATACGCGGCGCGATCCTCGCCGGTCACGGGCTTATCACCTGGGGCGACTCATCGGCGGCATGCTATCGGAACACGATCGATACGATTCGGCGCGCGGAGGAGTGGCTCGGCGCGCGCGGCGCGTCGCTCGCGCCGTTCGGCGGCGACCGGGTTCCGTCGCGCGCCGCCGGGGAACGCGCCGCGATCGCCTCGGAGTTGATGCCGAGCCTGCGGCGGCATCTGTCGAAAGCGGAGCGCAAAATCGGTCATTTCAGCGACGATCGCGAGGTGCTCGAGTTCGCCGGTTCAGATCGCTTCGAGGAGTTGGCGTCGATCGGCACTTCCTGCCCCGACCATTTTCTGCGCACCAAGATCCGGCCGCTGGTTTTGCCCGGCGATCCGGCCGTTGCGAAGAGCACCGCCGGCGACGCCGTCGAACGCTATCGTACTGAGTATCAGACTTACTATCAGCGGTGGCGCCGGCCGGATAGTCCGCCGATGCGCGACTCGAGTCCGGTCGTGATCCTCATGCCCTCGGTCGGGATGTTTACCTTTGCCGGCGACAAGGCGGCGGCACGAATCGCGGCTGAGTTCTACCGCAACGCGATCCGCGTGATGCGGGGTGCGGCCGCGGCCGGCGAATATGTAGGTCTGCCCGAGCAGGAAGCCTTCGGCATCGAGTACTGGACGCTCGAGGAAGCCAAGCTGCGCAGGCAGCCGCCGCCGATGCCAATGGCTGGGCGCGTTGCGATCGTAACCGGCGCCGCCGGCGGTATCGGTCATGCGGTCGCGCGGCGCCTGCTGGCCGACGGCGCGTGCCTGATGCTGTGTGACCTCGACGCGGAACGGCTCGACAAAGTGCGCGGCGAGCTTGCCGAGCGGTTCGGCGGCGACCGGGTTCGGAGCGCGCGATGCGATACCACCGACGAGCAGCAGGTGCAGCAGGCATTTGCGCTCGCAGCGCGCGAGTACGGCGGCGCGGATATCGTGGTCTCGAGCGCCGGTATCGCGTCGGCCGCGCGGATCGAGGACACCACGATCGAGTTGTGGCATCGCAATTTCGAGGTGCTGGCGACCGGCTATTTCATTGTCGGCCGCGAGGCGGCGCGGCTGCTCAAGGCGCAAGGCACCGGCGGCTCGATCGTGTTCGTGGCGAGCAAGAACGCGCTGGCGGCGTCGCCGGGCGCGGCGGCCTACAGCGCCGCCAAGGCGGCCGAGATTCATCTGGCGCGATGCATGGCGCTGGAGCTGGCGCCCGACGGAATCCGGGTAAACGTCGTCAACCCCGACGCCGTCCTGCAAGGCTCGCGAATCTGGTCGGGAAGCTGGCGTGCCGAGCGCGCGGCCGCATACGGGATCGATCCATCCGAGCTGGAGACTTACTATCGCGAGCGGAGCCTTCTTAAGCAGAATGTGACACCCGAAGACGTGGCCGAGGCGGTATACTTTTTCGCCTCCGACCGATCATCGAAATCCACCGGCAACATTATTAATGTCGACGCCGGGAACGCGGCGGCGTTCACCAGGTAGGAGATACGCCATGCGGCCGAGCACGCCAATCAATCCCGAATTGATCGCGAAGCAGAATGCGCGGCTCGAGAAAGATCTCGATGCGGATTACGAGCATTTGGGCGAGGTGCTCGCGCGGCAGCGAGTCGATCTCGAAGACCTGACCGCGCGCATCCAGCGCTTGGCGGTTGCGATTCCGACCTGGGGCGTCGGATCGGGCGGCACGCGCTTCGCGCGATTTCCGGTCGCCGGCGAGCCGCGCAACGTGTTCGAGAAGCTCGAGGACTGCGCGGTGATCCAGCAGCTCGGCCGCGCGACACCGGCGGTGTCGCCGCATTTCCCGTGGGATCGGGCCGACGACTTGGGCGGGTTGCGCGAGGTCGCGCACAACTATGGACTCGCCTTCGACGCGGTCAACTCGAACACGTTCGAAGATCTGCCGGGACAACTCTCCTACAAATTCGGCAGTCTCACTCATACCGACCGGGCGGTCCGCGAGCAGGCGATCGCGCACAATCTCGAATGTATCGAGATCGGCAAGCAACTTGGCTCGCGCGCGCTCACGGTCTGGATCGGCGACGGCTCGAATTTTCCGGGCCAGCAGAATCTCGGCGCCGCGCTCGAACGTTATCTGGAGAGCATGCGCGAGATCGTCGCGGCGCTGCCACCAGGATGGCGCGCCTTTATCGAGCACAAACTCTACGAGCCCGCGCTTTACTCCAGCGTGATTGCCGACTGGGGCACGAGCTTCATTTGCGCATCGCGACTCGGTGCGAACGTGCAATGCCTGGTGGATCTGGGCCATCATGCGCCGACCACCAATATCGAGCAGATCGTCGCGCGGCTGATTCAGTTCGGCAAGCTGGGCGGATTCCACTTCAACGATTCCAAATACGGCGACGACGATCTCGACACCGGCTCGGTGAATCCGTTCCAGATTTTCCTGATCTTCAACGAGCTGGTGGACGCCGAGCTGCGCGGCGCGCCCGGATTCGCGCCGGCCTATATGCTCGATCAGAGTCACAACGTCACCGACCCGATCGAAAGCCTGCTGGAGAGCGCGACCGCGCTCCAACGCGCCCACGCGCAGGCGTTGATGGTAGACCGCGAAGCACTGCGCGCGGCGCAGGAAGCCAACGACGCGTTGATGGCGAATCGGACGCTGCGCGCCGCAGTGAACATGGACCTCGAGCCGGCGATCAAGATGGCGCGCAAACGCGCCGGCGGCGCGATCGATCCGATCGCGGTCTTCAGAGCTTCCCGCTATCGCAATTGCAAAGCGTCGGAGCGCCCGCAAGAACTCACCGGCAAATCGGGAATCGTGTGATCGACGGCCGCGAGCCGCGCTTCAGGAAACCTCGACCCCTTAGGCGCGGATAGACGATGAGATGCATGGGCTTGCCTGAGCTCGGTGCTCGACGCAAGACTCAGGCGTGATGGATTTGTGGCCAGCTTTGAACCTGCCGCCCGACATTTTGCGACGCCGCCAGAAGGTGGCGAAGGTTTGGTTTGGGATTTTTCTGCTCTTCCTCGCGGTCTCGATCGTCTACGCATTGGTAGCCGCAACCGCCGACGCATATTGGCACAACAAGTCTTTGTACGGCCGTCTGGGAACGCTCGTCACGATCGTCGACGTATATCTCAATCTGACTCTACTTTTGTTCATGGCTTTTGTGCGTGGGTTTCCAGTTAGCTGGCGATTACTATTCGGCGCGTTTTGGGCATCGTCGCTGTTCGTCTCTCTTGGCCCGTTCCTGCCGAGGAATTTTTTCGTGGTCGCGCTGGAGACCAAGATTTCAGTTCACATCGCATTCGACGTTGCGATCGCCGCATGCCTCTACGCAATGGTGCGAGACTACTGGAGAAAATACGTTTCGAAGGAAGCGCGAGCGGATGCCAACCGGATTTTGCCTTAGGCCACGCCCTTCTCAGCCCCAGGTTAAGTAGGTTGGCACTTGAGATATGGATGAGTGACGGGAATGGAGGATCGGCAGCCCGGAACTCCGACCCTTTAGGAAATCTCGACCGAAGTAGGTCTCACGTCCAGTAGGCTTAAGCGGCGGCGCGAGCCGGCGATTCGGAACGGCGCTTTGAAGCGGATATCCTGCGATGACGCGCCCAGCATGACTTCCATCTCGCCGGGCTCGACTGCGAAGGTCAGGTCGCGCCCGTGAAAGGCGGCTTGGCTCATGTCGAGCGCGAAGCTCACGCGCCGCTTTTCGCCCGTGCGTAGCGCCACGCGCAGAAACCCTTTCAGCTCCATCACCGGACGCGTCACGCTGCCGGCTAGGTCGCGCAGATAAAGCTGCACGATCTCCTCGCCGTCGCGCGGGCCGTCGTTCGCGATCGAAATCGCGATCCGCAGGCGGGAATCGGGTGCGACTTCGATCGCATCCAAATTGCCGTCGGAGTAAGTGAAGGTCGAATAGCTGAGCCCATGCCCGAACGGGAACAGCGGCTTGCAGCTCAGGTCGGCGTAGTCGCCCCAGAACTGGCTGCGCTGTCCCGAGGGCTTGTGCGCGTAGTAGAGCGGCATCTGACCGTGATCGCGCGGGAGTGAAACCGGGAGGCGCGCCGCAGGGTTGACGCGGCCGGTCAGAACGTCGGCTATGGCGGTGCCACCCTCCTCGCCCGGCGGGAAAACATATAGCGCGGCGCCGGCGCTTTCGATCGCGGCCGTGAGCGCGAGCGGGCGCCCGTCGATTACCACCAGCACGATTGGCTTGCCGATTGCGGCCACCGACGCGACGAGTTCTTCCTGCACGCCGGGAAGCGTGAGCGTCGCGCGATCGTTGGCCTCGCCGCTCGAGCATCCCCGCGCCAGACCGGACTTGCCGCCCACGCAGAGAATCACGACTTCGGCCCATCGAGCGACCTGTACAGCTTCGGCGAAGCCCGAGCGATCGTCATCGAAGGCGTTGCAGCCGTGGGCCGTTCTGATCTCGACGGCTGAACCCAGCGCATCG
>Ga0209517_10004776_pt1 | contig 17613 bp, 12 predicted proteins | sample PeaSoiMetSII2010_FD_187695 | JGI IMG/M metagenome (GOLD analysis project Ga0209517, IMG submission 187695) | Peat soil microbial communities from Weissenstadt, Germany - SII-2010 (SPAdes) (version 2) | ecosystem: Environmental > Terrestrial > Soil > Wetlands > Peat | place: Germany...
CCCCGCCGTTGTTTGGACAGAGCCTTGTTAGCGCTTTGCTTTTGCCGGGACCCGGAGGGTTACTTTGCGCTTGGCGGTGGCTTTGGGCTTGGCCTGGGCTGCCTCTTCCAGGGCGGCCTGGGCAGCCGCGAGGCGGGCGACGGGGACGCGGAAGGGCGAGCAACTGACGTAGCTTAAGCCGATGCGGTGACAGAATTTCACCGACTCCGGGTCGCCGCCGTGTTCACCGCAAATGCCGAGCTTAATGCCCGGGCGCGTGCTGCGGCCTTTTTCTACAGCGATTTTCATCAATGCGCCGACGCCGTTTTGATCGATGGTTGCGAAGGGATTTCTCTTAACGATTTCCAGTTCGGTGTAGGGCCGCAGGAACGAGCCGGAATCGTCGCGGCTCATGCCCAGGCACGTCTGCGTGAGGTCGTTGGTGCCGAAGCTGAAGAACTCCGCTGTCTGCGCGATTTCGTCCGCCGTGAGCGCGCCGCGCGGAATTTCGATCATGGTGCCGACCAGGTAGTTGAGCTTTACCTTCTTCTCGGCCATTACTTCCTTGGCCACGCGATGGACGAGCTCGACCTGGAGGTCCAACTCCTTCTTGAAGCCCACCAGCGGAATCATGACCTCGGGCTTGACCTTAATTCCGGATTGCTGAACTTCGGCCGCGGCTTCGAAGATGGCGCGGGCCTGCATCTCGGTGATTTCAGGATGGACAATCCCCAGGCGGCAGCCGCGGAAGCCGAGCATGGGGTTGAACTCATGGAGTTCCTTAACGCGCTGCTTGATGCGCTCGACCGGCACGCCCATTTTGTCCGCGAGGTCCTTCTGGGCCACGTCTTCATGCGGCAGGAATTCGTGCAGGGGCGGATCGAGCGTGCGGATGGTGGCAGGCAGCCCTTCGAGGGCCTTGAAGATGCCCACGAAATCGTCCCTTTGATACGGAAGCAACTTGGCCAGGGCCTTCCGGCGGTCTTCGACGTTGGTGGCGAGGATCATCTCGCGCATGGCATCGATGCGGTTGCCGGCGAAGAACATGTGTTCGGTGCGGGTGAGGCCGATGCCGGTCGCGCCGAAGGCAATAGCATTGGCGGCCTGCTCGGGTGTATCAGCGTTGGCGCGGACTTGCAGGCGCGAGACTTTGGCGCACCAGTCCATCAACTTTTTGAACATGCCGAAAGCGGCACTGTCTTTGCCGTCGAGCGATTTTTCAACGAGCACTTGGACGATTTCGGAAGCGGCGGTGGTGATTTGGCCGGGATAGACCTCGCCGGCCGTGCCGTTGATGGAAAGGAAGTCTCCTTCCTTAAAGGAATCTCCATTCACCGCCATGGTTTTGGTGTCATAGTCGATCTGCAACTGGCTGGCGCCACAAACGCAGACCTTGCCCATCTGGCGCGCGACCAGCGCCGCGTGGGAACTGACGCCGCCTTTGGCGGTGAGGATGCCCTCGGCGGCGATCATGCCGCGCAGGTCCTCCGGGGAGGTTTCATTGCGCACGAGCAAGACCTTTTCGCCCTTGGCCACCGCGGCGGCAGCCCGATCGGCGTTGAGATACAGCTTGCCGGAGGCTGCGCCGGGTCCGGCGGGCAGCCCTTTGGCGATGCACTTGGCGGCTTGCAGGGCCTTGCGGTCGAAAATCGGCGCCAGCACCTGGTCGAGTTGGTCGGCGGGCACGCGGCGGATGGCAGTCTTCCAATCAATCAAGCCTTCGCGCTCCATCTCGATGGCAAAGCGCACAGCGGCCAGGCCGGTGCGCTTGCCGTTGCGGGTTTGCAGCATGAAAACTTTGCCGTCCTGGATGGTAAATTCAAAATCCTGGACGTCTTTGAAGTGCGTCTCGAGGGTCTTGCGGATGTTCTCCAGCTCGGCAAACGCGCCCGGGAGATGATTCTTCAATTGCACGACGGGTTCGGGGGTGCGCACGCCGGCGACGACGTCCTCGCCTTGGGCGTTGATGAGGAATTCACCGTAAAAGACTTTTTCGCCGGTGGCAGGGTCGCGGGTGAAGGCGACGCCGGAGCCGGAGTTGTCGCCCGTGTTGCCATAGACCATGGCCTGGACGTTGACGGCGGTGCCCCACTCGCTGGGGATGTTGTATTTGCGGCGATAGACAATGGCGCGGTCGTTCATCCATGAGCCGAAAACGGCGCCAATCGCGCCCTTGAGCTGCTGCCAGGGGTCTTGGGGAAATTCTTTGCCGGTGCGTTCGAGAATCAACTTTTTGAATCGCGCGACAAGTTCGATCAACTCATTTGCGGAGAGTTTTGTGTCCTCAACCTCAGCGTGGTAACGCTCGTGTTTAAGGGCATGAATGACGACCTCGAACGGCTCATGATCTTCGCTTGCCTTCTTCTGCACGCCCATGACGACGTCACCGTACATTTGGACAAAGCGCCGGTAGCAATCCCAGGCGAGGCGTTCGTTATTGGTGGCTTTGGCGAGGGCGAGGACGGTGGCGTCGTTCAAGCCCAGGTTCAGAATCGTGTCCATCATGCCGGGCATGGAGTCGCGCGCGCCAGAGCGGACCGAAACGAGCAAGGGCATGGCGGAGTTGTCCCCGAGCTTTATCCCCATGTTCTTTTCAATAAAGGTAATGCCCGATTTGATCTGGGCGTCGAGGACCTTGGGATAGGTTTTTTTGTTTGCGTAATAGTAAGTGCAGACTTCCGTGGTAATCGTAAAGCCTGGCGGCACGGGCAACCCGATGCGGGACATTTCCGCGAGGTTGGCGCCTTTGCCGCCCAGCAACGGTTTCATGGAACCATCGCCATCGGCGGTTTTATTTCCGAAAAGATAGACAAGTTTTGAACTCATGCCCGCAAGGTTAGGATCGTGGTCCTTTTTTATCCTCACTTTTATTGTCAATTGCTTGCTGTTTTTTGCCGTTTGCAACGCGAGGAGGTGGGGTATGTTTGGGGCATGGACTTATTGCCATTTGGAAGGTTGCCGGCACACCGGGCGCGGCGCTTTGTGCCGGCGGGGGCTAATCTGGGTGACTGGGCGCAGATCGCGCCGTTGTTTGACCGGCTCGAGGAAGCGGCCCCGGCTTGCGATACCGCGGCCCGGCTCGAACACTGGCTGATCGACTGGAGCGAACTGAACGCGGCGCTGGACGAAGAATCCTCGAAGCGTTACATCGCGATGACTTGCCACACGGACAATCCGGAGGCGGAGCAGGCCTACCTGGAGTTTGTCGAGAAAATTGAACCGCAGGTGAAGCCACGCCAGTTCCGGCTGGCACAGCGTTACGTGGCGCATCCCTTGCGCCCGCAGTTGCCCCCGGGACGTTACCAGGTTTTTGATCGGGATACCCAAGTGCAGGTCGAATTGTTCCGCCCAGAAAATGTGCCGCTGGAAACCGAGGAAGCCCGGCTAAGCCAGCAATATCAGAAGCTGAGCGGCGCTCTCACCGTCCAGTTTCGCGGCGAGGAGAAGACACTGGTCCAAATGGGGCGTTACCTTGAGGAACCGGATCGGGCCGTGCGTCAGGAGGCTTGGGAATTGGTCGCCAAACGCCGCCTGCAGGAGGCGGAACAGTTCGACGAGATTTTCGATCAACTGGTCAAACTGCGCGCCCAGATCGCCCGCAACGCGGGATTCGAGAACTACCGTGATTATGTGTTTCGCAAGCTGTGCCGCTTCGATTATACGGCGGCCGACTGCGAGCGATTTCACGAGGCGGTCGCGGCGGAAGTCATGCCGATCGTTCGACGACTTCAAGGCGAACGCTGCGGGAAACTAGGGGTAACAGCGTTGCGACCTTGGGACTTGGCAGTGGACCCGCTGGGCCGACCACCGTTGCGCCCCTTCGAGCAAGTCGATCAAATGGTCGGCCACACGCAGCAGATTTTTGAGCAGCTCGACGCTGAGCTGGCGCGCGGGTTCCGCCGGATGCAAGACTTGCGCCTGCTGGACTTAGCCAACCGCAAAGGCAAGGCGCCGGGCGGCTATCAATCGACGCTGGCAGAGGCGCGGGTGCCATTTATTTTTATGAACGCGGTAGGCTTGCAGCGGGATGTGGAGACCATTCTGCACGAGGCGGGGCATGCCTTCCACGCCTTGGCCACGGAGGAGGAGGATTTGCATGCCTATCGGAGCGCGCCGATTGAGTTTTGCGAGGTCGCCTCGATGAGCATGGAGTTACTGGGGAACGAATTCCTGGAGGCATTTTACGCACCGGCCGAAGCCAACCGCGCCCGGCGGACACATCTGGAGGGCATTGTGAACATCTTCCCCTGGATTGCGACGGTGGATGCTTTTCAGCACTGGCTGTACACGCACTCCGGGCACACCCGGGAAGAGCGCGCAGCGGCTTGGCTGGATTTGATGGATCGGTTCGGGGGCGAGGTGGACTGGAGTGGATACGAGAAGGCGCGGGCTAACCTTTGGCACCGCCAACTGCATATCTTCATCCACCCGTTCTACTACATCGAGTACGGCATCGCGCAACTTGGGGCGCTGCAGGTCTGGGCTAATTCGAAACGCGACAAATTTGGCGCCTTGCAGAGTTACAAAGCCGCGCTGGGCCTGGGCGGCTCGCGGCCCTTGCCGGAATTATTTTCGGCGGCCGGCTGCAAGTTCGAATTCAGCCGGTCAACCCTGGCGCCGCTAGTCGATTTAGTGCGAACGGAGTTGGGGAAACTCTAAACGTCGATCCCGTAGGCCTTGATTTTGTTGTAGAGCGTCTGCCGGCCAATGCCGAGCCGTTTGGCGGTTTCCAGCTTGTTGCCGCCGGTCTCCTTGAGCATCTGCACGATCGCGTTGCGCTCGACGCCCTCCAGCAGTGTGAAATTGGTGTCGGGCGCATCCTCCCCGGCCGTCTTCAACTTCGTGATCGACAGGTCGGCGGCATCCACGGCGTCACCTTCGGAGAGCAGGACGGCGCGTTGAACTTCGTTCTGCAGTTGGCGCACGTTGCCGGGCCAATCGAAATTAGTAAGCCGCTCGATGGCGCTGGGGGTGTAGCCGCGGATGACCCGATTAGCTTGAGCGGCAAAGCGCTTAAGAAAGGCGTTCGCCAAAGGCATGATGTCCTCACGCCGCTCGCGCAACGGAGGCAGGTGGACCGAGATGGCGCTGATGCGATAGAACAAGTCCTCGCGCAGCTTGCCGTCGGAAATGGCCTCTTCCGGCCGGCGATTAGTCGAGGCGATCAGCCGACAGTTCGTTTTGTAGCTGGTCTTGCCGCCGACCGGTCGGACCTCCTGGTCCTGTAGCACGCGCAACAGTTTGCTCTGTGTGTCCACGGGCATCTCGGAAATCTCGTCGAGAAGCAAGGTGCCCCCCTCAGCTTGGCGGAACAGGCCCTCGCGGTCGGTGTGAGCGCCGGTGAAGGCTCCTTTAACTGAGCCGAACAATTCGCTTTCGATGAGTTCTCGGGGCAAGGCAGCACAATTAATCTTGATGATTTTGGCCTTGCTACGCGGGCTGAAGGCGTGGACCAGGTCGGCAATAACTTCCTTGCCGGTGCCACTCTCGCCGGTGATGAGCACGGTGACATCACTGGGGCCGACACGCTCGACGGTGCGGACGACCTCGCGCATGGCGACGCTCTGGAAAATCGGGGACGTGGAGCCGCTCATCGTTTCGAGGGCACGGCGCAGGAGGCTGGTTTCCTCGGTTTGCTGGCGGCGTTGAACGGCATTGCCGACATCGGCGAGGAATTTTGCTCCGTCGAACCGGCCCGCGGAACGGCGAATGAAATTGAAAGCGCCGCGTTTGGTGGCCTCGACTGCCCAGGCGAGGGCTTCGGTATCGTCCTTGGCTTGGCCGGTCACGACGATGATCTCGGTCTCGGGCCAGCGTTTTTTGATGGCCGGCAACAAGTCCAAGCCGTCGGCGTCGCCCAACTTCACGTCGAGCAGGACAACGTCCGGTTGTTCCTGGGCGAGGGCCTTCTGCAAGGCGGCGCCGTTCTCGGCTAGGGTGACCTGGTAGTCGTCCTGAAGCCACCCATTGAACTGGTCGCGCCAGTCTGCTTCGTCATCAACAACTAAGATTTTTCCCTTCATAAATTCATTAGCCACGGCGCAGGCAAGCCTGCGTGAACGCGGCGAAGATCGCCTGATGCGCCGGGGCCTGGTTTGCCAGGCGCTCCGGATGGAACTGCACACTCAAAAGGAACGGCAGCCACTGCGCGGGACCCGGTTTCAGTTCCAGCGCCTCGACCACACCATCACCGGCCCACGCGGTCACACTCAGCGGCGGGGCGACGCGCCCGGCAGCCTGGTGGTGGGTGCTGTTTACACCCAGCCGCGTCCCGCCGGTTATCTTGGCCAGTATTGAACCGGGTGTCAACCGCACTTCGTGGACCACCTGGCTGCGTTTGTCCAGCCGCCGATGATTCAAAGCCCCAGGCCTCTGAGCAGCGATGTCAACCACCAGGGAGCCACCCAGGGCGACGTTGAGGATTTGATGGCCTCGGCAAATGGCCAGCAGTGGCTTGCGCTGGCGAAAGACCTCGTCAATGAGCACCAACTCGCGCAAGTCCCGCTCGCCACCGTCGCCGGTAAGCGTCACCGTCCGGCGCAGGCGTGGGGACAGGCCGTTGGTATAAAGGCGGGGGTCCACATCTTCTCCCCCAGTGAGCAACACGCCGTTGGTTCGCGCCACGCACTCCGCAATGGCGGGCCGGGACAGGGTGGCGGGCATTGCGACCGGGAGGCCGCCGGCGCGCAGGAGCGCCTGTTGGTAGGTTTCCGAAAGGCTGGTCGCAAGATCCCCAAACTCGTCCCCCTTCTTTTCAATGTTGGGCGAGACCAGGATCAACGGGGGCCGGTTCATATCCGGGCCAATTTAGGAGGGAAGCAAACCCTTGTCAGGTCAAATCAGCATCGGGAAATCGCTGGCGAATGGAGCGTTGGACCCGGGCTTCCTCTTCTGGCCGCAGGAGGCGGCGGTTGATGCGGCGGCGAACGGCGTCGAGGAGATTCAACCAGTCCTCCAAAGGCGGCTCCGGGACTGGCTGCCATTGGTCGTAGCGGCGCTCGCGGGCGAAGAAACGCCACTCACCGCCTACGTGCTGCACATAAACCTGGAGCGGTAATCCGTCCTCGCTCACTCGTTTCCAGCTAATCTCGGCTTTGGCCATGGGGCGTGCCAACCAGCCTTGCTCAAGGCAAATCAACCGAGGCGACGGCCATGGCGGCGATACCTTCCTCGCGGCCGAGAAACCCCAGCCGTTCGTTGGTGGTGGCTTTGATGCCGACTTGACGGATGTTCAATTCCAGGGCGGCGGCGATGTTGATCTTCATGTCCTGGATGTGGGGAAAAAGCTTGGGCGCTTGGGCGATGACCGTGGCATCGAGGTTGATGATCTTGCCTTGACGCAGGCTGGCAAGGCGGCCGGCCTCTTGTAAAAAGAGCTGGCTGGCCACACCGTGCCAGCGCGGGTCGGTGTTCGGAAAGAGATGGCCGATGTCCGGTTCGCCCAGAGCGCCGAGAACGGCGTCGCAGATCGCGTGCATGAGCACGTCGGCATCCGAGTGCCCTTCGAGACCCTTGGGGTGCGGGATTTGGACGCCGCCCAAAATGAGCCGGCGGCCTTCCACCAGGGCGTGAACGTCGTAGCCAATGCCAACATGAACCATGGGGGAACTATAGAAGGGCGGGGAGGAGGGACCAAGCAGATTTGCGCACGGTTCCGGGATGCAGGGGGGAATCTGAGGTTGGCGGGCTGAGTTGCCTTGGAACTTGCCGGGGCGCGGAGGGGCGTTGGGCTCGTGGTTGCAGGCGGGCTGCTGCGGGTCACAGACCTTGGGCCGGGGAACGCCCGGCGCATCATTAAGCAATATTACGGATACAATAATCCGCACTTATTCTATTTGTAGCCTTGGATTTCCTGGCGGAGTGTTAGGCAGCCTCGAAAGCGCGACGCATGGATCTTGAAAGACCAGCCGAAGAAGACGGAGAGCGACTCCTCGCAACGGAAACGGACCACGAACAACTGCCGCGCCAGATCGTCACGCTGGCTTTCCTGGAAAAACAAATCCCCGCGGTTCTCATCAGCGAGCAGTTAGCACGGTCCTTGTCCGCTGAAACCGGCGCGTCCGTGGTGCTGGTCCAATTGGCAAAAGAAGATGGCGCCGGCAGGATAGACGGTGAAGCGCATCCGGAACTTTTTCTCAACGGAGAATTCCACTGGCCGGCCGATTTGGTCAACCACGACACCAAATTCCATTCCCTCACTCTGGGTGTGCGGAACGACCCGCCCACTCCGCGAGGCATTGCCTCGCTGGTGAGCCAATTAAGGCCCCGCTTTCGATATGTGCTGATCGGGGCGCAGATCGATGACCCCGGCGCCCCCTGGCTCTCGGAATTGCTGGGTCGTTCCAACCTGGCATACGTGTTTCTCAAGCCCGCTGCCGAAGATGAAAACCGTCTCGACCTGCTCCTGCGGGACACGCGGGCGCGGCCTGGCGACGGCGGCGTGCAAGTCAAGCCCGTCGCGTATCTGGCCGAGGGTGAGCAGGTTAATGGCATTGATTTACTGGCCCAGCGCGCCGCCATCCCTGTGCATGCGTTCGTCCGCGGCCGTCCGGCAGGGGACGGAGTGGCAGAAGGCGGGCAGCAGGCCGCCCCGGTGCGATCATTCCGTGCGGACCTCCGCCGCCTCGCGCGGGAAATCGGCGGGCGACTGGTGGGGTTGGCTCTGTCGTCCGGCGCCGCCAAGGGCTTCGCGCACGTCGGCGTCCTCCAGGTTCTGGAAGAGAAGGGCATCGAGGTGGACGTAGTCGCCGGAGCGAGCATGGGGGCGTATGTCGGCGCGCTTTGGGCGCACGGGTGCGACGGAGGCGAGTTGGAAAGACTTTCGCGAGAATTGGAAGGACGCTGGGCGTTCTGGAGCCTTATCGATCCGGTGTTTCCGCCGCGGAGGGGGTTTTTGCGAGGCTTCGCCGTCAAAAATCGCCTGATGCGGACGGTCGGCCACGCAAGGTTTGGGGACCTCAAACGGCCGTTGCGCATCGTCGCCACGAACCTGGCGACCCTGGAGCGGGTGGTTTTCTCCAGTGGCGAAGTGGCGACAGCAGTACACGCCAGCGCCGCGGTGCCGGGGATTTGCGTCCCTGTTGTCATTGACGGAGAAACCTACACGGACGGCGGCATTGTGGACCCGTTGCCGGTGGACGTTTTGCGCGAGATGGGGGTCGGCCGCGTGATCGCGGTGAACGTTATCCCGACCCCAGACCGCATTCGTTACGCCATCGAGGCGGAGCGACAGCTAAAACGCCACGACGGAAAGCGTGGCCTTAGGTGGTTTCGCAAAGCTCTTCCGCTGAATCGGCAGGTGAACTACTTCGCCCGGGGGAACCTGTTGGAAATCCTCATGCGCAGCGTCCACGGCGCGCAGATTCGCATGGCTGAGGCCTCGTGCCGAATGGCCGACCTGGTGCTTCGTCCGGAGATTTACGACGACCGCTGGCTCGACTACCGGCACCCCGGCAAGTTCATCGCCCTTGGCCGGGAAGTGGCCGAGCGGCACCTCGAGGAGATCTTAGAGTTAGTCAACAGAACGGAAATGAGTCATGAGCAGAAACTTGCTCCAGTCCCGGTGGGAACACTTGTCTGAATCGGTGGTTCGGAAATTGCAGGCCGAACAACTGCAACGCTACCTGCGCACGGCCGTCCTACCCTTCTCGGCATACTACGGCAAGTTGTTTCAGGAGCAGGGCCTCAAGGGCGAATCGTTTTGCAGATTAGAGGATCTCCAGCGGATACCCTTCACCTCCAAGTCCGACTTGCTAAGCACCGCGGAGCGCCCTGAACGGTTCAAGGAGTTCATCCTCGTTCCCGACCCAGGCGTGCTGGCCCGGAGACCGGCCACGATCCTTCGCGCCCTGGTCCACGGCCGCCAACGCGTGAAGCAGGATTTCGAAGCCGAGTTCCGGCCGATCTTCGCGACCTTCACGACGGGACGCAGCGCCGAACCCATTCCCTGTTTCTTCACCGCGCGCGATCTTGACCGCCTCGCCACGGCTGGCCGGCGGCTCGTTGAGGTGTGCGCTGCCCGGCCTGGGGACCGGTTGCTGAATACCCTGCCGTTCGCACCTCATCTCGCGTTCTGGCTGGCCCATTACGCCGGCACGGCCGGCGGGGTTCTGACGCTGAGCTCCGGCGGCGGCAAGGTCATGGGTACGGAGGGAAACATCCGCCACATCCGCAAATTCAAGCCCGACGTGCTCATCGGCATCCCGACATTCGTCTATCACCTGCTGCACCAAGCTGCGGAGGAGGGCGCGCGGTGCGAGAACCTGCGGCGCATCGTGCTCGGGGGCGAAAAGGTTAGTGACGGACTGCGTCTGAAATTGCGCGAACTGGCGCTCGAACTCGGCGCCAGGAACGTGGACATCGTCGCCACCTACGGTTTCACGGAAGCCAAGCTGGCCTGGTCCGAGTGCCCTGCTCCGCACGGCGAGCCTTCCAGCGGCTATCATCTCTATCCCGACCTCGGCATCATGGAGGTGATTGATCCGCGGACGGGTGAGACCCTTCCATCGGGCCGGCCAGGGGAGTTGGTGTTCACGCCGCTCGAGGCGCGCGGGACGGTGGTTTTGCGCTATCGCACGGGCGATTACGCCGACGGCGGCCTTACCTACGAGCCCTGTCCGTATTGTGGCCGGCGGTTGCCGCGGCTGCTCGGCAACATTTCGCGGCGCTCGGAGATCAAGCAGGTGGATTTTGACAAGATCAAGGGCACACTGGTCGATTTTAACGAGCTGGAGCACCTGCTGGACGATGCGCCTCACATCGGCGCCTGGCAAGTGGAGCTGCGGAAGATTAATGACGATCCACTGGAACTGGATGAGCTCATCCTCCACGTGCAAAAGGTCAACGGCGCGGACGAAGGGCAACTCAGACGCGAACTGACTGAGCGTTGCGCCCGGCACATCGAGATTCATCCCAACCGGATCCTGTTCCACAACGCGGACGAAATCCGGCGGCTCCAGGGCGTCGGCAGGTTGCTTAAAGAAGAAAAGCTGGTGGATCACCGTCCAAAGGCGCACGCCGTGGAAAGGCAGGACAACAGTAGGCCCGTAACTGTTAATGGAAATGGGTGCGTTGAGAGCAACTTGGAGAAACAGTTATGACACAGAACGAACCCCTCACCCCAACCCTCTCCCCCGGGGAGAGGGAGAACCGCCGCCAGCGCGCGGCGCAATTTGCCTGGCGGCGCGCACGGAGTGAGGCGCCCTACCTGGGAGAGAGCAAATTGGAGGAACAGTTATGAAAGAAGAGCGCCTGGTTATCGTAGATGGAGTTCGCACGCCGTTTTCCAAAGCGGGCACCGAACTCGCCTCGCTGAGTGCCGACGAACTCGGCCGCATCGTCGTCAGTGACTTACTGACCCGCACCGGGTTGGACCCGGCGCTCGTGGACGAAGTCATTTTCGGTTGTGTGGCACAACCGGTGGAGGCCGCCAACGTGGCGCGCGTGATCGCGCTACGCGCCGGCATCCCTGAGTCGGTTCCCGCGAGCACCGTTCAACGCAACTGCGCCTCGGGTTGCGAAGCGGTCACACTGGCCCAGGAAAAACTGCGCGCGGGACAGGGCTCCATTTTCATTGTCGGTGGCGCCGAGAGCATGTCGAACATTCCCTTGGTGTTCAAGCAAACCACCGCCGTGAAATTTGGCCGGTTAAGCCGCGCCAAGGGCTTCGGCCAGCGGCTGCAAGCGCTGGCTGGCTTTCGCCCGTCGGACTTTGCACCGCGCGTGGGCCTGCTGCTCGGCCTCACCGATCCCGTCTGCGGCCTGAACATGGGCGAAACCGCCGAGGTGCTGGCCCGCGAGTTCCGGCTGACGCGCGACGAACAGGACGCCTTCGCGCTAGTGTCAAACCAGCGCGCGCTGGCAGCCCGCGACAAGCTGCGAAACGAAATTTGTCCCGTTTTCCTTCCGGCGAAGGAGGCGGCGGTCGCGCAGGATAATGGGCCGCGCGCCAACCAATCCCGCGAGGCACTTGCGAAACTCAAGCCGGTGTTCGAACGGCGGACGGGCACGGTCACGGCGGGCAATGCCTCGCAGGTGAGCGACGGGGCCGTGGCGCTGCTGGTGATGTCGGAGCAGCGCGCCAGCCAACTCGGCTTCACACCGCTGGGAGTGCTGGCCGGCTACGCCTACGCCGGTTGCGACCCGGCGCGGATGGGGCTGGGACCGGCGTTTGCCATTGCGCGGGCGGAGGAGCGAACGGGGTTCACGCTTGCCGACGCCGATCTGATCGAGCTCAACGAGGCTTTCGCCGCGCAGACACTCGCCGTATTGAAGTGCGCGCAGTCAGGCCAGTTCGCGCGTCGATTCTTGGGCCGCGAGTGTCCACTGGGAGAAATTCCCTCCGAGAAACTCAACGTGAATGGCGGCGCCATCGCCTTAGGGCATCCCGTCGGGGCGACGGGCGCGCGCATCATTCTGACGAGCCTGAGGGAACTCGAACGCCGCAAAGCCCGACGCGCGTTGGTGAGTCTGTGTGTCGGCGGCGGCCAGGGCGCCGCCTTGTGGTTGGAAAGGAACTAAGTTGCCTATGATTGAGACATTGCCACCCCAAACATCAGCCACCAAAACGACAGTCCTGCCCGCGGGACGTTTCCTTGAACCACCCGTTCCCGGCGCGCCCCTCGCCACCGCTTCCACGGAGCCGTCCCGGCGGACGATTCGGCGCGTTGTGCGCGATGACCAGATCTGTGTGCTCACGTTTGATCGGCCCGGTTCCGCGGCGAACATCTTCGATCGGCGCACGCTCCAGGAGCTGGAGGAGGAACTCGGTTTCATCGCCAGCGCATCGCAGCTCAAGGGCCTGATCATCACGAGCGCCAAGAGTTCTATTTTCATCGCCGGCGCTGACTTAAAAAGCATGAACGATGGCGCGCAAGAGACGAGAGGACGGACCCCTCACCCCGACCCTCTCCCCCGGAGTGAAGAACGTCCCTCACCCGGCCCTCTCCCCAAAGGAGAGGGAATAGGAGAGGGAGAAGCGTCGCAAGCGCACGTTGCAGTTTGCCCGGCTCACGGAGAGGTGCGCGAGATGATCGATCTGGGCCAAACCGTGATGAATCGCCTCGCGGCGCTGGCCATTCCCACCGTGGCGGCCGTTCACGGAGCGGCGCTGGGGGGCGGTTACGAACTCTGCCTGGCTTGCGATTATCGCGTCGCCTCAACTGACCGCGCGACGCGGCTCGGGTTGCCGGAAACGATGCTCGGCCTCCTGCCGGCGTGGGGCGGTTCGACGCGCCTGCCGCGCCTGGTCGGGCTGGCGAAGGCATTGGACGTTATCCTCGCTGGAAAAACGCTCGCGGCGAAACAAGCCCTGAAACGCGGGATGGTGGACGAAATAGCTCCGGCCGAGTACCTGGTCGAGGTCGCGGCGCGGATGATTGGCCGGGGCAAGCCGCGCCGTTCCGGCCACCGGCTCTTAAACAACCGGCTGGTCGCTGCCATCGTAGCTGCCCGGTTGCGCTCACAGTCATTCAAAAAAACCCGCGGGCATTACCCAGCCGTCGGCAAGGCGCTTGAGGTCGTCACTCGCGGCGTGTCCAAATCCATCCCAGCGTCCCTGGCGTTGGAGCGCGAGGCGATCCTCGAACTTGTGCGGACTGAGGCATGCCGCAACCTGATCCGGGTGTTCTTCCTCCAGGAGCGCGCCAAGAAACAACTGGTCGCAGCAGCACATACGACCGCTCAGGCGGAACGGCAGGAAGCGGATCCACTCCCCGCCCCGGCCCCGGCGGGCAGGGGACTGCCCGCCCTACCTTTGACGCAACGGCCGGTCACGCATGCTGCGGTGATCGGTTGCGGGGTGATGGGTGCCGGCATCGCACAGTGGCTGAGCGCCCGCGGGTTGCGGGTCATTTTGCGAGACCTTAATACGGAACAGGTAGCCAACGGAATGGCCTCCATCGCCAAGATTTATAAGGAGGGAGCCAAACGCCACGTGTTCAGCGCGCAGGAAGTCCGCCAGGGAATGGACCGTATCTGTCCGGCGCCGGCCGAGGTGCCGCTAAGCCAAGCCGAGCTAGTTATCGAAGCCGCCGTCGAGAAGCTGGAGCTCAAGCAGAAGATTTTCCAGCGTCTTGATGAGCTGACCGCGGCGGACACGATTCTGGCCACCAACACTTCTGCCCTGCCGGTTTCCGAGTTGGCTGCCAGCACACGCCGGCCCGAACGAGTTATCGGCCTGCATTTCTTCAACCCCGTTCACCGCATGCAACTCGTGGAGATCGTCGCCGCCCGCCAGACGTCGCCGGAGGTCCTGCAACGCGCGCAACGCTTTGTGCAGCAGATCGGCAAGCTGCCGGTGGTCGTCAAGGACAGCCCCGGCTTCCTGGTCAACCGCATCCTGATGCCCTATCTCGTGGAGGCCGGAAGACTGTTCGAAGCGGGCGCCGCCGTCGAGCAACTGGACGAGGCGATGCTGGACTTCGGCATGCCGATGGGCCCGATGTGCCTGTTGGACGAGGTGGGCATCGATGTCGCCCTTCATGTTGCGAAGACGCTCGCGTCGCACTACCGGGACCGGATGGTGGTGCCCGAAACTCTGGGCAAAATGGTCCAGGCCGGGCTGTTGGGTCGCAAATCCGGCCGTGGGTTTTACCTGCACCAGAAAGGGAAATCGCCGCAACCCAACGCGGAGGTCACGTCCTTCATGTGCAGCAACACGGCCAGCGCCCTTTCGATGAGAGATTTGCAGGAGCGCATGGTTCTCCTGATGGTCAACGAAGCCGCCCGATGCCTCGAAGAACAAGTCGTGAACGAGCCTGCGGACGTTGATTTTGCGATGATCATGGGCACTGGTTTCGCCCCCTTCCGCGGCGGCCCATTACGCTACGCTGACACGGTTGCTGCGGCGACGCTGGTCTCGGCGATGGATGGTTTGGTGGCCGGTGGCTCCGCCCATTTTGCGCCCTGCGCCCTCCTGCGCAGCATGGCTGCCGCCGGAATGAAATTCTATGCAGAAGCACCTGATTCCAATGACTGCCCTCACCCTGCCCTGTCCCGCGGCGAGAATGGGTCCGCCCGCACTGGCGCTCTCTCCATGGAACGCCCGATGCCGAATGGTCACCTGGAAAACAAGGCCTTTGCGCCGGGCCCGAGTTCCCCCATCACCAAGCCGCAAGCAGAGGCTCCGGTTGAAGCGCCGCGTTCGCTAATCGACACATCAAAGATGTCCGCCGGCCAGCGCGCTGCCCTGGAACTGACGGAGGCGGCCCGCGAGGTTGCGCAGGCACCCTCCTTCGTCAGCGGTTTATTCATGGGCTCGGTCGATTTTGCGCGCATCCGGCCTTTTCCAATGCAGAGCGCTGAAGACCGCGACCAGGGCGATGCGTTTCTCGAGAAACTGGAAACGCTGCTGCGCAAAAAAGTCGATCCGGATGAGATCGATCGCACGGGCGAGATCCCCGAGGCGGTAATCGAGGAACTCGCGAAGCTGGGCGCGTTTGGCATTAAGATTCCGACCCAGTATGGAGGACTGGGGCTCTCGCAGACCAATTATTGCCGTGCGGCGATGCTCCTGGGCGGCTACTGCGGCAACCTCACCGCGCTGCTATCGGCGCACCAATCGATCGGCGTGCCGCAGCCGCTCATCCTGTTCGGCACCGAGGAACAAAAGCGCAAGTACCTGCCCCGCGTGGCACGGGGTGAGATTTCGGCGTTCGCCCTGACCGAGTCAGGCGCCGGTTCCGATCCGGCGACGTTGCAGACGCACGCCGAACCGACGCCGGATGGACAGGCTTTCATTATCAACGGAGAGAAGCTCTGGTGCACCAACGGCACCAAGGCCGGCGTGATCGTGGTCATGGCGAAGACACCGAGCAAGATCGTCGGAGGCAAGCCCCGAGACCAGATCACTGCGTTCATCGTGGAGACGGACTGGCCGGGGGTGGAGGTAACCCACCGGTGCCGCTTTATGGGTTTGAAGGCGCTTTACAACGGGGTCATGCGCTTCACCAATGTCCGCGTGCCGCGCGAGAACATTCTGCTGGCCGAAGGCAAGGGACTGCGCGTGGCCCTGACGACTCTCAACACCGGGCGGTTGACGCTGCCGGCGGCATGCGTCGGCCTGGCCAAACGATGCCAGAAGATCACGAGCCGGTGGGCGGGCGAACGGGCGCAATGGGGCGCGCCCATTGGCAAACATGCCGCCATCGCCGACAAAATCGCTCGCATGGCTGCCAACACGTTTGCGATGGAAGCCATGACGTGGCTGGCCGCCAGCGCGGTGGATCGCGACAAACACGCCGACGTCCGCCTGGAAGCGGCCATGTGCAAGATGTGGGGGAGTGAACAGGCCTGGCAGATCGTGAATGACGCCGTCCAGATCCGCGGCGGGCGCGGCTATGAGACCGCGGCCTCACTGAAGGAGCGCGGCGAAGACCCGACGCCACTGGAACGGTTCCTGCGCGATAGCCGGATCAACACCATCTTTGAAGGTTCGAGCGAAATCATGCGATTGTTCATCGCCCGGGAGGCGCTTGACCCGCACCTCAAGGTCAGCGCGGCGGCCCTGAACACAAAGTTGCCGTTTTCACAGCGGCTGCGGGCCGCGGCGAAGGCTGCGAAGTATTATGCCGGATGGTATCCCAGGCAGTGGTTGCCATTGGAAGCATTCAAAGTCCGGGGCTCGGAAGCTGGTCTCTTGACCCGGCATCTCCGTTACGCGGCGCGCACGAGCCGCAAGTTGGCGCGCACGCTGTTCAACGCGATGCTGCGTCACGGGCCAAAGCTGGAGCGCCAGCAACTATTGCTGGGGCGGTTCGTGGAAATCGGCACGGAGCTGTTCGCCATCACCGCCGCGTGCCTCCGCGCGGAGCGGCTCCTGCAAACTGAACGCAAGGAGGCGAACCGGGCGGAATTGCTCGAGCTGGCAGATTATTTTTGCCGTGCGTCACGCCTGCGCATCGAGGAAAGCTTTCGCGCCGTGCGGCGGAACACGGACCGGGCGGGCTACCGGGTGGCGCAGCAAGTATTGGGCGGAGATCACGCCGTAACCGCTAAGAATGGTTCCCTGCATGCATAACAACGGCTTCAAGAATGGTCTCTGCCAGCGTGAGACCACTGACCAAGGTGGAACGCGGCCCCGGAAATCGGCCGCAATACCGGGGCGGCTGAGCGGCGCGGCCGATTCGCTCGCGCGCCTTGAGAGGGGCGGTTCCCAACCGGCGATTCGGGTGGTGATGATGCCGCGGGACGCGAACCACCTGGGCACGATCTTTGGCGGCGTCATCCTGAGCTCGCTGGACCTGGCGGGGGCGGTGGAGGCGCACCAACATTGGGACGGGAAGTTGGTGACTGCCGCCATGCACGAGGTCAAATTCATCGCGCCGGTGTTCGTCGGAGACCTGGTCAGCTTCTATACCGAGACGCTGAAGATTGGGCGGACGTCGATTTCGGTTCGGGTAACGGTGGAGGCGAAACGCGCGCGGGCACCGCATCAAACGGTGCGTGTGACCCACGCGGAAGTCGTGTATGTGGCCATCGACGAGGCGGGCAAGCCGACGCCGGTGCGAACGTGAGCAGGGGATGCGGGGAAGGGAGATTTAACCGCAAAGATCCCAGCGCGGCAAAGCCGCAACCGAGTTTTCCAATTCATGCGCCTGGGTAAAGCAGCATGAAAAAATTCATCGCAGCCTGCGA
>Ga0209517_10004777_pt1 | contig 17610 bp, 17 predicted proteins | sample PeaSoiMetSII2010_FD_187695 | JGI IMG/M metagenome (GOLD analysis project Ga0209517, IMG submission 187695) | Peat soil microbial communities from Weissenstadt, Germany - SII-2010 (SPAdes) (version 2) | ecosystem: Environmental > Terrestrial > Soil > Wetlands > Peat | place: Germany...
CGCGAGTTGCTTGGCGCTGCAATGGACCGCAAGGCCGATCACGAGAAGGATGGTTCCAAATCTTGTGCCGCGCTGCATGAAGAAAATTATAGGTGACCATGCGAAAAGCTTTTACGTACTAAAGTAACGAGCCCTCCCGAACTATCCCGAATGGCCATGGATGCGATAGCTTGATACCTTCTAGTTTAGGAAAGGCGCAAAATGATTGCAGTCCCGGTGGGTCGACCTAGTTCTGAGACGCGCTCTGAAGTGCAGCGCCGCCTTGCCTATTTCAACCAACGCCGCGACGAAATCGTCTCGACCATCCGCGAGTTGGTCGAAATTGAATCTCCCAGCGACAACCAGGCCGCCGTGGACCGGATCGCCGAGGCGGTCGCCGAGAAATTTTCCCAGCTCGGCGGCGAAGTTCGGATTCACCAGGCGAAAGACTTCGGCAATCACCTGCAAGTCGACTTCGCCTTCGCTGGCAAGTCCACCAAGCCGGTGCTGCTGCTCGGTCACTACGACACCGTCTATCCGCTGGGCACGCTCTCTGCCATGCCGTGCCGCACCAACGGCGATAAACTGACTGGCCCCGGCGTCCTCGATATGAAATCGGGCATCGCATTGATGCTCCACGCGCTCGCCGCTCTGCAACAGTGGCATGGCGGATTGCCGCGCCCCGTGACCGTGCTTCTGGTATCCGACGAGGAAGTCGGCAGCGATTCGTCACGAGCTATCACCGAGTCGCTGGCGAAGAAAGCTGCGGCCGTGCTCGTACTCGAGCCTGCCTATGGATTCCAGGGTGCCGTGAAAACCGCGCGCAAGGGAGTTGGCGAGTATCTCGTCAAAGTTGCCGGCAAGGCGTCTCATGCCGGCCTCGATTTCCAGAAGGGCGTAAACGCGATTCTTGAGCTGGCGCGTCAAATCGAAAGAATCTCCGGCTTCACTGAACTAAAGAAAGGCTTGACCGTAAACGTCGGAATCGTGACTGGCGGATCGCGCACCAACGTGGTTCCGGCCGAAGCGGCGGCACAGGTTGATGTCCGCATCGCGCGCATGAAAGACGCAGCCGGAATCGATAAGAAGATGCGCAGCCTGCGCCCCTTCAACCGCAAGTGCAAAATCGAGGTCACCGGAGGCATCAATCGTCCGCCCATGGAACGCACCGCCGGGGTCGCGGCGTTGTACGCACAAGCCAAGGCCATCGCCCACGACCTGGGATGGAAGCTTGGCGAAGCCGCGGTGGGCGGCGGCTCCGATGGCAATTTCACCGCCGGTTTGGGCATCCCAACCCTCGACGGTCTCGGCGCCGTAGGCGACGGAGCCCACGCCCCGCACGAGCACATCCTGATCTCGGAGTTGCCCCGTCGGGCGGCCCTCCTGGCCGGGCTGATCGAGGCCATCTGATCGAACTGGACTGATTGACGTTGGCCGTGTGACCAATTTCACAATCTCCAGTGACCGCCAGCACAGGCGGCTTTGACCTGAGGGTCCACACTAACCTAGAATTCAATTGGGGCCGGGGTTCGCCCTGCTGCATTCGCGGGCGTAACTGGAGGTTTTTATGGGTGAGGGACTGTTTCAGCCGCTGCACATTTTGTTGATTATTGGTATTGCCCTGCTGCTTTTCGGACCGAGTAAGTTTGCCGATTTGGGCAAGGGGCTGGGGGAAGGCATTCGCAATTTCAAGTCCTCGATGAAAGAGCCTGAGGACAAGGGAAAAGAGCCGCCCAAGCCGCCTGCCGCCTAGATAGCCCGTGTAGCGCCGACACTCCCGTCCGCGCACAGTTAGCGCCACCACAAACCTGAACTAGATAGCCCGCGCCTGCCGCAGCATCCGCCACACCAACGCCACTGGCAGTCCCACCACGTTGCAGTAATCCCCTTCGATGCGAGGAATCCAGCGGGAAGCGATGCCCTGAATCCCATAGGCTCCCGCCTTGTCCATAGGCTCGCCGCTGGCGACGTAATCAGTAATCTCCTTCTCGGAGATTTCGGACATCGTAACCGAAGTGGTTTCACTGGCCACCGACCGCTGGCCGCTGGCCACTAAACAGACGCCAGTAATCACCTGATGCTCGCGCCCTGAGAGCAAGCGCAACATGCGCGCGGCGTCAGCGGCGTCGGAGGGCTTGCCCAGAATCTGGCCATCGACGACGACCACGGTGTCGGCCCCGAGCACACAATCCTGTGGACGTTGACCTGCAACCGCAAGCGCCTTCTCCCGCGCCAGGCGCTCGGCACAGTCTTTCGCGGCTTCTCCAGGCTGCGGGTCTTCTGAAATGTCCGCAGGCTGGACTTCGAAAGGAATGCCAGCGTTGCGCAGCAATTCCTGGCGACGCGGCGAAGCGGAAGCGAGCACGAGCATGGGAATCATTTTAGAACGCTCGTGTAGGGACGGCCGCCCTCGGCCGTCCAAGCCGAGCGAAGCTCGGCAGCGTCTGTGCTCGCCGCTACTCCAGCGCCTCGGGCTCGATCGAAATATTCTTCTCGCCTTTGGCGCGCTTTTCCCAATACTTCTTGACCCAGGCTTCGTAGCTCCTGCCGGCGGCGGTGTCGCGTCCGGTGAAGGCGATGGCGGCGATTTCGGAATACGGGATGGCCGGCCGCTCATTGCTGGTGGCGAGCATAAGACGCACGGCGGAGTTCGCGAGCGTCGAACCAATACGGCGGTCGAAAAGATATCCGGTGATTGCGGAACCATTCTTGCACGTGACGGTTACGTCGCCACGATAATCAAACGCCTTTTCGATCACTGCGCGCACATCGGCGTCAGTGGCAAGCTGTGGAATCCATCCCTGAAGATTTTCGCGCTCGAATCCCGGGACAACTTCGAGTTCGTCGGTGCCGTGCGGCCGAACCAGAGCTTGCGCGCCGTGGGGCAGCGCAGGATCGTGCCCATGTTCGCGACCGCTCATGCGCGGCTTTCTTCCGCCTGCGGAGCGGCAGCAGCAACATCCATTTGCGCTTCAATCTGGACGAGTGGGTTGTAAGAGTGCACCGGCCGCACCTCCCGATCCAGATCGGCGAGCGCATCCTTGTCGGGATAGAGCGAGAAGGTAGCCCTTACCGTGTCCGCGAATCCGCGCAGCGATCCAAACGTATCGTCCACCGACGAAGGTTCGTATCCGCAATGCACCATGCAGTTGGCGCACTGCGGATTGCCCGACTCGGTTCCGTAGCTCGCCCACTCCGTCGTTTCCATCAATTCTTTGTACGACTCGGCGTAGCCATCCTGCAGCAGGTAGCAGGGCTTCTGCCATCCGAAAATGTTATAGGTCGGCATGCCCCAGGGCGTGCACTTGTAGCTGCGCTTGCCCATCAGGTATTCGAGGAAAAGCGGCGACTGGTTGAACCGCCAAGTCTTCTTGCGATTCGAAAGCATGGCGCGAAACATGCGGCGAATCCGGGCGCGTCCCATGAAGTGTTTCTGGTCGGGCGCTTTGTCGTAGGAATATCCGGGCGAGACCATCATGCTCTCGACCCCGACGTCCATCATCTCGTCGAAAAATGCGCGCACGCTGTTGGGATCGGCGCCATCGAACAGCGTGGTGTTGGTGGTCACGCGGAAGCCGGCTTCGACCGCCGCGCGGATCCCGTCGAGTGCGAGCTCGTATCCGCCTTCGCGGCACACGGAAAAATCGTGGTGTTCCTTCTGCCCGTCCACATGAACCGAGAAGCTCAGGTACTTGCTGGGCTTGAACAAATGCAACTTTTCCTTCAGCAGCAGCGCGTTGGTGCAGAGATAGATATATTTCTTGCGCGCGACCAGGCCTTCCACAATTTCGGCGATCTGCGGATGCATCAGCGGCTCGCCGCCCGGGATCGAAACCATCGGCGCTCCGCACTCATCCACCGCCTTAAAGCAGTCTTCCGGCGAAAGATCTGTTTTCAGGATGTGGGCCGGGTACTGGATCTTGCCGCATCCGGCGCAAGCCAGGTTGCAGCGGAACAGCGGCTCGAGCATAAGCACGAGCGGATAGCGCGTGCGTCCAGCCAGCTTCTGGCGCAGGACGTACGAGGCCACTGTCCACATCTGGGATACAGGAACTGCCATCACCCCTCCGGCAAGAATGTGTGTATATGATACCGGATTCTGGCCCGGTTGTTGTCCGCTGGTCGTCATCTCATAATTTGTCATCCTGAGCGGAGCCTGCTTTTCACGAAGTGAAAAGCAGGCGGAGTCGAAGGACCCCTACCCCAGAGGCAGCGTCGGAATACAGAAGTTCTTCGCTTCACCCACACCTCGCCCAACAGTGCCCGCGCCGCACCCTGCTAGAATCGACCTATTCATGGAAGCCGCTCGCATCCGCAATTTTGCGATCATTGCGCACATCGATCACGGAAAATCCACGCTGGCCGACCGCCTGCTGGAGCTGACCGGGTCGCTCGCCATGCGCGAAATGCAGGAGCAGGTTCTGGACTCGATGGACCTGGAACGCGAGCGCGGCATCACCATCAAGGCTCATGCCGTCCGCATGTTGTACCCCGCGCAGGATGGACAGATTTATCAGCTCAACCTGATCGATACGCCGGGCCACGTGGATTTTTCCTACGAGGTCTCGCGCTCCCTCGCTGCCTGCGAAGGCGCGCTGCTGGTGGTGGACGCGTCGCAGGGCGTGGAAGCGCAGACGCTGGCGAACTCATATCTCGCGATCAATCACGGCCTCGAAATTGTCCCGGTCATCAACAAGATCGACCTGCAGAGCGCCGACGTCGCCCGCACCAAGGAGATGATCGAGAGCGCGGTCGGCCTCGATGCCTCCGATGCATTGCTGATCAGCGCCAAGACCGGCCAGGGTGTGCCCAACGTTCTCGAGGCAATTGTGAAGCGCGTTCCCCCGCCAAAAGGCGCGCCGGAGCGCCATCTTCAGGCCCTGCTATTTGATTCCTGGTTCGATCCCTATCGCGGAGTGGTGGTGCTGGCGCGGGTCTTCGAAGGCCGGTTGCGCAAAGGGCAGAAGATCCGCCTATGGTCGAACGGCCACGTTTTTCAGGTGGAAACTCTGGGCGTGCTCACCCCGAAGCCGGTGGAAGTCGACGAACTGGTAGCGGGCGAAGTCGGATTCATCATCGCCAATATCAAGAATGTCGCCGATACGAAGATCGGCGACACCATCACCGACGATGACCGCCCTTCTCTGCAGGCCTTGCCCGGGTTTGAAGAAATCAAGCCCATGGTTTTCGCCGGCCTCTACACCGTGGACGCGCACGAGCACACGGCACTGCGCGAAGCTTTGGAAAAATTGAAGCTGAACGATTCGTCGTTCTTCTTCGAGCCGGAAAGTTCGGTGGCGCTCGGATTCGGCTTCCGCTGCGGCTTTCTCGGCCTGCTGCACATGGAGATCATCCAGGAACGGCTGGAGCGCGAATACAATCTCGAGCTGATCACGACGGCCCCAGGCGTGCGCTACCAGATCACCAAGACGGATGGCGCGGTGATCGAGGTGGATAATCCCTCACGCTGGCCCGACGTTAGCGAGATCGCGAAAGTGGAAGAGCCGGTGATTCTCGCCGTGATTTTGACCAACGAGGAATATGTAGGCGGCATTCTGAAGCTGGTCGAGGAGAAACGCGGCAAGCAGAAGAGTTTTGAATATGTCAGCTCTTCGCGCGTCATGCTGCAATACGAGCTGCCGCTGAATGAAATCGTGCTCGATTTCTACGACCGCCTGAAATCGGTCTCTCGCGGCTACGCTTCGCTCGACTATCATCTCTCCGGCAACTGGGTATCGCCGATGTCCAAGCTCGACATCATGGTGGCGGGCGAGCCGGTGGATGCGCTGTCGACTATCATCCATCGCGACTTCGCCTATGATCGCGGGCGGGCGCTGGCGGCAAAGATGAAGGAACTGATCCCGCGCCAGATGTTTGAGGTGGCAATCCAGGCGGCGATTGGAGCCAAGATCATAGCCCGCGAAACCGTGCCAGCAATGCGCAAGAACGTGATCGCCAAATGTTACGGCGGCGACATCAGCCGCAAACGCAAGCTGCTCGAGAAGCAAAAAGCAGGCAAGAAGCGCATGAAACGCATCGGCCGCGTGGATATTCCGCAGGAAGCGTTCCTGGCCGTGCTCAAGGTGGGCGAGGACAGTACCTAAACGCCGGTTGGCGGGAACTGTCCGCCGCGACGACTCAGGCCCGCTATCACTTTGGGCCCCGGTATCGAATTAATCGAGTTCACGAGCGCTGTTATTCCGTTTGCCCGACGAGAAGAAACTGCCTGGTTTTCTTGTCGGGGAAGAGAAACTCATAGACCTGAAGGGAATCGTAGGTGGTCTTGTGCTCGTCTTTAACGAGCCTCGCCTTGTAGTCGCCGAGCGCCAATAACCGGCCAATGCGCAGTTCGGACCCCAGTTCATATTTTTTACCGTCAATGACGACATTCAGTACTTGATAGCCGCGCTCTATGTCTATGCTTGATGAACTGACGTGGACGTTGACGGTATACTCGGCCGGGTTGGGCTCAGCCCCAGCCCACGCGAACACGGAGCCCAGCAGCACGATAGCAAGTGTGATCCTGTTCACGATTTCCCTTCTTTCTGTCTGCGGAGATACCCCGCAGTATATCGCTAGTGGATCGGCGCGGAATTCTTAGAGTCGCGTACAGGTTACTTAGGCTCTCCGGCTTGGCGAGGTCGGCTGGATTCCTGTAGAATTAAAGTTTCGGCAACAGGCCTGGAAGGATTTCAGAGTTATGGCTCGAGTTTGTGATATCTGCGGCAAGGGGCCGCAGTTCGGAAATACGATCAGTCACGCCCACAATGTCAGCAAACGGCGCTGGAATGTCAATCTGCGCCCGGTTCACGCCAAGGTGGGAGCGGCTACCAAACACATGCGCGTTTGCACTTCTTGCCTGCGCAGCGGCAAAGTGGTTAAGGCGTAAGAGACCAGAGCCCGCAGAGATGTGGAAATCCTGCGGGCCTTTGTCTGCCTGCCAACCAGCTTTTCGCGGACAGGCTTGCCCTGAGCGAAATCGAAGGGAGTGTCCGCGCCACACGAGCTACTTCACGTCCACTAATTGCACGTCGAAGATCAAGGTTGAGTTGGCTGGGATGACGCCTGGATAACCCTTTTCTCCGTAGGCCAGGCCGGGCGGGATGCGCAATTGGCGCTTACCCCCGACCTTCATGCCGGCTACACCTTCGTCCCAGCCCTTGATGACCTGGCCGGCGCCGAGCTTGAACTCAAACGGTTTGCCGGTGCCGACCGAGCTGTCGAACTTCTTGCCGTTGGTGAGCCAACCGGTGTAATCGACTTTGACGTGCTGTCCGCTTTGGGCGACGGCGCCGGTGCCGACTTTGATGTCCCAATATTCCAGACCGCTGGCGGTCTTGATGGGCTCGCCGGTGACTTTGGTGGGAGTGCTGGTGGCTGGCTTGGCTGGCGCCTTCTTTGCTGGAGTCGTTTGGGCAATGGCCAGGGCCGCTAGGGCGAACAGCGCTAGGGCTGAGATCACGATGACAGTTTTCATAATTTCCCCTTTTCTTAATTCCACGTTAGTTTCCACTGCAAATTCCACATGCTTTGGCGCCGGCGGTTGCTGCCGAGCTTCGCTCGGGCTGGACAGCCGAGGACGGCTGTCCCTACGTGAGCATTACGCTAGCGCGATCACATCAATTTCTACCAGGACGTCTTTTGGAAGGCGGGCGACTTCTACCGTGGAGCGGGCGGGCGGGGCCTGCTTGAAGTAGCGGCCGTAGACTTCGTTCATGGCGGCGAAGTCTCCCATGTTCTTAAGGAAGACGGTGCAGCGGAGAACCTTCTGCATGCTACTGCCCGAAGCCTGCAAAATGGCGGCGAGATTCTTGAGCACGCGGTCGGTCTGCGCGCTTATGTCTCCGGCTACAACCTGCTGGGTGGCGGGATCGAGGGCCACTTGTCCGGACGTGAAAATCAGGCCCTGGGCTCGAATGGCCTGCGCATACGGACCTATGGCTTGCGGGGCTTGGTCGGTCGAGATCACTTCGCGCATGACTCCTCCTGCGTTTCTTGGGGACGATGACGAAGAGCGATTAACGCAGATTGCGGCAGTGGAAGTCAAACGGAGCTCCACGGTCTCGCGCCGTAGATCCAGGTTTGATGTGGCGTTGGCAGCTGCCGAGCTTCGCTCGGCTTGGACGGGCGAGGCGCCCGTCCCCACACAAGCTCGTCCCCACACGATCTAGAAGAGGGAGCTTTGGCGGCGGTTGGGAGTTATGCCGAAATGTTCGTAGGCTAGTTGGGTGGCTACTCGGCCTCTTGGAGTTCGGTTCAGGAAGCCGATCTGAATCAGGAAGGGTTCGTAGATTTCTTCTATGGCGTCGGGTTCCTCGGCTAGAGCGGCGCCTAGAGTGTTGAGGCCTACGGGGCCGCCCTGGTATTTCTCGATGATCGTCAGCAAGAGTTTGCGGTCAACTTCGTCGAAGCCGTGGCGGTCCACTTCCAACATGCTGAGCGCGGACTGGGCGGTGGGCAGATCGATCAAGCCGGCGGCTCGCACTTGGGCGTAGTCGCGCACTCGGCGCAGCAGGCGGTTGGCGATGCGCGGCGTTCCTCGGGAGCGGCTGGCGATTTCGGTGGCTCCGGGACGATCGATGCTGACGCCTAGAATTTCGGCGGAACGCTCGACGATGACGCGGAGGTCGTCGTGCGTGTAGAACTCGAGGCGCAGCAGCAGGCCGAAACGGGAGCGCAAGGGCGCGGAGAGCAGTCCGGCTCGGGTGGTGGCGCCGATGAAGGTGAAGGGCTTCACGTCCATGGTGTGGGTGCGCGCGGAGGGGCCTTGGCCGATCATGATGTCGAGCTTGTAGTCTTCGAGCGCGGAGTAGAGAATTTCTTCGAGCGCGGGCTGAAGGCGGTGGACTTCATCGATGAAAAGCACCTGCCGGTCGCGGAGATTGGTGAGGATCGCGGTCAGGTCGCCCTTGATCTGCAGTGTGGGGCCAGACGTCTGCTGAAAGGCGGCTCCGAGTTCGTTGGCGATGATGTTGGCCAGGGTCGTCTTCCCGAGGCCGGGCGGTCCGTAGAGCAGGACGTGGTCTAGTGCTTCACCTCGGGACTTGGCGGCCTGGATGGCTACGTCCAGGTTCTCTTTGACTTTGGGCTGGCCGATGAATTCTTGCAGGCGCTGCGGGCGCAGCTTGAGTTCGAAGGAGGAATCGTCCTCGACCGGGGCGGCGGAGACTAGGCGGTCTTTTATCTGCGGGGCGCGGAGAGCGGGGTTGTCTTTGGCGGCGGACACTGAAGGGGATGGTAGCAGTTCTTCGCTCTGGCTTCTAGGTAGGGTCAGATTGCAATTCGTCTCTGATGCGCGATGTTCGCGGCTGAAACCCTGCGGAGCTTCGCTCCGCTTGGACGGCCGAGGGCGACCGTCCCTACGTGGTTCTTGCTTGCTACTGACCTATTACTCCCAGGCGCACGCCCTTCAACTTGCCCACGTCGAACCAGGCGACCTTCTGTCCGAACCAGGTCTTGCCGCCGGAGAGTTTGTACTTCTTGGCAGCGGCTGGGAAGTCACGCGTGGCGAGCAGATAGGCGACCGGAGTTTCGCCGTACTTGGCGATGTGGTCGGCGAGCCAGCCTCCGCCCGACGGGGCGGCCAGAATCACGGGCTCGCCGGGAAAGTAGGCGAGTTTGCCGATGTCTTTTTGGGTTTCGGTGAGCGGGTCGGACCAGCCATACGCCTTGCGGAACAAGGCAATGGCCGCATCCAAATTGTTGACGCCCAGTACGACATTCTCGATGCCGTTGACGGGCGCTCCTTGTACGCTGGCCGAAGTCTGGACGCGCCAGGCGCGCGGCGTCTGGTCTTCGATGATGAAGGGCAGCGTGGAGCCCGGGGTTCCGGAGCCAACGTCGGCGGTCATCCATTCGACCGACATGCCGTCGGGGCGCTTGCGGCTGCCGCGCTCGGGAGCGGTGACGGGGATTCCGGCCTTCTTCAGGCGGTCGACTTCCTGGAGCAAAACATTCGATCCCACCGCCCAGGCGCAGGTGACGGCATCGTCGGACATAAACTTCGCCCAATCGGAGCCCGCAGTCGCGCCCGGCTTTACCGGCGCGATCAGTTCAATGTATGACGCGTCATCGAAGCCCAGGAGGGCCATCTGGGTAATGCCGTTGCCGTGGGGACCGCCGAGGTCCGGAGTCAAGCCTACATCGGTGAAGGCTTGACGAAGCGTGTCGAGATTCGATCCACAGACGGACACGTGGTCGAGCTCCAAGACCACGGTCTTGCTTTCCTGCGTCGTTGCAGCTTGGGTCATGGCTAGCTGAGAGATGAGTAAAAGAAATAGCGTTACGAAGGATAAGCGGCAGCAGATCAGGGTCTTCCGCTTGGGCATGCGTGCCTCCTTAAGAAGAAGAAAGAGGAATGGTACGCCAGAAAGCGCGATCAGGGAACGATTTCCTTGCCTGCAGGAGCCAGCCGGGCGCATGGCAAAGAGTATTCTTGGGAATATGGATTTAAGCAATAGGCCCTTGCCCAGTAAGAACGCCGCCGCAGCACGGTTGGCCAGCGAGATTGAGGATTTGCTGCGGCGGGTAGACACGCTTCAGACCCTGGACTGGCGCCCAGAAGACGAAATCCTCGGCTATGGCGAAGAAGGCCTTCCGCGCTAGGGTCATCTATTCGACGAAGAGCTTGAGAAATACAGCGGCGCGATAAATCGGAATACCGGCATAGACGACCATGTCCAACAAGTCGCTGTCTCCGGAGATGATGCAGCTAGCTTTTCCCGCGACGGCGAGGGAAAGAAACTTGTCGTCCTTCGGATCGCGGCAAGCGGCGACGTGTTCCGCAACGATGACGGACTCGGAAATTCCGGCATACCATTCGACGTAATCAATCGTGGTGTCTTGTGGGATATACTTCCGAAATTTATCGCGGCTCAACACGGCGAAAAGTTCCGCAATCGTTTCCTCGGAAACCAGCGTGACGCCGTGTCCGGCTAGATAGTCGAACAGTTTTTCAAAATCCTGGTTGGGACGGATGGCAAAACTGACGAGGATATTCGTATCGACGACGACCCGCATCACTGATCGTTTCTCACTGGTCGTTTTTCAACGACGCCATGAGCGCGTCGTGCTGCGCATCGGTCATGCCGCGCGCCGCAGCTTCACTCTGTAACTTCCGCGCGATGATGGACAGACTGGGACGGCCAACCATGAGGCGGACAACCGCGTCATCGGGCATGCCAGCGAGCGCCGCTTTAATTTGCTTGGCGGTTCCTTCGATAACTCCGGGCTGTATCGCCATGGTTTCCACCTCTGTTTCTGAGCTAAATTATATTACAAGTCTCTGTACAGATATGTCGTGAGATCAGCGTTCTTGAGATCAAATGCCTTTGCGCGCACAACTCGACGGGCGCTCAATAAACGCGGTGCTCCTTTCCGAAAGCGAGTGGCAGGCGTTAAAAGGCTCGCGACTGCTCCGCATGCCCTGTTGTGACGCGCCTGCGTACCGGCGCACCAGTCGGCTTGGCACCCGGCACTTTGTTCACTCGGCTAAGAATCATTGCGGTGCTGAAGGCGAACGTGCGGAACATCTCGCGGCCAAGGCCGAGATCGTGCGTGTCTGCAACGAGCTAGGGTGGGCCGCGGATTCGGAGGTCGCGGAGGGGCAGTGGCGGGCAGATGTTCTTGCGATCCGCGACCGCCACCGCGTTGCCTTCGAGATCCAGTGGTCATGTCAGACACTCGATGTCACAAGGGAGCGCCAGGCGGCCTACGGCGCTGCCGCTGTCAAATGCTGCTGGCTCTTTAGGAAACTACCCACAGAACAACGACCGCATCCGCATGAACTGCACCCGACGCTTCCAGAACGGAACCTGCCCATGTTTCGCCTGCACCTCGAAGACTCTGGATTCAATGTCACGGTGGATCACAATATCCTGAGCTTGCGAGAGTTCGTCACGGCCCGCCTAGCCGGACGGATTCGCTTTCGCGACCAGAGGGAATATAGCGTGTGTGAGCTACAGGTCGTGGCTCGTGAGACGGGATGCTGGCGATGCCGCACGCGCTACGACGTGCTCTACACGCGCCGAGTTATGCGATCGAATTGTGGAGCGGAACAATTCATGCGGGATCCTGGAGAAAACGCACCCGATATGCTACGGGACGACCCCTATAGTGCATTGCGGAACGTGCGCCTTGCACGGAGGCACTTCGCGTCCGAACTAAAGCGGCTGCGGCTTTCACTTGCGCGTCGGCGGAGCGACACGATTGGACGGTCCTACTGGTCCTTCGGCTGCCCGCGTTGCGACGCCTTGTACGGATGGTTTTTCTTTCTCCATTTGATGGCCGAGCCGGAAGACGCGCCGTTAGCACCGTTCTGCTCTAAGAAACTACTATGTTCTGAGCATCGGCCAGAACCGCATTGGTGCTTTCCTCAAAACGGCAGGTTCTGCAGACCTCCGGGCATTACTCCTCCTCTTCCTTCACCTCACCCCGCTCCGCCTTTGCCTTCTCGATAATCTTGTCCTGCAGTTGTTGCGGGACCGTGTCGTAATGGTGCATCTCCATCGCGAAGCTGCCGCGGCCCTGGGTCATGGAAGTTAGATCGGCGCCGTAGGTTAGCATCTCGGCCATGGGGACCTCGGCTTTCACGATGGTGTTGCCGGCTTTGTTATCCATGCCCTGGATGCGTCCGCGGCGGCTGTTGAGGTCGCCCATGATGGTGCCGGCGAATTCGTCGGGGATGGTGATCTCGACGGTCATGATCGGTTCCAGGAGCGTCGGCTTGGCCATTTCCATGGCCTTGCGGAAGGCGATGCGGCCCGCCATCTGGAAGGAAAGATCGTTCGAATCCACGTCGTGGTAGGAGCCGTCGTAGAGGCTCACGCGGAAGTTCACCACGGGGTATCCGGCTAGGTAGCCGCGAGCGGCGGCGTCTTTGATTCCCTTTTCTACGGCGGGAATGAAGTTGCGCGGGATGGAGCCGCCGAAAATATCGTTGACGAATTCGAATTCAGCGCCACGGGGCAGCGGCTCCATCTTGATTTTGCAATCGCCGTACTGGCCGTGGCCTCCGGTCTGCTTTTTGTGGCGTCCCTGGACGTCGGCTTTGCCGCGAATGGTTTCGCGATACGGCACTTTGGGCGCCTTGAGCACGACTTCGGCGTGGTAACGCTTCTTCATCTTTGAGACCACGACTTCGATGTGCTGCTGTCCTGTGCCTGCGATCAGGAATTCCTTGGTCTGCGGATCACGGAAGAAGCGGAGCATGGCGTCTTCTTCCATCAGCTTGTGCAGGCCGACGCCCAGTTTGTCTTCGTCGGCTCGGCTTTTTGGCTCGATGGCGAAGGTGATGGCGGGCTCGGGCAGCTGAACGGCGGGGTAGCGGATGGGCGACGACTTATCGCCGAGGGTGTCGCCGGTGAGAGTTTCTCTTAGCTTCGCGACCGCGCCAATATCGCCGGCGTGAAGTTCCGAGATGGGAACCGCCTGCTTGCCTTGGACCAGGGAGATGTGAGCGAACTTCTCCAGCGTATTGCGATTGTAGTTTTGCAGCGAAGCGTCGTTCTTGAGCACGCCGGAAAAGACTTTGAAGTAGGAAATGCGGCCGGCGAACGCGTCGGACAGGGTCTTGAAGACGAAGACCGAAGCGGGCTCGTTGTCTGTGCCTTTGCGCACGGTCGGGTCACTGTCACTGCCATCGGCGGGCTGGCCGGTGATGGCATGATGTTCGCTGGCGGCGGGCGTGTAGTCGACGATGAAATCCATGAGCTCGTCGACGCCGATGTTGCCCAGGCCGGAGGTGAAGAGCACGGGGAAGAGCTTGTCTTCGCGGATGGCTTCGTGCAGCGCCGGGACCAGATGCTCCTCGGGGATGGTGCCGGTTTCGAAGAACTCTTCCATCAACTCGTCTTTGCCCTCGGCTATGAGTTCCACCAATTTTTCGTGAGCATCCTTGGCGACGCCGGCCATGTCGGCGGGGATGGGGCCTTCCTTGCCTTTGCCGTTTCCGCCCATGTCGTAGGTGTAGGCCTTCATGCGGACCAGATCGACGACGCCGCTGAGACTTTTCTCGCTGCCGATGGGGAGCTGCAGCGGGGTGACGGCGCGGCCGAACGCGTTGGTGAGCGATTCGAGGACGCGGTTAGCGTCGGCGCGGTCGCGGTCCATGCGGTTGACGACGATCATGCGCGGCAGGTCGATTTCGTTGCAATAGTTCCAGACACGCTGGGTCACGACCTCGACGCCGGCTACACCGTCTACTACAACGAGCGCGGCGTCGACCACGGGCAGGACCATCTTGGCCTCGTGGACGAACATGTTGAAGCCGGGGGTATCGAGCAGATTGATCTTGACCTTGGAGTCGGTGTTGCCCCACTCGACGAAAGCCAGGCCGGTTGAGATGGACATCTTGCGGGCGATTTCTTCTTCGTCGTAGTCGGTCGGGGCGGAGCCGTCGTCGACGCGGCCGAGGCGGGGCGAGGCTCCGGCGGTGTAGAGCATGGCGGACACCAGCGTTGTCTTGCCAGCATGGCCGTGTCCGATCAGGGCAAGGTTGCGGAGATTGGCTCCTGCGTACACTTTCACGGGTTGTCTCCTTCGGCAGGCTTGCGGGAAGAGTGCGACGGCCCGAAAGAGTATCAGGACAGGTACAGGCCAGCCCAACATCACCTGCGAAACTTCTGATGCTAACACAGGGGATGGGGAGGCTTAAAGGCGGTCAGGCGCTTCCTCGCCGCCTATTTCGCATTCACGAATTTCGCGAGCGGGATGACCTCCACTTTCTTTGCCAGGGAATATGTCTTATCGCCCGGATACAAAACGCACAGCCGGTCGAGGTTAAGATCCGCAAGAGCGACCCGCATGGAGGTGGTCAGCACCGGCGCGTCGGCGCGCTTGCACTCGATGCCGATGCGGCGGCCGTCTTTGAAGAGCAGTAGATCAAGCTCCGCTCCATTGTGCGTGGCCCAGTAGTAAGCCTCGTCAGGGCGGAAAGACTTGAGCACCTCCTCCACGGCATAACCCTCCCACGAAGCGCCGACCTTGGGATGAAACTCAAGGTCGCGCTGGTTGGAGATACCCAGCAGCGCGTGCAGAAGACCTGTGTCGCGGACATACACCTTGGGTGCCTTAACCTGCCGCTTACCGAGATTCTCAAACCATGGCGGTAGCTGCCGAAGCATGAAGACATCCGCCATCAGGTCGAGATAGCGGCGCACGGTAGCCTCGTTCACGGCCAAAGCTCGAGCTAACTCGGCGGCGTTCCAGACTTGGCCATGGTAGTGGGCGACCATGTTCCAAAACCGCCGTAACGCCAGTGCCGGAATCGTGATGCCCAGTTGCGGCAGGTCGCGCTCAAGAAAAGTCTGAAGAAATTGCCGCCGCCATGACAACGAATCTGCCTCGGTTCGCGGCGTGTAAGCGAGCGGAAACCCGCCGCGCAGCCAGTGGCGCCCCTGGGCCGCAGCGCCCAGGTCGGAGAGCCGGAAGCCCTCCAAGGAAACGGTCTCGATGCGGCCGGCGAGCGTCTCCGAAGACTGCCGGAGCAGATCGGGCGAGGCGCTGCCGAGAACGAGAAAGCGCGCGGGGAGCGGCCTGCGGTCGGCCAGAACACGCAGCAGTGGGAAAAGATCGGGGCGGCGCTGGATCTCGTCAATCACCACCAGCTTCTTCAGCGGACGCAGAGCCGTGTTGGGCTCGGAGAGGCGTGCCAGGCTCTGCGGGTCCTCCAAATCGAAGTAGTTGAGGGAATCGGGCGGTACAATCTCGCGGGCGAGCGTGGTCTTGCCGCACTGCCGAGGACCGAGCAGGGCCACTACGCGGCTGCGCCGTAAAGCGGCGCGGACGAGCACGATGTCGGTCATGCGGACAATCACGGTGGCTATTGTATACCATGAAAATCCCGCAGTCGATGCGGGAATTTCATGGTATGAAAAGGCAGGGGGGCTACAGCGTCGCGCTCTTCTCCACAATCAGCTTCTTGATCTTCTCCACGAACTCCACCGTGCCCATGTCTTCGGTCTTCTCTTTCCCGCGGGCGCGGACGTTGACTTTGTTGGCTTCGGATTCTTTGTCGCCGACTACCAGCAGGAAGGGGACCTTCTGCATGGCGTGCTCGCGGATTTTCGCGTTCATCTTCTCGTTACGAGAATCCACCTCCACGCGCACGCCTGCGGCGCGCAGTTGCTGGGCTACTTTCTCTGCGTACCCGGTATGGCGCTCGGCTATCGGGATCATTGCCACCTGCACCGGTGAGAGCCACACTGGGAACGCTCCGGCGTAGTGTTCGATCAGGACGCCAAAGAAGCGCTCGACCGATCCGTAGAGGGCGCGGTGAACCATGACGGGCTGCTTGCGGGTGCCGTCTTCGGCCACATATTCGAGCTGAAAGCGCTGCGGCAGGTTGAAGTCGAACTGGACCGTCGAGAGCTGCCAGAGGCGTCCTATGGCGTCTACTAGTTTCACGTCGATCTTGGGGCCGTAGAACGCGGCTTCGCCGGGGATGGTTTTGTATTCGATGTTTAGTTTTTTCAGCGCGCTTTCCAGCGAGTGGTTGGCCAGGTTCCATTGGTCTTCGGTGCCCAGGAAACTTTTCTTGTCCTTCGGATCCCAGGTGGAAAGCTCGGTCTGGAATTTGTCGAAGCCGAAATCCTTCAGCACTTCGAGCGCGAACTCGAGGCAGCCCACGATTTCGGCTTCGATCTGATCGGGAGTGCAGAAGATGTGGGCGTCGTCCTGGGTGAAGCCTCTTACTCTCAACAGACCGTGCATTACTCCTGAACGCTCGTAGCGATAGACCGTGCCGAGTTCGCCCAGGCGCACGGGCAGATCGCGATACGATTTCAGCGAATCTTTGTAGATCAGGATATGGCCGGGGCAGTTCATGGGCTTCAGGCGATATTCGGCATCGTCTAGTTCCATGGCGTCGAACATGTTCTGCGAGTAGTAGCCCTCGTGGCCGGAGGTGTGGAAGAGCTGGCGGCGTGATACGTGCGGCGTGCAGACGAGAGAGTAGCCGCGGCGCAGGTATTCTTCTCGCATCCAGTCTTCCATTTCTTTGCGGATGATGCCGCCCTTCGGATGCCAGAAGATCAGGCCGGGGCCGGCGAGTTCCTGGATGGAGAACAGGTCGAGCTGTTTGCCTAGGACGCGGTGGTCGCGCTTCTTGGCTTCTTCTAGGCCGGTCAGGTAGGCGTCCAGATCCTTCTTTGAGAAAAACGAGGTGCCGTAGATGCGCTGGAGCTGCGGATTCTTTTCGTCTCCCAGCCAATAGGCTCCGGCTATGTTTAGCAGCTTGAAAGCTTTGATTTTCCCGGTCGAAGGCAGATGGGGGCCGCGGCAGAAATCCTGGAACTTGCCGGTTTTGTACACGGAAATCTTTTCATCGGGCTTGGTGAATTGCTCGATGAAATGGCACTTCATGAAGTCGCCTTCGGCTTTGAATTTTTCCAGACCCTCTTGGCGGGGAAGAAATTCGCGGGCGTAGGGCAGGTTCTGCTGGACTAGCTCCTGCATCTTCTTTTCGATCTTTTCCAGATCTTGGGGGGTGAACGCGGTCTCACGATGAAAGTCGTAGAAAAATCCGTTCTCGGTGGCGGGGCCGTGTCCGAGCTTGGTCTCGGGAAAGAGTTCCAGCACAGCGGCGGCTAGCAGGTGCGCGGAGGAATGACGGTAGACTTCTAGCGCCTCGGG
>Ga0209517_10004778_pt1 | contig 17609 bp, 17 predicted proteins | sample PeaSoiMetSII2010_FD_187695 | JGI IMG/M metagenome (GOLD analysis project Ga0209517, IMG submission 187695) | Peat soil microbial communities from Weissenstadt, Germany - SII-2010 (SPAdes) (version 2) | ecosystem: Environmental > Terrestrial > Soil > Wetlands > Peat | place: Germany...
CACAGGTCGATTCGGCCGCGCAGATCCACTCAACGCCCCCTCTGAATTCGGATCAAGTGGCGTAGAAGTAGCGCGTCAGGTGGAAGAAGATTGGAGCGGAAAAGGCTACCGAGTCAAGCCGATCGAGCATTCCGCCGTGGCCTTCGATGAGTTGGCCCCAGTCTTTGACTCCGCGATCACGCTTGATCGCCGACATCACCAACCCGCCAAGGAAGCCCATCGTGGTGACAACCAGAGCCATTCCCGCCGCCTGCCACGGGCGAAAAGGTGTGAGCCGCCACAGGCTGGCCCCAAGGGCAGTGGCGCAGATCGTGCCGCCGATCAGACCTTCCCAGGTCTTCGAGGGCGATACGGCGGGCGCAATCGCGTGACGTCCCAGCAGCTTGCCCCAAACGTATTGCAGGACGTCACTCGATTGCACCACCAGGAGTAGGAAAACCATCAGCAGCGCGCTCCGCCCGCGATAGCCGGGGACGTCCAGCGTGAGCAGTGCCGGAACGTGCGAGATGCAATACACGCTGATCATCAGCCCCCATTGCGTTTCGGCTGTGCGGGTCAAGAAGCGGTTCGGGTCGGCAAATACTACGGCAATGGAGGGCAGTACCAGGAATGCGTAAACGGGAATCAGAATGGTGAAGAAGCCGTACCAGTCCACCCAGATGAGGCCATATTGCCATGGCAGCACGATGAAGAAACTGGTGAAGAGGGCAGCGTGATCGGCGCGATGCGTGGGCGTCAGGGTGATGAATTCGCGCAAAGCAGCGAACGACACCAGCCCGAAGAGAATGATGACCGCGTGCTGGCCGGCCAGCAACGCGCCACCCAGCAGCGCCACCATGATCCACCAGGCCTTGATACGCGCGATAAGGTTGCTAAGTACCGGGTTTGCCTTGTCCCGTGCACGTCCCCGCAGGATCAGCGCTACGACAGTGGCCACTAACAGTGCGCCCACGACGCCCGAGGAGATTAGCAGACCTTCCCGCAGAGTCACACACTCTCCAGTCCCGCGAGGGAGTCACGCATCCGCGCGAGGAACTCGGGTTTCTGCTCGCCCTCGTTGAGTCTCATGGGCTTCCCGAATGTTACCGAACACAGCAGTGGAATGGGGAACAAAGAGCCTTTGGGCATCACGCGGTAGGAGTTCTGAATCCAAACAGGAATCAGTTCCACATTGAGGCGTGCGTGTGCGAGGTGAAAGATACCGCTTCTGAAAGGCTGAACTTCGGGGCCCGGCCCGCGGCTCCCTTCCGGAAACAAAATCAGCGAGTCCCCGGCGTCTAAAGCATTGAGCATCGGCTGTATCGGGCTCGCTTCGCGGTCGCGGTCAAAATGCGCTCTGTCCACAAGGACGCCGCGAAAGACACGATTGATCACAAAGCGCCTTAGCGAGCCCCGGCACCAGTAGTCCTTTGCGGCCACTGGTCGCGCCTTGCGGCGGAGCCGCGCGGGCAGTGATGACCACAGCAAGACGAAGTCGAGATGGCTGGTATGGTTGGCGAAGTAGATGCGCTGGACGTCGAGTGGAGCGCAGCCCACCCACCTTGCCTGGGCACCGGTGAGAATCCGGGCGCCTGCGCACGTCACGGCTGCGATTACCTGCCCGAACGTCATATCCCCGCCACGCCAAGCAGAATGGCGGTTGCCAGAGCCATCAGTTGCAGCGCCAGCAGGACGACCTGGCGCCGCCACAGCGCAAGCGCGGCGCGAGTCCGATCGGTAAGGCTGCGATCCGTCTCGCCGCGCAACCAGCCCAGACGGCGCAGCCATTCATCAAGATCCCCGCATGCCTCAACGTGATTGGCGGCCAGTTGGCGAAATAGCGACGCGTCAATGGTCACGCGCACCGCAAAGTAACATCCCACGAGCCAGCAGAGCATGGACACAGTACAAGCGATTTGCACGGCTTTGGAATGCACGAGGGCGACGCTGATTCCGGCCACGATGGCTGCGACATTACTGGCGCTGGCAAGCGTGCGTCCCGAATCGAGCACGCTCGCTGTGGCGCCGCACTCGAAATCGGGCCTCATGCCACGCGCCTCGATCCGGCCCACTCCTCGATGCCGGCGCGCAGAGCCGCCCACACCGCAATGCGCGGGCGCCGTTGCTGGATCTGCTCGATCGCTTCGCCGACAGATGCTGCCCTCCCGCTGTCCACCAGCCACGCGGCCATCGCTGCGGCGCTCCGCGAATATCCTAGAGCGCAACACACTAGCGTTGGCCGCTTGTTCTGCAATTCGTCGATTGCTTTAACTGCGGCATCGAGCTCATCGGTGCCCGGCACTAGGAGATCCAGCATGGGAACCCCGCGATACACGACACCCGTGGTGTCCACCGGGAACTCCGCCGTTACGTCTACCATGGACTCAATCCCAAGGGCAGCGCGTTCGCGACGTTGGGGGAACCGGCCCAGCCATACGCCCGGAGCGATCTCGTCCGCCAGAGACGCTTTACGAGTCCACCAGCGCGCGTTGAGCCGCGCCAGCACGAGATAAGGTGCCAGCAGTGCGACCATGGCCGTCGGCATCGTGCCGTCCTTCTTACGGAAGAGTTCCGCACGCCCGGTGGCGTAAATACAGCTGACGATGGCCAGCGATGCGGCGGGCCACAACAGTAGGAAGCCCGGTCCTATAACCCACACGCCAATCACCGCCAATGCGAGTGCAATCACCAGGTAGGAGGCGCCGACGCGGATGCGCAGTGCATCCCGGCTGGGAGCAAAGCGCGCCTCTCCAGCAGCGTCCGGAATCGCCACCAGCACGAAGAGTCCAACCCACAGACCTGTCGGAAGGTCGATGAAGTGGTGCTGATAGGTGGTGAGTGTCGATAGTGCCATGAGGGTGAACCAGCCGCGCATAATCCAGAGCGCCGCGCTGCCGTGCAAGTGCTCGCGATATTTCCTCCACAGCACGGCGGTCAGCGCCACGTGCAGAGAAGGCGCCTGGTTGAAAGGCTTGTCGAAGCCCATCAGGACGTCAAACATGCGGCCAAACAGACCATCCGTCTGTGGGCGCACGAAGGTGAAGCGAAGCGGAAACAGCAGGAACCCCACGATGCAAACAAGCTGCACCATCACGAGGCGTTTCGCGTGCGTGTTCAGCTCTTCGCGGCTCCGGCACAGGAACAGCGAAGCAGCATAGAACAGGTCCGTGGACCAGTACGGCACGATGGTCCACGCTAAGAACGGAATCCGCGGCTCCCAGCCGAACACCAGCGAGGGCACGTGGCCGCGCAGGCTGGTCAGATAGTTTGCAAATCCGTAGCTCAGGAAAAAGAACGGAGCCAGCCCCCCGAGCCACAGCATCGCCCAGCCCCACGGGCGCTGCTCGTTCCCGGCCGGCACTTCGGTCAGTGGTGCATCCTCCGGGCCAGCGAAACCGTGAATATGCCCCAATCGTCGGTCAACTGCTCTGCCTTTTGGAAGCCCGCGGCCTCCACCAACTGGTCGATCTCCGCCTGGGTTCGGCGACGCATGATCCAGGGTGCCCCACCGCGATGGCTTCTGAGCGTCCGCGCGATCATCTCCAGTTGCGGATGCCATGGCTGGCCCGTGTATACCAAGTATCCACCCGCCGGGATTGCGTCAGCGAGACCGCCCAGCGACTCCCGCACCCGGCTATTGTCCGGGAACAGCTCGTATAGGCCCGAAACGATGCCCAGCGTCGGGGTGGGATCGAGCGCCGCCAGCGAGAGCCGGTCGAAGGCGTCGCCCTCCTCGAAACGCGCCACCATCTGCAACCCCTTCTGGCAGATCAGCCGTTTGCCTTGCTCCACGTTGCTCTCGCTGAAATCGCGCAGCAGCGCGCTCTCCACAACCGGGCCAGCGGTCTCGATGGCTTCCAGCACATACCGTCCGTGTCCCGCCGCGATGTCCACGATCCGCACGGGCTGTCCATGCTCTCGGAGCGTGGTGACGGCGCGCGCGAGCAGGCGCATCAGGTTCTGTTTGCGAATGCGGATGCCGCGCCAGCCAATGGAATTGAGATAAAACCAGTCGATCAGTTTGCCCAGAGGCGTGTAACCCGATGGCTTGTTCCGATAGACGTAGTCCAGCGTGCTGCCCGAATCAAAACCTGTGGCCAGCCCAAGGCGGATGCCGTCCGAGAGACGTCCACCAGTCCTCATGGCCAACCTGGAAACCGCGTAGTTTAAGGCTTTCGGCGAGAGCGGCGGCAGGGGCTGCTTGAGCCGGTCGAACTCCGCTCTCGTATAGCCGATGCGGTCGGAATCCAGCAGATTCGTGTGCGCTGGTGGCTCGGCAAATCTATTCACAATGAACTCACGCACCTTCCGAACGGCTGGCTGGCGGTCCTTCTCGCCAAGCGTGTCGTGATAGAAGCCGTCGAATACGTGCTTCTCTTTCACCTTTGTGCCCAGACGTTCGAAGAACTGCGCCTGCGGCTTCAGCCGAACGACGAAGTCCGCCCCGGAGATCAGTACCTGGGTCGGTACCTGAATCGCTTGCGCATCATCTATGACACGGTCGGCCGTGGTGTATAGCGCCAGTAGAATATTCACAGGGATGGGGCGGCGGATTAGCGGATCGTTCAACCAAGACGAAATCCGCTCGGGGTCATGTGTCAGCGCACCGGGCTTGACGTAAGAGTTCACGTAGAAGTTCCCGCGCAGCGCGTGGAGAAGCCGCAGCGTGGGGCGGGCCAGCGGTACGTAAAGCTTCACCTTGAAGGCCGGCGCGGCCAGCACCATGCAGCGAATACGCGGTGCAAAATCGTGCACCCAGGTGGCCGCTAGCACGCCGCCCACGCTTTGCCCTACGACAGCGAGATCCTCTGTGGCGATTGCGTATGTCTCGCTGACGTGCCGGACGAAGTCGTCCACGTCCCGGACCAGCGTTCCCATTGAGGCGTCGCCGTCATCGTCCTTATCGAACGAGCGTCCGTGCCCGCGGGCGTCCCAAGCAAACATTGGGAGACCGGGCAAGTCCAACTCGTCGACCAGGTGCTGAAGCCGGCCGGAATGCTCATGACCCCGGTGAAAGAGGACCACGGCTTGATTTGCCGGGCTACTCAGGGCCGGCCAGTAGCGATAGAACAAACGGGCGCCATCGCTGGTGGGGAAGAAGTGCTCTTCTGGAATGCGCATGGTCGTTTGGCTAACAGCTGCGACTCGTCGTCAGCGAGGCCCTCGATTCTGCCAACGCGTTTCGAATGCGATTGACAATGGTGACGGCAAGCAACAGGGCCATCAACCTCGGAAACAACCATGAAACCCAGATGATATTCCACCCCAGTCCAATCCACAGTGCCAGGGCCCCGAAAACGAACGCTCTGTCGCTTTTTCCCATCGGACCATCGTAGCGGCGGCTGGCACCGATCATCACCGCTACGGTCCCCGCCATTTCGGAAATCACCGCCAGCACAATGATTGCTCCCATCCACACCGGATCAAAAGCAGGTAGCAGGGCGAAAGGCAGCAAGAGGAACGCGTCTGATATCACGTCGCACAGTTCATTCAGGCAGGTGCCAAGGGCGGATTTCTGGCCGAACTCGCGGGCCAGCATACCGTCCATCGCGTTCAGCGCCATCCGCACGAAGAAGAACACTGGGAGAAGGAGCATTAGGAAACGTGACTGGATACGCCAAGCTGTTAGCACGCCCACTGAAGCCGAAAGAACACAGGCGAGCAAGGTGACTTCATTTGCGGTGATCCCAGCCCGTGCGAACAGGCTGACTAACGGACGCAGCCCCCTCTGAAAAGCAGGTTTAACGGAATAGGTGCTCGGCACAGGTTTAGTGTATCCGCACAGGGTCATACCCTGCGCCAGACTTCTGCTTTTAGTTTCCATGTCCCACTAGCAAATCCAGAATAAGGGCACTATGATCCCTACGAATCGCGTTTTGTGACACTTTGTCGAGTGTCACAACGGCTCGGCCTGAGCACCTCGCTCAACCTCGCTAAACACGGACTCGGGTCAGAACGGGACTTTCGGAAAGTTCACCGCAGGGGAAAACCCAGCAACTCGTTTTCCGGTAAGCGCACTTTTGAGGAAGATCTGTCATTTAAGCACACAATCGGACAACCAGAACGTTTATCGCGTAAGTGGTGTCCAAATGTTTGTGTGATGCGTTACCTAATTGTGCTGATTGCTATTGCGCACACCGCCACGGCATGCAGTTGTGCCCCTGCAGCGTATGCACCGCTCTGTCAGAGAATCGATGCGGTTAGGGTCCTGTTCATCGGTGCCGCCGTCGAGACGAACGACAATCACGACGGGTTCATCAAGGGTGGTGCATGGTACCGGTTTACCGTCGAAGAGGCGTTTAAGGGCGTCGATTCAGGAACTAAGCAGGTCATCGTAGACCCGGCAAGCGGCACGAGTTGCCAAGAGGAATTTACAATTGGCAAGCATTACCTGGTGTCTAGCTACGGAAACGCTTTAGTAGATCAGCAGGCGGCAGCCCTCACGGTGGGCGGTTTCCCGCCGAGCGGAGGCATGCCGCGGCCAAAAGGCCTTGTCGTCGTCACCGGTGTGTGTAGTGGTTCGCGAGAAGTCGGGTACGCTGCCGCCGACATTGCGTTCGTTCGGCGATACCTTAGCTCTCCTGAACCAGCGCGTATATTCGGTTTCGTCCGGGTCCATGCTGACGAGTGGTTGTGGAGTGATAGGCACCCGCCATTGCCCGGCGCGGCCCTACGGGCTGATGGAGTCGGCGGCGTTCGTACAGCGGTAACCGACCAGAACGGCCATTATGAAATCCCAAACATTGAGCCAGGAGCCTATACACTGACGACTACTTTGCCGGGTTTCGCTTCAGCTCGTCCTGCGTACGCTGTGCAGGTCCCTGCGCACGGGTGCGGTGTTGCGAACATAGGGATGTTCAGCGACGGGGCTATAGAAGGCAAAGTTGTCAATCAGGATGGAACGCCGGCAAAGGGCGTTGACGTCGAGTACCTCTACGTCAACAAGGAAATCGATAACCCGTGGTTCAAGGATCGATCAACGAAAACCAACGACGAGGGGGAGTTTCGATTTACGAAAGTTCCGCCAGGGGACTTTCTGGTGGGTGTTCACGCCGATAGTGCGCCCACCGCGAAGGAGGGAATCCCTCCAACATATTGGCCTGGAACCACTGCTATCTCCGCTGCCTCATCGGTTCACCTGGCCGCCAACGAGGAGAAGCGGGGCCTTCTCATTAAGCTCGGACCCCGTGCCGGTATCCGAAATGTGAATGTCGTAGTTCAGTGGCCCGATGGGCGGCCTGCTCCATCAACGAATGTCAGCGCTCAGGTGAACGGCAAGATTGCGGAACTTGGCAAGACGGATGCGAAGGGCGTCATCACAATGCCATTGCTCGTAGGCGTGAGCTACACATTTAGCGGGCGCGCATTTACAAGCTACGGGGACGTGCACGGCAATAAGATTCCCGATGACTGGGTCGACACCAAAGAGAAAAGCCTTGCACCAGACTCCTCGTCAGCCGAAGTCGTGTTGGTTTTGAATAAGCCAAGACCCCAACGATAGTTGTCGGCCCCATGGCAATCTGCAATTCCAAGCCTGGGGCGCAACGTGGAGAGGCGTCTAACGGCGTCCTGGCCGTGAAACGGGCTTATCACCAACTTCGACCATGTGGAGGCGGCAGTTTCCAAAGTGACAATGGCGCCCGCCACTGCCGAGCCGGAGCTGTCCGTCACGGCGCCCTGGATAGCGCCGGGCGTGCTTCGTTGTGCCTCTGCAGATTGGGCGGATGCCAATCCTGGAATAAACATCATCCAAAGCGCCGGCGCCAGGCACGGAAGCATTGGGCGAAACGTCCATGGCCGCGCCTCGTTCGCTGTTCGACTTAACCAAACGGCGATCCGTAATGTTGTCATCTGATCTTCTTGGCGATTTATACCTCAACGTCACCGGAAAAGGCGCTGTTTGCAAGTGACGCGGCCCATGTGTGGCCGTTTCAACGTAATACTGACCGGTGGCGAATGTCCAGTCCCGTTGCCCCGAACTGCGCTTGGTAAACAGGCCGACCACGAACGGCGCAACGGCGTCAATAAAGATTTCTCCAGCTCGAATTTCCTCCGCCGTCACATGGAGATTTTATCAAGCGGCAGTATCAGGCTGCTATGAGGTAGTAGCGCGCTACTTCAACGCCTCGTTGATCTCGATATCGCGCTTCAGCACTTCGGTCACAAGCTCGGACAGATCGACGCCTCGCTGTTCGGCTTTTCCGGAGAAGTACTCCCACACACCCCTCTCGATGGAGACGGGCATCAGCACCTTGGCGCCCGGTGGAATGTGGTGAAGCCCGCGAATTCCTTTGCTGAAGTCGATCTCGGCCGGCATTTCTTCATCATCGATCGGTCTATTGTTCATAAGCCTTCCTGGTACTGTCCGGACTCAGTCTGCGTCGCTTTGCGGGCTGATATCAGTCGGACCTTGATCGCGGCCGGATCGGCATCGGACCAAAGGTAGACTACCGCCAGCACCACACCGTTGCTGGCGATGCCGACGGAAAACCACCGCTCCTCGGTTTCGCTGTGCTCCACATCGGCGACCGTGAGCAGGTTAGGATCAAAGAAAACGGTAGAAGCCAATTCAAACGTAATGCCGTGCTTGCGTGCATTCGCATCCGCCTTGGCCTCGTCCCATTCGAGCTGGAACGGCCGCCCATTCACCACTCTCTCATACCATGCTGGCCGGAAGACGGGCAACCGAGACCCGGAGTACCTTTCCATTCCCGAACCGGCTTGGCGCAGGCAGCGGAACTCAGGAACCTCTTAGTTCTCGGGCGGGCGCGGTCCCCACTCTCTACGGACTTTCCAACACTACATTTGCACTACATTAATGGGTTCCGATCCGGATCACTGGAAACTCAAAGGCGTTGTTCTCTCCCAGAATTCACGCCCGCGAGTCTATGTACTTGATTTGAAAACCTCGTCTAGCTTCCCAAGCTGGACGTCGCGGGTTCGAGTCCCGTCTCCCGCTCCATGTTTTCAATCACTTGTACAACTCGCCAAATCAGCCCTTGTCTCATTTGTCTCAATTAGGCGCTGATGGCTCAGATTGTAAGGCTTTGAAATCCGCCCAAAGCGCCGTTACCGCCTCCTGCTTCCGGGCGGCGGAGGATTCGACGTATTCCGAGAGGTGAACACCTAGGCCGTGCCCTTGCTGATCCGCAATAATCTTCGGGTCTGTGCCTTTTTCCTGGTGCAGCGTTGAATGCGACCGCCGAAGGACCGCGAAGTTGATCCAATCGAGTCCCAGCGGCTCCAAACGCGGATGGATGTGTCGGCGCAGGACGTTGTCCGGTAGAAGCGGTGTTACAATCCGCTCGCTCGGAAACACCCACCCCTCACTGTTCCCCTCGGGCAGAGTCGCGATCCAGGCCGTAAGCCGCTCGAAAATCTCTGGCCCTACGCCAACCTCGCGAACCGCATCTGTTTTGGTTGGGTTAATGTCGCCCTTGTACCACGACCGCTCAACTCGGATCGCTCCGTTCTGGAAGAGATCGCCGTTTTTCAATCCATAAACCTCCGATTCTCGCAACCCGCAGAAAGTCACCAGATCGAACGCCAGTCGTTCCCTTTCGTCGAGAACGCTCCACGCTCGCAAGTACTCCGCCAGCGTTACACGACGGAGGCGCGAACGATCCGACCGCCTCGCCGTCTTGGGCGTCTTCAGGCCCGAGGCGATGTTGGACGTTAGGTATTCCTCCGCCAGCATTCTCTTCACCATGTCGCCCATCGCAAACCTGACTTTGCTGACCGACTCGTAACTCAAACCCGTGCCCGCCAGCTTGCGCAGCACGGCGCGGAGATGTTCCGCCTTGAGATCGCGACAACGCAACTCGCCGATCTCAGGTAGGATCGACCGCCGAAACAGGTATTCGGCCTCCTGACCCGTGGCTTTGCGCCAGTCGGCGTTTTCGTATTTCTGCGGAATGTACACTTGTTCAACGAACCTTCGGACCGGTTCGGTTCCCAGTGTGTGCACCGGGCTCCTGTTCAGATCAGCGATAATGTCGTCCAACGCGGTGCGTGCTTGCCTTTCGTTCATCTCTGAACTGCGACCGAGCTGAACACGTTTCTGCGGAGCGCCTGGAGCGGGATAATACTTCCCGTACCAGATCTCTCCGTTCTTCGACTTGCAAATACTGCCTCGTTGATATCTCCTTGCTCTCTTGGTGGTCATGAGCGCGTGCCTTTCCCGCGTCTCTGCCACGAATTCCTGAACCTGTGTCGACTGTATCACGCCGCCAGCCTACCTTTCTCGTTGCGCTCCTGCCACCGGGCAATGGGTGCCTTTCGGAAGACAAATTTCCGGCCATAACTGATACACGGCAGGGGCTCGACTCCGGCGATCACGCCGCGCCGCAATCGATGGACCGTGGCGACGCTACAGCCGAGCGCGACCGCCGTCTCAAGTGCAGTCATCCATTCCCGCGCCTCCTGCGGTGGCAGTGGCCGGCGATTGCGGCGTTTTTTTGTTGTTGTCCTCGCGACCTCATTCGGCCGATCAAGTTTGACGGCTGGTTCCATACAGTCTCCGTTCAGTTCTCAATGTGTGGTCGGAGCCATCTCCCAGGGGCAGCGGCGGGCTTGGCCAACGCCGCGAAGCGAAGGGGTGCTTCGATCTATGCGGGATATGGCCGCACAACCCATCTTTATCGCCTTGGGACAGAGTTGTGTTAGGAAAATTAGGTGGCTACCGAATTTTCCGGTTCAGGACCCGGCTCTGCCGTGGTTGGCGCAGATGATTCCACGTGATCAGCTTGGCAGCCGCCTTGATTCCCTTGAGCACGGTCGATTCATCGACGACCTTGCCTTCCCTCGCGTGGCGGTCAGCAATTGTCTTCGAAGTCATGCCGGCGAACTGGTATAGCACGAACCATTCGAGATTGTCCGGGCTGTACTTCCTCCGCGCTCGGACCAAGCCCTGTGATTCAGCGAGTTCGCGCGCATTCTTCTCGTGCTCCAGGAGCTTCTTTTCAAAGCTTTGACGTAACGACTGGCTGTAGGCTGGCCACGTAAGAAGCTGCAGCTCCCATCCCTGGTAGCAGAACTCAAAAGGCCCGCCCATTGCCGGACGTTCTTTACGTCCGTGATGCGGGTCCCATCTAAGCGACTCCCGCCAATCGGGGGCAACATACCAGCCTCGCAAGGTCCGGAGCGCGCCGACAATCAACCACTCAGCCTCAGCGTTGAAGTGAACAGCCCATTTCAAAAGTGCAGATTTCAAACCACCATCTTCCGTGAGGGCCTCGAGCGGAGAATTCCCCCATAACGCCTTCTCGAAGTCGTTTCGCCCTTTTGCCAGCTTCCCCTTTCTTGCGAGTTGGCAGTACAACGGAAACACGTCCGCCGACAGCTTCTTTAGGAATATCGGGTATACCCGCTTGGCGGCCTCAATTACCTGTAGGCGGGCCTGCCATACCTGAACGCTGCCATCCGAATCGGGTGAGACATACTCGGAAAATGCCAGAGACGGTGTTGTGCGCTTAGCCATTGCTCACCTCGTGAACCCCTGAGGAAGTGTCGCCGCCAACCGAGCAAGGAGGCTTGTCGTCGCTCGAAGGCTAGACGGCTGAGTACAATTCTATCGGGAAACCTCCGAGCGAACCTGTGGCAAAAAGGAATCTCAGGGTGGAGCATGCCGCGCGGCACTCCGTGGTGCGCTGCTTCCGTGACGCCATAAATCCTCCTGGTCGGCTGCTGCAACCACGAGGGCGTATTCACAAATTATCGAAGCATTGATCCACTGGGCAGCTCCAACTCGTTAAACTGCGGCGGATCTGCGTTCGTTCGGGCACCCGAACGGTTTCTTTGCCCCGCATAGTTAACAAGACCCGGCACACCGTCGCATGCGTTGATTGGTCGCGGCAAACCGTGCAAGCGACGGCGATGCCGATCTAGAAACATCTTCTAATCAGAAGATTCCAAGATCTGCACGCTGTTTCGAAGCCAGAAATTTGAGCGTTTGCAAGTGCTTTCCTGAACCTAAGTGTTTTGACCTGGGCTGTTAACTAGCCGGTGGCTTTTCTAAATCGTTCGGGGACCCGAACGTTTCTGCCCACCCTGTAGTTAACGCCCTGTGCAATCGTGACGGATCGGGATACGGGACAACCCAGAGGTTTGGCTTTTGTCGAAATGGCTAATGACGGTGAAGCCGCCAAAGCGATGGCAGCTCTAAATGGAAAAGACGTTGACGGCAAAACGTTGGCGGTCAACGAAGCCCGTCCGAAGAAAGCTGGCGGCGGCCCTCGTCCAAACAAGCGCGATCGCTTCAGCCGTGACCTTCCCCCCCGTCCCGATAACCGGCAAATATTGACATAGAGGAACGTGCCGATCCCATCGTGACGGGAGACCGATCAACCCTCCGCGTTCGAACCAAAGCAGACGCCGAAGTACTAGAAAATCGCTTCGATGACCAGACCGCAATCGCCGAGGGCGCCGAAATCGCCGGAAGTGCGCAGATGTTTCAGGACACTGGGAGGCTCCTTCGCTAGCAGATTCTCGCGGCGCATCTGGCGCAGCAACAGCGAAACTCGCCGCTTCAGACTACGTCTGCGGCCGGCGTCCTTGTCGATTCCGACGACGGGATGGCCAGCAGCTACAAGGCAAGTCACAATACTTGTGCCCATCAGTCCAAGACCGACAACGCCGACAGGAACCGGTTGCTCTTTCATGATTTCAAGCCTTTTTCGTGCCATTCTGTTTGCCCGAAATCAACGTGGCTGCTCAGCCACCGGGCGGACGGCCGGGCTGAGCGGAAGGTCAAGCCGGTCGAGTAAAGCGAGAATCCGCTCGTTGAGAAACAAAATACGGTCCTCCGTATGCGGATCCAACTGAAGAGTCAACTGGCGAACCACAGCTTCGGGCAGAATGCCGCGAGCGGCCAGCAGGCGCTTTTCGGCATGGTGGAACAGTTCCATGTGCTGCAGGCTCAGGACAATCTGCGGAAGGACGGCTTCATGAATTTTGTAAGCGCCCAGCGAGTCTCCCCGGGTGGCGAGCTCAAACACTTTGGCCAGGACGTCGGAAATAGCAAGGCCCGGCATGACTCCGCAGATGCCGGCCGGGATCAGGTCCAGCATGTACATACCGCCCCAGCCTTCCACGACACCGACTTCTCCGCTTGTTGCTTCCAAGATTGCGGTCACTTTCGATGACATCATGGGTTCCTCAAGCTTGATCCATCGAAAATGAGGATGAGCCCGATGCAACTCGGCTACGAAGCGAGGAGTCACAGTCGGTCCAGACGGATTCACGTCCTGAATCAGCAGGGGAATCTCGATCGATGACAGCAGCCGATGGAAGTACCGGCATAGATCGAGTTCTCCAAACGGGAACAACCTTGGCACAGCGGCGGCAATAGCTGATGCTCCAGCCCTCTCGACCTCGCGCGCGGTCTCCACCGCTTGGGGCAAGGAGACAAAATTAACCTGCGCAAACACTGGAATGCGGCCAGCGGCATGTTGCACGGTTTCCGAAACCAAACGCAGTCTCTCGTGTTCGGAGAGCTTGTAGAACTCGCTGGCATATGCCGGCAAACACATGGCGCAGGCGCCTGCGGCGCAAGCAAAGTCCACCAACCGCCGCAACGAAGGCCAGTCGATTTTCTCTTCGAGGGTAAAAGGTGTCGGGATAATCGGAACAATGCCGTTTATACGAAGTCCGTTCGTTTCTGACATACCTGCTCCTAAGCCTCTGAAGCCAGCTCGCGCATCCGTTTTCGCTCCTCGTACACCGTGACCAGGAACGTCCCGGCGAATACCATGAGGCCGCCGAACACCAGTTGTGCTGTGATCTTTTCTCTCACCACCACGGTCGAGAGCAGAACTCCAAACACCGGTAACAGGTAAATTGACAATGACGCCTGCGTCACATCAATCTTCTCGATCACCCAGAAATACAACAGCATGGAAACACTCAGGCTGAATATGGCAATTGTCAGGAGGCTGGCCCAAACGCCGGCTCCCAGAGCCATAAACGCTGAGATTGGGGAACGTTCGAATACGAGCATCATCACGGCCAGCTCGATGTCGGTCACCAGAAAGCTATACACGAGCAGTTCGATCGGATTGAACGTCTCGAGCAGCTTCTTGGTGTACGTGTTGTAGAACGCACTGCCCAGGCAACTCGCGAGAATCAGTAGATTTCCCAGCAGATAAGTCCCGCGGAAGATCGATACAGATTTCCAGTCTATATCTGAGACCATCAGCACTCCGGCAATTGCAAGCGCGAAAGAGAGCCAGCGCACAAGCGTCATCCGCTCGCCCAGTAACATCACGGCCATCACGGCAGTAAGGACCGGGATGGTCAGCGTCAGCACCGAAGCATTGCTGGCGAGCGAATGCTCCACGCCCCAGGTGAGGCCGAGTTGCGCAGGAATAATGCCCAGCGTCGAAGCCAAAAACAAGTCCCGCCAAACGAGGGGTGTCCACTGAGGCCGTGCCTTCTTGCCTCGGCTCACGCGCAGAAGGGGCGCAAACAACAATGTTGAGAGTGCCAGCGGAATCAGGGCAACGGCTATTGGTCCGAGCCGCTCCGTCGCGATCTTCGCCCCGGAAAACTGGAACGCCCACATTAGATTCACCGCAACCAGAACCAGAAAACACTGGATAGGGGCGCGTCTTTGGACGCTGGGCATGGTAGGGGGTTCGTCCATTGTCTCCTGGTGGACCTCTTACATGCGCGGCCGGAGTTCCTCGAGCGCCGGTGTCGCATCGCCGTCCTTAAAACCGTGGAGCACGTCCCACATTCGGGTCTGTAACCGGCGCCAATATTCGTATTCTGCGTTCCAGCGCCCCATCACGCTGCCCAAGCGATGATCCGTATACTCGCTCAGCCATGCCGAACGGTACCCATCACGCAGGTCAGAGATCTCATCCATAAGGTCCATAATGCGACTGTGATTGCGCGAGCTCGATTCCCATCCCACATAGAACTGCACATCCGCGCGGATGGGGTGTGCGCCCATCGTCTTGAAGTAGCTAGCCATTTCCAGCGAGTAAATGTACTTCATTCCTGCGTAATCTAACATGCGGGCGCTTACGAGCAGGCTGGGTAGAGAGTAGGTGTCCTGGTGCAGACTCTGCGCGTGCACCAGGTGCTCTTCGGCGTCTTCCGCCAGAAGTCGAACGTTGCGAAGCGATTCCTGGTGCGCTGCGAGGCGTTCCAGTCGCCCCTGCGTCAGCGGATCGTCCCAAAGCCGGAAGATCGTTTCCGATCCGAGCACGGTTTCGGCGAGCTGCTGAGCTTTTGCCAGAGCTTCTAGCGCCGGAGCCACCTCGGACGCCACCGACGCGGAATAGAACGCCGCCGCATATTCATTGAAGAATTGCGCCCGATTCATCGGTTCTTGCTGCCAGGCAGCGGCCGCTCCGTAAGCCATGCCGGGCAGCGCCGTCCGGTAAAGCACCTGCGAGGCATCAGTCCAGCCGGTGTTGACCATGCCCATCGTGCCATACTTGCGCGCATCGGCTAGAAACCCGTCGATATTCTCAAATGTTCGGAGGAAGTCGGGAGCGATTTCGTCCCAGCACCAGATGCCAGGCGCGAACACTTCCGGCACTTTCTCGCGCGCGAACGGGGCCACAAAGCCGCTGTATTCGGGCTGAACATGATAGTGCCACGGAACGGCGATGACATCTTTGGGCAATTGTGAAAACAGTTCGGGATAGCGGGCGAAGATACGAGCGCCGCTGTTCACGTCCGCCCAGAACATCGGGCGTTTGCCAAATTGGCGAACCAGTGTTGTGATGGTTTTCAATTGTTCGATGTAAAGTTTTCCGGGCTCCACTCCTCCAGCGGCCTGGCTGCCCGCCTTCTCCAGTTCCCACGGCTCATCCATGCCGACGTGAAACCATGGGCTGGGAAACAAAGCCGTCAGTTGCTCCACCCAGTCGTGCAGCAACGCCTGCACCCGCGGATTACTAGGATTAATTTCGCCGCCGTGCGGCAGGGCGCCGAGGTCCGCGTAGCGCTCCACACGGAAAAGGTCGTGAAGATGGCCGTAGAGCTCGACACATGGTACAACGTCGATGTGCCTCTGCTTCGCGTAATCGATGATGCGCCGGATCTGTGGTTGTGTGTAGCGCGCTTCTAGATTGATCAGAGGGTAGCCGCGCAACTCAATATTCCCTTCGGAATAGAGATAGTATTGGTTTGCTTTCCAGCGGGCCAGGAAATCAATTTGCCGTTTGATCTCGTCCTCGGTGGGAAGCGGCCCATGGCTGGTGTCCATCATGAAGCCGCGGTAGGCGAGGGCCGGCCAGTCATGGATCTCTACTTCCGGAAGAAACTTTTCTCCGGCGCTTTCCTCTACCATCTGCCGAATGGTCTGCACCGCGTAATACAGGCCGGCTGAAGAGCGTGCGCTAATTTCGGCGCCATTACTGGAGACGCGCAAGATGTACGCTTCTCGAGAGTCGGGACCGGGACGATCATCGGGACCGGGCAATGGATCGACGACGCCTGTACGGTGCAAGGCAATCGTGTGGGCCGCGGGTCCGTTGTTCACAACCGGGACGCGTTCCGCAGTGATTTCAGCCAGCGCTGAGGCGAGCTCGCCCGCCGCGAACCTGTCTTCTGGCGCAGCACTTGGACCAAGCGAAACAGCAATACCTTTGAGCGTGAGCCGTCCGTCACCGTAACGAATCTGCTGCGGCCGCGGCACCAACGGCCGATGAGCAGCCATCAAAGGCATGGCTAGAACAAGCAAAGTGAGCAGGACCCGCGCCATCGAATTGCTTATCGTACGCCACTGCCTTTGGCTGTACAATCACCGTGCTTCGCATTCGGAGCCAGTGGTCCAATATGCTGAACAGTTTTTTGTGGATTGCGCTCGCGCGCGCCGTATCTGCTAGAATCCGTAAACGGCAATCTAAGGGACGGAGCCATGAGCGGCGATGCAACGCCGTCCGCACCCGCAGTGGAGCGGACACTATCCATTCTCGAGCTACTGTCCGTGACCAAAAGTGGTCTCACTCTCCCAGAGCTAAGCCGGCGGCTGGGGCTGCCCAAGAGTTCGACATATTGCCTGCTGGTGACGCTCGAACGGCGAGGCTACCTGCTGCGCAACAACAGAACGCATCGCTATCTGTTTGGCCTCAAGCTGTTCTCGCTTGCCAACATGGCGCTGAGCAGAGTGGAGCTGCGGGAGAATGCCGCAAGTTTCTTGCATCCGCTGATGCAGCGGTCACGCTTGACGGTACACATGGCGATCATCGAGGATCACGAGGCTGTTCTGATCGAAAAGGTTGAGCCGCCGGGACTTGTCAGATTAGCTACCTGGGTGGGAAAACGCCTGGAACTGCACTGCTCGGCGGTGGGCAAGTGTCTTCTGGCTTATTTACCGGAAACCGAGTTTCTGCGCCTGGTGCGCGATCGGGGTCTCACCCGCAACAACGAAAATACGATCACGTCGATCCGCAAATTGAAACACCAAATCACGCAGATCAGACATGCCGGGTACGCCATCGAGGACGAGGAGGGTGAGATCGGGTGCCGATGCGTGGGCGCGCCAGTTTTCGACCACTCCGGCAATGCCATCGCCGCCATCAGCGTGGCGGGTACGACAGCGCAGATCACAACCGAGGAGTTCGCCTACTTCGGCCAACTGGTTCGACAAACGGCGTCCGATATTTCCCAGGCAC
>Ga0209517_10004779_pt1 | contig 17605 bp, 17 predicted proteins | sample PeaSoiMetSII2010_FD_187695 | JGI IMG/M metagenome (GOLD analysis project Ga0209517, IMG submission 187695) | Peat soil microbial communities from Weissenstadt, Germany - SII-2010 (SPAdes) (version 2) | ecosystem: Environmental > Terrestrial > Soil > Wetlands > Peat | place: Germany...
GATGCCGCCGGTGGTTTTCGTCACCGGGACGTCGAGGCTCTCGGCCGGTTTCGCCATCATCACGCCGCCAATGAGCACGCCGATATCGTCGACCGTCGCCCCGCCCGCGGCTTCGATCGCTTCGCCGATTGTGATGCCCACCGGAACCCGCAGCGTAACCGGATTCTCGACCGCCCCGGCCACGGTGAGGTACTTGTGCGTCACGGGCCGGTCGAGAGCGATGTTGATGAGCGTTTCAACGTTCGCCACGACGACGTCCACATCCTTGGGCAATCCGCCGGGCGGAATGACGCGGCCCGTGACAAGGTGGACGAGGATGAATTCATCGCCCGCCGGATAGACATCCGGTAACGGGACAACGCGGACTCCCGCCGGCGCCAGGCTTTCCAGCTCGGCAATAATGTCCTGATATTTCTCCTTGATGCCGACGACGCCTTCGCGCGCGCCTACCATCTCCATCGCCATCCGCAGGCCGCGCAGAAAGGGCTCGGAGCTGTGGTGCAGCAACTCCTTGTCCTTGTGCAGCAGCGGTTCACATTCCGCCGCGTTGGCAATGACCAGCGAAACCCTGGTTCTGAACTTGACCGCCGCAGGGAACCCCCCACCCCCCGCACCAACGATGCCGAGTTCCTCCAGCCGATCAGCAGACGGGCGTGGAGCCCCGCCCCCGGCCGCCTCACCTGCCGACGCCTTAGCACTTACGGTCATTTGGGTTCAACCTCAAAATATTTCACAATGGCGATTGACTCTGAACCAAACTGTACTGTATTGTTTATGATAATTCAAGAAAATTCACAATCTTTCAGAAATGAAATGCCTGATTCCAAATATCGGTAGTACTTCGTTCAAGTACCGGGTCCTGGACATGCCGGCGGAGTCTGTCATCGCGGAAGGGCGTGTGGAGCGCATCGGCCAGTCCGGCGGGGAGTGTCCGGATTACGGATCGGCCATTCGCAAGTGCCTCGCGGCGATTGTCGGCGAGGGACGGCCTTTGGCGGGGCTTTCAGAGGTCGGCGCCGTGGGGTTCAAGGTGGTCCATGCAGGACCGCACACCGAAGCGCAACTTGTGGATGACGAACTGCTGGCGGCAATGGAGGAGTTCTCGTTCATCGCGCCGGCGCACAACCCTCCCTACATCCAGGCTATTCAGGCTTTTCGCAAGGAGCTTCCCGGAGTCCCGCTGGTAGCCGTCATCGAGACGGGCCCTTACAGGCTGATGGACGAGGCGTCGACCACCTTTGCGGTCCCGTTCGAGTGGCGCCAGGATTTCGGCATTCGCCGCTACGGATTCCACGGCGCCAGCCATCGCTCTGCGAGCGAACGAACCCGGGTGTTGCTGGGGCGCGGGAATCTTCGCCACATCTCCTGCCACCTTGGAGGCAGTTCCAGTGTGGCAGCGTTTCGCGATGGTGTAGCCGTCGACACGAGTTTCGGCACTTCCCCCCAGTCCGGGTTGCCCCAGAATAACCGTGTCGGCGACATCGACGTCTTCGCCGTGCTGCACATGATGAAGAAACTTGAACTGGATCCGGACGCGATGGCGCGCCTGCTCGGGAGCCGCTCGGGATTGGCGGGGATTAGTGGAACCAGCGGCGATATCCGCGACCTGAGCCAGGCTGCCGCCGCGGGGGACAAGCGCTCACGGCTCGCGCTCGCTGTGTTCGTGCGCGCGATCCGTCACTATATTGGTGCGTTCCTTCTCGAACTGGGCGGTGTGGATGCCATCACGTTTTCCGGGGGCATTGGCGAAAACAGCGTGGAGATACGCAGCGGCGTGCTGAAGGAACTGTCCGGCTTCGGCATAGAACTGGATGAGGAACGGAACCGGTCACTGAAAGGCGAAGGCGCCATCTCGACTGACGGCTCTGCGGTGAAGGTCCTGGTGGTTCCGGCAAACGAAGAGACGATTGTGGCCCGCGAAACAGCGGCCATTGTGAACCGGTCGCAAATAATGGCGCAAACAAGATAGCAAGGCAGGGCGGGATTTCGTATGGCGAGCTCAGCAGTTGCGAACTCAATTGGTTCCATCGACAGATCGATGGTCGAGCAGATCGTCCGTCAGGTTGCTCTCGAATATTTGGGACGAGGAAAGAACGGGACGGCGCCGGTGCTCACGGTCCACACTTCCGCGCGCCACATGCACGTTTGCCGCGAGGACATGGACGTGTTGTTCGGCCCCGGCTCGGACCTCACGTTCGACCGGCCGCTGTTCCAGGAAGGCAACTTCGCCGCCAAGGAAGCGGTAACCATCGTCGGGCCGCGAAGCCGGCTGATTTCCAACCTCCGGATCCTCGGGCCCATGCGCAAGCAGTCGCAGGTGGAGCTTGCCTTTACCGACGCGATCATGCTGGGCTTCGACAAGATTCCGATCCGGATCTCAGGCGACATCGCGGGCACGCCGGGAGCGGTGATCATTGGTCCCAAGGGCGTAGTGGAGTTAAAGGAAGGCGTCATCCGGGCCGGGATCCACGTGCACATGAACCCGGCGGAGGCAGCGTACTTCGGCGTCGCAAAGGGCGACAAGATGAAGCTCCGGATTGGCGGACTGGCGGGGCTGACCTTCAACAACGTAGTCGTGCGCATCGATCCCACGTCGCGTCTCAACGTCCACATGGACACCGATGAGGCCAACGCGTGCGGTTTGCACCTGACCAAAGACATCGAGCTTTTCAAATAACACAACGAAGAAGAGAGGAAGCGATGAAGCAAGCGCTTGGAATGATTGAGACCAAAGGCCTGGTCGCTCTGTTTGAGGCGACCGACGCCATGCTCAAATCCGCAAATGTGTCGTTTGCCGGCTGGCAGTCGGTGGGCGCCGGCCTGGTGACCGCCTTCGTGGAAGGGGACGTGGCCGCGGTCAAGGCAGCCACCGACGCGGGCACTGAAGCGGCATCCCGAATCGGCGAGGTAGTCAGCGTTCAGGTGATCTCCCGCCCCCACGACGAACTGCCGTCTTTTGTCCAGCAGGACAAGAAGACTGCGTCCAAAAAAGCTACTGGCGCCCAGTAGGCAGAGGAGACCAGATGAGTGAAGCAATCGGATTGATCGAAACGAAGGGCCTCGTCGGACTCGTCGAGGCATGTGACGCGATGGTGAAAGCGGCCAGCGTAGAACTCGTCAAAACCGTTCAGATTGGCGGCGGATACGTGACGGCAATCGTTCGCGGCGATGTGGGCAGCGTGCGAGCCGCGGTGGATGCCGGATCGGCTGCCGCGAAGGTCGTGGGAGAACTGGTGTCGTCGCACGTGATTGCGCGTCCGCACGATGCGCTCGTTGAAAGCATGTTGAAGTAATACGGAATCAGGAGAAGGCAAATGGCCAATGAAGCGATTGGAATGATCGAGACGAAGGGCCTGGTCGCACTGGTCCAGGCTACAGATGCAATGCTGAAGGCGGCCAGCGTGAAATTCGTGGGCTGGAACAAGGTCGGCAGCGGTCTGTGCTCGGTCTATGTTTCCGGGGACGTGGGATCGGTCCGCGCCGCGGTGGATGCCGGAGCCAGCGCAGCCCGCGCCGTCGGCGAAGTGCAGAGCGTGCATGTGATCGCGCGCCCGCACGACAATCTCGGAACCGTACTGCCGAAATAGCCGCAAACGGCAGACGTTGCTCTGCCGTGGCCCGTGAGGTGAGCCGGCATGTTCATAGCGAAAGTCATCGGCAATGTTGTCGCCACCCAGAAGAACGCGAAGTTTCTGGGGATGAAGCTGCTCCTGATCCAGCCGTACATCAGCAGGGACGGCGCGCTGCAGATCTCGGGCAGTTCCGTGGTCGCAGTGGATAGCGTCGGGGCGGGAGTGGGCGAGTGTGTGCTGTTCACGCAGGGTAGCTCGGCTCGTCTGACGCCGGCAACCAAAGATGCGCCGGTAGACGCTGTGATTGTTGGCATCGTCGATGCCATCGAGGTCGAGGGCAAAGTGTTGGAGAAGCCATAAATGCAAATCCAGGAGCAAGTGATTGCGGAGATTGCCAGGGAGGTTGTGGCCAGGCTGCGCGTGCAGTTGCAGGAGCCTCAATCTTCCTCGGCCGCGGCGGGGAACGGTGCTGCTGATCGGGACGGAGTCTTCTCCACCGTGGACGCGGCCGCCAACGCGGCATACGAGGCGCAGAAGAAAGTGGCGGCCATGAGCCTGGAGGAGCGCGGACGCATGATCGATATCGTTCGCCGCATCTGCAACGACCGCCGCGAGGAACTGGGCCGCATGGAGATGGAGGAGACCAAGGTCGGCCGCCTCGACCACAAGATCTTGAAGCTGACGAACATGCGTTTTGTGCTGGGAGTTGAAGCCATGCGCAGCGATGCTCGCAGCGACCCCACCGGCTTGTGCATCATCGAGCGCGCCCCGTGGGGCGTCATCGGCATGATGCTGCCGGTCACTCACTCTGTGCCCACCATGGCCTCCAACGCTATCAACATCCTGGCCGCAGGCAATACCGCGGTCTTCGGGCCCCACCCGTCGGGCGCCAAGGTCGCGCAGTACGCTTTGCACCTGTGGAACCGTGAGATCGAGCGCGAGTGCGGCGTTGCGAACGTGCTGACCACCATTCGCGAGCCCAGCATCGAGGCAGCCGAGCAGATATTCAATCACCCCAAGATCGCGCTGCTGTGCGTCACCGGTGGCACAGCGGTGGCCAAAGCCGCCGCCCAATCCGGCAAGCGCGTGATTGCAGGCGGCCCCGGCAATCCCCCGGTCGTGGTGGACGAGACCGCCGATCTGGATCGCGCCGCCCGATGCATCATCGAGGGTGCGGCGTTTGATAACAACCTGCTGTGCATCGGCGAAAAGGAGGTCTTTGTCGTAGCATCGGTCGCCAATGCGTTCCGGGAAGCGATGCGCCGCGCTGGAGCGTTCGAGCTGGACGGAGCGGCGATCGAGAGACTTTCGCAGGCTGCGTTCACGTTCGACGGAGGCGGCAAGGGCTGCGGACGGGCGCACTTGAAGAAGGACCTCGTGGGCAAGGATGTCGCGGTGCTTGCCTCGGCCGCGGGCGTCCGCGTGCCGGCCGGCACCGAGCTTCTGTTTGGAGAGACGGATGAGGATCATCCGTTTGTTACGGAAGAGCAGATGATGCCCTTCATTCCGGTGGTGCGGGTGCGGGATGTGGATGCGGGTATAGCGGCAGCGGTAAAGGCCGAGCACGGCTACCGGCACACGGCCGTCATTCATACGCAAAACGCAGAGACGGCAACGCGCATGGCGCGCGCCATGAATACAACCCTTTTCATCCAGAACGCGGCTTCGCCGGCATCGTTAGGCGTGGGCGGTCCGGGATATTTCAGCCACACCATTGCAACCCCGACTGGCGAAGGCATCACCACACCGCTCACCTTTACACGGGAGCGGCAGATGGTGATCGGCAACGCCTTGCGGATCATATAGCCATGTTTCTGGCGCGCATTGAGGGCACCGTAGTTGCGGCAGCGAAGCATCCGACTCTGGACGGCTGCCGGTTTCTGGTTGCGCAGCGCATTGAAGCCGACGGCAGTGCGGGAGTGGAGCCGATTGTGGTTGTGGACTGGCTGGGTGCGGGATACGGTTCCATGGTAATGGTCTCAACCGACGGCGACATTGCCCGGGAGAGGCTTGGCAACACAACGCCTGCTCGCATGGTTGTTGCAGGAATTGTGGATCAGGTGCAGACACAGGGAAGCACGAGGCGGGGCGAGGCATGAGACTGGGAATCGTTCGTGGCCACCTGACCGTCAATCCGGCCGTTGCGGCGTTTCACGGGAAGACGCTCGTCGTCCTGGAGCCGGTTACGATGGAAAACCTGCGCGCCAACAATGGAAGGGGCGGAGGCAAGTCTCTAGTTGCCATCGATTCACTTGGAGCCGCCGAAGGGCAAATGGTGGCGTTTACCGAAGGCCGGGAAGCATCGAATCCATTCTGGCCCGATGCGGTGCCGGTGGATGCGTATTGTTCCCTGATCGTCGATTCAATCAGGATTGAGCCGTAGGCAAGTTCAAAAAGAGCTGAGGTGCGGAAGTGAAGAATGAAGTGAAGAACATCGATATTTCGGGACAGAAGACAGTGACTATGCGCGATGCCCAGAGTGCCCATGCGGCAGGCGCAAGCCGCGTACTTGTCTGCGAGAACAGCGTCGTCACTCCTTCGGCGCGCGACTTTCTGGCCCAGCACAACATCGTTTTGGTGATGAGCGGGCAAGGAAAGACCGCGACTCAGTCCGTCCATAAGGAATCATCCGGGGCAACAGGTTCGGGTGCATACGGCAGCGGCAGCGGCGCGCCCAAGGGACGGAACGCGTCGAATCCCAAGCTGTTTTCAACGCCCGAGGCCGAGGCGATCAAGAAGGAGATTTGCGAAGTGGGGCGCAAGCTCTGGCTGCGCCAATTCGTTGACGGCAACGGGGGCAATATTTCCTATAGGATCGGCCCCAATGAAGTGATCTGCACGCCGACGCTGGTGAGCAAGTTCGATCTGACTCCAGAGGACATGTCACTGGTGGATCTGGAAGGCAATCAGATTGCGGGGACCAAGCCGCGGACCAGCGAGATATTTCTCCATCTTGAGATCTACAAGGAAGTGCCGGAAGCCAAGTCCGTTGTCCACTGCCACCCGCCGCACGCAACCGCCTATGCGATCACCGGAAAAGTTCCGCCGAACCTGATCGTGCCGGAGTTCGAGGTGTTCGTCGGAAAAGTGGCAATCTCGCCCTACAAGACGCCGGGCTCGGTTGAGTTTGCCCAGACCGTTCTGCCCTTCGTCAAGCAACACAACACGGTGCTTCTGGCAAATCACGGAATTGTGTGCTGGGCGGATACGGTGACGCACGCTGAGTGGTACGCGGAAGTGCTTGAAACCTACTGCTGGACCTTGATGCTGGCTTCACAACTGGGCGTCCCGATCTCCCATATCTCGGAACAACAGGGCTCCGACTTGCTGGCCATCAAGAAGAAGCTTGGGTTGCCCGACATCCGCTTCGATACCTCAAGGATGAAAGAGTGCCAACTGTCCGATCTCGAGGTGCCGAACTCCATCGCGCTCAATCCGACCCCATGCGACGGCAACACTGGCAGACCCTCGGAAGCGGATCTGGAGATGTTGGTGAAGTCGGTGACGGATGCGGTAATGGGAGCGTTGGCTGCTAAGTAATTCCTTGAAAGTCATCCGTTAAGCGTGCCGGCATAGTTGGGTTTTGTACCCGGTTGCGCGACGATACACTCTATGCCTTGATCCTTGAGCAACTGCATAAACTCCGGCTCCAACTCCCGGTCGGTCACGATCTGATCGATGTCGCTCAGCTTGGCCACGTGCAGCATTGCATCCCGGCCAAACTTTGAGTGGTCCGCAACAATGACAACCTTGTGGGCTGCCTGGATCATGGCGCGGATGGACTCAACGTTCAGGCTGTTGGAATCGCTGATGCCTTGGGCAGTGATGCCGCGGATGCCCATGATCACAATGTCGGCGGAGACGCTGCGAAGCATTCTCTCGCAAATGGGGCCGATTTGAACGCCGAGCCGGGGATAGACATAACCGCCCGTCAAAGTGACTTCAACCTGTTTGCTGTCCCAGAAGACCTGAGCAACTGGAATGGAATTTGTAACCACCTGGATCAGTTTGTCGCCCAGATGCTTTGCGACCTCCACAACCGTCGAACCACCGCCCAGGATGACGGTTTGGTGATCATGAACCAGAGAGGCAGCCGCTTCCCCAATGCTCGTCTTTTCATCGTGAGAGCTTCCGGAGAGACGGCCAAAATCCAAGACCTCATCGCGGGTTTGCAGTGATATTGCTCCGCCGTGAACTCTTCTGAGAACACCTTTGTCTTCAAGCTGGATCAGATCGCGGCGAATACTTGACTTCGATGCGTTCAAAAGGCAGCATAATTCTTCAAGATTGATGAACTCTTGTTTTGAAAAGAGTTCTTGAACACGCAAGACGCGTTGTGCCTGTCTCATAGACGCTCCGTGTCAATAATATACTGGTTCGATAGGATTTGCGGGCCGATACCGCTTCAGACAACTGTCCCCGGGCGGCGCGGAGCAGTTGCATGGTCCTGACCAAAACGCGTGATTCATTTTCAACCAGAATGTTCCACTTCGGGTGTTACCCGCGCGGATTTGGAACAAGGCATGCCGAAGGCGCGGCGACGTTACCTGCCTATGGTCTCCGATGCAAATCGATGGCTCTTTCAGACCTTCGGTGAACCGCTCAGACTTCCTTGGTCAACCTGATTCGAAGCCAGGCAGGCAGTCCCCCAAGGCGAACCGGATCGATCGCATAGCTGTGAGCGAAGCTGGTCTGATGGATGATTCCAGCGACTTCATCCTTACTGTAGGTCATCCGCAGTTGCTTCATTAAGAAATGCGGTGCGAGAGTTCGCCTGACAAGGTTCTCTCCGCCGAGGTTGGTTTTGAGAACCTTGCGTAGCTCACGCATGTCGCAGTCTTTGAACGTTTCAAAGAGATACGCCGACTGGTGCGGTTTCAGGATGCGAAAAACTTCTTCGAGGCATTCCCGAGGAAAGTCCCATAGATAGAAACTGCCCGTACACGTGACTAAGTCAAAGAAGTCCGCCGCGTAGCCGGTGTGCTGAATATCGCCAAGTCGGATATTAGCCCCAACCCCGGATAGTTGCCTCTGTGCCAGCTCAACCATGGATTCCGAGATATCCAGGCCGTACAGCTCGAGGGCAGGGTTCAGTTGATGAAGTTCGAACAGCAGCCGGCCTGGTCCGGTGCCCACATCCAGTATCCGGCCGTTGTCTATCCGGGATGCCAGGTCGGACGCGATCTCCCGGTGTTGGCATTGAATCGCCCGCGTTTTGGTCAGGCTGGCATAGAGTTTGGCGGCAAAACCTGGTAAGCTGACAAAACTGCTTTGTCCCCTGCTGGTCCTGGCCGTATGCCCGGGCTGAAACTGTTTCCCCAGGATTTCCATCTTGCCTCTCGCTACCGACCAATATAACTCCGATTGACTCCGCTCACGATTTATGTTGCGTCCATTCCAAGGCCAAGGAACAGAGACTGCCCGGCAGAGCATTGCACGAACCGAGGGCTCATTGGCGCCTGAGGGTTGCTGATTCGGCTGGTTCCCGAGTAGCTCCCTGCACCTTCGAGCAAGAGAATCACGATTCCACGGAGTGGGTAACTCGCGGGTCTGAATTGATCATGTGCAGTTAGAGAGGATGGCATCGAGGAACTTATCTAACCTATAATCTGGCTTTAGATTTCCGGGTGGAGAATGGAGTCGCTACGTGAGCAGTCTCTGGAATGACATCAGGCACTCGCTACAAATGTTCATCAAGAACCCTGGCTTCACCATTACCGCCGTCGCCGCCCTGGCACTGGGCATTGGAGCCAACACCGCCATCTTTAGTGTGGTCAACGCGGTTCTGCTCAAGCCGCTCACCTACCCCGACGCCGATCGCATGGTCGAGTTTCTGGCACCGTCGTCCGTGCTCGCCAACGACCTTGCCAGCATTCCCGAGTTTCACTTCTATCAGCGCCAGACCAGCATCTTCCAGGACGTCGCCGCCTACGACATTGCCGGCCCCGGCTTCAACCTCACCGGCGACCGCCCCGAGCAACTGCATGGCATCCACGTCACGGAGGGTTATTTTCGCCTGTATGGCGCGCCCGTGATGCTGGGACGAACCTTCACGCCGCAGGAAGACTCGCCCCACGGCGGCAAGGTTGTGATGTTGAGCTACGGCTTGTGGCAGCGCAAGTTCGCCGGCAATCCGGCCGTGGTGGGCGCATCCATTTCGTTGGGGAACGAGCCGTACACAATCGTCGGCGTGGTCGGAAAGGATTTTGTCTCCGACCCCCAAGCGGATATCTGGCTGCCGTTTCAGTTTGAGCCGGGCAGCACCGACCCGAACCTCTTCTTTAGAGTGACCGCACGGCTCAAGCCTGGCATCACGGTGGTGCAGGCCAACGCCCGATTGATGGCTGCGGCCCCGCAGTACCACCGCGACTACCCGAATTTGGATCCGAGGCAGCGATTTACCGTTGGGCCGTTGCGCGACAGCATCATCGGCGACGCGCGCAATTCGCTGCTGGTGATGCTGGGAGCGGTCGGCCTGGTGCTGCTGATCGCCTGCGCCAATGTCGCCAATCTGCTGCTGGTGCGCGCAACGGGACGCAAGCGCGAGTTCGCCATCCGCTCGGCTCTCGGCGCCGGCCGAGGGCGCATCGTCCGCCAGTTGCTGACGGAGAGCATTCTACTGTCGGTCACTGGCGGCATTCTTGGGCTTGTGCTCGGCTTCGTTGGAGTGCGCGCCCTGCTGGCCGTCAGCCCTGCCGGCCTTCCCCGCATCGGCGAAGACGGCTCCGCAATCGGCCTCGATTGGCGCGTGCTCGGCTTCACCCTCGCCGTCTCACTGCTTACAGGCATTCTCTTCGGTTTTTTCCCCGCTTTCGCTGCTTCTCGCACTGATCTGAACTCCACCCTGAAGGAGAGCAGCAGCCGCTCCGGCAGTGGAATCCGCCAGAGCAAGGCCCGCTCCCTGCTGGTCATCAGCGAGGTATCGCTGGCGCTGGTGCTGCTGATCGGCGCGGCGCTCCTCATCCGTACCTTTATCGCCCTGCACGCTGTCGGCCCCGGCTTCGATTCGCACAACGTCCTCGTCATGGAAATGTCGCTCAATGGCGACCGCTACCAGAAGACGGCCGGCGTGGCTCAGCTCTCGCGGGATGGCCGCGACCGGCTCAATGCCCTCCCCGGCGTCGAGCTCTCGGCCGCCGCTTACTGGCTGCCCATCGATGTCGAAGATGCCCTGGGGTTCGAGATCATTGGGCGCCCCGTCAAGAAAGACTGCTGCGGAAGCAAATGGATGAGCGTCTCGCCGGGTTACCTGAGCCTGTTCAGGATTCCCATCCTGCGCGGGCGCGACTTCACTGAAAACGACAAGGCCGGCGCGCCCGGCGTGGCGCTCATCAATGAGGCCCTGGCCAAACAGCTCTGGCCCAACGAAGATCCTCTGGGTCAACACGTGATCGTCGGCCAGGGCATGGGACCGACCATGATAGGAGAACCTGTGCGCGAGATCATCGGCATCGTCGGCGACTCGCACAACAGCGGCCTCGGCCGGCCTGCCGAACCGATGATGATGGTTCCCATTGCGCAGGTCGCAGACGGCTATGCCGCGGCCTACTCCGACATCCAGCCGCTCTTTTGGCTGGTGCGAACCCACGGCGACCCCCACCCAGCCATTGCTGCTGTCAGCGAGCAACTGCGCCTGGCCAGCGGAGGCTTTCCGGTTGCGCATATCCGCACCATGGACGAGGTGATGGGGCGCTCCACGGCGCGTGAAAGCTTCAACATGCTGCTGCTCACCATCTTCGGCGCGGTGGCGCTGGTGCTGGCCGCCATCGGCATCTACGGCCTCATGGCCTATTCCGTCGCGCAGCGCACGCAGGAGATGGGCATCCGCATGGCCCTGGGCGCCGACCGCACCGCCATCCGCAAGCTCGTGGTCTGGCACGGCATGAGGCTGGCCCTGGTTGGCGTGGCGGTGGGCATCGCCGCGGCGTTCGGGCTGACGCGGCTGATTGCCAGCTTTCTCTTCGGGGTCAAGCCCTGGGACCCGGGAGTTTTCATCTCCGTGCCGCTCATCCTCGCCGCCGTGGCTCTGCTGGCTGTCTGGCTGCCTGCCGCGCATGCCTCGAGTGTCGACCCAATGCAGGCGTTGCGCACGGAATAATCTGGAAGAGCTTGTGCATGACTCGTCATTTAGAAGTCAACCAGGCAATCGTGATGACCGATGAGCACTATAACGACAACCCTGGAGCTGGAGCCGCCCTCGGCCAGGCCCGGTTGAGTTTGGCGTGCATGCGTATGGCGAGGCAGTGGAGATCGGCAGAAGTTAGGACGGGGCGTTCGCAGGCTCGCCTAGTTTGTCTTTTCGGCGCCGAGGGTTTCCTGTGTTACGGGTTTGTGACGGATGTAGTTGTAGGGGGGCACGGCGTAGCCGCGCAAGAGTGAAATGCCGAGTTGGATGAGGCGTGGGCCGTAGCTTTCTACCTCATGGGAGATGGAGCCAATGAAGGCGCCCCTGCCCGAGCGCATCTCTTCCAGCGCCTCGGGAATGCAGTCCTGACCGACAATGGCAAAGTCCGCTTCGCGGCCTGCATCGCGTGCAGCGTCCAGGACGCCGAGGGCGCTTGAATCGGTGGAGGCGGCCACCAGAATGCGTTCGCCCTTGCGCCGCTTGCAAAGAAACTCCGCTACGGTCAATTTGCTTGGCTGGCGCATACCTCGGCCTTCGATCTGGAGGTAGAGGTCGGCGGAAATATCGGCAAGGCGCTCGCGAATCCCTTCAAATGCTCCGGTGATGCGACTCTGGACAAAGCTGCCGGCCTCAGCAAATCCGACGCCCAGCACCCAATCGACTTTGCTCTTCCATTTATGCTGAGCGTGCTGGGCCAGCAGCGTGCCCGCTTCATAGCCCACCTCGAAGTTATCGACGCCAAAGTATGTGGCGTTGGGGTGTGGCACATCGATTGCGATCAGCGGCATGCCGGCCTTCTTGAAAATATGCGCCACACGGGGCGCCACGTATTCCTCGACCTGGAACTCGAGCACCGGGTCGACGCGCTTGGCGACGAACTCTTCGGCGTTCTGGATGGCGATGTCGGGATCGTAGCGGTTATCGAGGATCAGCAATTCCACGCCGGCAGCGGCTGCAGCGGCTGTCACACTTTGCGCCACCGCAACGGAGAAGGGCATCTCGGCGCTCTGAGCGGCAAACCCGAAGCGCAGTCGCCTGGGGCGCGAGACCAGCCGGTAAAGGCCGTTCTGGCCCTGGGCCACATAGCCGCGATGCACCAGGGTCTTGAGAATGCGATATACGCTGGTCTTCGAAATCCGCGACTTCCGGGGTACATCCTCCAGGGTCACAGGGGCGTGACTCTCCTCCAGCAATTCAATGACATCGAGCGCTTTTGACAGGATGGGGATCAGGTAGAGGCGTTTGATCTTCGTCTTGGGAATTCGGAGAGCTCCGCGCACAATTCCAATAGAGGAACCGACTTCAAACAAGAATAACGCATTTCATGCATAACTGTTGACCGTCGTGGTGCGTCCTCCCCGTTCCGCTCCCATTCGCTCTACATAGCCGCTGGCCTTGAGCGCTGCCAAGGGGTCTGCGGGCAGACCGCGGTGTTGGCGCCAGGCTGCAGCAAGCGGGCGCACATCCCGCCAAAAAGCTCCGCGGAAGAGTTCTTCGGCGGCCACCAGGTCGCAGGACTCCTGATAGACCGCCAGTTGATCGCGATCCACGAGAGCAGCTTTGAGCCAGAGTTCCTGCGCGGTGACCACGGTTTGCACGGTGGCTTCGATCTTGCCCTTGAGGTTGTGGCTCTGGTCGATCATGAATGCCACTGCGTGGGGCAGCCCTTCGGATTGGGCAGTGTGCAGCTCGTGGAAGATGCGAAATATCTGGTAGGGATCGATGGAGCCGAGGGTAAGATCGTCGTCGGCGTAGCGGCGGTCGTTGAAGTGGAAACCGCCGAGAAGGCCGGTGTGGAGCAGCCAGGCGACGATCTGTTCAATGTTTTGCGAGGAGTAGTGGTGCCCGGTGTCGACAAGAACGCGCGCTTGCGGGCCGGCCTGGCGCGCCAGATGAGAGGACATGCCCCAGTCGGCGATATCGGTGTGGTAGAAGGCGGGTTCGAAGGGTTTGTATTCGATGAGCAACCGCTGATCCGGCAGGAGGTGGTCATGGGCCTCGCGCAGCGCCCCCTCAAGCCAGCCGATGCGCTTGCGGATGCTCTGCGTGCCGGGGTAATTTGATCCGTCGGCCAACCAGAGGGAGAGATCGCGCGAGCCGAGCCGCTTGGCGATCTCGATCGAATCCAATACGTGACTCATGGCCTTCTGCCGGATTTCCGATGAGGGATTGCAGAGCGATCCGAACTTGTATTCCTGATCCTGAAAGAGGTTTGGGTTGATGGAGCCGGCACGAATGCCAAAGCGCCGCTCGAGGAGGGCGACTTCAGGAACGTCGTCAACGCCGTTGGGCAGGTCCCAGAGGACATGGAGAGCGACCGTGGGCGTTACACCGGTTAGCCGGTTAACCTCGGCTGCATCCGCGAACTTCTCCTCGATGGTGGAGGCGGCGGCCGCCTGGACAAACTTGCCAAAGCGCGTGCCGGTGTTGGCGAATCCCCAGGAGGGAACCTCGATCTGAAATGAATCCAAAGCCTGAATTGCCAGGTCAAAACTTGAGGATTCTGAAAGCGTCATGATTGGCTACCTCATCCCGAGGTGGTTCTTTCGGATCTCAAATCATCGTTCGTCCCAGCTCAAATTATTGAAACACTGAAGATTCGCAGCAGACTGGTTCAGACCGACAACTTGAACCCGTAATCGTATCCGATAGACATACGAATTCTCTATTGCAGAGAGCAGTTTCCGAACTGGTACGCCAGCCAGTTGACCGGCGCACCCAGCGCCACGGACCATTCCAAGGAAATCGAGCCTGCACGCTCGACAAAACCCCTGCTCTTTGTGGATGGAAGCGCCCACAGTCCTTCTGAATGCAACGCAGCGCGCATGCAAGAAAATATCAATACAGACAATGTTGCAAACGGCGCATTCCGGGTGTATACCTTGGGCGCAGCGAAAGCCTGCCTAAGTGCAAATGTGAAAGGGAGCGTGTGCGATGCGCAAAGCGGTGGTGACAAGGAATCTGCTTCGGGTTATGTGGAAAGGGCGTGACTTCACCCGTCTATTGGTTGCCGGCCTGGCCTGCGTTATGACGGCCGCTGCGCTCGACGGCCAGCAGGCGCTGCAGTTGACCATCCAATGGGACAAGACCATGGTGGTCTCAAAATCAACGCCGACGCTGCAGGTGGTGGTGAACCCGCCCTTGCGGCACGGCGAACCGCTGAGCGCCGCATCCTACAAGGCCGTGAAGGAGCTGGGCGCCGACTATGTGCGCTACGTACCGTGGCTGCCTTATCCCAAGCTGGCCGTGGCCGAACTGGAGCCGCCTACGCCGCAGAAGACTTCGTGGGACTTCAGTCTCATCGACCCCATGACCAAAGACTTTCTGGCCGCGACCGAAGGGCATCCAACCGTGATGAACTTCAGCACTATCCCAACGTGGCTATTCAAGACCGACAAGCCCGTGACCTATCCGGCCGACCCCAACCAGGTAGTGTGGGACTACACGCAGGGAACGGAGCTGCGCGATCCCACTGGGAAAGAACTGGGCGACTACTACGGCCGGCTGGTGAGCTGGTATGTGAACGGCGGCTTCACCGATGAGAACGGCGTCCGCCATGAGTCCGGCTACCATTACAAGCTTCCTGTATGGGAGGTGCTCAACGAGGTGGAGTCGGAGCACTCGACGACGCCCCAAGACTACACCAGGCGCTATGACGCGATCATCGAGGGGATTCGTCGCGCCAGCCCGGACACCAGGTTCATGGGCATGGCGCTGGGAGGGCCCAGCGACCATCCGGACTTTGTGGAGTACTTCCTGAATCCGGCCAATCATAAGCCGGGCATTCCGCTGGATTACATCTCCTACCACTTCTATGCTGTTCCCACGTTTTCGCAGACCATTGCCAACTGGCAATACACCTACTTCGACCAGGCGGATGGGTTCCTGAATACGGTTCACTACATCGAAAACATCCGCAAACGGCTTTCACCGCAGACAAAGACCGATACCGATGAGCTGGGCGTGATCTCCGCGGACGATCTGTTACAGGACCAGCCGGGGCATGTGATGCAGCCGATCCCACCGGCCTATTGGAACCTGGCTGGATCGCTCTATGCGTATCTCTACATCGAGCTCTCGCGGCTCCAGATCGACATCATTGGCGAGTCGCAGCTGGTCGGTTATCCCACCCAGTTTCCCAGCGTGAGCATGATGAACTGGGACCGCAACTTGCCCAACGCACGCTACTGGGTGCTCAAGCTGATCAAGGATTCCTTCCACCCCGGCGACACTCTGGTGGAAACATCGCTTAAAGGCGTTCCCTCAGTGGACGTGGCTGCCCAGGCCTTTATCACGCCTGCCGGCCATAAGCTGCTGCTGGCCAACAAGCGGGATCACGCCATCGAGGTCCTGTTGCCCGATGCCGAAAAGGCAACCGCGCTGACTGTGGATGTGCAAACAGGCGATGGCCCTGCCCGGAGCGTGAAACCGGGAGACGGGAAGATCCGGCTGGAGGCATTTGCTGTGACGGTGGTGAGCTGGTAAGTACGAAAAAACGCGGCGCTCCGACTCAGGGATTGGCGCCCGCATCGATGTGCTGCGGTGAGATATCCGGGCTGTCATAGGGTTTGTGCAAAGGTTTGGCGCTGTGAACCTTCTGGAAGACGGCCAACGCCTTTCGCTGCCCTTCTTTATCTCCCGTGGCGCGATCGGCAGCCGCAAGCCGGTACCAGGCCGCCTCGTCATCCGGACTCACCTGGGTCGCATGTTCCAGCGGGGCAACAGCCAGCTCCGGCTTATGGCTGTCTATCAGCACGCCCCCCAGGCCCACCAGTGCCTCTTCAAAGTCGGGAAAGCGCTCCACGATGTGTTCGTATTGCGTGCGAGCCTCCTCCAGGTTGCCAGCCTCCACCTGCATGTACGCCAGCTCGTAGGCGGCGTTGCCGTTGCCGGGATCGACTTCCAGTTCCGCATTGAATTCGCGCACGGCGGCATCGTGGTCCTCGGACTTCTGCCCTTCCCTGAATCGCGTCAGATAGACGCGCCCCAACCGGTAGTGAATGCCTGGTCGCTGGGGGTCGAGCTGGAGGACACGATTGAAAGCGGCAATCGCCGCGTCATAGCTCTTCTGGGCCTCATTCGCCTCGCCCTGGGCCTGGATCATCCAGATGGATCCTGGCGCATTGTTGTGCAGCCTCTCCATCACAATGTAGGCGAAGTTTCCATAGATCCGGCCGGTGTGATAGAGAATCTCAGGATCGTCGGGATAGAGCCTGTTCAGCGCCAGCGCGGTCTCCACGGCATCGGAGTCGCGGCCGAGCCCGGTATAGGCACGCAGCAACTGCAAGCCGCACATTCGCCTCACATCGGGGTCCGCGGTCTGCTTGAATCCCTTCTCCAGGTGCGGCAACGCATCGGGGAATCGGCCCAGTTCCGCCAACGAAAGGCCCAACAGGCTGTCCAGTTTCTGCAGGCTCGGCTTGAGCCGTTGCGCCGTGCGTACCTCGCGAACCGCCGACTCATACGCGTGCAGTTGAAAATAGATTGCGGCCAGGGTAGCGTGCACTTCAGCGACGCCTGGTTCCATCCTGGCCAATTGCTCAAAGTCGGTGCGTGCAGCCTCAAACTGGCCGGCCGCCATGGCCTGCTGCCCCGCGGCAGCAACTCTCTCCGCCTCGTCCTGGTTGCCTCCCTGGGCCAGGGTGGTCAGTGGAACGATGCAGAAGAAGACCAGCAACCAGCCCAGCTTCGACGTTTTCCTCATGATGGATTCAGTTTATCTCCCGCACATAAAACTCCGCCACGCCCGGAGGGCGTGGCGGAAAGGAAGTAAGGCAGCGGTTGATCGGCGGGGTCAGAATTGAATCTTTCCACCGAATTGAATGACACGGGACGACGATGCACCGTAAAGCAGTCCGGCGTTGGAGTTGCCGACGCTGGCTGAGACGGGTTGGTTGCCGCCCGATCC
>Ga0209517_10004780_pt1 | contig 17604 bp, 15 predicted proteins | sample PeaSoiMetSII2010_FD_187695 | JGI IMG/M metagenome (GOLD analysis project Ga0209517, IMG submission 187695) | Peat soil microbial communities from Weissenstadt, Germany - SII-2010 (SPAdes) (version 2) | ecosystem: Environmental > Terrestrial > Soil > Wetlands > Peat | place: Germany...
GGTCATCAGGTGGCGCCGAGCCGCTAGATTCTATTATCCATGCTTGTGCAACGCTGCTTCGGCGTGTGTTACTATTTCAAACGATCGACAGGTAGATAATGCGACTCATGACACAGCTTCTGAGATTTGCCGCGCTGGCCGGCGTCATCACGATCATCCCTGGGTATGCGAAGGCGGCAAAATACCTGGAGCTGGGTGGCGTGCCGTGCGTGACGCCGCCGCCCGAGCACTGCGGCGACGCGAATTGTCCGGGGTCGCTGGTGATCGAACAAGGGTCCGCGACCGAAATGAAAACCGGGCGGAAATTCTTCCTGGATTATCCCTGCGACTTGGGGCGCGGCGAGAAAGTCACGTTCATCCTAAGCCTGCATGGCGCGGGCTCGTACGGCAACTGGCAGCGCCACTACTTCCCGATCATGGACTACGCGCAGAAGTATCGCCTGGTGATCGCGACGCCCAATGCTCCGACGCAGGTGTGGACTGCGGCCGACGACGAGTATTTGCAGAACATCGTGAACCTGGTGAATGATCAGGTGGGGAAGAAGAACATCAAGGCGTTCTGGCTGGTGGGCCATTCGCAGGGCGGCATGACGTCGAACCGGTTGGTGCGCACGGATTTCTTCAAGCAAAGAGTCGACGGCTGGCTCAGTCTCTCGGGAGGCCGTCTGGGGCCGACGCCGCCGATCCCGGCCAGCTTTTTCGCGGCGGTTCAGGGCAATCCTCCAGGGGGCGCGGGACGGGCAGCGGCGAAAGGAGGAGCGGCGAAGGGACCACCGGCGGGAATCCCAGGCGCTCCGCAAGGATTGCCCGACGCGACGTTCTCTTTTATCTTTGAAACCGGCGAGCATGAGCTCGGCGAAAAATCGATCCCCGACGAATCGCCTTGGGCTGCGAAACTCGGCTGCAGCGCCCGCGTTCGCAAGCCGGATGTGATCGACACCAAGGCGGGCTACGTCTACGACGGAACGCGCCAGGATCCAGGCTCGGATGCGTGGGGCCGGTTACCGAGGCCGGGCACCGCGGAAGTCTTCGAGTATCCGAAGTGCAAGGACGGCCGCCTGGTCGCCGACGTGGTCCGTATCGGCAAGGGCCACACCGAGGGGCTGGAGCCTCACGTGACCGAGCAACTGGTCAAACTGATGCTCTCGGCGAAGAAGTGAGGCAGCGGCAGCTCAAGAACAGTCTTTGCTAAGAACAATCTGTGCTAAGAATGTTTCGTGAGCACTTCGCGAACCATGCCCGGCGGGTTTGCCGATCGAGCCAGGCTTGAGAAAGGGCAGAACGGCCGGGCTCTGTGCCGCTGGTGCAACCTCGAAGTTCCCACGCGCCGATTCACCTTTTGCTCGGATTGGTGTGTCCATGAATGGCGCCTTCGCACGGACCCCGGCTATCTGCGGGAGCAGGTGTTCGCCCGCGATAAAGGCATCTGCGCGATTTGCCGGGTCGATTGCCGCGCGGCTTATTTCGACCTGAAGCGGTCTCGCGGGACCCACCGGCAAAAGCTGCTCGCGCGCTGGGGGCTCAAGCGGATTAGCCGAAGAACGCTTTGGGACGCGGATCATATCGTTCCAGTGGTCGAGGGCGGCGGCGAATGCGATCTGGAGAACATCCGATCCTTGTGCCTGATCTGCCACCGCCTTCAAACTTCAGAACTGCGCGTCCGGCTGTCAGGGACGCAGTCCGCCTAGTAGGGGTAGTACGGACCGTAAGCGGCGCAGGCCGGATTCGGAATCCAACGGCCCCACTGATCGTAGTAGCCGCTCTGGCAGTAATTGCCGTAATAGGAGGGGCCGTAGTAGCCGCCGCCGTAATAATACGGAGCGCCATAGTATCCGAAATAGGCGCCGCCGCCGCGATAGCCGTAACGGTAGGGAACGCTATATCCGCGCTCGCGGCCGGTGGAGAATCCGCGCTGGCCACCGGAGAACGATCGTGCTGTACCGCCGCCGCGTGGCGCGGAGAAACTTCGACCGCCCGAAGAATGACCGCCCCCGCCGCGATTCTGGGCGAATGTAACGCTCGGAGCGACCAACATAAGCGCGCTGGTTATCAAGGTGACGGGTATCAAACTGAGTTTCATAGTGACCTCCCACTTCCGCTTTCTTAAGAGGCACTCGCGTTGCCAAATTCAAGTCGCTGATAATTCAAGCCATACGTTTTAGGATCTGGCCGATTACCACCACGTCTTGGTTGCCAGGAGCCGCTCTGGTAGCTTGGGAGTTGATCTCCTTTTCCAATATCCACAAGCAGTATGGCAAACAGTTAATCTTTGTCGACGCTTCCTTCCAGTTAAACCCGGGCGAGAAAGTCGGTCTGGTGGGACCCAACGGCGCCGGCAAGACGACCCTCTTCCGCATGGTGGTCGGCGAGGAATCGCCCGACGAGGGCGAAGTCTCGGTTCCCAAGAAGCTGACCATCGGCTACTTCCGCCAGGACGTGGAAGAGATGACGGGCCGGTCGGTCCTGGATGAAGCCATCGCGGGCAGCGGCCGAGCCGGCGATCTGCATCACGAGCTGGAGGATCTCCAGCGGGCCATGGAAGACCCGGCGCGTTCCCATGAGATGGACAAGATTCTCGATCGGTTCGGCCACGTGCAGGAAGAGTACGATCATCTGGGCGGCTACGCGCTGGAGGCGCAAGCCCGTGAAGTGCTGCACGGTCTGGGTTTCCAGGACGACCAGATCGATGGCGATGTGGGCGCGCTCTCGGGCGGATGGAAGATGCGCGTCGCGCTGGCGCGCGTACTGCTGGGCCGGCCCGATGTCCTGCTGATGGACGAACCGACCAACCACCTGGATATCGAGTCGATCGTGTGGCTGGAGCACTTCCTCAAGTCGTACGATGGTGCGGTTCTGATGACGTCGCACGACCGCGAGTTCATGAACCGCATCGTTTCGAGGATCGCGGAGATCGATGCCGGTGAGATCATCGCCTACTCGGGCGACTACGATTTCTACGAGCGCGAGCGCACTATCCGCGAGACCAATCAGCAGGCGTCGTTCGCGCGGCAGCAGGCCATGCTGGCCAAGGAACAGCGCTTTATCGACCGTTTCCGGACGCACGCGGCCAAAGCGGCCCAGGTGCAGAGCCGCATCAAGGCGCTGGACAAGATCGAAAAAATCGAGCTGCCGAAAAAACGCCAGGTGGTGAAGTTCGAGTTCCGCGTTCCGCCGCGATCCGGCGATCAGGTGGCGGTGATCGAGGATCTGCACAAGAGTTATGGCAAGCGGGTGATCTACGACGGGTTCAGTCTTACGGTCCGCAGGGGCGAGCGCTGGGCGGTGATGGGCAGGAACGGCGCGGGCAAGACCACGCTTCTCAAAATGATCGCCGGAGCGAGCGCTCCCGACGCGGGAAGCGTGACGCTGGGCGCCAGCCTGACGATGGGATATTTCGCGCAGCAGTCGCTGGACGTGCTGAATCCGGATCTGACGGTGATCGAGCAGCTCATTCAGGATTTTCCGCAGGATGGGCTGGGCTCGCTGCGTACGCTGGCGGGGGCGTTCCAATTTTCAGGCGACGACGTGGACAAGAAGATCCGGTCGCTTTCGGGCGGCGAGAAATCGCGGCTGGCGATGGCGCGAATGCTGTACAACCCGCCCAACTTTCTGGTCCTCGACGAGCCGACCAATCACCTGGATCTGGCCACCAAGGAGATGCTGGTGCAGGCGCTCAAGGATTTCGAAGGCACGATGATTTTTGTGTCGCACGATCGCATGTTTCTGCGGGGCCTGGGTTCGCGTGTGCTGGAACTGGGCGGCGAGAGCGGCACCGATCGCAAACCGTTGGTCTATCCGGGGTCGTATGTCGAGTACGTGCAAGCAATCGGCCATGAGGCGCCGGGGATTATCGCTTGATGGTGAGGAGGTCTCCGAATGGATACCTTCGAAGGAAGCGTCAGTCACGTGGGATTGTGCGTTCGGCATAGTCCATGGCTAGAACGACCAATTGCTGAAATACGCGAGCTCCAAAAAGTGAACGGCTGCCAACCGCCCTCAGGATCAGGGGCGAAGCCGTTTTGATATGTCGATAGATCCGATTCATGTGGGGAAGCTCTGGCCTGTATCTGCTCTTTACGAGGGCGTTACTCAGCTCTCGGAAGACCCCTCTCACCGTTCCATCGTGAATCAGCGGATCTGTTCCGTCCAGGTCACTCAGCGACTTTTGCAAGCGCCGGTTTTCCGACTCGAATACAAACCATGTGTGAGTGGTCCTTCTTTGGGTCTTCCGCCAACCCAGCAGGACACCCAGCTCAAACGGCATGTTGAATCGAGGAGTGCGGGGAGCCACGCGGTCGATCTGGACTCGCGAAAGGTCGTGAAAAGAGTAATGGCAGCTCGTCATCAGATCGAAGATGCGATCCAAGCGTCTTTCGCCAGTCGCAATCTCAAGCGTGGCCCGCGGCTCCAATCCGAAGGCGCACAGCCCCGCAATGAATGCGAAGTAGAGATTGGCATACCGATCGTCGTAAGGGATGTTTAAAAACGCGCTGTCGCGGGAATATCGCGGCATTCCCGGTTACTTTTTCTTGGCTGGAACGATGGAATCCCTGGTAGCCTTGGTGACGCGGAACTTCACAACCTTCTTGGCCGGGATTTTAATGGCTTCGCCGGTGGTAGGATTGCGGCCTATGCGCGCCTTGCGATCCACACGAACCAGGCGGCCGACGCCCGGCAACACAAATTCGCCGGTTTTGAGAGACCGGTCGGCGAGCAGAGATAGATCTCGGGCGACTCGCTTTGATACACCAAGCCGCTTAGCCGCCTTCGCGGCGGACGGGAATCCTGTGGTTACTTTTGCTCGACCACGCATTGGTTAGCCCCAGAATAACATGGCTCGCCGAGCGTTCTATAGGCTGGAACTGGGCGGCGAGAGCGGCACGGATCGCGCAAACGTTTGGTCTATCCGGGGTCGTACATCGAGCACGCGCAGGCGATCGGGCACGAGGCGCCGGGGATCATCGCGTGACGCTAAGCTGTAATTAGAAAGCCACCAACAGGACCGAGCCCGTGACTCTATGATCCGCCAACTGTTGGTCTTTTTTCTTCAACTGGGTGCATTCGGGATCCTGCTAGTTTCTATCGCGGACGATTCTTTTCTGTTCCTCCCGATCGGAAGCGATTTGCTTACGGTGGTTTTAGTGGTCAGGAATCACGAGCGGCTTGCACTCTATGTGCTGGCGGGAGCCGTGGGATCGGCCATCGGTGTCTTCTTCCTGGACCTGGTTTGCCGCAAAGGTGGCGAAGCGACGCTTACCCGGCTGGTGAAACCGAAGCTTCTTGGATACTTGAAGCAGCGGATGAAAAAACATGCCGCTGCGGCGGTGATCCTTACCTGCCTGGCCCCGCCTCCCTTTCCATTTGGCGCAGCCATCGCGGTCGCAAGCGCCTTGCAGTATCCGAAAATACGCCTGCTGGCTTTAGTCGTCGTGGCCCGCGCGGTTCGATACTCGCTGGTGGGCTGGGCCGCGATCTACTTCGGACGCCGGATCCTGCGGATCGCGGACTCAGCCGAGTTCCTGTGGTTTATGGGCGGCTTCATCGCGTTCTGCGCGATTGGAAGCATCGTGTCGATCGTTCAGTGGGTGCGTATCGGCAAGACACGATAAGCGCGATTAAACTCGCGCCAGCGTAGCTGCTTCCTTGTGCGATTCCGTCAGGTAATCGAGCGCCGCCGCGACGCCGCCCTTGCGATGGGGAACGCCAGCGAGATCCAAACTCATCTCCACGCCCGAGAGAGCTCCCGCGAGCATGAGATCGTTGAAGTCGCCCAGGTGGCCGATGCGGAACACTTTATCCGCCAGCTTGCCCAAGCCGGTGCCCAGCGGCATGTTGAAGCGCTCGAGCGCCACTTTGCGAACCTCGTCCGCCGAGTGACCAGCGGGCGTATAAACGGCGGTTACCGAGTTACTGTATTCCTTCGGATCGAGAGCCACGTTTTCCAGGCCCCAGGCCCGCACGGCGCGCCGCGTCGCTTCGCCATGACGCTCGTGCCGCTTGAAGACATTCTGCAATCCTTCCTCGCGCAGCATGTTCAGCGACTCTTGAAGGCCAAAGAGCAGGTTGGTCGCGGGTGTGTACGGAAAGAAACCATTCTTGTTTTGCGCGAGCATCGGCTCCCACTCCCAATACGATCGGGGAAGCCGCGCCGATTTCGAGGCCGCCAGCGCCTTGCCGCCGATGGCATTAAACCCCAAGCCCGGCGGCAGCATCATGCCTTTTTGCGAGCCACCGATCGACACATCGACGCCCCATTCGTCGTGGCGGTAGTCGATCGATCCGAGCGACGAGATGACGTCCACCAGCAGCAGGGCAGGATGCTGCGCGCGGTTCATCGCGGCGCGAACCGCCTTCACGGAGCTGGTAACGCCCGAAGAGGTTTCATTGTGCACGACCCCGACAGCCTTGATCTTGTGGTCGCGATCGTCACGTAGTTTAGCTTCGACAACTTGCGCATCCACACCGTGCCGCCAGTCGGTTTGGACGACGTCGACATTCAGGCCCAGCTTGATGGCCACCTGGATCCACAATGCGGCGAACTGGCCGACCTCGAACATCAATATCTTGTCGCCGGGCGAGAGGGTGTTGGTCAGCGCGCCCTCCCAGGCTCCGGATCCGGAGGACGGGTAGATGACTACTTTCCCTGAGGTTTGGAAGATCTCTTTCATCCCCTCCAGGACTTCCAGTCCCAGGAGCCCGCACTCCGGGCCGCGATGATCGATGGTCGGCCGCGCCATGGCGCGCAGCACGCGTTCGGGCACATTGGTGGGCCCAGGAAGTTGAACGAATTGACGACCGCTAGAGTAAGCCATTAGTCATATCCAAACCATCTATTGTAACGCGCGGCCCTTGGGAAGGTAACGCGTCCCGTGCCCACTCACACGCCGAAGCGATAACGTTTCTGCGAAATACACCTGAGAGACACCTAAGGCGGGTAAACGATTTGAGCGACGAGCTAGGTGCGAAATTCTGCCCGGAATGCCCAATACCAGCTTTATACTGAGCATACGGAGGGGCGAAACATGAAGATTTCGTTGCGGCCCGGTGGCGCGTGGGCGAGAGTGGCGGCGTGGGTGATTTTGGGCGCGGGATTTTCGGGAAGCCTGCAAGCGGCCTTAGAGAATCGGCTCAACGGGGCCGCGGTGTACGATACGGATCTGAATGTCACCTGGCTGACCAACTTGAATCTGCCGATGACGAATTCGTTTGGGGTAGCGGGCATCACGTCCACGGGCATGACCTGGCAGACCGCGCAAAACTGGATCGCGGCCATGAACGCGGCGAACTACCTGGGCTTCTCCACGTGGCGCCTGCCGACCACGACGCAGCAGGATTTCACCTGCACTTCTCAGGATCCCGTGAATCATATAGGGTCCGGTTTCAACTGCACCGGTAGCGAGCTGGGGCATCTCTTCTATTCGGAGCTGGGCGGACAGAATTCCAAGATGCTGTCCGGGACGCATAACGCCAACTACAGTTTGTTCCAGAACGTGCAGGACGGCACCTACTGGTCCGATACTACGTTGGCGACCGATACGTTCAGCGCCTGGACCTTTTCATTTCTGAACGGCTCTGAAGCGCCCGCCGTCAAGGCGGGCAACCTGTTCTTCGCACTCGCGGTTTTGTCGGGAGATGTATCGTCGCCCAAGGTTCTGCCGCAATTCGCATTCGGCGGGGGATGGTACTCGGCCATCTACTTCACAAATTCAGGATCCACGTCCGTGGCGTTCGACCTGACGTTCGTGGGTACAGACGGGAATCCTCTGATGGTCCCTGCATTCGGAAACAACAAGACCACGGTGAACATCTTTCCCAAGGGCACGGCGATGATCGAGGCTGTTAATTCCGGATCCCTAAGCCAGGGATACGTGCTGTTTTCCTTGCCGGTGGGCGTGACGGGATATGCTGTGTTCCGGCAATCGGTGGCGGGGCTGCCGGATCAGGAAGCTCTGGTGCCGATTTCCAGCGCCACGGCCACCAGTACCACGATGATTTTTGACGAAACTGCACTTACGACGTCGGTGGCGATCGTTAACTTGAGTTCCTCGGACAACACGGTCATCGTTACCGTGCTGGATTCGCAGGGCAGGTTAATCGGACAGCCGTTCAACGTTCAGGTGCCGGCCAACGGCAGCCTGCCGTCGCGCCTGCGAGACCTTCCGGGGGGGCCGGGCGGCACCATCGTGGGCCAGCGGGGCACAGTACAGTTCTCGGTGGCCAACGGAAGCGTCGCGGTGCTGGGGCTACGGTTCCACTTCACATCGTTCACGTCGATTCCGACCATTGGCCCGTGAGGCCGGGGTTATTAAGTCGTTGAGGGTATTGGTCGGGCTGCCGGGATTTGAACCCGGGACCTCTTGCACCCCAAGCAAGCGCGCTAGCCAGGCTGCGCCACAGCCCGAATGTATCAGTCTAGCACCTCGTCGCAAGTTTACCCTTACGCTGCTCCGCGCTACCATCCCTATATATGGAGCGAGACGGAATCCGGACCTGCGACTCCTGCGGCCAGAGAATCCCGCCGATGTCCAAACTCGCAACACGACAGGACGGCCCGGACGGCAAAGACGTGTGCCTCGCCTGCCAGATCCGCGTCGCCCAGATCGAGAAGGGACTCCGGCACTAGAAACTCCATGAAGCTTGCCCTCCTGCTCTTCGCGACAACGCTGACCGCCTTCGCGCAGATGACCGAAGTCTCGGGTGAACGCATCCGCGCACACGTCAAATTTCTCTCGAGCGACTTGCTTGAAGGCCGCGCTCCGGGCTCGCGCGGCGGCGACCTCGCTACCGAATACATCGCGACCCAGTTCGCGCTGCTCGGCCTGAAACCGGCGGGCGATAGGGGGACGTATTTTCAGAAATTCACATTGGTCGGCGTCGATCCGCAGCCGGATGCTCAGTTGAGCTTTTCTCCCGATAAGGGCGCTACTACGTCTCTAAAGTGGCTCGACGAATTCGTCGGCGTCACTTACCAGCAGCGCACGGACGCGCAGTTCGATGCGCCCGCGGTGTTCGTCGGGCACGGGATCGTCGCGCCCGAGTACAAATGGGACGACTATCAGGGCATCGACGTGCGCGGCAAAGTGGTTGTGCTTTTTACCGGCGAGCCGCCATCGGACGATCCGAAGTTCTTTACCGGGCGTGCGCTTACCTACTACGGGCGCTGGACCTATAAATACGAAGAAGCCACGCGTCACGGAGCCGCCGCCGTCATCATCATCCACACGACTCCCACGGCCAGTTACGGCTGGGATGTAGTGCGCTCCTCGTGGGGTCGCGAAGACCAGGAAGTGAAGCTGGCTCCGGGCGAGGCGGCGTTAGCGTTCGCCGGGTGGGTGACCAAGGACGTGGGCGAGAAACTTGCGGCCAGCGCCGGCAGCACTGTCGATCAGCTCCTGAAACGTGCCGATACGCCCGGTTTCCGCGCCATCGAGCTTCCCCTACGGATTCGCGGACGCGCGCCCGCCAAGGTCCGCACCGTCGAAACCAGCAACGTGATCGGCAAGATTGAGGGCAGCGACGCCAAACTGAAAGAGGAAGCCGTGGTCTTCAGCGCGCATTGGGATCACCTGGGTATCGGCGAACCGGTTAACGGCGATCGCATCTACAACGGCGCGCTCGATAACGCTTCCGGGTGCGGCATGCTGATCGAAATCGCGAGGGCGTGGGCGGCGTTGCCCCAGAAACCGCGCCGATCGGCGATCTTCCTGGCCGCGGCGGCGGAGGAAGCCGGATTACGCGGATCCTATTATTACGGGCAGAATCCCGTGGTTCCCGCCGGCAAGACCGCTGTGGGCCTCAACTTCGACATGTTCCTGCCTTACGGCCGGGCGCGCGATGTCACTGTGAACGGCGCGGAACGAACCACGTTGTATCCCATCGTGCAGGAAGCGGCGAAGCGCATGGGCCTCACCATTTCGCCCGACTCGCGCCCGGAAGCCGGACTCTACTACCGCTCGGATCATTTTTCGTTCGCGCGGGTCGGGATCCCGTCCTTTTCGATAGATCCGGGCGAGGACCTGGTCGGCAAGCCGCCGGGCACCGGCCACAAACTCATCGAGGAGTTTAACGAGAAGAATTATCACCAACCGTCGGATGAATACCACGAAGATTGGGACTTTTCGGGCATGGAGCAATATGCCCAATTCGGTTTGCTGATCGGCGTGAACGCCGCTAATTCGCCTAAGCTGCCCACCTGGCGCGCGGGCGATGAGTTTCTGCCCGCCCGCCAGAAGAGCGGCGTAAATTAGTAGAATTACGGAGTTATGGCACTCGATCCCGGCACGCATTTAGGTCCTTATGAAATCCTGAGCCAACTCGGCGCCGGCGGCATGGGCGAGGTCTATCGTGCCCGCGATCCGCGTCTGGGCCGCGATGTCGCCATCAAGGTGTCAGCTCAAAAATTCAACGAGCGTTTTGAGCGGGAAGCGAAAGTAGTCGCATCGCTCAACCACCCCAATATCTGCGCGCTGTACGATGTCGGGCCGGACTACATCGTGATGGAGTTGGTGGAAGGCGAAGAGCCTAAGGGGCCGATGCCGCTGGAGGAAGCGCTCCAGATCTGCCGGCAGGTCGCCGCCGCGCTCGAGGCCGCGCACGAAAAAGGCGTGGTCCATCGCGACCTGAAACCGGCAAATATCAAGGCACTCCCACGGGTACCGTGAAGGTTCTGGATTTCGGCCTGGCCAAGGTCAATGCGCTTACTCCCGCGAGCGGGAATCCTGAAGAGTCTCCCACCATCAGCATGCACGCCACGCAGGCCGGCGTGATCCTCGGCACCGCGGGCTATATGGCGCCCGAGCAGGCCAAGGGCAAACCGGCCGATAAGCGCGCCGATATCTGGGCGTTCGGCGTGGTCCTGCATGAGCTGCTGACCGGAAAGCGCCTGTTCATGGGCGAAACGGTTACCGACACGCTCGCGGCGGTAGTGCTTGGCGAGCCCAAGCTGGAGGATGCTCCGATCCAGGTGCGGCGTCTTCTCAAGCGCTGTCTCGAAAAAGATCCTCAAAAACGGTTGCGCGATATCGGCGATGCAATGGCGTTGCTGGAGGAAGCTCCGCCTCCTTCTTCCGCTCCCGTGATTGCTCCGCCTCCTCCGTCGCGAATCGGAAAGCTGGCGTGGGTCCTTGCGGCCGTGGGTTTGTTGGCGGCAGCAGCGCTCGCGTTCGTTCACTTCCGCGAAACTCCGCCCGTGGCTGAAACCGTGCGCTTCACGGCTCCTCTGCCGGAGAACGTGAATCTTCCACAGGTCAGCATTTCAGCCATATCTCCTGACGGCCGTAAACTAGCCTTTGCCGCGGCCGGAACCGATGGCGTTCCGCGCGTGTGGATCCGTTCCCTGGACTCGCTAACCGCACAGCCTTTGCCGGGAGCAGAAACGCCGGCGGTCGAGGCATCTCTGTTTTGGTCTCCGGATAGCCGTTTTATCGCGTTCCAAGCGGATGGAAAACTCAAAAAGATCGATATCGCCGGCGGTCCGGCGCTGGCGCTGTGCGATGCCCCCGGCCAGATTGTTGGAGGAGCCTGGAATCGTGATGGCGTGATTCTCTTCCCGCAGAACCGGACGCTGATGAGGGTTTCAGCTGCTGGCGGGACGCCTTCCGCAGTGCTTGTCACGCCTCCTGCCGGCGAAGGCAACAGTGTATTTCCCGCATTTCTGCCGGATGGCCGGCACTTTCTCTATCTTCGCGGGTCGCCGAAGCCGGAAGTCTCGGGAGTCTATGCAGGGGCGCTCGACGTCAAGCCCGAACAGCAAAGCACCCAGCGCCTGATGCCGAGTGGGTATCAGCCGGTTTACGCGCCCTCTTCCGGCTCGGGCTCCGGGCACATCCTGTTCCTTAAGGACGGGACGCTGTTAGCCCAGCCCTTCGATGCCGGGAAGCTGCAACTGGCGGGAGAAGCGGTACCCATCGCGGAACAGGTTTCCTCCATCCAAGGCCTCGGGTATTTCTCCGCTTCGGAAAACGGCGCCCTTGCTTACCGCGCCGGAGCTGGCCAAGGAACGACTATCACCCGACAACTTTCGTGGTTCGACCGAGGGGGCAAGGCGACGCTCGCTCCCGTCGAGCCGGCCACCTCTACTACGTTAAAACTATCCCCCGACGGCAAGCGGGCCGCTGCCGTCCGTACCGATGCGCAGGCTAACAACACCGACATCTGGATCGTGGACCTTCTGACGGGAGCCAGCAACCGCCTCACATTCGATCCTGCGCCGGATGGAAATCCCGTGTGGTCCAACGACGGGAGCCAAGTCGCATGACAATCTCAGCGAGGAGGCATCTGGGGAATCTATCGCAAGGCGGCGAACGGCTCGGGAAATGAAGAACTGCTGTACAAGTCCACCGCCTTCGCAAGCATGAACCTCACGGACTGGTCGCGCGACGGGCGTTTTATTCTTTTTCAGGCCACTCCTTCTGGCGGGCAAACCAAGACCGACGTCTTCGCGTTGCCCATGGGACCGGGGACATCCGCCGATCGCCAGCCGATTCCTGTGATTCAGACGCCGGCATCCGAGCTGGGCGCTTACTTATCTCCCGACGACCGGTGGATCGCCTACATTTCCGATGAATCCGGCAAGCAAGAGATTTACGTCCAAGCCTTCAATGCAGGCGCGAAACCGGGTTCCGCACCCGTTTCCGGGAAATGGATGGTATCCAAAGGAAGCGTGGGCCTGGCCCGATGGAGAAATGATGGGAAGGAGCTGCTGTTCCTGGGCACAGACGGGGGCATCATTTCTGTCGACGTCACCACGGATCCTGCGTTCCACGCCAGCCCCCCGAAGCTGCTGTTCCAGATACCGCGCAATATCCTCGCGACGCTCGGCAGCACCCCCGGCGCTCTCATCGACGTCACCAGGGATCTACAGCGCTTCCTGATTAGCGTTCCCACGCAGAGCAGTGCCCGGCAGGAATTCACCATGGTGCTGAACTGGCAGGCCGCGCTCAAACACTGATCGTGCCAGCACCGAACCACGAGCGGTAGCGAGTGGCTGAGAACCAATAGGCCGCTCACTGCGTTCGCGGTTCAGAACGCCAAAGCTGCTGTTCCAGATACCGCGCAATATTCTCGCGACTCTGGGCAGCACCCCCGGCGCTCTCATCGACGTCACCCGGGATCTGCAGCGGTTTCTAATCACCGATTACCCGCACAGAACAGTGCCCGCCAGGAATTCACCATGGTCCTGAACTGGCAGCCGCGCTCAAACACTGATCGTGCCAGCACCGAACCACGAGCGGTAGCGAGTGGCTGAGAACCATAGGCCGCTCACTTCGTTCGCGGTTCAGAACGCCAATAGGACAAGCGCGGGCGAATAAAAAGCGTAGTCAATTCTGGACAACAAATCTCTTGCAATCAGCAAGAAGCCGGTATAAACTCGCTCAAGTGGCCTAATGTGGGCTAAAGTGTCACGAAATGGCGGACTCGCAACAAAACGGCGTGATGATGGCGGAGCCTCCCCATTCGATCGCCCAGGCGAGCGTCGACGAAAAGGGCCGATTGAAACTTCCCGCGGAGTTTCTCGAGTATCTGGAAGCGCTCAAGGTCACCAAAGTTTTTATCACCACGTTCGATCAGCGTCAGGCTCGAATCTACCCGATCGCGGTGTGGAAAGTCAACGAGGCGCTGTTCGAGAATTCCGCCGACGCGGCAGCCGAGCGGCTGGCGTTGCTGGCGAAAGCCTTCGGGGGCGACGCGGAGATCGACAAATCGGGACGCGTGCTGCTGCCCGCCAAGCTGCGCGAAATTCTGGATCTGGAAAAACAGCCGGTGTGGCTGGACGTGTATCACGGCCGGATCAACGTGGTCAGCAAGAAGATTCACGACGAGCGCATGCAACTGGCGCAAGCCAACATGTCCGAGGATCTGAAGACGCTCGAAAAACTGGGTTTGAAGTAAAGGGGTTTGAAGTAAAGGAAAGCGTTGAAGTAGCGGTTATGTATGCACACGCCAGTCATGCTCAACGAGTGCCTGGAATACCTGGCGCTCAAACCGGACGGCGTGTATCTGGACGCAACCGCGGGTTTGGGAGGGCACACGGGAGCCATCGCGCGCCAGTTGGCGGAACTGGGTGGCAGCGGCCGTGTGCTGGCCTGCGATCGGGATGCAGAGAGTCTGGAGATGGCCAGGGCGAATACCTTGGACGTCGCATCGCGGATTCGCTTTCATCAGAGTTTGTTCTCCAAGCTGGGAGAGAGGCTGACGGCAGAAGGGGTTTCACAACTGGACGGACTGCTCGCAGACCTAGGTGTATCACGCTACCAGCTTACGGACGGTGGGAGGGGTTTCTCACTGATGGCGGACGGTCCCTTGGATATGCGCATGGGGCGCGATGTTCCGGGGACCGCCGCCGACCTAGTCAATTTCGAGTCCGAGAAGGAGCTCGCCGACCTGATCTTCGGGTTGGGCGAGGAAAGGAGGAGCCGAAGAATAGCCAGAGCAATCGTGCGGGCACGACCCATAAAGACGACCGGTCAGTTGGCCAAGCTGATCGAAGAGGTGGTGCCCCGCACGGAAAAAATTCATCCCGCGACGCGCACGTTTATGGCTCTGCGCCTCGCCGTGAATCGCGAGCTGGAAGAGTTGGACGCACTGCTCGAATCCATCCCCAGGCTGGTGAAGCCGGGCGGACGCGCGGTGATCGTCACCTTCATGTCGCTCGAGGACCGCAAGGTCAAGCAAGGTTTTCAGGCCATGGCGAAAGCGGGCCGGGCGCAAGTGCTCACCCGGCACGCCGTGCGGCCTGCGGAAGAGGAAATCCGGGACAACCCACCATCACGAAGCGCCAAGCTCCGGGCTCTCGAGCTTTTGTGAAGATCGGGTTGCTTTAAAGAAGGAATAGGTCAGGCACGATGGCAACGCTAGCGACCGTTTTGGACAAGCTTTTCGAGAATGGCATGAACAACGCCAGACCGGCTGCGCTCACCGCCGAGGCGAGTGCGCCGGTGCGTCCGTTCGCCAACGAAGATATTTTTTTCCATGTCAAGCGGATCGATAACAGCCGCGTGGTTCGGGCCGCCGATCCCCAGGCACGCCAGGATTGCTGGAAGATGATCGGCTCGGTGGTAGCGGCGGCCGTGCTGCTGATCGCCGTGCTGCTTCCCGGCGCCTATAGCCTGCTGGCCGGCTACCAGATCCAGACTCTGCGCCAGGATGCGCACCGCCTGGTCAACGAACGGGCTTCGCTCGAACTTCAGGAAGCCGAGCTGCTTTCGCCAGCTCGCATGGAGCAAATGGCGCGCGACCAGCAATTCGTCGATCCGCCGTCGCAGAAGGTCGTGTACCTGGATGGCCAAAGGGACGCGCAAGTGGCCCAGAACGCAACCATGGAAAGCAGCGGGAAGTAGTCTCTCGGAAAGCGTGCGATGCCCCTACCACCCACCACCCAGCGTCTTCAGTGGCTGCTCTGGGCGCTGCTCGCGTGGGCCGGCATTATTTTTGGACGGCTGGTCTGGCTGCAGGTAATCCGGCACGACGAACTGCTCCGTCTGGCCGAGCAGCAACAGCAGAAAACCATCGAGGTGCAGGCCCTGCGCGGGTCCATTTTGGATCGAACTGGCCAACCGTTGGCGAAGACCCTTCCGGCCGACTCGATCGCCGTCGATCCGCAGAAGATTCCGGACCTCAAGATTGCCGCCGATCTCCTGGGGCGCACTCTGGACCTGGATCGTTCCCAACTGTACCAACGGCTCAAGGCGTATCAAGCGCGTGGCCTTCACTTCATGTGGGTGGCGCGCAAGCTGGACGCTAAACCGGCCGACCGTCTGCGCAGCAAGAAGCTCCCCTACGTCGAGTTCCGCACCGAGCTCCGCCGCTTCTATCCGCACACTACGCTGGCCTCGCATGTGGTGGGATCCATCGGGTACGTGGACGGGAGCGATGCGGAACGCGGCAGCGCCGGCATCGAGGCTTCCTTCGAAGAAGATCTGGCCGGACGCCCGGGCGTGGCGCGCGTATTGACCGACGTCCACCAAACTCCTTACGAATCCTTCGTGACGCGGGCTCCCGAAGCGGGGGCCGATCTCACGCTGAGTATCGATCCCAATCTGCAATATGAGGCGGAGCGGCAACTGGACAAGGCCATCGCATCGAGTCACGCGCGCACCGGCTCCATCGTCGCTATCAATCCTTACACCGGCGACATTCTGGCGATGGCGAACTACCCGCGCTACGATCCCAATCTTCCGCCCGGCAGCGACGAGGATCCGGCGGCTCGCAGCAATCTGGCGATTTCGACCCCGTTCGAACCCGGCAGCGTCTTCAAGGTGATCACGCTTTCGGCTGCCTTTGAAACCACCAACCTGACCCCCGATACTCTGATCAACTGTGGCAACGGCAGCATCAACCTGTACGGCCGCGTGATTCACGATACACATAACTACTCGATCTTGAGCGTGGCGGATGTGCTGGCGAAATCAAGCAACATCGGCGCCATTCAAATCGCCCTGAAGACCGGCGACCGGCCGCTCTACAAATACCAGCGGCTGTTCGGATTCGGCCAGAAAACCGGAATCGAGCTGGCGGGTGAATCGGGCGGCAACCTGCGGGATGTGAACCAATGGATGGCGAGCTCGATCGGGTCGCTGGCCATGGGCCACGAAGTCAGCGTGACGTCTTTACAGCTTGCCGTGGCGGGAGCGGTGGTCGCTAATGGCGGCCTGAAGGTGAAGCCCCGGTTGGTGATTGCCCGTCAAAAACCCGGCCAGCCGCTGCAGCGCATCGCCCCGGAGCCGACGGTTCGGATTCTGCGTCCGGAAACCGCCATCACTATGCGCCGGTTGATGGAAGGCGTGGTTCTGCGTGGCACCGGTCGCGGACTCGCGAATCTGAAGGGCTACACCTCGGGCGGAAAAACCGGATCGGCCCAGATTTACGACGCCAAGGCGCACGTCTACACGCACAACTACAACGCGAGCTTCCTGGGTTTCGCGCCCGTGGCAAATCCGCAAATCGTGATCGCCGTGACCCTGAACCACACTGCCGGCGGTTCGGCCGGATATGGCGGACCCGTGGCTGCGCCGGTCTTTCGCGAGATAGCGATGGACGCGCTGCGGATGCTGGATGTGCCCAAGGACCTACCGGAAGGAAACTCCGGCGCCGCTGATAGTCATCTGCTCGCGGCCAACAACGATTTATCCAACAGGGCGGGGTTATTCGCGCCGCCCGGACAACGACCTGTATCCTCCGTCACTCCGCCGCCGGTCCGGGGGGACGCTTCGGTTTCGGCCGAAACGCCTCTCCCGGACCGGCGGCATTTTTTCGAGGAGGACCAGTCTAACCAAGATCAGCAGCCTTACTTGACGGCGAGCGCGACCACCCCGGGCGTCCAGCGTGCTCCGAATTTCTTAGGAAAGTCGTTGCGGTCCGTGCTGGAGGAATCGGCCGCAGCCGGTTTCTCCGTAGAGGTGCACGGCAGTGGGCTGGCGCGCAGCCAGGACCCGCCATCCGGAACCCCCCTGCGTCCCCACGCGTTAGTTCGGGTTCAATTCGGGCGATGAAGCTCAGCCAGCTGCTGGCGGGGGTGGCGCTCCGCGAAGCGCTCACGCCGGCGCTGGCCGGTCTGGAAGTAACCGGTCTCGAATACGATTCGCGGCGGGTGGAGAAGGGTTTCGT
>Ga0209517_10004781_pt1 | contig 17603 bp, 14 predicted proteins | sample PeaSoiMetSII2010_FD_187695 | JGI IMG/M metagenome (GOLD analysis project Ga0209517, IMG submission 187695) | Peat soil microbial communities from Weissenstadt, Germany - SII-2010 (SPAdes) (version 2) | ecosystem: Environmental > Terrestrial > Soil > Wetlands > Peat | place: Germany...
GGTCGCCGCTCATGTACTTGAGCAGCGCGGCGTCCCACAGTGGGCACCTGGCGCCGGGGTCGTAGGCCGCGTTCGCCTGCCTCATGCACAGGTCGCCTTGCCTGCGCTCGCGGAACGCCTGCGTGCGGAGGTCGATGACGCCGTTCTTCACGTTCAGCAGCCACTTGTCGGCGTCCCAGTCGGCGAAGTTGGTGGACACGCCCTTCTCGCTGGACGCGAGCTCGATCATCGCCTTCCGCCTGTCCCGCTGCGCGGACTTGCGCGAGTGGTCCATCAGCGACTTGTCTATGTCATCCCCCGCCGTCGCCTCGTCCGCCATCTCGCGGACCACCTCCTTCGTCATGCGCATCAGCTTGCCGTTGGTGTCCTTGGCCCAGCCGTCGGAGGTCCAGACCATCCATTCCCCGGTCTCGCAGATGAAGCGGATCTGTTCGCCGAACCTGCGCACGAGCCGCTCCGCGTTGCCGGTGTCGTCGCGGCCGTAGGTGTAGCCCCGCGCCCTGCCGAACTCGGACTGCCTGCAGTCCTCGCACTCGGCCGCGCCGGAAAGGTCCCTGCGTCCGCACCTGAGGCAGTCGGCGACCGGGGCAAGCCCGAGCTCCTCGCGCCGTTTGGCGATCTGCGCCTTCGTCGTCGGCCTGCGGGCTTTCCTCTTCCCCGCGGCCGGCGGTCCTTGCGCGGCGTCCTCGGCCAACCTCTCGGCGCAAGAGCCACAGAGCCTCGTCGCTGCCCGGTCGTAATCGAGGCAGTCGGGGTACCTGCATGCGGCCGATGTTGCCGCTGGCGCCAGTTCCTCATGGTCCAGGTGCAAGAGCGCCACGATCCTCGGGTCCGTCCGGCGGGGTCTGTGTGCGGTTGTTGTCGTTGCCGGCTTGACGCTTGCTTCTGAAATGCTGGATTGGCTGCTGCTCATGTGCCCTGTGCTTCTCGTCCTGTCGTTCGCTTTGGGTCCGGCTCGGGGTTGGAGCCGGGCAAGATCGAACTCGGGGCAGGCGACAGGACGAAGCCTGCCCCTCGATCTTTGTTGGACACGGGTTTCCCGCGTGAACAACCCCTACCTACAACTCGGTAGTCGCTTTTCGCTGCGGTTCGCGACCGGGCTTTCGCGTTGGGCCTAGGTGCGTGATGGTCATAGAATCTCCTTGGTGAACTTGTTGCCCGTAAACTGCCAGATCAGGCGGCCCAATTCCGTCGCCGTGATGTCCTCGTCGTCTGCGTCCATGCCACCGTCGATGACGACCTTGCCCTTGCGGGTCACGGTGATGTCGAACAGCTTCGTCTCGTACACTATCTTGTCCATGCCTCCCAACTCCCCTTCGCGTCTGACCTCGTCAGGCACGGATTCACCGTGCGACCGTCGCCCTTCGCGGGCTAGGTTTCGGTCTGCTAGTTGCCGGTGGCCACCTCCCCTTCCGCCCCGACTGTGGCGTCAGCGCATGGGGGGCAAAGTACGCCCGCCGCCGAATGACTCGGAACCAGGTCGTCGTCCTCGCCTATCGCCTTGCCGCAGCCCTCGCAGGCCCGCTCGTCCTCCTCCGGGAACGTGAGCGTGCGTTCCTTAAAAGGAAGCTCAGGCACGTCGTCGTCGAAGGAGTCGTCGACGTCCTTGAACTCCAGGTGCTCGTCGTCAAACAGGAACGAGTCCAGGACCTCCGCGAGGCGGATGCGCTGCGCCTCGTAATAAACGTCCTGCGGGGCGTCGTATGAGTGCAGCGTGGTGGCGGCCTTGACTTGGCTCCAGCCGTACTTGACCGCAGCAGCCTTGACGGCGTCCGCGATCAACTTCCGCTGGGCCACGGCGAACTCCTCGGCCCTGCGTTCGTAGACGAGCCTTGCCTGCATCAGGCTCGACTCAAGTTCCTGGCGCTGCTCAAGGGTGAGCGTGTTCTCGTAGGTCCAAGCGAGCTTGTTCTCCTGCGAGGTCTCAAACTCGCGGCGCTCACGCTCGTTGTTGCGGCGCGTCTCGGCGGCCTTGCGGGCTGCGGCTGAGCGGCGCTCAGACGCCTCACGGCGGGCTTGGTAATCTGCGGTTGGTTCTTTGATTGTGGTCATAACGTCTCCTAGTTGGTGCCGATCCGCCCGGCTCTGCGTCCGCCCTGAAGGGCGCGTAAGAAGGCGCGCGATCCGTTTGATCGGACCGCGCGCCTGTTGATCAATAGACTGAATCGTTCGCTACCGCGCTTTACTGTTCGACAACCGTCTCGCGGAATTCATGACAGCCGCAATCGCAACCGATGCCGCCGCAATCGTCGGCGCACAACTCAACTTCGTGCGCGACGATGCCGACCGTGAACTTCTCCGGCAGCGTCGGCAGCGATATGGGAAACTCCGAAACGTCCTCCGCGACTTCGGCTTCGTATTCGGCTGCTCTCTCTGCGGCTTCAACTGCGGCCGCTTTCTGTCTCGCTATCTGCTTGAGGCGTTTCTTTGACAGCTTCCGCTTTTGCCGCCTCGCTATCTTCATCAAAAATGCAATGAAACCCGCCTGTGCGAGTGCTTCGTCGTCTTCAAATTCGTAAAGCGGGATGTCGCTTGCCTTCGGCTTCAGCACGCCGTAGCGGACGGTCGGCCGAGGTGCACCGTGCGACTTGCGTTTCCCGTCGCCGGTTCCGCCGAAGGTGAAGACTTCCCGAATGGCCCTGCCGTCACGAACGACTTCGCGAGTATTACGGCGAAGTTCTGCGGCAGTCTTCGTAGACTTGTCGTGACGGTAGGCTCTCGTAGATATATTGACGGTTCCGCCGAACGTCGTCTCCGCTGCGTCCCGTCGCATTCGCGTGAAATATTCGTCCATGAGTTTCAAAAACCGTGGACTGTGCTTTCGCTTGTGCTTCAGTTCTTTGATGTGCTGCTTCTTAGCAATCACGGCGGGATCTTTTCCCCGATTCGCGCGGGACAACTGCTGCCTGCACTTTGGCGAGTGGGTCACGGCGTCGCTTCGCTTAGGGGTGAATTCCTTGCCGCAGACTACGCAGTTCTGTTTATGTGTGACAGCAGCAAAACCTATCAGACACACGCTCGGCATTGGCGCCTCCTGATTTATTCAAACACCAGGATGCATGCCTGTCGCTGACACTAGAGGAAAGCGTTCGTGCACAAGTGTCTGATTTCACAACCAACAGGAAACGCCGGGGGGCTATCAGGACTTGCTCAATAGATACCTAGGAGGGTCTTGCGACCCCCACCGCCCTTACCAGCCAGGTAGTCACGGACATCCTGTCGCATAGCGCTCTCGCTTGCTGGATTGGACTTGAAGAATCTGAGCACCCTTCTCTGGAGCGCGCCTGCGCGGAAGGTATCTCTGCCTCTGGTTTTCAGGTAGTCGGCGACGGCCGGAACACGGCGGCGGACAAATTGCATGGTTCTCAGCAGACGTGTCGCCGTCTCGTGACCGTACCTGAAATGCTTCAGAAACGTGTAAAGGTATGCGACGTGGAAAGCTACCCTGGCAGCTTGGCTCATTCCATCGGCACATGCGTGGTACGGCTTCATTTCGAGCATGAACTGAATGGAGAGCGGAACGGCACCTTTGAAACGGCGGGGACGACGCGGGATTCTAAAATGGCGGGCGTTTTCTGGGATGCGGCGAAGGCAGTCATTGAGGGGCAATGCCGTCATGAGAAGATCGGGGATTGTGACACCGTAGTCACTGGTGCACGCCAACATTAACTCCACCAGTTCGACTGGCGGACATCCAGACTTCATTAAACCGTGGAGATCGCTCCCCAGTGTTAGCGGGTCATCCTCGTCGGACATTTCAACCTCGTCGCGCAAAACACGACCAAACTCCTTAGCGTACGCCTCGATCTGGGTGCGAATGTTGTGGTGGATGCTTCCTTGATAAATCATGTTGGCAAGCTGTGCGGGGGTGTGGTTATAGGTCTTTCCCACTATGCGAGCATTTTCCTTGGTTATTGCTACCCATTCTTCACCACGCTTTTCGCAAAGATTGGCATACTCGCGAAAGCCAGCCCCCGCCCACGCCAGCAATTCCTTTCGTTGTTCCTTCGTTAAGTCTGCAACTTTCATGCGAAGAGTGTAGCGAAACACATCAACGCTATCCAGATCGCGCTAGGCATAGAGCGCCGCGACTGCCCATATGGGTGCGTGGTCGTGGACGGCTTCCTGCTGCGCGCCGCGAACCGATCCTTGAGGTGTGCGGCGACTGGCCTCGTCACCAGGGTCCAGTGCTCCATTGGCTGCGACAGGGCGGTCAAAGCTCAGACTCCGGCAAATTCCGGAAAATCTGGTATTAGAACCCCGTAGCCTCATGGGCCCTCTGGGTCGCCACCGCGACTCTCGGCCGCTGACGGCACCAAGCAGCAGAAATCAACTTCAACGAGGGCGGCTTGTCCCCCCTTGGCGATGCCAAGTTTGCTGCATCGCCAAGGAGTGCTTTTGTGCACCGCCTCAACTCGCAGCCTGATTCCCCCGGCCACTTCCACATCTCCGGCACGATGCTAGCCACCGCCGGGGCGGCGATCTTCGCCTTCGCAGGATTGGCCGTGTCCGGGGAGGCATGCTTGCCTCGGGCTTTCCCTTCGGTCGGTACGCCCCAAACCAGTGGAGGGAACAACTGGGCCTACGCGTTTCCTTCAACTACAATTGCTCCCGCAACGCCGAATCGGAAACGAGGCAAGAGCATGTCATTCCGATCCGGCCAAAGCGGTAACGTCGTCCGCAAGGGCCATATGTGGCACGGTAGGTTCTACGTTGACGTTCCTGGAGACGAAGCGAGACGGCGCACCTCTGTGCCGCTCGGCTCGATTCACTCCATGAAGAAGACGGAGGCCAGAAGGAAGCTCCGCGCGATGCTCGAAGAGATGGGATTGAACGCCGATCAGCATCTCGAACGCGCATCGCTTGGCGGCAAGACCTTCAGCACGGAGGCTGCGTGGTGGAGGGAGCAAAAGCTATCCAAGTACAAACCATCGTCTCAGGAAGCGATGGGAGGCCACTTGGACAAGTACCTGATCCCACAGTTGGGTTCTCTGCCGATGGCTGCGATTGATGAGCGAAGGGTGCAGGAGCTTATAACAGACCTGGAGCGCGTGGAGTACATCCGCTCCGATGGTGTGAAGAAGAAGCTCAGCCCGAAGTCCATCCGCAACGTCGTAGGAGTGCTCAAGCAGATGCTCGGGAAAAAGGTTTGGCGCGATTGGAACTTGGCTTTTCCGGAGGACATAGATCCCGACAAAGAGCAACGGTACTTCACGCCGGCTGAGATGATTCAGATCGTGAATGCCGCTGATGGGCAGTGGAAAGTGCTGTTCGCTCTCATGGCGGGATCGGGCTTGCGAATCGGAGAAGTCTCTGGCTTGGAGATCGAGGATCTTGATCTTGCGGCCGGGCTCATTCGCGTGCGCCGTGGAATCTGGAAGGGCAGGGCGATCACGCCAAAGACGAAGAGAGGGAGGCGAACAGTGTTTATCGAGCCCACGCTCGTTTGGATGCTCTCTTCGTATCTCGCGGGAAGAACTTCGGGAAGAGTGTTTCAAACCGCTAGCGGGAAACCACACTCCAGACATAACGTGTGGCGCAAGCTGAAGCTGATCCTCAAGTCTCTCGGGTTGCAGCCGGGAGGCTTGCACGCATTTCGTCACGGCCGCGTCTCCATGCTCCAGGCCAACGGGATGCCGGGAGATCTCCTGCTAGAGCAAGTAGGACACTCGAATCTGAAAACCACGTCCGGATACACGCACTTCAATGACGCGTTTCGTCAGCGAATGGCGCGGGTTCAAGGGCTGTTCTCACAGGAGGATGGTCCCAATGGTCCCAAATTTCCGGATTTTCCGAGCACAGGACGTGTGATGTAACGTGTAGTAGAATGAAGGGACTAACCTTAGTCGGGGAGTGGCTCAGCCTGGTAGAGCACCTGGTTCGGGACCAGGGGGTCGGAGGTTCAAATCCTCTCTCCCCGACCAAATATTTTGCAATCAATCAATTGCGGTGTTTGTGAGATACGCGTCAGACGTGTAGTTCGACGGTTCCAGGTCCTATCTTACCGGCCCGCTGCTGTTCACAATCAATGACTTAGGAATTGAAATGAACCCCTAGCGGAAGAACCAGGGGGTCGAGGTTCAAAATCCTCTCTCCCGCCAAATTCTAAAGCACTTATCGGAACTCTCAGTGGGCGCAATTGGGCGCAATTCAGGAAGGTGATCGAGCCACTGCTGAACCGTACGCAGATCAACGCCAGCCCAGAGTAATCGCGTGGCGAATGTCGATCCAAAACGTCAGGCCAACGCCGGGCCGTCTCCCAAGTTTTGGGATTGGCACGTGCGTCCGTTTTGATCCGAAAGCTGAAGCGGCTTGGCTCAGAGCACGCGAAGTCAAAACCGCTTCGGCACTCCATCATCCCAACATCTGATCCGTCCACAAGATTGATGAGCAGAACAGCCAGGCATTCATTGCCATGGCATTTCTCGATGACGTGACGCCTTCAGTCGCCTGAAGTTGTTCCACTTGACGTTAGTCGCTATTTTGTTATAGTTACCCTCATATTTCACGGACGCTGCGATAGGGGACGTCCCGGCGATCGATACAGGAGGAAAGAGGCCATGGCTGATGCGCTCGTGACACGGAATGCAGCCGCAGAGACAGGTGACGAGCGGCCCGAGGTCGGGCTTCGGGAGCGGAAGAAAGCGCGCTTGCGGCAGCAGATTATCGACACCTCGATCAAGCTGTTTCGCAAGCACGGATACGAGGGCACCCGGATCGACGACATCGTGCAACTGCTCGAAATCAGCCAGCCCACCTTTTTCCGGTATTTTCCCAGCAAGGATGCGGTTCTACGCGAGGTGGGAGAACGCGGGTATGCCTGTATCTGCGAAAGGCTGCGTTCGGAGCTTTCGAGCAATGCGGGGACGGGCGAGCGTTTGCAGCGGCTGTACGTGACCATGGCGCGGGAGGTGGAAGCTGACCGGCAACTGTGGCAAGCGGTGGTGTTGTCGGGCGCCATGGATCCGGTGCGATCCTCGGAACTGCGGGGGCACGAGGAGGCTGCCGTCAGCGTGCTGCGGGAAATTCTGACGCAGGGACAGAAGCGGGGCGAAGTAACGCACGCGTTTCCGGTCGTGCATCTGGCGGAGTTCATGGAAGGGCTTTACAACACTGTGGTGCGGCAATGGGCGGTGGATCTGACCGGGCCGCATAAGCTCACGGACCGGGTGCGGAGCGCGGTGGAGTTTTTCTTGCGCGGCGTCCGGCCGTAAGGTTTTCCGGGATCGCGCCAGCACTTTCTTTGTTGGTGTGGCAGGCCTGTTAGAGAGGAGAACGCGATGAAGGCCGCTGTTCTGCACGCATTCAAGACACCGTTATCGCTGGAAGAGGTGGCCCGGCCGGAAGCTGGTGCGGACGAGGTCTTGATCGAGGTGGAGGTTTGTGGTGTGTGTCATTCCGATCTGCACGTAGCCGACGGAGACTGGACGCAATTGGCCCGCATCGTGAAGAAACCGCTGATCCTCGGACACGAGATCGTAGGCCGGGTGGTGGAGCGGGGCGCTGCGGTCAAGAGTGCCCAGGTGGGAGAACGGGTCGGGGTGCCGTGGGTGCAGTGGACGTGCGGGCAATGTGAGTTTTGCCGCGAAGGCAACGAGAATCTGTGCGTGCAGCAGCGCATCACGGGCGTGATGGTGGATGGCGGATATGCGGAATATGCGAAGGCTCCCGCCAGCCACGTAGTCAAGATTCCTGAAACGCTTTCCTCGGAGCAGGCGGCGCCGCTCCTTTGTGCGGGAGTCACGGTTCATCGCGCCCTCAAGCAGGCCAAGATTCGCGCCGGGCAGCGGCTGGCTGTTTTCGGCGTGGGCGGACTCGGCCACATTGGCGTCCAGATTGGCCGGGCAGCGGGAGCGGAAGTGACCGCGATCGATATTTCCGAAGAAAAGCTCGCGCTGGCGAAATCGCTGGGCGCCTCCCGAACGTTGAACGCCGCAACCAGCAAAGTTGTTAAGGAAATACGCGGTTCCGGCGGGGTGCACGTTGCCCTGGTCACCTCGGCGGCCAAGTCCGCGTACGACATGGCGTTCCCTTGTGTGCGACCGACAGGAATGCTGCTGGCAGTGGGATTGCCCGCACAGGATATCGCGTTTCCGGCGATTATGATGGCGGCTGGCGAGATTCAGATCAAAGCTTCCTCCGTGGGCACCCGTGAAGATCTGCGCGAGGTTCTGGCGATGGGGGCAGCCGGGAAGGTCCATTGCCAGGTCACCACGCGTCCGCTCGCCGAGGTCCAAGAGGTTCTGGGGCAACTGAGCCGCGGCGAGATCTCGGGGCGGGTGGTGCTTCGAATGTAGTAGATCTGCAATCGAGTTTGTTGACGTTAGCGACGACAACATGATATTAGCTATCACTTTTGCGTGGCGCTGCCGCCCGGAAAGGCCGTTCTCGGGGTGAATGTCAAACAACTTTTCGACCTGAACGGACGCGTGGCCATTGTTTCGGGTGGCTCGATGGGTCTGGGTCGGCAGATGGCCGAGGGTCTGGCGGAGATGGGGGCGAATCTGGTGGTCTGCGCCCGCAAGAAGGAGCGCTGCGAGGAAGCCGCGGAAGCGTTGCGCAACCTGGGCGTGCAGACGCTGGCGTTGGGATGCGATGTGAAAGACAAAGGGACGATTCAGCAAGTCGTGGAGGAGACGCTCGCAAAGTTTGGCCGCATCGACATCCTGGTTAACAACGCCGGCGTGTCGTGGGGAGCTTCGGTGGAAGAAATGACGCTGGAGCAGTGGGACAGAGTTCTCTCCACCAACTTGACCGGCACGTTTCTGTTTTGTCAGGCGGTGGGGAAGACTATGGTCGCGCAGGGGTCGGGCAAGATCATCAATATCGCATCGGTGGCGGGTTTGAGCGGAGGGTCGGCGGAACTGCAGGCGATCGGGTACCACGCGAGCAAAGGCGGCGTGATCGCGTTCACCAAGGATCTGGCGTGCAAGTGGGCGCCGCACAACATCCAGGTTAATGCGATCGCACCGGGATGGTTTCCGACGCATATGTCGAGCTGGGTCATCGAGCACCGTAAGGATTCCCTGCTGGCGAAGATCCCCCTGGGCCGCTTTGGCGGCGATCACGATCTGAAAGGCGCAGCCGTGTTTCTGGCATCGGACGCTTCGGCGTACGTGACCGGGCACGTGCTGGTTGTCGATGGAGGCCAGACGGCCTGCTAGAACAAAGTCTTATGAATGTTCCGCTGACACCCGTTCGATTTCTTCGGTACTCAGAAGAGCAATTTCCTCGCAAGACGGCGGTGGTGTGCCAGGACCTACGGTTTACCTATGCCGAATTTGGCGATCGTGTGGGGCGTTTGGCGGGAGCGTTGCGTGCCGCGGGACTGAAGGCGGGTGATCGCGTAGCGTTTCTCAGTCTGAACTGCCATCGGCTGCTGGAAGCCTACTTCGGAGTTCTGGAAGCGGGCTGCATTTTGCTTCCGCTCAACTATCGCCTGGCAGCGTCGGAGCTTACCTACATTCTGAATGATTCCGGAGCGACGGCGCTGTTCCTAGAAAAAGAGTTTGTTGGTCTTGTCGATTCGTTCCGGCGGGACCTGAAAACTGTGCATTCGTTTCATCAACTCGAGGGAACGCCGCAAGCAGGATGGCTCACCGCTCAAACCTACGAGCAGTTGCTGGCCTCCGCCCCACCCTTCCGCGGAGACTTGATGGAGTTTGACGAAAATTCCGTGGCGGAAATTTTCTACACCAGCGGAACCAGCGCCAACCCGAAGGGTGTGATGCTCACGCATCGGAACGTGTACCTGCACGCGATGAGCATCGCTTTGTATCATCACTCCCGCTTTGCGGACGTGATGCTGCATACGATTCCTTTGTTTCACGCCAATGGCTGGGGAGTTGCGCACACGATCACGTTCGTGGGCGGGACGCATATCATGCTGCCGCGTTTTGTGCCGGAGGAAGTATTCCGGCTGGTGGAACGGGAGAAAGTGAGCGCGCTGAGCCTGGTGCCGATTATGGCCACCGCGCTGGTGCATTCTCCGGTGCGTCCTAAGTACGACCTGAGCAGCGTGCAGTGGTGCCTGATCGGAGGCGCGGCATCTTATCCGGCGCTGATCCGGGACGTGGAGCAGAGGTTGGGATTTAAATGTTTTTCGTCGTACGGGCTGACAGAATGTTCGCCCGGGCTGACGACTGCCGAACTAAAACCGGACATGCAGTGCACTCCCGAGGAGCGGTGGGTACTGCAGTCCATGACCGGCTATGCCTATCCCGGGTGTGAGGTTCGGGTGGTTGACGCGGAAGACACGGACGTGGCGCACGACGGGGTGACGATGGGAGAAATCATTGCCCGCAGTGACGGAGTGATGGTGGGCTACTGGCAACAGCCGGAAGCCACAGCCGAAGCTTTGCGTGGCGGATGGTTTCACACCGGCGATATGGCCGTGATCGCGGAGAACGGATACATCCTGATCGTGGACCGCAAGAAGGACATTATTGTGAGCGGCGGGGAAAACATTTCGTCGCTTGACGTTGAAAAAGCGCTGTTGGCGCATCCTGGCGTTTACGAAGCCGCAGTGATTCCCGTGGCTGACCAGAAATGGGGCGAGGTGCCGAAGGCGGTGGTGGTGGCGAAGCCGGGATGCCAACTCAGCGAAGTGGAATTGATCGAGTTTTGCCGCTCGCGCCTGGCCCACTACAAGTGTCCGCAATCGATTGAATTTTGCGAGAGCTTGCCCAAGACCGGGACGGGAAAGGTTCTGAAAAGGGAGTTGCGCAAGAAGTACCAGGGTGGACCGGTAACGCTCGGTTCGGATGGTTGAGCGGACGGTGCTGAGGAGAGCCGGATGGATTTGAATCTGACTGCGCAAGAAAGGCAGTTCAGCGACAGGAGTGTCCTATGAGCAACCTCGTGAGAATCAGTAGAGATAATGATGTCGCAATCCTTACCATCGACAACCCACCGGTGAACGCTCTCAGTCCGGGCGTGCCGGAAGGGATCTGGGCGGCGATCGATGAGATGAATGGCGACCCTGCTATCAAGGCGGCGGTGGTAATCGGCGGTGGCCGCACTTTTGTCGCCGGCGCCGACATCAAGGAATTCGGCAAAATGACTTCGGGAGGACCCCGCAGAAGCCTGCTTCCCCTGCTGCTTCACATTGAGGACAGCGGCAAGCCGGTGGTGATGGCGATTCACGGGACCGCGTTAGGCGGCGGACTGGAACTGGCCATGGCCGGCCACTACCGGGTCGCGTCGCCTACGGCGCAGGTGGGTCAGGCGGAAGTAAATCTGGGCATCATTCCCGGGGCCGGTGGAACGCAGCGTCTGCCCCGCCTGGTAGGTGTCGCCAAGGCTGTCGAAATGTGTGCCGGGGGCAAGCCGGTTTCCGCACGCGAGGCGGCCGCTCTTGGACTAATCGATCGTTTGATCGAAGGCGACCTGCTCGCTGGGGCGGTGGCTTTCGCACGCGAAATCGCCGACAAGCCCGCGCCGAAAACTCGGGTGCGAGCGGAGAAGTTGGGAACGGCTGCCGAGAACGCGGCGATTTTTGCGGCGGCGCGCGACGCAGCCGGCAAGAAACAACGGGGGTTGAAAGCTCCCCTCGCGGCGATCGATGCGGTGGAGGCTGCGACCAAATTGTCATTCGAGGAAGGCTGCCAGGCCGAGGCGAAACTCTTCACCGAATGCCTCTTCTCCGATCAGTCGAAGGCGCTCATCCATGTTTTCTTTGGCGAGCGCGAGGTGGCGAAGATTCCCGACATTCCGAAAGAAATTCCGGTGATCCCGGTGAACCAGGTGGCGATCGTCGGCTCCGGAACGATGGGCGGAGGCATCGCGATGGTGTTTGCCAACGCGGGCATTCCGGTGCTGCTGAAGGACGTCGATGAGGCGACACTCAATCTGGGGATGGAAAAAATCCGGAAGAACTACGCCAGTTCGGTGCAGCGCGGGCGTTTCACGAAAGCATTCGTGGACGAACGCTTGCAGTTGATCACGCCAGTGTTCAACTACGATGCGTTCTCCGGTGTGGACATGGTGATCGAGGCGGTTTTCGAAGGGATGGCGCTGAAGAAGACGGTGTTCGCGGAGTTGGACCGCGCCTGCCGGCGGGGCGCGATTCTGGCGAGCAACACTTCGACACTCAATATCGACGAAATCGCCGGAACCACGTCGCGGCCGGAAGCGGTAATCGGAACTCACTTCTTCAGTCCGGCCAACGTAATGCGGTTGCTCGAGATTGTGCGCGGCAAGAAATCGAGCAAAGAAGTGATTGCCACCTGCATGCAACTATCCAAGAAGCTGGGCAAGATTGGGGTACTGGTGGGAAACTGCCGCGGCTTCGTCGGCAACCGCATGTTTGGGCCGTATCGGCGGGAAGCGCAGTTCCTGATCGAAGAAGGAGCGGAGGTAGAGGCGGTAGACAAGGCGCTCGTCGACTTCGGCATGGCCATGGGACCGCTGGCAACGGGGGACCTGGCAGGTCTCGACGTGGGCTGGCGCATTCGCAAAGAGTACCGCCACCTGGAAAAACCCGGAGTCCGCCAACCGTTCGCCGAAGACCGTCTTTGTGAACTGGGGCGGTACGGCCAGAAAACGCTGAAGGGATGGTACCGGTACGACGAGAACCGGCGCGCCAGCGCGGATCCCGAGGTAACCGCCTTAGTGCGGAAGGGTAGCGCGGACGCAGGAATCCCGCAGCGACAGATTTCCGCGGGGGAGATCGTCGATCGTTGTATCTATGCGCTGGTGAACGAGGGAGCGCGGATTCTGGAAGAGGGATACGCGCTGCGGGCAGTCGACATCGACATCATTTATCTCAACGGGTACGGTTTCCCCGCCTATCGGGGCGGGCCGATGTGGCATGCCGACACGGTGGGATTGCAAAAGGTCTACCAGCGAGTTTGCGAATTCCACAAACAGCACGGAGAACTGTGGGCGCCGGCTCCTCTTCTGCAGCGCCTGGCGGAAGAGGGCAAGACGTTTGCCGATTTCGACAAGGAGCAGGTTGCGGCCGCATAGGGTTCTGAACCTGCAAGGGACAACGACGGCGAGAGGGAAACTCGCTGTGCGTATGACAAAGACATAGGAGACATCATGAGGGAAGCAGTCATTGTGGCCAGTTCGCGCACGGCGCTGGCCAAGTCATTTCGCGGATCGTTCAACATGACGCGTCCAGATGAACTGGCGGCGCACTGCATCCAAGATGTGCTGCGCAAGACACCCCAGCTCGATCCGCGCGAAGTTGAAGATGTCATCCTGGGCTGCGGACAGCCCCATGGCCCGCAGGGACACAACATCGCGAGAGTTTCCGCCATGCTGGCGGGGCTGCCTACTTCGACCGGCGGCGTCACCGTCAACCGGTTTTGCTCTTCCGGTCTGCAGTCGATCGCGCTGGCCGCGTACCAGATCGTGAGCGGAGGCAGCGACGCGTTGATCGGGGGCGGCGTGGAGAGCATCAGTCTGATTCCACGCAATTACGATCCGAATCCCCGGCTTCTCGAGCAGATGCCGGGCGTGTACATGGTGATGGGGGACACTGCCGAGGTCGTGGCCAAGCGCTACAAGATCAGCCGGCAAGTGCAAGACGAGTACTCGCTCCTGAGCCAGCAGCGTACGGCTCGCGCCCAAAGGGAAGGCTTTTTCCAGGGGGAAATCGCTCCTATGAAAGCGGTGCGCGCGACCCTGGACAAGAAGACCGGCGAAGTGATCACGAAGGAAGAGGTATGCGCGGACAAGGATGAATGCAATCGTCCGGACACGACGCTCGAGGGTCTCTTGTCGCTGAAACCGCACTTTGACCCGACGAGCGGCCAGGGCACGGTTACGGCGGGAAATTCCTCGCAGCTGTCCGACGGTGCTTCGGCCACGCTGGTAATGTCTCGGCAGCGCGCCGACCAGCTTGGCATTCCCTACAAACTGGTTTTTCGCGGTTTCCAGGTGACCGGTTGCGATTCCGACGAAATGGGAATCGGACCGGTTTTCGCGGTACCGAAATTATTACAGCGCACCGGAGTGAAATTCAGCGACGTCGACCTCTGGGAACTCAATGAAGCCTTCGCGGTGCAGGTGGTCTACTGCCGCGATCGCCTGGAAATCGATCCGGAGAAATTGAACGTGAACGGTGGTTCGATCTCGATTGGGCACCCCTTCGGCATGACCGGGTCGCGGCTGGTGGGAACGCTGGCGAACGAAATGGCGCGGCGCAAGAATAAAGCGCGCTACGGAATTGTCACCATGTGCGTAGGCGGCGGGCAGGGAGCGGCCGGGTTGTTTGAGCGCGCGGGCTGAGAGAGGGGAAGCGCATGAGCCACATTATCCTCGTGCGCCGTGGGCAAGCATCTCTTCTGGAGCGGGACTATGACAAGCTCTGCGCGAACGGCGAGGCGCAGGCTGGGTTGCTGGGGGAGTATTGGTCGCGGCGGGGCGTGGTTTTTGGCGGCGTCTATTCGGGCCCACGTGTCCGGCAACTGGAGACGGCCCGGATCGTTGCCGAAGCGTATCGCAGCGCCGGTCTTTTTTTTCGAGAGACAGTGGTCATGAGCGAATTCGACGAATATCAAGCGGAGGCGGTGCTGCGGGAATGCCTTCCGCAACTACTGCAGGTGAATGCCGAGATCAAAGAATTGCACTGCGCGTATGAAGATTCCAGGGAATCCAGTGAGTCCGGTGACCGGCGCAAGACTTTTCAGAAGCTGTTTGAGGCGGTGATTAGCAAGTGGGTGGCTGGAGAAACCGCGGCGCCCGGCATTGAATCCTGGCACGAGTTCGGTTTGCGGGTGGAGCGAGGGCTGGTGCAAGTGGTGCGCGACACCCCTCCGGCAGCGAGCGCGGTGATCTTCACATCGGCGGGAACGATTGGCGCGGCGATGCGCCGGGCCCTGCACTTGTCTGCCGAGGACACACTGCGGCTGACCTGGATGTCGCGCAACGCTTCGTTCAGCGAATTTTTGGCTTCGGGCGAGCGTTTTACGCTGAGCACGTTCAATGCACACCCGCATCTCGAAGGAGACGGGTTGCTGACGTACCGATAGCGGATACAGGAATCGCAAGTATGGTGGCACTTTGCGATCAAGCGGGAATGGTGAGAGCAGGCGAAGAACTTGATCTCGCCCGGCTGCGGCCGTTTCTGCTGGAGCACTTCGGCGACAGCGGACCGGTTTCCGTCGAACAATTTCCCAGCGGCCACTCCAATCTGACGTACCTGGTGCGGCTGGGTAACGAGCGAGCGGGTAACCGGGAAGTTGTCTTGCGACGCCCGCCCTTTGGCAGCAAGGTTCGGTCCGCGCACGACATGGGGCGCGAGTATCGCGTGCTGTCGAAACTACACACCGCTTATCCCGTCGCGCCGAAGGCGCTCCTCTATTGCGACGATCTGTCGATTCTCAATGCGCCCTTCTATCTGATGGAGCCGATTCGAGGAATGATCGTGCGCCGCGAGCTTCCTCCCGGTGTGTCCTTTCCACCAGAGACCGCGCGGCGATTGAGCGAAGCGTTCCTCGATAACCTCGCGCGTCTCCACCGACTGGACTACGCCGCGATCGGCCTGGCTGATTTGGGCAAACCGCAAGGCTATCTCGAACGCCAGGTCAAGGGCTGGATCGAGCGCTACCACAATTCGAAAACGCACGACCTGCCGGAAGTTGAACGCATTTCCGCCTGGCTCACCGAACGAATGCCGGCCAGCCATGAGACGGCGCTTATTCACAACGACTACAAGTATGACAATGTGGTGCTCGATCCCGGCGACGCGACGAAGATCGTGGGTGTTCTGGATTGGGAGATGTGCACGCTAGGGGACCCGCTGACGGACCTGGGGACGACCCTGGCCTACTGGACCGATCCGCAAGATCCGGAAGAACTCCAGGAAATTCGCAGCGCGCCGACCACGTTACCGGGCACACTGACGCGGGCGCAGTTGGTCGAGCGCTACGCGGCTGCGACCAGCCATGATCCCGGCGACATGATCTTCTATCTGACGTTTGCCCGCTTCAAAGTCGCCGTCATCATTCAGCAGATCTACTACCGGTTCGCCCAGGGATTGACGCAGGATGAGCGCTTCGCGGTCATGCCGGAGAGAATCCGGACTTTGGCGCGCGCCTCATGGCATTGCGCAGAAAGCAGGACGATATGAGTGCCCGCTGCGCCATAGCGCGGGCCAAGGCGGGAATGATCGAGCGGCGCCGGTCACTGCGGGTAATACCGAACCAGCCACTCGGCCACACAGCAGGGTTTGGCAGAGGACTGACTCTCGACATGGATGAGGAAGGCGGCATCCACAAACTCGGGCGATTCCTTCGCCGAAAGCAGAGTGACGCGGGCGCGAATCGGCGAACCGGCTCGAACGGCCGAAGGAAACCGAACCTTATTCAGGCCGTAGTTGACAGTCATCGTAACGCCCGAGCGGATCTGAATTGCCTGTTTGAGAAAGTAGCCCAACAGCGAAAGAGTCAGAAAACCATGGGCTACGGTGCCGCCGAAGGGCGATTCGCGCTGGGCGCGCTCCGGGTCCAGGTGAATCCATTGGCGGTCCTCGGTGGCGTCGGCAAATTTCTGGATACGATCCTGCGTGACGACGAACCAGGCTGTCGCGGGGAATTCGCGTCCTTTGCACTGTTTCAGAGAATTCAGATTTTCAATCTCAAAAGGCGGCATAGGAGTATTTCATGACGACATTAACAGACATCCCGCGCAAGACAAGGGGAACGGCGTTTCTGATCGAAGAATCGGCGCCCCAAGACATTTTTACGCCTGAGGACCTGAGCGACGAACATCTCGCCGTCGGTCACATGGTGGATGAATTCTGGGCTAACGAAGTGGAGCCGAATCTGCCGGCGATCCGCGAAAAGAAGCCGGGCGTCGCGATGGCGGTGCTGCGCAAATCGGTGGAACTGGGTCTGACCGCGATGACGATCCCGGAGGAATATGGCGGCATGGCAATGGATCTGCCGTCACTGATGGTAACGGCCGAACGCATGGGGCGAGACGGCTCTTACGGAGGATGGCACTCGGCGCACACTGGCATCGGCACGCTGCCCATCGTCTACTTTGGCAGTGAGCAGCAGAAGCGAAAATATCTGCCGAAGCTCGCCAAACTCGAAATGCTGGCCGCCTATGCGCTCACCGAGCCTCTGGCGGGGTCGGATGCGCTGGCGGCACGGACGCGAGCCGATCTCTCCGCGGATGGAAAACACTACATGTTGAACGGCCAGAAGATGTGGATCACGAACGGCGGCGCGGCCGACCTCTTCACCGTATTTGCCAAGGTTGGGGGAGAAAAGTTTACCGCGTTTCTGGTCGAGCGGAACTTTCCCGGTGTAAGCAGCGGGGCGGAAGAACACAAAATGGGCATCACGGGCAGCTCCACTACCGCCGTGTATCTCGACAACGTTCCGGTGCCGGTGGAAAACGTGTTGGGAGAGATTGGGCGCGGTCACGTGATTGCATTCAACATCTTGAACATCGGACGCTTGAAGCTGGGTCCGGCCATGGCCGGAGCCGCGAAGAACGTGCTCGCGATTTGCATCAAGTATGCCAAGCAGCGCAAGGCCTTCGGCTCGGCCATTGCCGAGTTCGGCGCGATTCAACACAAGCTGGCGGAAATGGCGATCCGGACTTTCGTGGCGGAGTCGATGGCTTGGCGCGTCGTGGGACTG
>Ga0209517_10004783_pt1 | contig 17600 bp, 14 predicted proteins | sample PeaSoiMetSII2010_FD_187695 | JGI IMG/M metagenome (GOLD analysis project Ga0209517, IMG submission 187695) | Peat soil microbial communities from Weissenstadt, Germany - SII-2010 (SPAdes) (version 2) | ecosystem: Environmental > Terrestrial > Soil > Wetlands > Peat | place: Germany...
CTCCAGAATTTCCGCTCCGACAATAGGATGAATTTTCATCTTCTCGAATTCTTCGGGCGTCAGTTTCCCCGGCTTCGAAATGATGTGCTCGGGCACCGCCAGCTTCCCAATGTCGTGCAGCACCGATGCCGCCCGCAGCGCCTCGGTCTCGTCCGCGCTCAAGCCCAGTTCCTTGGCCAGTTCCATGGCGTACACCCGCACCCGCTGCAAGTGCTCGCCGGTGGTCTCGTCTTTGGCCTCAATGGCCAGCGCAAGCGCTTCAATCGTCCGCAGATGCAGATTCGAGACCTGCTGAGCGTGCCGCTTCTCCGACTCCAGCTTTCCGAGGTAGAGACGGTACGAGCGGTACATCAGGTAGATCGGCGGCAGAATCAGCAGCGACGACTGCCAGCCGATATGCCCGTTCAAAAAGTGCACCAATCCCGCCACCGCGGCTCCTACCATGAAGTAGGGGAACGACCAGAGACAGCTGTCATTCCAGACCTTGCGGATGGGCTTGTCTTCAGTCAGCCCGATGACGGTCGACATGGCCGCGGTATTGCAGCCGAAGTGGGTGATAGCTGCGACCAGAAGGGCTAACGGTCCAGGCCCGTGCAGAACGCGCGCCATCACCAGCACATAGGCGCCGTAGGCCAGTGTGCTCGACACCGTCAGCTGCGACCAGTTGAAGACAAAGTGCACCAACTTTACCCGGTGCCTGCTCCTCACGAAAGCTTGGCCCAGCGTGCTGGCCAGCACAATCAGCAGCGTCTCGGGCAAGCCGAGTTCCTGAATTCCCAGCAGAGTGAACAGGAAGTTGACCGAGAGCGTGGCATCCTGGTCGGGAAGCGTGACTTTCAGCGACGACGCCAGCAGCACCGCGAGCATGTAGCAAACGAACTTGACCGGATCGTTCGAGTGCCAGTGCGAAAATGCCAGCGCAAAGCACACGGCCCCCGCCAGAGCCATGCCGGTGATGTACGCACGTGCGCCTATGGAACGACCCCACGACATGATAAGTGCTTAAATTTTCAACGAATTGCAGGCCGATGTCCCTGCAAAAAGAATTTGTCCGGTTACGATGGTTTTCTGCCGCTAAATCAGCAACTTACAGTAGTGAGCCTCCGAGCCGGCCTTCGCAGCATGCCTTCCGCGCCTGAGACAAGTTGTCCCACGCCCGCACGGTGGGACAAAGTGCCCGTTGAGTTTCACAACACATGTCTCTAAGTGATTGATAAATAGACCACATCCTATTCCCGTTTTGGACCCGCACCTGCACAGATAGAAGCACTTGGGCGAGGTACGCGCCTGTGGGCGCGCACAAAAATAAAGTGGGGGAATTGATGAAGAGGCTCGTGCTCCTGTTGTTGATGATCATTGTGCCGGTGGCCTGCGCCGCCGATCCGACGAAGCTGTCTCCCGACTTGCAGAAGTCGACGGCCCCAACTGCCCGGGTGATCGTGCAGTACAACAGCCAGCCCAGTCTGCTGGATCTCAATCTTCTGGGTACGCTGGGCTCGATTCTGAACTCCCTGCCGTTGGTGAATGCGATCGTTGCGGACCTGCCGCTGTCGAACATCCTTTCGCTGTCGAATCAGGCCAACGTGAAATACATCAGTCTGGATCGCACGCTTACTCCCACGCTCAGCAATGCCGCTCCCGCAGTAAACGCGTTCGCCGCATGGCAGTCCGGCTACACCGGCGCTGGAGTTGGAGTTGCCGTAGTTGACAGCGGAGTCAGTAGCCATCCCGACTTGAATGGCGGCTTCCTGGGATTTTCGCGCGTGGTGTGGAGTCAGAGCTTCGTTGCGGGCAATGCGAGCGCGAATGATCAGTATGGCCACGGCACGCACGTCGCCGGCCTGATCGCGGGCGATGGCGCCAGTTCCACGGGATGGCAATATTCACACCAGTTCAAAGGCATTGCCCCGCAGGCCAGCATCATCAACCTGCGCGTTCTCGACCAGAACGGCGAGGGCACCGACGACGCCGTGATTTCGGCGATCAATACAGCCATCACGCTGAAGCCTCTCTTCAACATTCGCGTGCTTAATCTTTCCCTGGGGCGCGCCGTTTACGAGAGCTATACGCTCGATCCGGTCTGCCAGGCCGCCGAGGCGGCATGGAAGAACGGCATCGTCGTCGTGGTGGCCGCGGGCAACAACGGGCGCTATCTGCCGACCGAGGGCTATGGAACGATCACCTCGCCCGGCAACGACCCCTACGTGATTACCGTGGGCGCGATGAAGCCCATGGGAACGCCCACCCGCACTGACGACTTGATTGCGAGTTACAGTTCCAAGGGTCCGACCGCGATCGATGCCGTTGCCAAGCCTGATCTTGTTGCGCCCGGCAACCTGCTGGTTTCGCTCGAAGCTCCGGGTTCGACGCTGTATAGCGAGTATCCCGGCAATCAGGTGCCATACAGCTACTACGTGAACGGCGGAAGCAGCGCCTCCTCTTCCCGGTACTTCACGCTGAGCGGCACGAGCATGGCCACGGGCGTGGTGAGCGGAGTGGTGGCCGATCTGCTGCAGAAGAGTCCGGGCCTTACTCCCGATCAGGTGAAAGCCCGGCTGATGAAGACCGCCTGGAAGTCGCTGCCGGCGTACAGCAGCACGACCGACCCAACCACCGGCATCACCTACACCGACCAGTACGACGTCTTCACCGTCGGCGCCGGCTACGTCGACGTAGAAGCCGCTCTCAACAGCACCGACGTGGCCAAGGGGACCGCAATGTCTCCAGTGGCCATGTTTAACGGGAGCACCAACACCGTTAATCTGAATGCCAACGCGTCGGCGGTCTGGAATACGTCTGCCACGTGGTCTTACGCGAACGTGTGGGGAAGTTCTCAGTTCCTGCCGGGCACTTCGGAAACCTCCGCATCCGCCAGCAGCCAAACCTCCGCCAGCAATGTGATGTGGGGGAGTAACGTGATGTGGGGTAGTAACGTAATGTGGGGCAGCAACGGGATGTGGGGAAGCAATGTGATGTGGGGCAGCAATGTCATGTGGGGAAGTAACGTGATGTGGGGAAGCAACGTTTCTGGCGGCGAACAATAAAGCGCTGGGCAACTAATCCAAGGGCCTCGCTCCCAAGCCGCGGCCCTTTTTTATTGCCGGCAGTAGGAAGCAGGCTCTAACGTTTCGCGGAACTCAGGGCTTTGTAGCGAAAGCAGTCTACGACGTGATCGTTCACCATTCCCACCGCCTGCATGAAGGCGTAGCAGATGGTCGATCCCACGAACTTGAAACCGCGCTTCTTGAGGTCCTTGCTCATGGCATCGGATTCCGCGGTTAGCGCCGGCAACTGCTTCATTGACTTGGGCGAATTTACTCGCGGCTGGCCTTCCACGAACTGCCAGATGTACCGGTCGAAGCTGCCGAACTCTTTCTGCACGCCAAGAAATGCTTTGGCATTGCCCACGGCAGAAGCGATCTTGAGTTTGTTGCGGACGATGCCGGGGTCGCGCAGCAGCCGTTCGATCTTGCGCCGGTCGTAGCGCGCGATGCGCTCCGCATCGAATCCGTCGAAGGCCTGGCGGTAGTGGTCGCGCTTGTTCAGGATGGTGTTCCAGCTCAGACCGGCCTGCGCGCCTTCGAGGATGAGGAATTCAAAGAGCGTGCGGTCGTCGTGCACCGGCACGCCCCATTCTTCATCGTGATAACGGATGGAAAGTTCCCCGCTCGCCCACGCGCAGCGAACGGGTTGCGGCGAAGCTTTCACCACAGAGTCTCACAGTGGAAACAATCGCGAGTCTACTCCAGCGACTTCGGGTCCGACTTGTTGACTGGCGATTTAGCATCGAGCAGCGAGACCAGCTGATGCGCGCATGCCGGAATGCCAACTTTGCCTCCGCGAATAATTTCCTTGGCGGTCCTTTTTTTTCCGTACAGCTTTTCGTTGGCGCTGCCGTCGGAACGCAGAGTCGAGCCTTCCAGCGAAATTCCGGCAAATAAGCCTTTGTTGCGCGAGTAGGAGAGGATCTCGGCACTCATCACGATGTCGGTGGCGCCTTCAGCGGTGCGACCCTTCGGGCCGGCAGCGGCCGAGGCATCCGCTCCCAGCTTCACTTTACTGTAGAGCAGCGACTGCGCGCCTTTGGGGTTCATCACGAGCAGCACAAAGTCGGTGGCCTGCCCGCCCAGCTGGAATCCGATGCTGACGCCTTCCAGCGCGTACAGAGCCGGAGCGCCCCACTTGCCCTTGTAGTGCTCGCCGCTGCGGCAAATCATAACGCCACGCCCGTAGCTGCCCCCGATGCCAAAAGCTCCCTTCTTCACCGAAGGCAGAATGATCAGGCACTCGGCCTTATCCAGCAGATCCTGCGGAATGTCGTCTGGAATGTTCAGAATTTCTTTCAGGACTGTACCGGCATCTTTCACGCGATCCTCTTCGCGCTCGTCGTCGGCAGCGAAAGCGCTCACAGCCGACATCAGTAGAACGATGAAACACACGATGAATTTCTTCATGAAATCCCTCCACTAGAGATTCTAAGGAAAAATGATTGATTTGATGTCACTATGTTAAACCCTTATGTTAAACCCTGAATCCGCTTGGCTAACGGGGGAGCATCGACCCGGTAGTTCCTACGCGGCACCTAACTGGTAGAATCCGCACGTTTTATGCCATGACCAAACGTGTGCTCCTTTTGTAACTTGGCACTTTGACCGCCCGCTCCTAAAGTCAATCACATAGCGGGGTCCGGCGTGGACTCGATTTCGGCATCCGGCGTGCATCCAATAGCTTGGGAGTGTGCTGGGAAGCGGTTTAGAGTGAAAAAATTGGATTTCTTGGGCATGAAGTACACGAACTCGACTCTTCAGCTGCTGACGCTTTTACTGGCCATTCTCTCGGTAGGTCAATTGCGCGCGCAGTCTGCCTATGCGCCCGGGGCGCCAAGCCTGACCGCTTACAACTCTGGAAACGGCGCAGCCGAGAATTCTGATGATCCGCAGAGCATGATCACCCTGCACGCCCGGGTGAATGAAGTCAATGTGCTCTTTATCGCGACCGACAAGCACGGCAAGTTCGTGCGCGACCTGAATCAAAACGACTTCAGCATTCTCGACGACCACAAACCCCCGCAGGCCATTCTCAACTTTCGCCGCGAAACCGATCTGCCTCTGCACCTTGGTCTGCTGGTCGACGTGAGCGGCTCGGTGGACAGCCGGTTCGATTTCGAGCAGAATGCGGCCACCAGTTTCCTGCAACACACGCTGCGCGCCGGGTTCGACAAGGCTTTCGTGGTCGGCTTCAACAGTCACAGCCTGATGGCCCAGGATTACACCGACAACGTGCAACTGCTTTCGGCGGCCGTACACAAGCTGCACGATAGCGGCGGAACTGCCCTCTACGACGCCGTCTACCACGCCTGCAAAGACAAATTCCTCAAAGACCGCTCGGATCATCCTGTGCGCAAGGCGATCGTGATCGTCAGCGACGGCGAGGATAATCAGAGTGAGTTTTCGAAAGCGCAGGCCATTGAGATGGCACAGCGCTCGGAAGTGATCATCTACGCCATCTCCACCGACGACAGCGGCCTGGTGATGCGCGGCGACAAGGTGCTCGAGCAACTGGCCGAAGCCACCGGAGGACGCGCGTTCTTCCCGTTCAAGATGAAAGACATCACGCATTCTTTTGCCGCGATTGAAGACGAACTGCGCAGCCAGTACGTCGTCTCCTACAAGCCCGCCAATTTCGACGCCGATGGACGCTACCGCTCCATCGAAATCTCTTCCCTGAAGAAGGATCTGCAGGTGCGGGCGCGCAAGGGCTACTTCGCGCCCCAGCAGTAGAGTCGGCTTCCGGCTCTCGGCTTTCGCAAGGACTCAGACCTCAGACCTCAGGACTCAGACCCGAATGTCGGCGCTTGGATTTCTTTCGGCATGCTATTCCAAAAGCCAAAAGCCAAAAGCCAAAAGCCGAGAGCCGAAAGCCGAGAGCCGAGAGCCGGAGAAGCTGCTGCTCGTTGCTCCGTTGCTCCTCCTGTGTTAACGTCCCATTGATTTCTCTTTCATCCTTCAGACTTGAGCCTAAGAGGAGGCCTCGTGACTGGCATCATCCTGCTCGTAATTCTGGTTGTCATTGCCGTAGTGCTCATCGGCATGTACAACAGCCTGGTGCAGCTGCGGGTGCGCTGCGATTCGGCGTGGTCCGACATTGACGTGCAGCTTAAACGGCGGCACGATTTGATTCCGAACCTGGTGGAAACCGTTAAGGGATACGCCGCGCACGAGAAAGGCACTTTCGAAAACATCGCCAAATTCCGGTCGCAGGCCATGCAGGCGACCACACCGGAGGGCAAGGCCGTAGCCGAGAACCAGCTCACCGGAGCGTTGAAGAGCCTGTTCGCGGTGGCGGAGAACTATCCCGAGCTCAAGGCTTCGGAGGAGTTTACCCAGTTGCAGGGATCGCTGAGCCAGACCGAAGACTCGATTCAGAACGCGCGGCGTTACTACAACGCCGTGGTGCGCGATCTGAACACGAAGATTCAGTCATTCCCAACGAATATTCTGGCCGGGATGTTCAACTTCACGCCGCGGCAATTCTTCGAGACCACCGAGGCCGACCGTGAGCCCGTGCAGGTGAAGTTTTAGTCCGATGAAAGCCCCCTCTCTTGTAGAGACGTTGCTTGCAACGTCTCTTTTGTACGGCCGAGGGAGACGTAGCAAGCTACGTCTCTACGAAGTGATGGCGTGCGTTCTGCTGCTGGCCGCGCCTCTCGCCGCAAAATCCTGGCGCGTCGGCGACTTTCAGGACACCATCACCGTCAGCCAGGATGGCAGCGCCGTCGTGACCGAGCGCATCACTCTGGTTTTCGAGGGCGAATTCCACGGAATTCACCGCACGATTCCGATTGAGTATCCCGGACCGAACGGGACGAATTACGAACTCTTCCTCGCAGTCAACAGCGTCACCGACGGTAGCGGCTCCAAACTGAAATACGACTCGTCCACTTCCAATGGCGCGCGCGATCTGAAAATTTATATTCCCGACGCGGTCGATGCCACGCGCACGGTCGAGATCACCTACCGCGTGCGTAACGGCACACGCTTCTTTGAAGATCACGACGAGTTTTATTGGAACGTCACGGGCAATGACTGGCCGGTCCCGATCGATCATGCGGCCGCGACAGTACGATTCCCCATGTTTGCGGCGGGTTCGCTCCGGGCCCAGGCGTTTACCGGCGTGTACGGTTCGACCCAGCGCGACGCGACTTCCACGGTGAACGGCGCTGAGGCGCACTTCGAAACAAGCAGTCCGCTGCCCATGCGCGGCGGGTTGACCATTGATGTTTATATCCCGAAGGACATTCTCAAAGAACCCAGTGCGTTGACGAAGTTCTTCTGGTTCGTGGGCGGCAATCCGATCGTGTTTCTGCCGCTGGTCACGTTCGCCGCCATGTTCACGCTGTGGTGGTACAAGGGACGCGACCCTGATCCCGGCGTTTCGGTTGCGCCTATGTACGATCCGCCGCCCGGGATCTCTCCCGCCGAGGCAGGCACGCTGCTCGACGACAGCATTCATCCCCGCGACATTACATCGACCATCATCGATCTGGCAGTTCGGGGATACATCAAGATCGAAGAGACTGCCGAGAAGACTCTGGTCTTCACCCACAAAGATTATGTTTTCCACCTGCTGAAGCCGCGCGAGCAATGGGGAGCCGATCTGGCTCCGCATGAGCGCGTGATGCTGGAGAATGTATTCGCCGACGGAACCGACACGCGTCTCTCCAGCCTGAAAAACCGCTTCTACACGGCGGTTCCAGTGATCCGCCAGGACATCATGGCCGCGTTGAAGAAGAAGGGAATTTATCTGCTCGACCCGGAGTCGGCCAATGGATACAGCATAGGAGCGGCCGTCGCGATCCTCATCCCCTTCGGCATTTTGCAGTACCTGGGATGGGCGAACTTCTTCAACTCTGCGCTCTTGCTGGTGGTGTGCCTGCCGCTCTCGGCTGTGATCTGGTGGCTGTTTGCGCGAGTCATGACCGCCAAGACAGTGCAGGGCGGGCGGGTTCACGTTGCGGTACTCGGCTTCCAGGAGTTTATGAATCGCGTGGATGCGGACCGGCTCAAGGTCATGCCTCCAACGACGTTCGAAAAATTTCTGCCGTATGCGATGGCGCTGGGCGTGGAGCACCACTGGGCGCAGGCGTTTGCCGGCATCGTCAAAGATCCGCCGCAGTGGTATGTGGGGCCGGGCGGCTACGTCGGAGGCTTCAACCCGATTTTCTTTTCCAGTTCCATGCACAGCATGGCGACCGATATGCACCAGGTCTTTGTCTCCGCCCCGCGCGCAAGTTCCAGCGGCTCCGGCTTCGGTGGCGGTGGAGGCGGCGGAGGTGGATTCTCCGGCGGCGGTTTTGGCGGCGGGGGCGGCAGCGCGTTCTAGGCCGCTCCAGACTTGCTACCGGCCTCGCCTCATTCTTCTGGCAGCAAGTCAGCGCAAGTTGGTATGCTAGCGCGAGCCCGAAAGCGGCGGCTCACGAAATCGCACAAAGGAAGAGACTGCATGGGGAGCGTTGCGGGAGCGCGTAAGCGCTTCACGTTGATCCTGATCAAGCCATCGCACTACGACGATGACGGCTACGTCATCCAGTGGCTGCGCTCGGCCATCCCGTCGAATACGCTGGCGGTGATCAACGGTCTCGCGCTCGACTGCCAGCAGCGCCGTGTGCTGGGGGACGACGTCGACATCGTCATCCAGGCTCTCGACGAAACCAACACGCATATCCGGCCGGACCGCATCGCGCGGCAACTCGGCAACGAACCAGGGCTGGTCGCGCTGATCGGCGTGCAGTCGAATCAATTTCCGCGGGCCATGGATATCGCGCGGCCGTTGCGCGCGGCCGGCATTCAGGTCTGCATTGGCGGCTTTCACGTTTCAGGATGTTTGTCGATGCTGCCCGAACTTCCCGCCGAGCTCAAAGACGCAATGGATCTCGGCATCTCTTTATTCGCGGGAGAGGCGGAAGGGCGCTTCGAGGATGTCCTCATCGACGCCTGGCACCACAGGCTCAAGCCCCTCTACAACTACATGGCCGATTTGCCCTCGCTGGAGGGCGTGCCCATGCCAATTCTTCCGGCGACCCGTGTCAAACGGACTGGCGGCAAGATCACGACCTTCGATGCCGGACGCGGCTGCCCGTTTTTGTGCTCGTTCTGCACCATCATCAACGTGCAGGGACGGAAATCTCGGCGCCGCTCTGTGGACGACATCGAGCAGATCATCCGGCGGAATCTGGCGCAGGGCATCAACCGGTTTTTCATTACCGACGACAACTTCGCGCGCAACACGGATTGGGAAATCGTTTTCGACCGCCTGATAGCCATGCGCGAAGGCGAGAAGCTCAACATCAAGTTCGTCATTCAGGTGGACACCATGTGTCACCGGCTGCCGCACTTCATCGAGAAAGCGGGACGCGCCGGCGTGGCGCGGGTGTTCATTGGCCTCGAGAGCATCAATCCAGACGCGTTGCTGGGTGCTCGAAAAAAACAGAATAAAGTTGCCGAGTACCGCAAGATGCTTTTGGAGTGGAAGAAGGCGGGCGTCACCGTCTTTGCCGGATACATCATCGGATTCCCGTCGGACACGCCGGAGTCGGTGATGCGTGACATTCAGACCATCCAGCGCGAGTTGCCCATCGACCTGCTGGAGCCGCACTGCCTGACGCCGTTGCCTGGCTCAGAAGATCATCAGAAGCTGCACAAGGCGGGCGCGTATCTCGATCCTGACCTGAACAAGTACGACCTGGAGCACGTGACCGCGGCGCATTCCACCATGACGGCGGAGCAATGGCAGAAGCTGTATCACGATGCGTGGACGGCCTATTATTCGCCGGAACATCTGGAGACGGTGATGCGCCGCTCGGTGGCCACCAACAGCAATGCTGGCAACATGACGTTCCTGTTGCTGTGGTACTACACCTGCGTCCGGCTCGAGAAAATCGATCCGCTCGAAGGCGGCTACCTGCGGCGCAAGTATCGCAAGGACCGGCGTCCTACGTTGCCTAAGGAGAGCCCGTTTATTTTCTATCCCCGTTATCTCGCGGACTTGGTGAAGAAGCACCTCACGCTGGCTGGGCTGGTCTGGCGCTACGGCAAGTTGCGCCGACAAATGAAGCGCGATCCCAATGCACGCACTTACACCGACCTCGCGTTGACGCCGGTGACGGACGATGATTCGGAAGAATTGTTTGTGACTAGCGCGCATCACCATGCCCATGCCCACGCCAAGCCGGCGCTGGTGACGTTGGGGCTTTCTGCCGATGCGGGTGCTACCGTCGCGAGTGCGACCACCTCGCAGAACTAGAGCCTGTCTAGACTCGTCAGCGCCGAGTGAAGACGCCGGCAGTCATATAAACCACCAGCAGTCCCAGCAGCAGCACCGTGACTTCCACGCGCGTCGACCACGCATGCAGCGCGTCGAACTGCAGGCGTGCGGCGTCGTTGAGCGTGGCGGCGGTGTCAAAGCTGGCGACCTGGGCGCGCAGCGCATGCATCCTGGGAGTGATCCAGAATTGCGAAAGCAGGGTGAGCGCGAGCATCAGGCAGATCAGCACGTGGCGCATGGCGAACACGTGCGCTGTGCCGTCGGTGAGGCGGCTGTAGGCCATCGAGCTAATCAGATATACAACGCCAGAGACGATGGCGATCCAGTGCAGCTTGGTCAGCAGGTTTCCGACCAAAGTCCCGGCGAGCAGCCGCGTGGGCAGCACATGAAACGCCGTAGGCGCGAGGACGGAGAAAAAGATAATCCCACCGATCCAGACAATCAACGAGAGCAGCATGAGAAAACGAAGGAAGGACATGTCGTGGAGAATTATAGTCGCCGAATCGGCCAGATCGTCCGCCCGCACCGTTAGACGTCGCGCCTGACGAGCCGTCGCCGAAGAATGTTCCACACGATTCGGGGAAGGCGCCACGAAATCCTAACCGAAAGCCAGGACCAGAACCGCAGATATTCCCAGACTAGCGGAGCTAACGGTCGCCACTCGAGGCCAGATTGCCGCTCCTTATGAGCGAAGTATCTGAGGGTTTTGCCGTCCCAGGAAACTGAAAACCTGGGGGTATATCGGAGCGTGTTTAACCTTGGGAATGTGTCGCCAACCCTGCAAAGAAGAGGCTCCACTAGAAAGCAGTTGCTATCTTTGAAATATTCGACCCACGCATGTCCTGTTCCGTAGCGTCCGTGCCGCCCGAAAACAAGGCGCACGTCGAATCCCATATCGAACATTTGCCGCCAAGTCCAAAACGCAAAGTCCTCGCAGTCGCCCTTCTTCCGCTTTTCGAACTCATCCGGAGGCTGCCAATACTCTTCCTTATCGAACAACTTCTTGTCGGAAACGTATCTGCAACTGGCCAGAAATTGTCGAACTTCGCGTATGGTTGCGCAGCTCACAGTGAGTGGCTGGCTGATGTAGCGACCCATCGGAAATGTGGGATGCGGTCCTTTGCGACGAAGAAACGGCTGCGACACCTGTCGTCCAGTGGAATCGTAGGCGGCTGGAATGGTTTCTGCGATCACGGAAGTCGCATTCTCTCACGTCAAGCGAAGAGGATAACAACAGAGGATACTGAGAACTGAGAACTGAGAACTGGTATCTGCTACACCGGCACCGCAACATTCTCAATGATCTCTTTCAGCGCCTGATCCGACTGCTCCGACTTTTTCAGCGTCGAAGCGTAGAGGCCGCTCACCACGATGCGGTGGGCGAAGACGGGAACGACCAGCGGCTTGAAATCTTCGGGAGTGCAGAAGGTGCGGCCCTCCAGAAACGCCATGGCCTGCGCGGCGCGATACAGAGCCTGCGATCCGCGGGGCGAGACACCCAGCGACAAAAATTCCGACTCGCGGGTGCGGCGCACGATTTCGAGGGCATAGCTCACCAGCGAGTCGTCCACACGGATCTGCTTTACCGCGTTCTGCATCTCGAGAACTTCAGCGCCGGTGAGGACCGGGTGAAGTTCCGCCAGGTGCGACACTCCGGCCTCGGAGCGCAAAATCTGGCGCTCGGCCTGCGCGTCGGGATATCCCATGCGCACGCGCATCAGGAAGCGATCGAGTTGCGATTCGGGCAGAGGATAGGTGCCGTGATGCTCCACAGGATTCTGGGTTGCGATCACCAGAAAGGGTTGCGGCAGCTCGTAGGAATGCGCGTCGACGGTGACCTGGCCTTCATTCATGGCCTCGAGCAGCGCGGACTGGGTCTTGGGCGTGGTGCGGTTGATCTCGTCGGCCAGCAGAACGTTGGTGAACACCGGGCCTCGCTTGAATTCGAATTCCCGTTCGGCCGTCGAATAGATCGAAATACCGACAACGTCCGACGGCAGCATGTCGCTGGTGAACTGCACGCGCTGAAAGGTGCAATCGATGGCGCGGGCGAGCGCCTGTCCCAGCGTGGTCTTGCCAACGCCGGGAACGCCCTCAATTAGCAGGTGTCCGCGGGCGAAGATGCTGACCAGCGCCAGACGGACGACGTCGTCTTTGCCGCGAATCACGCGGCGGAGGGCCTTTTCGAGTTCAGCGGCTTTGTGAGAAACGGCGCTAGCGGTCTCAGGCGACATTGTTTCGATTCTACTATCGGGCGTGGAGTGGGCGGAGTTACCTACGTCATAGGACCAGTTGTCAGCTTTCAGCCGTCAGCTCTCAGCTACACCAAGATCCCTCGCTCCGCTCGGGATGACATGTCTTTCTAGAACGCGACCTATCGCAACCCTTGCGGCAGATTTGGCTGATAGCTGACAGCTGAGAGCTGACTCCGTTACTGCATAAACTCCGCCGGCCTTCCCGTCAGCCGCTCGATGCGCTTCGCGATTGGCGGATGGGTCGAGAACAGGTTGCCGAAATTCATCCCCAGCAGCGGCTGGATGATGAACAGATGCGCGGTCGACGGGCTGGCCTGCATCGGTATGCGGCGCGAGTAGGCGTCGATTTTTTGCAGGGCGCTGGCCAGCGCATAGGGATTGCCGGTGAAATGCGCGCCGGTGGCGTCGGCCTGATATTCGCGCGAGCGCGAGACCGCCATCTGAATCATGCCGGCGGCGAGTGGGGCCACGATCAGCATTAACAGCCCAGTGAGACCTCCGCCGCGTCGATCGCGGGAGCCACCGCCTCCGAAAAAGAAACCAAAGCGCGCGATCATTGTGATGGCGCCGGCGAGCGTGGCGGCGACGGAGCTGATCAGGATATCGCGGTTGTTGACGTGGCCGAGTTCGTGCGCGAGCACGCCCTCGAGTTCTTCATCATTCAGTAAACCCAAGATCCCATGGGTCACGGCGACCGAAGCGTGCTGCGGATTGCGTCCCGTGGCGAACGCGTTGGGCGATTCGGTCGGGATCACGTAGATCTTCGGCATCGGGATGCCGATCTTCTGCGTCAGGCGTTCGACGGCAGCATAGGCTCGCGGCAGTTCCTCGCGCGTGACGGGCTGGGCTCGGTAAGTTGCGAGCGCGATCTTGTCGGAGAAAAAGTAGGCGCTGAAGTTCATGACGATGGCGACGGCCAGCGCGACGAACATCCCACTCTGGCCGCCGAAATAGCGGCCGAAGAACATCAGCAGCAGCGTCATCGCTGTCAGCAGGAACGCGGTCTTAAACATGTTTCCCATAATTTTGGTGGAGCTACCTGATTGGATGTTACGCCGAGCGCGGCGATGCTGCACGTCACCAGCTTCAGTTAGCCCCGCCCCGGAAAGAAAGTGCCTCCCCACAGTGATCCCCAGCCCCCACCCCAACCTAACTCCTTATTCCGCAATATTTTACCCGTAACCAGTTGAGCCCCATAGACTTCCTCTCTGATTTCGCCCTAACTCAATGATTCTAATAGGCCGGGGGGGGAGGGGGGGGAGGGGGGTACCCCCGTTCCGAACGGATTTTTCCCATCAGCAGCCCCAGCTGGCCTGCCGGGATTCGTGGTGGCGGCTCGCCTCGCTGCGCTTGGCGGGACGGGCGAAGGCGCCCGTCCCCACATAATCCAAAACCCACCACACGGGCTTACGCTTTTTGGGCTTCGCGTTTCAGGGCGCGTTGCAGGGTTTGATCTAGCGCGGACTTGGCGGTTTCGTATTCCTGGTGTGAGATGCGGCCTTGCTGGCGTTCTACTTCGAGATGGAAGAGCTCTTCCTTTAAGCCTTCGAGCAACATGGAGGACGGCGAGATGCGCGGAGCGGCGGGCTGCAGGCGGGAGTCGCTCGCACGCGCGGTGCTGGCGGACGACGGGCGCGCGGGGACTTCTGCGGCTTCATAGTCTTCGTCGTTGTCGTCTTCGTCTTGCAGCGCGGGCAAACCTTTTCCCTTGGCGCGGGCGGCGCGGTTGGCGGATTGCTGACGAGACGCTACGTAGACTCCCCCCACGACGAGGAGCGCCGCGAAGCCTCCAAGGATGTACCAGCGATATTTCTGCAGAGGATCGGGAGCGTCGATGGGCGGTCCGAGGCCGCCGCCGGGGCGATTCTCAGCTTGCGCGGTTCCACCTTCACTGGGCGCGCCCGCGCCCTCCTGACGGGCTTGCAGCGTACCTTCCCCGGAAATTTTGAAAGCCAGCGACTGGCCGGCCTGCGCTCCGGAGGCTACCTGCACGTTGGCATCGGGCTGCTGGGGGTCGTTCATGGACTGGTAGTTGGTGCCGGGAGCGGCGGAGAACTGCATCGACTTGGGCACAATCGCGACGAAGTGCTGCAGCGGATAAATGCTTTTGGGATCAATGTTCGCGCTGCCGGTGTAGGGCAGCTGATACGCCACCTGGAATTGCGTGGTGCCGGGGCGAAGGGGGAACAGGAACGAGTAGCGCGTCTTCTTGTCGTCTTCGGGCACCGGGGCGGAGTTTACGGGCTGGCCGTTGGCGGTCATGGCAGAGCCTTCGACGATTTGCGCGCCCTCGGGAACGTAGAACTCTAGGTTGTGCTCGCTCATCTGCGTGCGCGGAGGCTTCGACTTGTTCTCGACCGCGAAGGCACGCATGACCTCCAACTGTCCTTGCTCGACCTGCACGCGCATGATGTCGGCGACGACTTCAAGGCCCTCGATTTTCTTGCCTGCGTCGTAGACTTCGACCTCGACGGACGTCGTTCCTGGAGGGGCCATGCGGTGGTAAGTCACGCCCTCGTGAATGGCGCGGACCAGATGGGGGCCCTGCGCGTTGTCGAGCTTGAAACTGAAATTGCCTTTGGCGTCGGCTTTGGTGTGGCCGGCTTCTTCCATGCCTTGGCCGAGGCTGAGCAGGACGACTTCGTCGCCGGCGCCGGGCTTGCCGGTGGTGGAATTCTTGATGGTGCCGGTTAGAGTCTGGGCCGAGGCGAGGGAGGAGAGCAGGAGGAGGGGAGCGAGCACGACCGCGATGCGACCGTTGTGGAAATTGCGCAAACGCGAGAACTCCTTTTTGGGCCGCACGGCGTTTCCGACTGAAAAGGGATCCTTCGACTCCGCAAGCACTTCACTTCGTGAAGCACTTGCTCCGCTCAGGATGACAGGGGATTGGGAGGGCAAATGAGTTCCTTTCATGGTCTCGCTTTTCTTGGCGCGGATGCGGCTTTGGCTTCGAGGCGCGCGATTTCGGCCAGAAGCGTAGCGGCTTCGTCCTGCAGGGACGACTTCAGAGACTGGTAGTCGGCTTCCGGCATTTTGCCGGCTTTGAATTCGAAGTTCAGGTCGCGCAGGTTTTCGTAGACGGCGTCTTTGCGCTCGCGCAAGTACGACGCGCGAGTTTTCTCCGGGCCAACAAAGAAGGTGCTGGGAGAGAAAATGTAGAAGAGCGCGGCGGCGGTCGCCAGAAGGCAGCAGGCCAGTTCGAAGCTCATAGGTCAGTCTCCTCGCGAGCTTTTTCGCGGAATTGTTCAAGTTCGGCGCCGCGGACGGGGCGCAGGCCGTCGGCAATGGCCGGCGCAGGACGATTTTTCCACGAGCGTACCACCATGACTACGATACCGAATCCCAGGAACAGCGCGACGAAAGGCACGATCCACGCGGTACGATCGAAGCCGGTCTTGGTCGGGGCCGCGAGTACCGTGGGCCCGTACTTTTGTACGAAAGCTTGTTCGACCAGGCTGTCGCTGTCACCCCGGCTGACGGCGGCCATCAGTTCGTTGCGCATGCCGTCGGAGTCGGGACAGCCGACGTGATTGCACTCCAGGAGAATCTGATTGCAGCTGCAGATACACATCATCTGGTGGCCGAGTTCGTTGAAGCGCGTGGCCGGATCGCCGGCGCCCGTGAAAGCGAAGACGGCGAGCGAGAGCAGGCCGCAATGCAGCAGGCGGCGGAGGATTTGGGGTGGTCTCGTCATCATTTGTGGGCTTGCCCGCCCGGGACTCGGTTCCAATGTCTGTCTATCGACCCAGCGCTCGAAGCGCTGGGCTAAGTTCTTTCGCCCCTCCGGGGCTTGCTGATTCTTTGTTTTGCCTACCCACGGCTTGCGCCGTGGGCTGCATTCTTTCGCCGCTTCGCGGCTAGGTTTTCGTTCGCCGGGCTGCGCCCGGCGGACAGCCGAGGGCGGCTGTCCCTACATTTCTGTCCCTACATTCAAAACAACTAGTCCCCGGTTGCTACTGGGGCGGCGTGCTCTATCAGTTTTGCGGCTGGGACGCGGACTGGGGCTGGGGCGTTCGGGACCAGCGCCAGCACTGTGCCGCCGAGGATGATCCACACGCCCAGCCAGATCCACATGACCAGCGGGTTCAGGTGCGCTTTCAGAATTGGTCGGCCCGTGTCCTGGTTCAAGCCTTCGTAGACCAGATAAAGATCTTCATTCAGGGTCGAACGAATGTACGGCATCGTCGAGGTCTGGCGGCTGGCCTTGTACAGGCGGCGTTCGGGCGTTAGCGTGTCGATCTGCTTGCCGCCTTTGAAGACGTCGAGCACGGCCCACTCGGCGGCGTAGTTGGGAAGGTCCTCATCGGTATAAGAGCGGCAGACCAGTGTGTAACTGCCGATCGTCATTTTGTCGCCATAACCCATTTCCTGCTCTTTGTCCTGATTGAAGGCTGCGCCGGCGAAGCCGATGATGACGACCACCACGCCGAAGTGGACGATGTAGCCTCCGTAGCGGCGCGTGTTGCGATGCGTGAGTTGGACCATGGAGGCGAACATGCTCTGGCCGGTGTGTCCGGCGATGACCTTGCCGCCGCGGTAGAACTCGCTGGCGATGGTGAGCGTGACCAGGACCGAGAGACCGATCGCCATCAGCGAATAGAAATAGGAGATGTCCTGCCAGGGGCGCATGCCGAAGGGCGATCCCCAGGATGCAGGCGTGATCATGAGGGTGGCCATTACGGCGACCGCGCCGATGGTAGGCCACATGAAATTCCGCTTGAGGCTTTCGAACGAAGTCTTGCGCCAGGCCAGCAACGGCCCGACGGCGGTGAGGATCAAGAGCAGCAGCGCGACCGGGATTGCCACGCGATTATAAAAAGGCGCGCCCACGGTCACCTTGTTGCCTTGTGCCAGCTCAGAAATCTTCGGGAACCACGTGCCCCACAGCACCACGAAGCAGAGCAGCACAAAAAGAAGGTTGTTGAACAGGAAACTCGACTCGCGGGAGATCAGCGACTCGAGTTTGTGCTCGCTGCGCAGGTGTTCTTTGTTCTTGACGAAGAAGAAAACGAAGACCGCGAA
>Ga0209517_10004786_pt1 | contig 17597 bp, 26 predicted proteins | sample PeaSoiMetSII2010_FD_187695 | JGI IMG/M metagenome (GOLD analysis project Ga0209517, IMG submission 187695) | Peat soil microbial communities from Weissenstadt, Germany - SII-2010 (SPAdes) (version 2) | ecosystem: Environmental > Terrestrial > Soil > Wetlands > Peat | place: Germany...
ACCTCCTCAACGAATAGCACAAGGAAAGTCAGAGGGAACGGGTCGACACCCGTAACCCCTCCTCCCCACCTTTGTCACGGCCAAACACGAGGGACGCGCGGGCGTTTTCTCTGACATACTGACCCGGTCCCTTGTGTATCGCGGCTCCTGCCTTACTGTCCTCGCCTATCGAGCGGATCGGCGGTCGAGCACGGCAAGGACCAGCCCCGCGACCATCAGCACGACTCCGAGTTCCAGGGGAAGATATGCCCAAGCGCTCCCCGACTGCTGAACGGCGCCGCTCTTGGTAAGACTCCCGAAGCCCAGTTCGCCGTAATAGAGGGAAGCTCCAATCCCCAGGCAAATGAACCCCACTATGACGAGGAATCCACCTCTCACCGCGCCGCCCGTCTTCCCCGCCATTGCGTTGGGCCGCGCTCAGGCGGAGATAAAGCATCTCCCGCGCCATTTAATATCGTCGGACTTTCGCTCCGCGCGGTTGAATCAGAGCTTTCTCGTCCTGGGTCTGGGATTCGCCCTTGTTGGAATTCTTACCGCCCGCTCAGGAAGACGAAAGCCCAACGCCTCCCCTCCCGAGGGGAAGAGGGCTACGGGGTCGCCTTTGGGGACGGTCGGCATGTTCTTCCTCGGGCTTGGGATGGTCCTCGTCATCATCGGCCTTTGAGCGACCGCCGCTCCCCGTCAGAGGGCCAGGGGAAACTCAGTCGAGATGCGTTCGAAGGGTCAGGCTTCCTTGAACTTCTTCCACTCGTTGATCAGCTCGTCGTACTCCTTGAGGACCTCTTTCACGAATCGTGGGTGCACCCTCAGAGTCTCTACGACCGTCATGGGATCTTCGCCGGTCTTCCATAGCTCGAGCACCCTCGCCGCCAACTCCCCTTCCACAGACGGGGTCGCAGCATATTGGGTTGTTCCCGGCTTGACTACGGGGTGGGACTGACGCACGTGCCCCCCGAGTCTCCTTCCGTCGCTGAAGCTCCTCCCACAGTATTTGCAAGGAAAGTCCGCCAGCTCAGCTGGTGACATCTCGTTGGGCAGCTCAAGTAGCTGAGCTAGCTAAGCTGATATAAGCATTATGAAGCCGGACTTTATTCATGCATCCGCTTCGACGGCTCGATCACAACAACAAGATGGAGAGGATGAGCGGGAAGGTCAGAGACAAAGAGAAGATGATGCGAGGCCTGAAGAATGCCGACTCGCCAATCTTGAAAGGGATTCAGGTCTACCACAACTTCATCAAGCCGCACATGACGTTGGACGGGAAGACTCCGGCAGAGGCGGCAGGGATTGAAGTCCAGGGAGAGAACCGATGGCTAACAATCATCCAGAATGCTTCTAAGTCCCTGCCCGAACCAAAGAATCGACTTGATGAGTCCTAACCTGTGGGTCATAGGCGGAGTGTGTTTTCTTTTCATCGGTGTCCTTACGGCGCTGGTCGGCATATTCACCAACGGATTTGTCGGATCGGTTACAGTGATTGGACCTACTATACCATCAGTAATGTCGATTCTTATTGGGGCCATTCTAATCAGGATTGGCAGAAGGCCCAAGGGATTCAGCCGACGAAACTTGACAAGTTCACGGAAGGGGTGAAAGCCGACTAAGACTTGACAGTTCCCCAACGCGGGCGCTGTCCACTCTCCATCGGATTTCTCCGATTTTTCAGCTGTAAAGTTCCGTCGGATGCTAGCTCGGCCATCATCAGGTCTTGAGCGCGAGAGACTATGCGGTAATAGGTCTCCTTGTCGGGGACTTCTACCCGGTTCTTGTCGCAATAGTGAATGAACTCCTGCAAAAGACCCATCATTCCTTGAGTCAATTCCTCGTAAGCTGTCTTGTAGTTCAACGCGGTCTGAAACTCGTTGAGCGCCGCGAGTTTGAGAAGATGCTCGCTAGCCGTTGACATTCTTCCCACCCTGATTTTCGTCTGTCCTTCCGAGAGCCTTGTTGAGAGCGGTTATCAGGAGTCCCGTCTGCTGTTTGTCTAAAGTTACTTTTCCTGCAAGCTCTTGCCGCACTTCTCCAAGCAGTCTGTCTAGTTCCTTGTATTCAGGCTCCAATTCTAGCCTGACGGCCCTCTTCGCGTGTAGCGATACGAAGTTCGAGAATCTTCGAGCCAAAGCGTTGAATGATTGTCTAGCGCCGTTGAAGACGACTAGGATAGTGAGATTTGCCGATATTACCATTGTCGTGACAGTCCACGCTCGCGTCAGCATAGGCTGGTCGGCAAGTGTTTCACTCCCATAGGCGATGGAATATAGCCATTAGAACGCGATGGCGAGAACGGCTATCGGAATAAGGGCCTTCGCCGACAGTTGATAGACATCGGCCTCCCGAAGCCAATGAACCCACTTAGCCATTGTTCGCCATCCACTCCTTGACCGCATCGTTCAGTAGCTCTTGAAGGGTCATTCCCTTGTCTATCGCCTTCTTCTTGGCTTCCTTCCATAGCTCCTTGTCAACCTTCATTGAGGTGACAACGGTTTGCTGTTCCTGTCGTGTGCTTCCCATGCTAATTCACTTGAACATCTGATTCTTGGGTGTAGTATATATGTATTCACTTGACCAAGTTAGGAGATGCTACTAGTAGTATCTCTGGACTTCTATATTCATATACTAATGCTACAATACTACTGCCATGCAAGTCCAAGACCTTCGGGAAGTCCGGGGACGCGAAATCTGCGAGAAGAAGACCATGATTAGGCGGGTGAACGCCTTCAAGTATGAAGTCAAGAGCCAAGTCGGAAACGGACTCTACGAAGTCATTGCGAACAACTACGGCTGGAACTGCTCCTGCCCCGACTACAAGTATCGGGGTGTGAAGTGCAAGCACATCTGGGCCGTAGAGTTCTCCTTTAGGATGCGGGTCGCGGTCTCTACTGAAGCACTCGCTCCGATAACGGAGACCAACTCCTGCATCTTCTGCGGCACGAAGCACATCAGAAGGGACGGCCTCAGGCACAACAAGGCCGGAGACTTGCAGATTTTCGAGTGCTTGGAGTGCAAGAAATACTTCACGATAAACCTCGGCTTCGAGAAGATGAAGCACAACCCGAAGGGCATCACTATGGCGATGCAACTCTACTTCTCCGGGGAGAGTCTTCGTAATACCCAAAGGTCGCTTGAACTGCTCGGCGTGAAGGTTTCCCACCAAACAGTCTACAAGTGGATAACGAAGTATGTCGGCTTGATGCAGAGGTATCTTGACAAAATCACACCTCAAGTCGGCGAGACTTGGAGAGCCGACGAGATATTCGTCAAGTTCTCCGGCAAGATGAACTATGTCTTCGCCATGATGGACGACGAGACCCGCTTCTGGATTGCTCAACAAGTTACCGAGAAAAAAGGAACCGGAGATGTTAGGCCGCTATTCCAGCAGGCCCGAGAGAGGGCGGGGAAGAAGCCGAACCTTCTCATCACCGATGGAGCGCCGAACTTCGCCCTCGCCAACAAGAGAGAGTATCAGACCCGATACGCCAACGACACGACGAACCACATCAGAGACATCAGGTTCGATGGGACGGTTCACAACAACAAGATGGAGCGCATGAACGGCGAAGTGAGAGACAGAGAGAAGACGATGCGGGGCCTGAAGAATATCGACTCGCCAATCTTGAAGGGAGTGCAACTCTATCACAACTTCATCAAGCCACACATGGGCCTTGACGGGAAGACCCCGGCGGAAGCGGCGGGCATCCAAGTGAAGGGTGAGAACAAGTGGTTAACGATAATCCAGAATGCTGCCTATCCGACGAAAGTTGACAGCATGGAGAAGGGGGGCAATCCGATTAAGAGTTGACAGAACCCCAACGCGAATCGTTTTTATACTATAACATAGGTAATACCAAACTGGTTTATGACAGCAGCCGCCGACATCGTAACCGACGATTACAAGACAAAGTACGGTTTCGCCGACTCCACGGGCTACCTCGACCAGAGCCACAAGGGGATCAACGAGGACGTAGTCAAGGAGATCTCGAGGCTGCGGAACGAGCCCATCTGGATGGAGGAGTTCAGGCTCAAGGCCCTGAAGCACTTCAACGAGAGGCCCGTCCCCACTTGGGGAGTCGACCTCTCGCCGATAAAGTTCCAGGACTTCTACTACTACGCGCAGCCCTCAAAGGAGACCGCCAAGAAGTGGGAGGACGTCCCCCCGGAGATACGCAACACCTTCGAGAAGCTGGGCATCCCCGAGGCCGAAAGGAAGTTCCTCGCTGGCGTGGGCGCCATCTACGAGAGCCAGGAGGTCTACAACAGCCTACAGAAGGACCTGCAGGCGCAGGGAGTCATCTTCACCAGCGTCGGCAACGCGGTGCAGGACTACCCCGAGCTCATCAAGCAATACATGGGGACCATCATCCCCTCGAACGACAACAAGTTCGCCGCGCTGAACAGCGCGGTCTGGAGCGACGGGCCTTTCATCTACATACCAGAGGGGGTCAAGATCACGATGCCGCTTCAGTCGTACTTCAGGATCAACGCGCAGGGGATGGGGCAGTTCGAGAGGACGCTGATCGTGGCGGAGCCCAACAGCGAAGTCCACTACATCGAGGGGTGCACCGCAGCGATGTACCAAAAATCGATGCTCCACGCGGCCATCGTCGAGCTAGTCGCGAAGAAGGGCGCGAAGATACGCTACATCACGATTCAGAACTGGAGCAAGAACGTCTACAACCTCGTCACCAAGAGGGCGCACGCCTATGAGGACGCCAGCGTGACGTGGCTCAACGGCGAGGTAGGCTCCGGCAGGAACATGAAGTACCCATCCGTCTACCTCCTCGGCAAGGGCGCCTCAGCGGAGATCATGTCGATGGCCTACGCCGGCGCCAACCAGGTACAGGACACGGGAGGCAAGATAATCCACCTCGCGTCCGACACGTCCTCGAAGATAATATCAAAGTCCGTCTCGAAGGACGGAGGCGAGGCGATCTACCGCGGCCTACTCCACATCGCGAAGGGTGCGCACAACGTGAAGGCGACGGTCAGGTGCGACGCGCTCCTCCTCGACGAGCACTCGAGGACCTCCACCATCCCATATGTCGAGGTGATGGCGGACGACGCCACGGTCACCCACGAGGCGAGCGTCGGCAAGGTGGGCGAGGAGCAGATATTCTACCTGATGGCCAGGGGCATCAGCGAGAGGGACGCGCTGAGCATGATAGTCAACGGCTTCGTCGAGCCCTTCACCAAGGAGCTCCCCATGACCTACGCGATAGAGATCAACAGGCTGATGGCGCTCGAGATGACCGGCGCCGTCGGCTAGGCAGCCGCCTCCGAAAGTGACCACCATGGCTCAGAGCGCGGTCTCCCGCTTCACAGAGGAGCGGGTGGAGTCGCTCTCCAAGAGCCTGCGCGAGCCGAGCTGGCTCAGGGACTACCGGCTGGAGGCGCTTCGCAGGTTCTCTTCGCTTCCCCTGGAGACCTCGCCTCTCTACACAAAATACGCGGGTGTCTCAGCCTTCGACCCCGAGCAGTTCCCCGTGGGGCTGGCCGAGGAGAGGGTCGACCTCCGGAAGCACTTCGAGGGCTACCTCACCGGGAAGGAGACCAACATCATCCTTCAGGGGAACTCGACCACGGTGCACGTCGACCTCGACGAGGACTACGCGAAGAGCGGCGTGGAAGTGTTGAGCATGCGCGACGCGTTCTCGAAGCACGAATCCCTCCTGCGCGAGCTGCTCTCGAGAAGGCTAGCCAACCCCTCGGAGGAGAAGTACGCCGCCTTCAACGCGGCCTTCTTCAACTCCGGCGTCTTCATACGGGTGCCGAGGGGCGTCTCCGCCCCCTCGTCCCTTAGGCGGATGCTCGTGACGCGCAACCCCTCCTCGAGCGTGGTCGAGATGACGATAATCTACGCGGAGGAAGGCTCGAAGTTCAACTACCTCGAGGAGCTCTACACCGCGGACAGCCAAAAGCCGTTCCTGGTGAGCTCGGCCCTCGACGTCTTCGCCGAGAACGGCGCCATGGTCGACTCCAGCACCCTCCAGCTGCTCGACGACAACGCGGTCTACCTCTCCAACGAGGGGGTCTCGGTCGCGACCAACGCGAAGGCCTCCCTCGCTTCGATCCTCCTCGGCGGGCGCATAACCAGGTCGAGGTTCAACCTGGGCCTCAACGGCCGGGGAGCATCGTTCGAGGGATACCAGGTCTTCTTCTGCGACGGGAAGCAGCGCTACGACCTCGACGCGAACCTCGTCCACAACTCCCCTGACTCGGCTGGCTCCCTCACGGCCAGGGGCGTGCTCAAGGGGGAGTCCCAGTCTATCTTCAAAGGCATGGTCAAGATCAGGAAGGGCGCGAAGAACTCCCACTCCTATCTCGCCCACCACGCCATGCTCCTCGACAAGCGCGCCCGCTCCGACGCCATCCCCGGCCTTGACATAGACACCAACGAGGTCAAGGCAACGCACTCCGCCTCGGTCGCGCAGATAGACGAGGACCAGATCTTCTACCTGGAGGCAAGGGGCCTCCCCAAGGACGAGGCCAAGAAGCTCATAGTGATTGGGTTCTTCGAACCCGTCCTCTCGAGGATACCCATCGAGTTCGCTCGCGAGGGGGCCAAGTTCACGGTGGAGGGCAAGTGGTCGGGCGAGCGGAGGCGGCTGGTCGACAGGGAGACCCTCCTCGCGCTCACAGGAGAGGTCCCTGACGAAGAGAAGAAGGCAGCGGGCGACATCTTCGAGCGCCACTACAAGTACAGAGGCTAGGCTAGGAGTTGCCCCGGTTCGTGAAAGCGCTCGAGCTCTCGAAGCTCTCCCCCGGGACGATGGCCGGGCTCGAGGTCGAGGGGAGGCAGATACTACTCTCGAATCTCGGCGGGGAGGTCTACGCCGTCGACGGGGTCTGCACCCACGAGGAATCGCTGCTCTCAAAGGGCTTCATGATAGAGGAGCGCGTGGTCTGCCAGCTCCATCTGTCGCAGTTCGACCTGCGGACCGGAGAGGTCTACAACCCACCGGCGGTCGAGCCGCTGAAGCGTTACAATGTTAAAATAGAGGAAGGAAGCATTTTCGTGGAGATCTAGCGGCCCCGAGAGAAGAGAATTTGCTCGAATCTACAAGGACGGTCGACGTGGAGAGGGTCAAGAACGACTTCCCCATCCTGAACAGGAAGGTCAACGGGAAGCGCCTGGTCTACCTCGACAACGCGGCGACGACCCAGAAGCCCAAGGTCGTCATCGACGCGCTGGTCGACTACTACTCGAGATACAACGCGAACGTCCACCGGGGCGTCCACCAGCTGAGCATCGAGGCCACGGAGGCCTACGAGAACTCGAGGAAGAAGGTGGCCAAGTTCATCAATTCGCCTACTCCTCAGGAGATCGTCTTCACGAGGGGGACTACTGAGTCGATAAACCTTGTCAAGTTCGCCTGGGGCTCGAAGTTCGTCAAGGAGGGTGATGTCATCGTTCTCACATTGATGGAGCACCACAGCAACATGGTGCCCTGGCAGCTCCTTGCGAAGGAAAAGGGTGCGAGGATAGAGTACGCCCCCATTACCGCCGAGGGCAAGCTCGATTTGGGGGAGTTCGAGAGGCTGCTAGCGCTCTCTCCCGCCCTCGTGGCCTTCACCCACTGCTCCAACGTCCTCGGGACGATAAACGACGCCGAGAAGCTCTCCTCCATGGCAAAGCGGGCCGGCGCGGTTACAGTCGTCGACGCGGCACAGTCCACTCCTCACATGCCGCTCGACGTCCAGAAGATGGGCTGCGACTTCCTCGCGTTCTCGGGGCACAAGATGCTCGGGCCTACGGGGATAGGCGCGCTCTACGGGAGGAAGGAGATGCTCGACTCCATGGGCCCGTTCCAGTCAGGTGGCGACATGATCAAGGAAGTCCACCTGGACGGAGCGAGGTGGAACGACGTCCCGTACAAGTTCGAGGCCGGGACCTCGAACATAGCGGACGCCATCGCCCTCGGCGCGGCGGTCGAGTACCTCACCGCCCTGGGGATGGAGAACGTCAGGAGGCACGAGGTCGAGCTCCTCAGGTACGCTTTCGAGAAGATGTCGCGCATTCCCAACGTCAAGATCTACGGCCCCATGGACCTCGAGTCGCGTGGGGGGGTGATCTCGTTCAACCTCGCGGACATCCATCCCCACGACATGGCATCGATCCTCGACGGAGAAGGGGTCGCGATAAGGTCCGGGCACCACTGCGCGCAGCCGCTCATGGAGCACCTCGACATCCCCGGGACGAGCCGCGCCAGCTTCTACGTGTACAACTCGACCGAGGACATCGATGTGTTCATAGGCGCCCTCCTAAAGGCCAAGAGCGTGTTCTGCGTTTGAGCAGCGACTTTTACCGAGAGCTGATCCTGGACTATTACAGGAACCCCCGGAACTTCGGGAAGCTGGACCCGCACGACATCGACGCCAAAGACCTAAACCCGCTCTGTGGCGACGAAATCGAGATGCAGATCCGCGTCTCCCCGGACAAGGACAAGATAGAGGAGATAAAGTTCATCGGGAAGGGCTGCGCGATAAGCCAGGCCTCCGCCTCGATGCTCACGGAGATGGCGAAGGGCAAGCCGCTCGAGTGGGTGAAGGGGCTCTCCAGGGACGACATACTGAAGATGCTCGGGACGTCCGACCTCGGCCCGGCGAGGATAAAGTGCGCAATGCTCTCCGTGAAGGTGCTGAAGACCGGCGTCTACACCTACATGGGCGCACAGTATTCCGAGCCTAGCGAGTGAGCTCTAGGGCCGCTTCAGCAGGTCCTCGTTCGGATTGGGGAACACCCTCGCCCCTGAGCTGGCCTTTGGCTTCCGTCTCCTGAAGGGCGACCTGGCCGCCATGATGTGTCTCTTGAGGAGCTGTATTCCCAGCGCGGGGTCCACCCCTTTCGGGCATACCGCCGAGCACGTTCCCGCGAAGTGGCATCTCCACACCCCGTGCTCGGTGTCGACCAGGTCGAGCCTCTCATCTCCCGCCTCGTCCCTTGGGTCCTGGAGGTACCTGTACTCCTGCGCGAGCGCCTGGGGGCCGGGGAAGAGGGAGTCGGTGGAGCTGGTGGGGCATGACGAGCTGCACAACCCGCACTTTATGCAGTATGTGAACTGGACTAGCGAGTCGAGCTCCTGGGGCGTCACTAGGTACTCTCCCGTGGGCGACTCCTGCTCCTGCGGGTCCCCCTTCCTCACGAGGTGAGGGGAGACGGCCCTGTGCTTCGAGAAGAACGACTCCAGGTCTACAACCAAGTCCCTCACGATGGGGAAGTTGTCCATCGGCTGAACGGTGACCGTCGAGGAGCGGAGGTCCGCGAGCTGTGTCTCGCAGGCGAGACGCGGCCTTCCGTTGATCTTCATCCCGCAGGACCCGCATGAGGCCATCCTGCAAGAGAACCGCATAGCTATCCCGTGGTCGAGCCGGTCCTTCGCGTACAGCAGGGCGTCGAGGACCGTCATCCCGTCATTGAGGGGCACGGCGTATCGCTCCAGATGGGGGTGCTTCTCCAGGGACGGGTCGAACCTCTGGATCCTGAGAACCAGCTCTTCGCCTCCCAATCAGGTCACCTGCCCCGTGGCCGCGAGTATCACGGTCCGGGTCCCGTAGGAGATGGCCGCGAGCGTCACGAGGAGCACCATCGAGTTCACCCCTCTAGTCCATCCCGCGGACTGGCGCCACTCGAGCAAGATGATCCGCAGCCCGTTGAACCCGTGCGCCAGCACCACTATCAGGAGGACCTCCAGCAGCGCCCCGTCGACCACGTTCCTGTAGACGGAGAGGACGTGCTGGAACGAGACCGCTTCCCCGTACGGGACCAGCACCCCCTGCATGAGAAGGTGGACCGTGACGAGTCCTAACGCGAGTACCGCCGTGCCGTACTGAAGCTGCATGATCGTGGACTCCCTCATGCGGGCTCACCCAAACAGCGTCCCCCCGGTGTAGAGCGCGGCGAGGATCGCCGCGATTATCGCGACCCAGATCAGGTGCCTCTGGATGGTCCTCAGCGACTTTGCCTTGTAAGGGTAGTCGGGCCTAGAGGGCTTCGCGAAGATCACGCCGTACTCCGAGAGTATCAAGCGGACTCCGTTGATCCCGTGGTACACGACCACGAGAACGACCATCGCGAGGACGACGTGCCCTAGCGCGTTCTCCGTGACCGCCAAGTCAGAGGACCAGCTCGCCGTGCTCGGCCCTTCGCCGAACGGCCCTCCCACGAAGAAGCTGGTGTCACCGATGTGCCCGAGGACGTACGCGAGGACCGCCAGCCCTGTGACCCTCTGGAAGACGTAGGCCCATCTCTCGAGGTTGAGGTGTAACGGGTCCAGCCAACCCGCGACGCCCCTCTTGTTCGTGGCCGCTCCCGCGCCCGGATCCGCTTGGGCGCCCTCCCTTTGCTCTTCCAGCTCGCGAGCTCACCCGTCTCCTTCTTCGCGCGTGTTTTCTACTTAAGTTAGTAGTGCCTCTCCGCGGGCTGATACTTGGTTATCTTGACCGGCGAGTAGGCAAGCTTCGCGTGCCCTCCCTCGGTCTCGTCCGCAGAGAAGATGGCGAGGCTGTGCTTCAACCAGCCCGCGTCGTCCCTCTTTGGATAGTCCCTCCGCGCGTGGGCGCCGCGGCTCTCGCGCCGCGCGAGGGCGCTGACAAGTATCGCTTCCGCCGCCATGAGCATAGCCTCGACCTCGAGGACGTTCGTGAGGTTGGTGTTGTAGCGTTTGCTGCGGTCGTCGCAGTGCAGGAAGTCGGTCTGCCCTAGCGCCCTCACCGTCCTCAAGGCTTCCGCGATGCCGTCCTCCGTCCTGTAGACGAAGGCTCCCTTGTCCATCGCCCTCTGGACGGAGTCTCTCACGTCGTACGGGTTCGTCCCTCCGCGGCCATGGAATATCCGGTCGAAGACGCGCTTCTCCTCTTGCCGGATTGCCTCACTGGGCACCGGGACGGCGCCCCTCCCCGCTGCGTATCGGGCGGCCTCGGCCCCCGTTATCCGCCCCCAGACAAGGCACTCCGCTGTAGAGTTCGCTCCGAGCCTGTTCGCCCCGTTGATGCTCACGCACGCGGCCTCCCCTGCGGCCCACAGCCCTTTGACATTCGTCGCCCCGTCGATGTCCACGTCGAGCCCGCCCATCATGTAGTGGCAGACCGGCCTCACGGGAAGGGGCACCTCCACCGGGTCGATACCCCTGAACTTCATCGCTATCTCGCGGATTCCGGCCAGCCTCTCCTTCACCTTTTGCGCGCCTATCTTCGTGAGGTCGAGCTGGACGTAGTCGTACCCGTTCTTCTCTTCCTTGAGCCCTCTCCCCTCCTCTATCTCGGTCATTATCGCGCGGGAGACTACGTCCCGCGACGCGAGCTCGAGCTTCTCGGGGGCATACCTGCCCATGAACCTCGCGCCGTCCTTGTTGAGCAGAACGCCGCCGTCCGCCCGCGCCCCCTCGGTGATGAGTATCCCCGACGGGATGAGGCCGGAGGGGTGAAACTGCACGAACTCCATGTCTTTGAGTGGGACCCCCGCGCGGTAGCCCATGGCGATCCCGTCGGGAGTCGAGCTGTGCCCGTACGTCGCGAAGCTGTAGAGCCTACCGGCACCACCCGTCGCGATTATCCCCGCCTTCGCGGAGATGGAGAGCATCTCGCCTGTCTTCATCTCCAACGCGGTGAGCCCCCTGAACTCGCCCTGCTCCACGACCAGGGAGGTCGCGAACCACTCCTGGTAGAAGGTGATGTTAGAGTACTTGGTGCACGTGTCGTAGAGCGTCTGCATCTCGTGGAACCCCACCTTGTCCTCCGCGAAGGTCGCCCTGGGGTAGCTGTACCCGCCGAACCAGCGCTGCGCTATTCTCCCGTCCTCCCGCCTCGACCACGGCATCCCCCAGTGCTCGAGCTGGTAGATCTCCGCGGGGATCATCCCGACGAAGCGCTCGATCGCGTCCTGGTCACCGAGGTAGTCGGAGCCCTTCACCGTGTCGAAGAAGTGCGACTCGATCGAGTCCCCGAGCTCAGGATAGAGCACCGCGGCCGTCCCTCCCTCGGCGCTCACGGAGTGCGAACGCATCGCTTGTTGCTTGGTGACCACCGCGACGTCCGCCTTTCCTTCGCTCGCGCGAGCCGCCTCTATCGCGGCCCGGAGACCGGCTATCCCGGAGCCGATGATTACCACGTCGTGACCTGTGCTGTCCATCGATAGCCCTTCCTTCCAGAAGCAAGTGGCGCAAAGGCGTTAAACTTTGGCTCGACGGCCCGAGAAAGCCCAACCGAAATCGAGGGCATCCGCTAGGAAAACTACTACTGCCAGCCCCTGCGTGAGTTAGCTTTATATCCACTACGCAAGCCGGTCGGAAGGAACCGGTAGAAGCTAGTGCCTCACTTCGGATATACGATGGAGGGTTACGACCCAGCGATTCACGTAAGGGCTAGCGGGAGGGAGCTGAACATCTCGCCAAAGGCGGCGCGAGAGATTTGCAACACGTTACAAGGGATGACGTTATCCAAGGCAATCGAGCTGACAGAGACGGTCGAGGCAAAGGAGGCGCCCATCGCCTTCAGGAGACACAAGAAGAAGGTCGGGCACAGGAGTGAGCTGGTCGGCTTCCCTACGGGGTCCTACCCCGTCAAGGCGGCTGGAAAGATCCTCGGAGTACTTCAGAACCTGAGAGGGAACTGCGAGTTCAAGGGCCTAGACCCTGACAGAGTGCACCTCATCCACGCTTCCGCGAAAGCGGGGCGCGTGATCAAGGACTACGTCCCGAGGGCGCACGGTCGAAGCAGCCCGAACTTCCACGTGCTGGTGCACGTCGAGTTCGTGGCGAGGGAGGCTCAGTAAAGCGGCATGTCACAGGTCGAAAAGAGCGCAGTGAAGAGCCTGCTCTCGATGCACAGGACCTATGCTGATCTTGACGAGTACCTAGAAGCCCAGCTAAAGGAGGCGGGTTACGCAGGCGTCGACATCCAGAGGAACCCGGTCGGGACGAGGATAACCGTCTTCGTCACGAGGCCGGGTCTCGCGATAGGCAGGCGGGGCACGGGGATCAAGGAGCTCACGGAGAGGGTCGCACAGAAGTTCAACCTCCCCAATCCGCAGATTGCGGTCTCCGAAGTTGAGAGGCCCGAGCTCAACCCTCGGATAATGGCCCAGAGGACGGCGCAGATAGTCGCGAGAGGCACGGCCTTCCGACGCGCAGCCAACTGGACCATGACCACCATAATGGAGGCCGGGGCGATGGGCTGTGAGATCGGCGTCGCGGGGAAGCTGAGAAGCGACAGAGCGCACAAGGAGAAGTACAGGATGGGCGTCGTCCCCAAGAGCGGGGAGACCGCCGACGAAATAGTCAGGTCGGCGACCACGGACGTTCTGCTAAAGCTAGGCTTGTTCGGAATCAAAGTGAAGATAGCGATACCGGACGCGCTACCTCCGCCCATAGAGTTCACCGAGGTCACCGAGGCGCAGCAGGCTCCGGCCGCCGTCGCCCCCGCCGCGTCGGCTCCGGCCACAGCTCCGGCGCCTCACGCGCCGGTCCAGAGAGTGGTCGTAGCAGAGGCCGCGGTCTCGACCCCTGCAGCAGCATCAGTCGAGGGGCCCGCGCCGCTGACGGCACCAGCTCCAGCGGCACCTGCCGCAGAGCCAGAGGCACCGAAGGCGAAGAAGGCCACGCGCGCCAAGCGCGCGACCAAGGCGACGACGGGAACCCGCAAGCGGGCCACCAAGAAGAAGGCAGACGAGAAAGAAGCGAAGGAGGAGAAACAAATTGCCAAGAATGAAAGCAAAGGCGTTGAGACAGCAGGATCCTAGTCAGCTCAAGGACAGGCTCTTCGAGCTCCGCGGGGAGCTCGCGAGGTTGAGGAGCATGACCGCGAGGGGAATGATTCAGAAGCAGAGCGGCGCTCCGGCCCGCGTCAAGCGGGACATCGCAAGGGTCCTCACCGTGATGAAGGAGAAGGGTGTGGTCGAATGAGCTTCATCATAGGAGAGGACGTCAGGGTGGCGGCAGCTAGAGACGCGGTGCTTCTGGGGCTCAAAGGGAAGGTCGTCCTCGAGACGATGCACACGCTAACGATCAGAACTGACGGAAATCGGAAGGTCATCCTTCCAAAGAAGGGGAGCGCCCTGCAGCTATCCGCGGGGACGATTGTCATCGGCGACGACCTGGAAGGCAGGCTCGAAGACAGGATCGGGGCGAGCGGAAGGCCGGCGAGGCGAGGAGCGGGGCGGACGAGATGAACTCCGCAGGCCTCGACATGGCGCCGCCGAAGCGCGGCTGCGAAGACTCTCGTTGCCCCTTCCACGGGCACCTGAAGGTGAGGGGAAAGATGCTCGTCGGTACGATCGTCTCGGTCTCGAACAAGCAGACCGTGGTAATCCAGAGGGAGCTGCTCCAGAAAGTCCCGAAGTACAACCGTTACGAGAGGAGGAGAAGCAAGGTCCACGCCCACCTCCCGCCGTGCGTGGAGGCGAAAGAGGGCGACGTAGCGACCATCGCCGAATGCAGACCGCTCGCGAAGACGGTCTCGTTCGTGGTCGTCCAGACGAGGGGGGCTGTCTAGGGCATGTCCACCAAGTCCAGAGCAGTCTCGGCGAAGGGGGTCGAGGAGTTCAAGACGTACATCACGCGCTCCATCCCCCTGAACGCGGTGATCGTCTGCGCTGACAACACGGGCGCCAAGACGTTGAAGGTCATCATGGTGACGAGGGCTAAGACCAGGCTCGCGAGGTACCCGGCCGCCTCCGTAGGAGACCACATTCAGTGCACGGTGAAGAGAGGCCCGCCCGACCTGAGGAACCAGGTCTGGGGAGCTGTCGTTATCAGGCAGAAGTACGCGGTGCGAAGGGTCAGCGGCCAGAGGATATGCTTCGAGGACAACGCGGCGGTGCTCGTGACTCCGGAGGGCGAGATGAAGGGGACCGACATCAAGGGACCGGTCGCGAGCGAGGCTGCGGAGAAGTGGCCCAGGATAGCCAACCTGGCCTCCGTGGTGGTATGAGAAAGGAGAATGATGATAACAGAATGAAGAAGTTCGGCTCGTCCTTGTCAAAGGAGCTCCGTGAGAAGCACACCCTGAAAGCAATCAGACCGGTGAAGGGCGACGGAGTCAGAATAGTCAGAGGAGGGTTCAAGGGGATCGAAGGGAAGATCTCGAGGGTCGACCCCAAGCTGGGGAAGGTCTTCGTCGAGGGTGTCACCCGCGAGAAGATCGCCGGAGGCAAGACCGGGGCGGTCCCGATCGACGCCTCCAAGGTGATCGTGACCAGCCTCAACCTCGAAGACAAGATCAGGAAGGCTCACGTGGAGAGGGCGGCTGCACCAGCGGAGGAGGAGGCTTAGACCTTGGGCAAGAAGAGCGGCCGGACGAAGATGAAGCGCATCTCCGCCCCCAAATCATGGGACATCGCCCGCAAGGAGGCGAGGTTCATCACCAAGCCGAGCCCCGGCGGCCACTCGGTCGAAAAGTCGTACTCGCTCGCGGTGGTCTTGCGCGACCTCCTTGGCATGGTGGCGACGCAGAAGGAAGTGATGCAGGTCCTCACGGCAAGGCAGGTGCTCGTCGACGGAGTCCCGAGGCACGACCCAGGGTTCCCGGTCGGGCTATTCGACGTCGTCAGCATACCGAAGGAGGGGAAGGCCTTCAGGCTCGTGCCATCGCCGGACGGGCTCGTCCCCGTGGACATCGTCTCCACGGAGGCAGGAGTGAAGCTCTGCCGCGTAAGGTCGAAGGTCAAGGTATCAGGAGGCCACATACAATATGGGTTCCACGACGGCCGGTCCATGCTCGACGACAAGCTGGAGGCGTCGTGCGGGGACAGCGTGGTCATGAGGGTGCCCGCCCAGTCTGTCGTGGACAGCGTGAAGCTGGAGAAGGGCTCGACGGGCCTTGTCGTGTCAGGTGACAGAGCGGGGCAGGTGGGTAGGATAATCAGCGTGAAGAAGGGGACGAGCACCCGAGAGAAGATGGTGGCGCTCTCCCTCCCGAGCGGAGAGACGGAGCTTCCCGAGAGGCTGATCTTCGCGGTCGGGACAGACAAACCGGCGATGGAGGTCCAGGCGAAGAGTTGATGGCAAGCACAGAGACCGAGACGGCCGACGCCGGGATGCGCAAGATCTCGATCGGAAAGGTAGTGATAAACATCGGAGTGGGCAAGTCGGGCGAGGCTGTTGAGAGGGCGAGGAAGGTGCTCGAGCAGATAACGTCCCAAAAGCCCAGCGCGCGCAAAGCGAAGAAGTCCATCAGAGACTTTGGGACCCATCAGGGCGAGCCCATCGGCCTCGTGGTCACCACGAGAGGGCAGCAGAGGTGTAAGGAGCTCATAACCCGGTTGCTCATCGCGAGGGAGAAGAAGATGAACTCGTCCTCCTTCGACGAGAGGGGGAGCGTCTCCTTTGGGCTGAAGGAGCACATCGAGATACCCGGGATACGGTACGACCCCGAGATAGGAATCTGGGGGATGAACGTCTCCGTCCTGCTCGAGCGCCCGGGATACCGGGTCTCGAGGAGGCTCCGCAAGTCCAACAGCGTCGGGAAGAGCCACGTCGTCACAAAGGAAGAGGCGATGGAGTTCTTCAAGCGCGAATTCGAGGTAACAATAGAGTGAAGGAGCGACATCCTAAGGTCAGAAAGTACGGCAAGTCGACGAGATACTGCCGCAGATGCGGGCAGTACGGAGCGGTCATAAGGAGCTACGACCTCTTCCTGTGTAGACAGTGTTTTAGAGAGGTCGCTGAGAAGCTCGGGTTCAGGAAGTACGACTGAGAGAGATGGAAATAAAATGCCAGTGACCAACATCCTCGCCAACCTCTTCATCTCGCTGCAGAACTCGGAGATGAGGCACAAGAAGGAGTGCGTCGTCATCCCGGCGTCCAACCTCGCGAGCGAGGTGATGCGCGTCCTCCAGAAGAGGAGGTACATCGGGGAGTTCGAGTTCATCGACGACGGCGTGACGGGGAAGCTGCGCGTCCAGCTCCTTGGAAGGATAAACAAGTGCGGCGCGGTCTCCCCGCGTTTCCCGATAAAGGCGAAGGAGTTCCAGAAGTGGGAGTCGAGGTATCTGCCGGCGGTGGGGGTCGGGATGCTCGTCGTCTCGACGTCGAAGGGGATACTCTCTCACACAGAAGCCCAGGAGAAGAACCTAGGCGGGAGGCTACTCGGGTATGTCTACTAGCGTCGCCGCCAAGGCGGCCCAGAGGAAGGAGGATGGGTCTCGGACCGTCGAGCTCCCCCAGGGCGTCAGCGCGAGCGTGAAAGGCCGGGAGCTCTTCATGAAGGGGCCCAACGGAAGGGCGACGAAGGTCTTCCAGAGGATCCCCGTCGACGTCGAGGTCAAGGGGAACCAGGTGACGATCAAGCCGTTCACCGGGAAGAAGAAGGACGTCATCTCCGCGAACACGGTCTCCTCGATAGTGCGGGGGCTCGTCCACGGGGTCACGAAGGGCTACGAATACAAGATGAAGGTGGTCTTCGCCCACTTCCCCGTGACGGTGAAGATAAAGGACGACACGGTGGTGGTCGAGAACTTCATGGGTGAGAGGTCCCCCCGACTCGCGAAGATCCTCGCGGGCTGCAAGGTCACGACCGAGGGCGACGATATCATAATAAAGGGAACCTCCCTCGAGCAGATCGGACAGACTGCCGCGAACGTGGAGCAGGCCACGAGGATAAAGCGG
>Ga0209517_10004787_pt1 | contig 17595 bp, 13 predicted proteins | sample PeaSoiMetSII2010_FD_187695 | JGI IMG/M metagenome (GOLD analysis project Ga0209517, IMG submission 187695) | Peat soil microbial communities from Weissenstadt, Germany - SII-2010 (SPAdes) (version 2) | ecosystem: Environmental > Terrestrial > Soil > Wetlands > Peat | place: Germany...
GGTTGCGGGTGCAGATCGCGACCGTCACATCCATCTTCGCGCACCCGACGAACAGCCCAGGCTCTCATTCTCGGCCCCGGAAACCTCCGGCGAGACGCTCTTCTCGCCCGATGCATTTTGTACGAGCGCCATATACGCCTCATAGGCGCGCCGCCAACTGAAATTCTGGCCGACGTGGCGGCGCAGCGCCTCGCCGAGCCGCCTGGCCTCTGCCGGGTCGCGCAGGAGCCGGGCCATCTGCTCGCGCAGGGCATCCGCATCATCCGGCGGGACCAGCCTGCCGGTCTCGCCATCGGTGATGATCTCGGGAATGCCGCCGGCGGTCGTCGCAACGACCGGCAGGCCAAAAGCCCCGGCCTCGAGAAGCGCGATGCCGAACGATTCCAGACGCGATGGAAGAACGAAAAGCGCGGCCTGGTTCAGATAGGCGGCGACGAGAGCGTGCGGAATGCTTTCCAACATCAGGACCCGATCCGCAAGGGCAAGACGCGCAATTTCTCGCCGCAGGTCCTCGGCATAGGTCCCCGCCTTCTTCTCGCCGATCAAGACCAGCAGCAAGTCCGGAAATTGCTTCGCGATGCCGGCGAAAGCGCGGATTAGGACGTCCTGCCCCTTCCAAGGCTGGTAGGCAGCGACGGACAGCACGAACCGGCGGCCGGCGAGACCCTGCGCGACCGCCGCGTCGGGTTGACGCTTTGCAACGAAATCGGCGGCATCCAGGCCATTGTGGATCATTGCGACGGCGCATCTCGGAGATAGTGTCGCTGCGTCGCGCGCGAGGCTCTCTGAAACGGCAATGCAACAATCCACCGACTGCACGAGCCGCCGCCAAACGAAACGCTCCAATCCCCTGGCTGCGAGCGCTGCCTGTAGATCGGAGCCATGAAACGACAAAAGGACACGGCCGCGGTAGAGGCCGAGCCATCGCAGCAGCACAAAGACGAAGGCGTTCGTCGCGGGATAATGCACATTGATGGCGACGACGTTGAAGCGCCTGACGATTGTGCGAAGCCGTATCATCGTCGCCGGCAGGGTGGCCCAGAACATCGCCAGCGATTTCGCATTCGAGCCGGGTCCGGCCGGGCGGCGCAAACGGTAGCGAATTGTCGGCCGCCCCGCGTGTAGCGCCTCCTCGGGCCGGCGGTAGTTCCAGTCGGACTCCAGAAGGATGGGTCGCAGGCTGCCGTCCGCCTCCATCTGCCGCCACAAATTCATCACGACCTGACCGACGCCGCCGAACTCGGCCGGTTCCCATGGGGTTACGAAAAGAAAGCTCGGCGGCACCGCAGCGGCTTGGCCGCCATTTGACCCGGCATTCCTTATTCTGATCGGAACTGGCGACAATCTAGCAAATTCCATTCCTATTTCGGCGCAGGCTTGGCTGAAACTCGAACCGCAGCGTCGCGCCCGGTTGCGCCCGCGCGTTTCGGAAGAAGGCACCGCTCATGAAGGCGCCACGGGGCCCAGGAACCGAGCTCCGGAAATTGCCGCGGCCCCTATGGCGCCCGACGGCGGTATGGCGGTCTGCCCCGCCACCATCGCAGCCGGTGCCGGCTTGGCCAGTTCGCCCCTGACGACGAACTCTGTGACCACGATCACGGCGAGCAAGGCGTAATAGAGGTCGAAGAAGCCGAGACTCAGGAAGGCACCCGAAACCACATAGCCGATCAAGGAGACCTGGATCATCGCCGCCAATGACCGCGCCCATGCAAGATCCGGGCGGTCGCGGGTGGAACGAATGACCCTTCGGGCGCTCAATAGGGAACACACCAGGAGCGTGAGATAGAGACCGAGCCCGATGAATCCGGTCTCGCCCAGAACTTCGAAATAAATGCTGTGAGCAGCCCGGGACACCGTTGCCTCGGGGACATATGAGCGGAAGAGTTGATCATCCATCCCCACGAGCTGGCCGCCGCCGAGCAAGGGATGATCGAGCGCCAATTTGAAGGCAAAGGTCCAGGCCTGGAAGCGCCCTTGCACCGACGTATCTTCCTGATAGTTCTCGATCGTGCCCATGCGCTCGTACCATTGGGCCGGAAGCGCCAGCAGCGCTGCCGCCAGGACTCCGCCGGTGACGAAGATCATGACGGTCCGATAGCGCGACTTTAGCCAGAGGAAGCCGAGCATGACGCATAGGCCGAGCAAACCGCCGCGCGAATAGGTTCCCAATATGGCCAGAAGCGTCAATCCCATCGCGCCGAGAAGCCCAAGCTTGATCCAACGATTCCCGGTGGCGTTGATCCGCAGGTATTGCATGAGCGGCAGCACCATGATCAAGGCCAGCGCCAAAGCGTTGTTGTCCTCGATGAACGTGCCTGGAGGGCCCCAGACACGGTAATTGCCGCCGGTCAAAACGGTGAAAGCGCCGCCTTTGATTCCATAAAATCCCACGGATATGGCGATCACCCAGACGAGCAAGTTGATCCGATCGCGCGACTGCATGATGCAAGTCGTGACAAACGTCATTAATATGATCTTGATGATCTCTGCCCATTTCGGGATCGAGTTTTCCGGATGAATGGAAAAGACCGCAGCAAGCGTCACCCACAGGGTGAACGCCGCAAGCGCATAGATGACCGGGCTTTTGGGCGGGGTCTTCGCCTCCTTCGAGATCGCCCAACCGACGAGAGTGGCAATGCCAACGACCATCGCCACTGGAAACTCTTGGGCATATCCCCAGGACAGGCGATGCGGGTTCATCAGCGACAGCCAAAACCACATCAGTATGCCGATGTAGGGACGCACAAGCGTCATCGGCACGCTTCCGAGCACGAGCAATACGACTGCCAAATCACGCATCGGTCCGGTGCCTGATTACGCTCTTTTGTCCCTGGCCTCGAGCTGACCCTGGGGTGATACCTCGACAACGTTACCAGCTCATTGCCTAACGCGGTACTATAGCTGCCGCCCGTGACGCGATCCATTGCCGAGATGATGGAACTCGCTATTAATGAATCGCAAGACTTGACCTTCGACGGCTAATCGGGAGCTGGAATGTTCTTCGCGCTTTCGAAACTTATCGGCGGATTCTTGTATCCTGAGACCATCTTGGTACTGCTCATCCTGGCGGGCGCAATTGCCGCGATCGCGCGAAAGACGCGACTGGCCACCATGGTCCAATACATGGCAGCGGCGATGGTCGTGCTCTTCGGCATTCTGCCCGGTGGAACCTGGCTCGCATTGCCGTTGGAAGCGCGCTTTCCGGCCGATCCGCCCCTGCCTGATCCGATCACCGGCATTGTCGTGCTCGGCGGCACAGAACGCGTCGAGCAGACCGCCGCCTGGGGTCAGCCCAGCTTCAGCGACCCTGGCCCGATCATCGCGCTCGTCGCGCTGAGCCAGCGCTATCCGGATGCGAAGGTCGTCTTTACCGGCGGCTCACGATCGGAACGGAACGGCCATATTAGCGAGGCCGCAGTCGTTCATGATTTCCTCGACGCCATCGGCGTCCGGATCGGCGACATCGTCTATGAAGATCGATCGCGAAACACACGGGAAAATGCACTGTTCAGCCGTGAACTGGTTCAGCCCAAGCCTAGCGATCACTGGATCCTCGTCACCGATGCGATTTCGATGCCTCGCGCGGTTGCGGTCTTTGAGAAGGCCGGCTGGAATGTCATCCCGTTCCCGGCCGGCTATCGCAGCGCCGGAGCGCCAGGGGCTTCGCTCTCCTTCGATCTTCTTGGTGACCTGGATTTGGCGGGCGTCGCAATTCACGAGTGGGTCGGTCTATTCGTCTATCGCATCATGGGTTACACCGAAACTCTGTTCCCGGGTTGACCAACTCACGACCGTACGTTCGCAAACCGATCGATGATGGCGTAGACGATACACTCAGATGCGTGGCGGTCGCCGTGCTCTTCGATATAGACCTGCGACGGTAAGCAGCTTCACGATCTGAGCGCTCTGCGGCGGCCTCAACCGGCAACCGGCGCGGCGCGATCTCGCAAGGGCGCCGAGCTCTCGAAGGTTCGGCAGTGCACATTTCGCAAGAACGATTCGAAGATCATGAGCGACCAAATGGCGGCGCTGTGATCGGCCGCTCCGGATTGGTGCTCCTCGACCAGCGACCGCAGGAAAGGCACATTGAAAATGCCGGACTCCACCAGGGTGCTTGCGCTCACGATCTGGCGCGCCCGCTCGCTCAGCGGACCGCGGAACCAGGCTTTCAGCGGTACTGCAAAGCCCATTTTAGGGCGATAGAGGATCTCGTTTGGCAAATACGGCTCCATCGCCTTTTTCAAGAGGTACTTTCCTTCGCGGCCTCTGAGCTTGATCGAGGAGGGTAGGCTCGCGAGCCATTGCACAAGCTCGTGGTCGAGGAGCGGAACGCGAACCTCGAGCGAATTGGCCATGCTCGCCCGATCGACCTTGGTCAAGATGTCTCCGGGCAAATAGGTCTTGAGGTCCGCATATTGAATTTGGGAGAGGCTATCGTCGGTCCCAGCGCGCTCGATATGGCGGCGCAGCACGTCGCTGGCCCGGTAACCCTGGAGTTCGCGCCGGAAGGAGGGTGAGAACAATTGCCGCCTGACCCGCTCGGGAACCGCGCACACCGTGTTGAAGTAGGCCTCGACCGTGTCGTAAGCGAGGTTCTGCAGGGTCGTCTTGGCGCGCAAGACTCTCGGTGCCCAATCCAATTTCGGGTACGCCGCTCCGAGAAGCCCGAAAACCGGGCCGCGAATCAACAGCGGCAGAAGCGAGCGGACCCAGTCTTCCTTGTGATGCCAATAATATCGACGATAGCCCGCAAAGATCTCGTCGCCGCCGTCTCCTGAGAGCGCGACCGTCACGCGCTCACGTGCAAGAGCGCAGACGAGATAGGTTGGAAGCGCAGAGCTGTCGGCAAACGGCTCGTCGTAGAAGGTGACGAGGCGGTCGAGCAGATTGAAATCCTCCACCGCGGTCAAGCGCGAGAAATGATTCGTCTCAAACTTCTGCGCGATCTGCGCGGCATAGCGGGACTCATCGAACGCGCGGTCATCAAACGAAATCGAACAGGTCGCGACCGGCGTTGGCGACAGCGACGCCATCATGGCGACGACCGAACTGGAGTCCACGCCCCCCGACAAAAAGGCGCCGAGCGGCACATCCGCCATCATGCGCATGCCGACCGCTTTGCGCAGGCGCTCGACCAGCTCTTCGCAAATCTCCGGCTCGTCCGCCGAGCCGGTCGCGCGGAAAGCGACGTCCCAATATTCGTGTGGCGCTGGAACAGTGGCGCCGCGGCGCAGTGTCAGGCTATGCGCGGGAGGAAGCTTGTGAACTTGGCGATAGATGGTCCGGGGTTCCGGCACGTAACCATAGGAGAAGTAATCGGCGACTGCATGCTGGTCGAACTGGCGGCGCAATGCGGGATGGAGCAGCAGTGCCTTGAGCTCGGAACCAAAGAGAAATTGACCATCATCGAGCAGCGCGTAGTAAAGCGGCTTCTCACCGAACCGATCGCGCGCCAGAAAGAGCGTCTGATTAGGCTCGTCCCAAATGGCGAAAGCATACATGCCCTGGAAATGCCGGACGCAATCCGCGCCCCATTCCTCCCAGGCATGAACGATCACTTCGGTGTCGCAGCGTGAACGGAATTTATGCCCGCGGGCCTTGAGCTCGTCGAAAAGGCTTGGATAGTTGTAGATCTCGCCGTTGAACGTGACACAGACGGTACCATCCTCATTGAACAGCGGCTGTCGCCCCAAGGGCGAGAGATCGATGATTGACAAGCGTCGATGCCCGAGTCCAATACCGGCCGCGAAATGATAGCCAGAATCGTCCGGTCCGCGGTGGTAGAGCACGTCGTTCATGCGCGCCAAAAGATCGCGATCGAGCGGCCTTTGGCTCCTTGTGTCGAAAATGCCGACGATGCCACACACTCTTTATCTCTCCAGCCTATCCGGACGACGCCGCGCGATGCGCGGCAGCTAATTTAGCGCAGGGCCGACGATGCAGGTGGAAAGGATTATCGGAGGTCCCGCAAAAACTTGGTTAATCCGACCGTTGCGTATCGCCGTCCGGAGTTAAGAAAAACACAACGATTGGGTCACGTAAAGGGCTCGACTATAGGTTCAAACTGCTCGCATCGACCGCGCGGCCCGAAGCGGCTTGCGTGACGGGCGTAAGCGACTGGTCCCGCAAAAATTTTTCTAGGCGCTCGAATTGGAGGGTTCGGGACAGTCCCTCCCGAGCCGACAGCGGCAATGATCGCACACGGCCTAACTCCTGCTTCTCGCGCAGCCAAACCCGTAATTGACCGGCAATTTCCTCGGCCTCGTTGGAGCAAAAGCCGGCTGAGCGCTGGCGTACAATCGTCGCCGGCACGCCATTCTCGAGGCCGAGAACAAGAACCGGGCGGAGGCTCGCGATGTACTCGAAAAGCTTGCCCGGACAACTTCCCTGCTCGCGCGGATCGTTCCATTGCATCAGTAGAAGCACATCCGATTGGCGTTGGAAGAGGAGCGATTGCCGGTAGGGAATGGGCGGGCGCAGCTCGACCAGATGCGGGATGCCGGCTCGATGCGCGAGCGGCAGAACATGGGCAGGATTGCTTCCAACGAAGACGATGCGGATCCGATCGCTATCCTTGCCGAGCAACCGCACGGCTTGGAACAGCGGCGACGGATCGCGCTTCCCGGGATATATCCCGCCGGTATAGCCGATCAGCATGGGCGCGGCCGGGTCCCCGTGCTCTATGCCGTCCCCAAGATCGAAATCTGCGGGATCATAGCCATTGTAAATCGTAGCGACGGGCTTGCCATATTTGCACTCGTAGAATTCCGTCCACGGCTCGCTCACCGTCACGAGAGCGCGAGCTGTCTTGAGCACGCGACGCTCGAGCCATTGGTCCTCACGTGCACGCCATGGCGGAAAGTCGCCATAGGGATCGTCGGCCCAGCGATCGCGCAATTCGGCAATCCAGGGCAGCGCGAAGCGGGCATTGATGAACCACGCCACAACTTGCGCCGCAAACGGCGGTCCGCTCGCAAACAGAAGATCCGGCTGCCATTCGCGGCACGCGCGATGACAAGCCGCGTAAGCCCAAGGGACCCATCCGACTCGGTTGTCCGGGACGTTGGTGACGTCGACGTAGAATTCGGCCATGCGGCGCACAACAGATTTGCCGCTCGGTACCGTGGGCTCGGGCGACGCTGCGCTCGGTTCCGATGCGTCTGCACCCTTGAGCGCGAACAGTCGTTTGAAGCATCGCTGAAGCAAATTCGGCAGGGCGTTGATGTCGAAGGATTTTGCGTACGCGACGTGGTCGAGCGTCGCCTCGAGCGGCAACGTCTCCGGATGTCCCCAATATCTTCCGGATACGACCCTGACCTGGTGCCCGCGATCAACCAGGAACCGCGCAAACTTGCCGACGCGGACAGCACCGATCGTGTTAACCGGCGGGAAGTACCAGGATACAATAAGAATCTTCAATGCCGAGATCCTTGTTTATCCTTATTTTGCTCTTAAGAGACCCCAAAATAGGTAAATTCGGAGAAGAAATGCCACGGCACGGGAGCGGCGATTTGCGGCGCAGGCCGCACGCCAGGAGAGGCGGCTGTATCGCATGCGCCCGGAATAGGGTCAATCCGAGTTTCCTTCGGTTTCGGATTCGGCATCAGCCGGCGCATCGGTCCCATGGGCGACCCTCGCGGGCCGCGCGGAGGTAATCAAATGCGCCTTGCTTTATTCGGTTGGGACGGGCATTACCTCGGGCCGGCCTCCGTGATCACCCGACAATGATAAGGTTGCTGACCTTCACGACGCTGTATCCGAACCGGAAGCAGCCGACTCACGGCATCTTCGTCGAAAATCGCATCAGTCATCTGATCGCCAGCGGCAAGGCGACGACCACCGTCATCGCGCCCGTCCCTTACGTTCCCAATCTGGCTGTCCTGCCTGAAGCGTACCGAAGCTATGTCGGCGTGCCCCGGACCGAGGAGCGCCAAGGCATCCGGCTTCACCACCCACGCTATGTTCTGTTGCCGAAGATCAGCATGCTGGCCGCGCCGCTCTCCCTTTATGTCGCGGCTAAGCACTGCCTGTCGGCTCTGGTGAAAAGCGGCTGCGGTTTTGAGCTGATCGACGCCCACTACTTTTATCCCGATGGGATCGCGGCAATTCTATTGGGTCGCCACTTCGATAGGCCCGTGACGATCACGGCGCGGGGTTCCGACGTAAACATTATCGCCAAGCTTCCGTTACCGAGAAAACTCATCCTGTGGGCCGCGGCTGAGGCAACCGCCGTCATCACGGTGTCGCAAGACCTGAAGGACACGCTCACGAGTTTCGGCGTGTCAGCCGAAAAGATTCGCGTCCTGCGCAACGGGGTTGATCTCAAGACTTTCACGCCAACGGATCGGACCGCAGCGCGGGCACGCATCGGGATCAACGGGACCACCCTCCTGTCGATTGGAAATTTGGTTCCCCTCAAAGGCCATGACCTCGCCATCAAGGCGATTGCCCGATTGACCGACACGCGACTCTTGATCGTCGGCGACGGTCCCGAGGAGCGGAAGCTTCGCAAGCTGGCCCAGGATCTCGGCGTCTCCGATCGCGTCCGCTTCCTCGGCCGTAGGCCGCAACAAGCCCTTCCCGATTTCTACGCCGCTGCAGACGCACTGGTTTTGCTGTCGAGCAGCGAGGGATGGCCCAATGTACTATTGGAGGCGATGGCCTGCGGCACGCCCGTCCTGGCAACGAGAGTTGGAGGCACGCCGGAAATCGTTACGTCGGACGCGGTCGGCGAGTTGGTCTCCGAGAGAGAGCCGATCGCGATCGCCGAAGCGATGAGCCGGCTTCTGGCACGCAAGCTCGGCCGGCTAGCCATCCGAGCCTATGCCGAGCGCTTCAGCTGGGATGTCACAACCGACGGCCAGCTCGAGCTGTTTTCAGACATCCTGACGGCACGACGGCCGCAAGTCTCAGTGCACGCTTCCGTCGCCCGTTAGTGGAGTGACTGGTCCTTTGAACGTATTGCCGGTGAGAACGGCTTCCGTGGCCGTGAGATTTTTTACGAAGATCGTCGGAGGTCCCTGGTCGTTGCTGAATTTGTTGTTCTTGAAGATCAATTCTGGGCTGGGCTGCGTCACCCCTTCGGTGCCAATCACGATGGCTGCACTGTGATTTTCATTATTCGGACCTTTCTCCAGAACGTCATTTTCCATGATGAGGGATCCGCCATTCGGCAATTCGACCAAATAGCTCGATGTTCCCTTGTCACCGTCGGTAATCTCGTCTCCGATCAATTCGGTCCTGAACGCGCGTGATTTGACGTTATGCGCTTGCTTGGTTTCCGTAAACTTGGAGTGCTCGATGTGAAGCAGCGCGATGTGGCCGACATAGATGCCGTGGGCGCAACTCTGGTCGCAGGATCCGTTGCGCGTGAACTCACTGTCGACGATCTTGACGGTGGCTTGTGGGGAGTCGCCCTCGAGGATGCCCTCCTGGTTATTGATGAATCGGCTGTGTTCCACAGTGAGATTCTTGCCCTCTTCGCGGATTCCTGCACCGTTGCCATCCTGGACCCTGGCACGGGTGAAGGTGAGATTGCGCACGGTGATGTCGTTGCCTCGGATCACGAACAGCGCCTTGCCCTCGCAAGTCTTGTCGGTGATGACTGCGCCGGCGCCCCTCCCGACAATCGTCAGCTGATTGCCGGTCCAGACCGCGCAGTCGAAATATTCGCCGGGCTCGATCTCGATCACGTCCCCGTCCTTGGCCGCAGCGGCCGCCGCACTCGGCGCTTTTAGCGGTTGATCGGGACCCACGAGCAGCGTGTTCGCCGAAGCGCCGGGGCAGAGTGAAAAGACTGCGATAATCGCTAGCCCCGGAGCCCACGAGTGGGGTAACCATGATTCATGCCGATACATCATAGCGGTCACCTCAGAGTTTGGATGAAGCGATCCACGAGCCCAGCTTTGATTGCCATCGATATCATCCGGCGCAAATGCACCCCAATTATCAGAATCAGACCGGCGCATGCTCCTTAGCCGACCTAGAATTTAGATAGTAGGACAACCCTCGAGGCCAGTGAATTATCTGGTCGCTCGTGAAGAATGCTCGGGCGATGATTTTCAGACGGTTTGAGTCGTGGAGCGCGAGGCGAGGATCGCCCGGAACAAGGCGCGCAAAAGCGCCGCCAGCCAGCGCAGGAGCAGGCCGAAGTTGTAGCCGGCGGCGGCCAGCACGGCGTTGACGCGGTCGCCGTCGCGGCCCTTGAGGTAATTGCGGTCCATGCGGTGCTCGGCCTTGACGTGACCAATGACGGGCTCGACCGCCGCGCGACGCTTCATCTCGCGGCGAATGGCGGCCGTCGTGCGGCGGAGCTGGCCGCTGATCCAGACGCGGAACCGGTTCGGGTGATTGTGGCCGCGATAGCCCTTGTCGACATGGATTCGGCGGGCCTCGATGCCAGCAAGGCTTTCCATCTCGGCGACGACGGGGCCGAGGGTGTGGCCATCGAAGGGGTTGCCGTGCAGCGCCTTGGCGTGCAGCACGAACTGGCCGCCCTTGGGCGCGGTGACCGGCGTTGCGATCGAGACCTTGCAGCCGAATTCGTAGGGCGTACGCGCCTTGCCCTTGCCGATGCACTCGACCTCGGGGGCATGCAAGGAATAAACCTTTGGGCCGCGCTGGCGGTGGTCCTGGTAGCGGACTTTGATGGCGAGATCGAGGAGGTGGGCGAAGCGGGCTTCGAGCTCAGGCCGGCCTTCGATCTTGCGGTTGATGTCGCGGATGACGCGGCCGAGCCGTGTGCGCAGGAATCTCAGCGCGCGACCAGCTCGCTTGAACTGGTGCGCATGGGTGTAGCGGCCCACCATAATCGCGGCGCGCTTGGCGACACGCGCGTAGCTCTGCCGCAGCGGCACGCCCGAGCGCTTGGCCAGCGTGACGAGCTTCTCGATCGCCCGGTGCATGAGCCGCGCGTCCGTGGGGTGTGCGATTGCCTTCGGCTGCACCGTCGTATCCACGGCCACGCGCTGCAGATCCTTGGTCTCGAGCGCGCCAGTTTTGTGCGCCACCGACAGGCTCTCCTGGATCAACGCCACGAGCTGCTCCTCGCCAAGGCGTTGGCGCCAGCGCGTCATCGACGAGCGGTCGAAACGGGGACCTCGCATGCGAGGTCCCGTGACGGAACGCCTGCTCGCCGCAGAAGTATTGGTAATAGGGGTTCTCTATCCAGCGCGCGCACAACGCCTCATCCGAGAGATTGTGCACGTGCTTGAGAATGAGCAGCCCGGCTACGGTGAACGCATGCGTTCACCGTAGCCAGCGGTGGCTGCCCCGGCCCCTCATGACAGACCGAGCGAAAACGCTCGTCGATGAAGCTCCAGTCGATCTTCTCCGCCAGCAGCACCAGCGGATGTCGCATGTCGATGATCTGATCCAGCGCCGGTCGGAAAAGGTCCTTCTGACGCTCGTCGCGCGGCTTACTCATCACTCTTCCCTGCGCCGGAAACCCCGACCCAGCGAATCACGATCCCGACCAGAGGGGAATCCCAAATCGCAAGAAAGCCAGCGCCGATCGCCGATTTCTTGCAATTCGGATTACTTCGCGCCGCCAAATTCGACTCTTATCTCAGCGGCTTATCGGTTCTTCACGCCCGACTATCTGAAATCTGGCTGCCGTGCCAATTTACTTGGGGTCCGTCGGCTTTTCACCGGCTTCAACCCGTCATATCGCTGGATCCGATTCCCGCCGCTCACACCCGAATATTGTGATGGCGGAGGAGGTCGTAGAGCGTCGGGCGGCTGATATCCAGGAGCTTCGCCGCCTGCGTCACGTTGCCCTCGACCTGCGCCAGCGCGTTCTGAACGGCCTCGCGCTCGGCGCGCTCGCGCGCCTCCTTGAGGGTCGTGGGCGCGATGCGTCCTTCGGAGGGGAGGTCCAGGTCCGCGGCGTTGATTTGCGGCCCTTCGGCCATGATGACCGCACGTTTGACCCGGTTCTCGAGCTCGCGGACATTGCCGGGCCAGCCATAGGATTCGATGGCGGCGAGCGCATCGGGCGAAAAGCCGCGGACGTTCCGGGCGTTCTGCTGATTCGAGACGTTGAGGAAATGATGCGCGAGGACGATTGAGTCGCCCTTCCTCTGCCTGAGCGCCGGAATGTTCACGACCAACTCGCTCAGGCGATAAAAGAGATCCTCGCGGAAGCGACTCGCCTTGATCAGATCCTCCGGCCGCTGGTGCGTCGCGCAGACGATGCGCACATCGACGCTGATTTCGACCCGGCCGCCGATCCGCTCGAACTTTCGTTCCTGCAGGAAGCGGAGCAGCTTCGCCTGGAGCGGCAGCGGCATATCGCCGACCTCGTCGAGAAAGAACGTGCCTTGGTCGGCGAGCTCGATCTTGCCGACGACCTGCCGGTGCGCCCCAGTGAAGGCGCCCTTCTCGTGACCGAAAAGTTCGCTTTCCAACAGGTTCTCGGGGATGGCCGCGCAATTGATCGCGATAAAGCGCTTTTCCGCGCGCGGGCTCAGCTCGTGCAGCGCGCGGGCGATCAGTTCCTTGCCGGTTCCGCTCTCGCCGAGAAGCATCACGCTGACCGTCGTCGGTGCCACCCTTTCCACCATGCTGCAAACCTGGAGCATCGCCGGACTGGCGGTCACCAGGCCCCGCAACGGCGATTGGCGATCGAGCTGCTGCAGCCGTCGGTTCTCGGCCTCGAGATTGTAGAGGTTGAAGGCGCGGCCGACGATCAGGCGGATCGTGTCGGCGTCGATCGGTTTCTGGTAGAAGTCATAGGCGCCGAGATCGACGGCCCTAAGCGCGTGCTCGCGCTCGCCATTGCCGGTCACGACGATGACTTTGGCATGCGGCGCGGCCTGCTTGATCCGCTCCAGAGTCGCGAGACCCTCGCTCGCGCCATCGGGGTCGGGCGGCAGTCCCAAATCCAAGGTGATCACCGGCGGCTCGGCCGACTTCACCAGCGACAAAGCGGCGGCTTGGTCGCCGGCCGAGAGAACCTCGTATTCGTCGAAGGTCCAGACGAGTTGACGCTGCAGGCCCTGGTCATCCTCGACGATCAGAAGCTTTTGCTTGGCTCCGGCCATTTTGTTCTGGTCCTGAGAGAGGGGGCGCTGGCTGGTCAATTGATCACCACCGCGGGCAGCCGCATGCGCATGATGGTTCCACGCCCCGGCTCGCTCGTCACCTCGAGCCGGCCGCCCAGGGAGCTGGCGAAATCGCGGCTCTCGTAGACGCCGATCCCATAACCGCTGTCCTTGGTCGAGCTGAACGGGAGGAACAACTTATCGCGGACGAAGTCGGCGTCCATCCCCGGTCCGTTGTCCTCGATTTCGACGACCGCCATCTTGCCCTCGCCGGCGAGGCGAACCTGGACCCGTCCGGCCGCGCCGACCGCCTCGACGGCATTCTGCACGAGCTGCTCGACCACGGCCTTCAGCCGATCCTCGTCGGCGGCGACGGCGACTTTGTCGGCCTGAAGGTCGAGGGAGATCGCCGGCCCGATCCCGCGCTGAGTTGCGACGATTTGGCGCAGCAGGGGCGCCAGCGCGACGGGAGGCGAGGTCGCGGGCATCTGGGGCGGGGCATGAAGCTGAGTCAGCATGCGGTGCATTTTTTCGACCGATTGGCGGACCGTCTCGATCACGTCGTCCTGAAACCGGGCGTTGCCGCGATACTTGGGCGCGTTCGACAGTATTAGCGACAGCTGGCTCGCCAGATTCTTGATGTCGTGTACGACAAAAGCGAAGCGCTTGTTAAATGCCTCGAACTGACGGGCTTCCAGGAGCGCCTCGCTCGCAGCATGTTCCGCAAGATAGCTTGCGGCCTGCCGCGCGACTGTCTTTAAAAGATCGAAATCCTCCCAACTGAGTTCGCGCGCCGCACGCGGCCGGCCGAGCATCATAATGCCGATCAGCTCGTCATGATGGTGGAGGGGCAGGATAAGCCAAGCCCGGGGAAAGCGCTCGACCCACGGCGGCAACCCAGAAAGCCCGTCGTAACGCTCGGGAGCGGCGGCCAGCTCATCGAGATTGATGACCCACCGCGTTTCCACCAGGAAATGCACGAGCGAGCTATCCGCCGCGACGGTTGCTTCGGACTCGTTCACATTCCATCGCGACAGATTCCACGATGCCGCCAGGACGTAGCCCTCGGCACCGCGATCCAGCCAGATGGCACCCTCGGGGCTGTCGACGATGTCGGCGACCGCCTTGATCACGCGGTTGCGCAGACTTTGCCCGGACCGGAACGAGGACATGGTTTCAATGAAGCGCAGCCACTCGGTCCGATAATCGTATTTGTATTTGAAGAAGCTTTTTTCGACCAGGATGCGGAAATAGGCTCGAACTCGTCCCGAGGCCAAGGGAACAAGCAGAACCAGCAGCGATCCGAAGACGAAAATTGCCTGCAGAAAGCTGCTCCAGCTTCCGCCGAAGCGCCGGACGTAGTAGCCGGCCGCCGCCATCGCTATCAAATAAAAGCCCGCGCTCAGCACGGTCGCCGAGTGAAAGGCAACGTGCCGCGAGACGATGACCTGCCGCCCGCTCTGTCGATCGCGCGTCGCATAAACCGCGATCAGTGGCATAACCAGCAGATTGGTCACGCCGCGGGCAACGAAAAGATCGTAATCGAGATGGTGGAACAGGAGCGCGTTCGCGTAAAAGTAGAAGTCATAAGCGAAGAGTGCGCCTACGCCGAGACAGAGATACTTGATAATCCATTGACGTTCGCGAGGAGAATTGCGAAAAAGATTCTCTACAAGGGCGAGACCAATCAACGCCAACAGCAAATGTCCGCCAATCGGCATCAGGCCGAAATTCGAAGTTGTCGGGACATCGCGCAGAAAGACCGTCAAAGCTGCGACCGATACGCAGACGCCGCCGACCGCGGCGGCCCAACTGGTGCGTCGCACCGGGGCCATCCAATAGAGGAGGCTGAGAATCATGACGAGCCAGCCGCAGCTGCGCACGACCTCGAACACCTGAGCGATCGGTCCGAGGTCAGGGCCGACGTAAAGGTCATAAACGACGGCCGCCGCCCAGACGAAGGTGGCCGCGCTCGCGAGCGCCAACATCGCGCCGGAAAGCGTCGTGCTCCGCCCGCGGAGGACGACCAGCAACGCTAGCCCAAGATACGCCATCGCCGTAGCGACGTGACCCAAGAGGCCAACCTGCGTGAGTTCTCCTGCCGTCATTCCCAGGGCGCCAATCTTTGAGGGTTAAGAATATAGCGGCAAATTACTTTAGAAACTTAGAGCTTTAGGCGGCGAAGCCGGAATTCTAGGGAACCGCCGGGTCTCGCGCCACAGACCGCATCCTCTCGCCCCGGTTTTCAATCGATTTGTTAAGGACTTTTCGTCAACTCGGGCCTGCCTGATCTGAGATCGAAATTTGATTAACCCATCCCTGCGTCCAGGCGGCAATTTGCTCGCGCCAGACCCTTTTCGAGAATGTGTGGTCGGCCTCAGGCAGCGCACGACATGTGACACGCCTATCCGCGAGAATCCTTCGCCAGCGCTCTGAGCCACGCACCGCATCCTCGAACTCTTTTGCGGTCAAGTCCCGACCAGACAGGACCAAAAGCACGGGACCTTGATATTTTTCCAAGTCAATGGCCATGCGCTCGGCCAAAGCCACTTGTCCCCGCTCACCGGACGAGCCTGGTGCCGCGACCGCTCGAGCGAAATTGCCAAAGAGCGAGCGTCCCGCTTCGACCGGCTTAAACTTGCGGCTTAGGACATGTCGCCAGAACGCCCGATCAAAGATCCGCTGCAGGTAATAATGCCTGAGATAGGCGCGCGCCTCACTCACCTCCGTCCGAACCCAAGGGTTAAGCAGTATGGCGCCGCCAATCCGCCGATCCTCTTGCGCATAGAAGCAAATGGCCGAGGCGGCATCACATAGGCCCCACAGCATCACGCTGCGGATCGAAGGAACGGCGTGAAGCATCGTATCGACGGCCGCTCGTATATCGGGGCCGATCGCCTCGAATCCCCGAAATTCGCCGTCGCTGTCGCCCATGCCGCGGCAATCGAAACGAAAGGCGGCGATGCCGCCGGCAGCGAGAGCGCGCGCCAGAAAGAGAAACTGGCGGTGGCTCCCGAGGCGATACTGGGGGCCGCCGACGACGATCAAGACCCCCGCCGTGGCCGGACGGGATGGCGCATGGAGCATGCCGATCAGCTTTGTTCCATCGCATTCGAAGGTGACAGGGATTTCGCGGCCCAAATGGGAGCCCGCACTGGCTACCAATGGATCGCCGTCAGGAAGCTTCGCGAACGGCGTCATGGTGACCGATAGCCCGCGAAGAGGCGGCGCGTCGCCGCCAGTAATTCGGGGGCGACCGTCGTTTCCTGAACGGACCAGAATGGCTGGCCTGCCACGACGGCGTCCGACGCGGTGATCCCGGCTGCGCGCCAGGCGTCGATGACCCGCCGTCCGGCCGGAGATAGCGGATCGCCGGCGCGCGCGGTTACCTCGAACCAGTCAACGCGCGTCTCCGCAGGGAGAGCTAAAGTATCGAGGCGAGCAGCCGTGATGGCCGCTGCGAGTTCCGGCGAAAGCTCATATCCCGCGATCTCGATAGCATGCCCTGCGGCAAGCTCCGTGCGCAGCGCATCAGTAGTCTCGCCCTCCCCTCGCTCCGCCATCGCGGCCGCGACCCGGAGGCGGAGAAATTGCGTCAGCATCGTCTTGCCGTCGGCCACCGGCTGCCACAGGACAAGGTGCTGAAATTTGTTCCTCTGCTGGGACGCGGACACCGCAGCGAGGAGCGCGCCGAGACGCAGGCCCCACAATGTGACGGCGCGGCTGCCCTGGCGAGTGAGCCAATCGGCTGCGGCTGAGATGTCGTCCAACCAAATCGACCAGCGCGCATCGCCGAAATCGCCATCGCTCTCGCCGGTGCCGAAAAGGTCGAGGAGCAGCACGCCGAACCCGAGCGCCGCGAGCCCGCGTGCCTGCAGCGCCGCCATGCGCCGCGCGCGGTTCATCTCCTCGGCGAAGGGCGGCACGTAGAGGACGTTGCAGCCCTCCTCTCTCATGACGGCGGGCGGGTAATAGACCGCGAAGAGACGGCCCGCCGAACCTTCGAGGAAGATCGGCTGGACCGTCTCCATCAGTGTCCAAGTTTTGATTCGACAAATCGCGCGAGGCTACCAACGGTCTGGAACACCTCCGCGGTGATTTCGTCATCTTCGACGGTGAGGCCAAAGCGCTCCTCGAGCGCGGTAATGACGGTGACGACCGCCATCGAGTCGAATTCCGTAATGCTGCCGAAGAGCGCGGTCGAAGGTCCGAAGCTCTTCACCTTGTCACCCAGGCCCAGCGTATCGCCGAGCAGCGTCTTTACATCTTCGATGACTTCCACCGAATTATCCCTTTTACCGAGGATGCAGATGTAGAAGCCCGCCGAAGACGGTGATCGGAATTTCGCCGACCGACCCGTCTTGGAATTCGGCGATTCGCTGCGCACGACAATATTTCATGAAATTCCTTTGTCAGTTCGTAAATTTAACAAAGCACTGGCGATTTGCAACTTTCGGAGCTGGTTCGGCGGCTACTGTCATTCACATCCCGCGAGAGTCGAGCCAGAGTTCCAAAAGCGCGAGATCCCAGGCGAAGCCGTCCTGGCTCGACA
>Ga0209517_10004788_pt1 | contig 17595 bp, 17 predicted proteins | sample PeaSoiMetSII2010_FD_187695 | JGI IMG/M metagenome (GOLD analysis project Ga0209517, IMG submission 187695) | Peat soil microbial communities from Weissenstadt, Germany - SII-2010 (SPAdes) (version 2) | ecosystem: Environmental > Terrestrial > Soil > Wetlands > Peat | place: Germany...
GCAGCGCCAGCACCGAATAGATCGCCGGCGCATCGCGCGAGGCGCGCAGCTTCTTGGCGACGTCCTGATCGCGCAAGAGCCGCGCGATCCGCGCCAAGGCCTTCAGGTGATCGGCGCCGGCGCCTTCGGGCGCGAGCAGCAGGAACACCAGATCGACCGGCTGGCCGTCCATCGCCTCGAAATCGATCGGGCGCTCGAGGCGGGCAAACAGGCCGAACAGCTTTTCCAGCTTGGGAAGCTTGCCGTGCGGAATGGCGACGCCATAGCCGACCGCGGTGGTCCCGAGCTTCTCCCGCTGCAAGAGCACTTCGAAGATCGCGCGCTCGTTCTGCCCGGTCAGGCTTGCCGCCCGCGCCGCCAGTTCCTGGAGCGCCTGCTTTTTGCTGTTGACCTTCAATGCAGGGAGAATCGCCTCGGGTGCGACCAGATCGGTAATCGTCATGGGGCGTTCCGAGGTAAATTGACCGTCAGGTTGCGAAACAGACTTCAGCGGGCGACATCTCAAAGATGAGGCGGGAAAGGTTGCCACCGCTCGGGTCCTAGGTGGGGGGGCTTCTACTCTAACGCAAGAGCGGTGCCAACACCCACGAAGTCGCCCCCGGCCCCCTATCGTTAAGGGCGCGGACCATAGGGAGGGTCCCCTTGGCCGTCAATGCCGAAAAGCGCCCTACCCCCCGGAGTTAACCACAGGGGGATCGATCCAGCCGACATTGCCGTCCGGGCGTCGGTAAATGACGTTTACCCGGCCGCTGGAGCCGTGCTGGAACACCAGGCAGGCGGCGCCGGTCAAGTCCAATTCCATCACGGCTTCCGAGACCGAAAGCCGCTTCAGCGACGTGGTGGCCTCGGCGATGATGACCGGACTATAGCCGGTCACCTCGTCATCGCCTTCCGCAGGCGCCTCGATCACATAGCTCGGCGCATCCAGTACCGGGGCATTCATCCCCGAAAGCGCCTCCGACGCTGCGTGAGCCTTGCGGGCGGAGCGATCCTTCAGCCGGCTCTTGTAGCGGCGCAGCCGCTTTTCGATCATCAGCAATGCCTGATCGGCACTGGCATAGGCGTCGGCGGCATTGGAATCCGCCTCCAGCGTGATGCCTGAATCCAGATGCAGCGCGCAGTCGGTGCGGAAGCCGAAGCCATCCTTGCTCAGCGTGATGTGGCCGGAATAGTTGCCATCGAAATATTTGCGCAGCACTTCATCGGTGCGCTCACTGACCCGCCCACGCAGCGCGTCACCGACACTGATGCTTTTTCCCGAGATGCGGAGAGTCATTTGATGCCTCGATTCTTGAGCGGAACCGACACTATCCCGATTTCGGCGGGACGCAATCAGGCCGGCTGCGGATCCCGGGACCGGTCAGCGGATGCGGCGGGCGCCGAGAGCGCATTGCCAAGCATGCTTTGTTTGTCGCGCCGGCGCTGGACCGAGGAGGGAATTCGCATCGCTTCGCGGTACTTCGCGACGGTGCGGCGGGCGATATCAATGCCTGATTCGCGCAATCGTTCCACAATCGTGTCGTCCGAGAGAATCAGCGCAGGATCTTCCGCATCGATCAATTGCTTGATGTGGTGACGGACCGCCTCGGCGGAATGGGCTTCGCCGCCATCGGCCGACGCAATCGAGGCGGTGAAGAAATATTTCAGCTCGAAACTGCCGCGATTGGTCGCCATGTATTTGTTGGCGGTAACCCGCGACACCGTCGATTCGTGCATCTGGATGGCATCCGCGACGGCCTTCAGGTTGAGCGGCCGCAAATGCGCGACACCGTGCGTAAAGAAGCCGTCCTGCTGGCGAACGATTTCGGTTGCGACCTTGAGAATCGTGCGGGCGCGTTGATCGAGCGCGCGGACCAGCCAGGTCGCGTTCTGCAGGCAATCGCTGAAATAGGACTTGTCGCCGTCCTTGCGGATGGTTTTCGACAGTTCGGTGTAATAGGTCTGGTTGACCAGCACGCGCGGCAACGTGTCGCTGTTGAGTTCGACATGCCAGCCGCCGTCGGGGCCGGGCCGCACATAGACGTCCGGCACCACCGTCTGCATCCGCGCCGAGCCGAATTTCAGGCCCGGCTTGGGATCGAGACGGCGAATTTCGCCGATCATGTCGGTGATGTCTTCGTCGTCGACGCCGCATAATTTGCGTAAAGCAGCGATGTCGCGTTTGGCCAGCAGGTCGAGGTGCTCGACCAGCGCCTGCATCGCGGGGTCGTAACGATTGAGCTCACGAAGCTGGATCGCGAGGCACTCGCTCAAGGATCGCGCGCAGACGCCCGGCGGATCGAATTTCTGCAGCACCGCAAGCACGGCCTCGACATTTTTCTGCGATGCGCCCAGCCGCTCGGCGGCCTGGCCGAGATCGGGCGGCAGATAACCTGCCTCGTCGACCAGATCGATCAGGTATTGACCGATCATGCGCTGCGCGGGAGCTGTGAAGGCGACCGCCAGTTGCTCGGCAAGATGGCCGCCGAGCGTCACCTCGGCGGCGACGAACGCCTCGAGGTTGTAACTGTCATCATTGGAGGCGCCGCCGCCCCATTCGGTGTAGGCGGTCGGCGCGGCGTCCTGCGCGTTGCGCGCGGCGGCTTCGGCGGGCTCTTCGGAGAAAACATTGTCAAGGGGCGTATCCAGCGTCTGCTCGATCTCGGCGCGGCTGCCGAGATCGCTGTTCATCCACTCCTCCTGGACCGGCTCGACGGTTTCCGCACCCGAGCCGGACGGCTCGCCGGCGGTATCGTCGCCGAAGGTGGCGCCCAAATCGGCGAAATCGGCCTGCCCCTCGACCGGTTCGCCGGCCACCGGCGCCTCGGGGCCGTCGCTGGCGCGCTCGAGCAGCGGATTTCGCTCCAATTCCTCCTCGACGAAGGCCGACAGATCGAGATTCGACAATTGCAGCAGCTTGATCGCCTGCATCAACTGCGGCGTCATCACCAGCGACTGCGACTGGCGGAACTCTAATCTTTGCGTCAGTGCCATGGAGGCAGGAACCGATCCCTAAAAGTGGTCCGATTCTTGCTTAAACTAGTCCCAAGCCGATGTACACGGCTTGACGTATGGGAAAAAAAGACTATGGCGCGGCCGCTTTTTGGCGGCTCAGGCCGATTTTCAGCCGGGGTTAGAGCCGGAATTCCTCGCCGAGGTAAAGCCGGCGGACATCCGGATCGTTGACGATTTCGTCCGGACTGCCCTCGGTCAGGATCTCCCCCGCATAGACGATATAGGCGCGGTCGGTCAGCCCCAGCGTTTCCCGAACGTTGTGGTCTGTGATCAAGACGCCGATGCCGCGATTGGTGAGATGGCGGACGAGATCCTGAATGTCGCCGACCGCAATCGGATCGATACCGGCGAAGGGTTCGTCGAGCAGCATGTAATTGGGACGGGTTGCCAGCGCGCGCGCGATCTCGACGCGCCGCCGCTCGCCGCCCGACAGAGCAATTGAAGGGGTTTTTCTCAACCGCGCGATGTTGAACTCGTCGAGCAGGGAATTGAGTTCCGCCTCGCGCTTCCTCCGCGAGGGTTCGACGACCTCCAGCACCGCGCGGATATTCTGTTCCACCGTGAGGCCGCGAAAGATCGAAGCCTCCTGCGGCAGGTAGCCGATGCCGAGCCGGGCGCGCTGATACATCGGCAATTTGGTGACGTCGTGGCCGTCAAGCTCGATACTGCCGCGGTCGGCCTTGATCAGGCCGGTGATCATGTAGAAAACCGTGGTCTTGCCGGCGCCGTTCGGACCCAGCAACCCGACGGCCTCGCCGCGGCGGACATAGATGCTGACGCCGCGCACGACCTGGCGGGAACCAAAGCTCTTTTCCACACTATGCACAGCCAGATAGCCAGCCCGTGGCGTCGACCGAGGCGCCGTCGCGCCACTGGTCCTGGCAGGCCTGGCGGGAGGCGGACGCGGCTTTTCGGCCCGGGGCAAATCCAGTTTTTGCAAGGGTGCCGCGCGGGCCAAGGGTGGCGCGTCGCGCACCGGGCTGGTCAGCATTTCGCCCATGCTGTCGCCGAGCGCGGTGATATCTGCGCGCGTCCGCGCAAATCCGGGCGAACGCTTCGCCGGGCGGCGACGGAACATGCCAAGTAAATCCACCATTCCCGCTTTGCTCAGCCTCTCACGGTGTTCCGCGACCCGCCGCTAGTGCGGTGGATTTGACATTCGCTTCAGTGTCGCCCCGACCCCTCATAGCGAATGTCAAATCCAAAACCGCACTAGAATCTTATATTTGCTAGTGTCCCTTTGGTTCTGACATTCGTACGGTGTTGCAGCGCGGGCTTTTACGAATGTCAGAACCAAAGGGACACTAGCGATTCGCGTACTCGCGCAACATGAAGGAATGGATGTCCCTTGCCCAGCAAAACACCCCCGATTTGAGGGCGGATTCACCGAGCCGATGCATGAGCCGCCAAAGTGTCAGCGGTTTGACGAAACGGTCATGCACGCTCGTGCGTCAGGACGCAGATACAGGCTCCCGCCGCGGGCTTCAATCTCGTCCAAGGCGCCAAACTTTCAAGCTATTGATATTATTTGGGTTTACTAGAGCCAGCCGGTGCGGCTGAGGGCGCTGGGGTCGGGGTACCCGGGAGCGCCGGGCCGCCTTGACCGGACGACTGGAACAGGCCCTGCACACGGCCGGAGTCGGATTCCACCCGCGATACGCCCGTCGTCATATCCACTAGCAGCCGGTCGCCGCGCAGCACATTCTTGCCCTGGGTCAGGATCACGCCGCCAAGCATGGTGACGAGGTTGGTCTTGGTATCGAAAACCGCGGTCTCGCCCGTCACGACCTGGTCCTTTTGGGTCACGATCACATTGCCGCGTGCCTCCAGCCGCTTGATCGACGAGGCGCCGCCGGGTCCGGGGGTTGCGGACTGGATCGGGGGAGCCGATTTTGTTGCGGTCTTCGCATTGGCCGGCGGCGCTCCTGGGGCCGAATTGGCAGGTGGCGTTCCCGGGGCCGGATTCGATTCGTAAAACACCACCAGCGTCTTGGACGTCATGGTGGTGTCGCCCTGAACCACCTTCACATTGCCGGTGAAGGTCGCTTCCTTTTTCTTGTCGCGCATCTCGAGCGAGGCGGCTTCGATCTGGATCGGCTGGTCGCGATTTTGCGAGAAGCCCTGCATCGCATTGGGCACGCCCGTCACCGCACTTTGCGCCGCAGCCTCCGAGGCAACGATCATCGCGAGCGCAATGACGGCACCGCCGCCGCCAAACGCGATCCGCCGTATCGGAGTGCTGCACGGAAAAATTTTCATCAGATCATTTCGGGTTGGAGGACTTGCCGGATGCCGACCGCGCCTTGGCGGAACGTGCGGCCGGCTCTGGCGCTACGGACTGCTCGGGCGCGCTCTCGGCGGGAGGCGGCAGCTTGTCGATGTTCATCACGACATGACCGTCAAACCTCACCACTTCGCCGCCACCGGTAATCTTCATTTTGTCGGCGGACAGGGTTCCGTCCGCCCACTTCACGTCGACATGCTGGTCGGATGTCACGATACCCTTGCCCATGTCGACAAAGGCCTGGCTCAGCCATGCTTCGTAGCCGGCGGTAGTCTGCACATAGATATCCTTATGCAGATCGAGCAGTTGCTGCTTGGTATCCATCAGCCCGTTGACCGCCTCCAGCGTGACGATGGACTGATCTTCCATCAACATCTTCCCCCGCAGCTTGTTGAGATCGACGTGATCCGGATCGGTCACGTCCTGGGTCGCGGTTACCGCCCAGAATTCGTAAGGCCGCCGGTCCGGCGAATAGCCCGACATATGAGGCGATTCCATTGTGATCTTGGTGCCTGAGACAACGAGGTTTCCCATCTCGAGCGGCAGCTTGGGCAACAGCATGCGGAACGGATTGAAGATCGACACCAGAATAATCATCGCCATCGACAGGATCACAGCCGCGGGAACCGCAACGCGCAGTATCCGCACATTCCGGCTGTGGCGTGCAGCGACGGCAAAGCGCGCCTCCATTCCGGCTTGATAGGCTGGATTCTGAACCGAATTCACCACTGCTCCACGCGGAAAGCGAGACCCGATCATTCTACCCGGGATCACAGGATCGCGCAGCCCGGACGTGGGGTAAGGAGTGTGTCCGAAACGGGGCGTAAATGGCCGGCTTTACGGTAAAAAATGGCATCTCGGCTCACGAGTGCGCGAAAATATCCTCGGTGTCCCAGCCCTGCAGATCGAGCTTGGCCCGGGTCGGCAGGAATTCGAAACAGGCTTGCGCCAACCCCAAATGGCCCTCGCGCGCGAGCATGACGTCGAGACGTTCGCGCAAGGCATGCAGGTGCAACACATCGGAAGCCGCATAGGCGAGCTGCGCCTCGCTCAGGATCTGCGCGCCCCAATCGCTCGACTGCTGCTGCTTCGACAGATCGATGTTGAGGACCTCGCGCACCAGATCCTTCAGGCCGTGGCGATCGGTGTAGGTGCGGCTAAGGCGAGAGGCGATCTTGGTGCAATATACCGGCTGCGGCATCACGCCAAAGGCATTGTAGAGCGCCGCGAGATCGAAGCGCGCGAAATGGAAAATTTTGGTGATCTTCGGATTGGTCAGCAGCGCTTTCAGATTTGGCGCATCGGCCGGACCCCTTCCGTGATCCCTGGGGACCTGGACGACATCGGCGCTGCCGTCGCCGTTCGACATCTGCACCAGGCAGAGCCGGTCGCGATGCGGATGCAATCCCATGGTCTCGGTATCGATCGCCACCGAGTCGGTATAGCGGGTGAGATCAGGCAGGTCGCCGCGATGCAGGCGTACGGTCATGGTTTTACCAACCTCGTCGAATCGATCCGGTCCAAACTACCGCCCAAATTCGAAAGAGGCGAGCGGCGCTGAGGCCTCTTCCGTCAAGAAAATTGCGCCTGGAGATCGCGCCGATGGCGCCGCTATGCCCCCCGTAGGAGACGCCCTGCTCAATGAGGGTTGGTGCCAGCGTGCGACTTGCTACCCGGTTGGGTGCGGGAGGGGGGAATCGCGCCGTTATTTCGCGCGCCGGTAAGTCACCTTGGCGCTGCCACCCATTGACGGCGTGGGATTGAAATACGTCACTTCGTCGTCGTTAAACGAGAGAATGCGCGCCTGCGTGCCGCCGGTGAAGTTGGGGAACGTGCTTCCCTCTACGTTGACCGTGAGCACGTGGGTTGCTTCATCGATCGAATATGTGCCGAAATAGGCGATGGTCCCTTGCACGATCGCCTTGTTCTCTTCCGGCGTGCCGCTCATGCGATTGTTCGAAGCGAATTTCGGCAGATCGGAGCGCATGACCGTAATCGAGAATCGGCCATTGGCATCCACCATCATCGTCCCCTTTGGATTGGGACCGTAGGGCAGCGTCTGGTTTGCCTCTTCGCCGGATGTTAGCGAGATGAGCGTCCAAGATCCGATAAAACGGTCCTTGTCGCTTTTTGCCGATTGTCCGACCGTGGCGTCGGTGGTCAGCGCGACCGCCAATGCCGCGATTGTGACGACGCTTAGAATGCTCCCGCGATTCATGGCCCAATTCCCTCGTGTTCGCAAAGGCGTCCGGCTGTTCTAGCCCCGATCGCCGCAAGCGCAACTATACACTCTGGAAGCGAGCTGGTGTCCCCGGGCGGCGCCGATTCCTCTGCGCTAGGGACCTTGGCAAAATGGTGCCCAGGAAAGGACTCGAACCTTCACGGCCGTGAAGCCACTGGCACCTGAAGCCAGCGCGTCTACCAATTCCGCCACCTGGGCCCGGGCCGGTTACTACGGATCGGTCGCGCGCTTGTCAAATTGGCGAAGCGCGGCGCAAATAGGCTGTACAGCGCGGATATGATGGCGTATCGCGAAACGGCTAAATTTCCCCGCGATCGATCGAATTTGACCTCTCAGGAATTGACCCCATGGCATCGAATCTGGACACCCTGGTGACGGTTTTCGGAGGATCGGGCTTTCTGGGGCGAAGCGTCGTCCGCGCGCTCTGTAAACGCGATTACCGCGTCCGGGTCGCGGTGCGGCGGCCGGAATTGGCCGGCCACCTGCAACCGCTCGGCAGGGTCGGCCAAATCCACGCGGTCCAGTCCAATCTACGCTACCCGGCCTCCATAGAGGCCGCGATGCGGGACGCCGACATCGCCATCAATCTCGTCGGAATCCTCGCCGAGAGCGGCGCGCAGACCTTCGACACCGTGCAGGCAGAAGGTGCGGGCGCCGTCGCCAAGGCGGCCGCCGCGGCGGGAGCGCGGATGGTGCATGTTTCGGCGATCGGTGCCGACGAGAATTCGTCGTCGCGCTACGCGCGCGCCAAGGCCGCCGGCGAAAGGGCGGTGCTGTCGGCGGTTCCCTCGGCCACGGTCCTGCGGCCTTCGGTCGTGTTCGGGCCCGAGGATGAGTTCACCAACCGCTTCGCTTCATTGGCCTGGATGTCACCGGCGCTGCCGCTGATCGGCGGCGGAGCGACAAAATTGCAGCCGGTCTATGTCGGCGATGTCGCCACCGCCGTGGCGGACGCCGCCGACGGCAAGACCAAGGCTGGTGCTACTTACGAGCTCGGCGGTCCGGAAGTGCTGACCATGCGCGAGATCATGGAAATCATTCTCTCGATCATCGGACGCCGACGCATGCTGGTCTCGCTGCCGTTCGGGCTTGCGAAATTGCAGGCGCTGTTCCTGCAATTCGCGCCGGGGCCGCTGCAACTCACGCCCGATCAGGTCGAGCTTCTGCGCAGCGACAATGTAGTGTCGGAAGCGGCGAAAGCCGCCGGGCTCACCCTGCAAGGCCTCGGAATTGTGCCGGATTCGCTTGCAGCGATCGCGCCGCAATATCTCTGGCGCTTCCGCAAGTCCGGACAATTTTCACACAAGGGCGCGTGATTCCCGCCCGTCCGACGTTCCCCGGATGCTGCGCAGCGCCACAAGCGCGTTTACGCGGTGCGCAGCAGAGTAAGAACGCTGCACCGCGTCCGGGACACGAGCCCTTACCGCCCCATCGCCAGCGCGATCAGACCCAGCGTGCCGACGATGACGCGCCACCATGCAAACAGCGCGAAACCGTGGCGAGTGACATAATTGAGGAACGTCTTCACCACGATAATCGCGGTGATGAACGACACCACGAATCCGATCGCCACGATCCCCAAATGGTCGGCGGTCATTTCGCCCCGGTTCTCGTAAAAATCATAGGCGAAGGCGCCGATCATGGTCGGGATCGCCAGGAAGAACGAGAATTCCGCCGCCGCGCGCTTTTCGGCGCCAAGCAGCATCGCCGCGACAATGCTGGCGCCGGAGCGTGAAACCCCGGGGATCATCGCCAGGCACTGCGCAAAGCCGATCCACAGATAGGTGAGCAAGGGAAATTTCGTCGCGTCGTGCTCATGCGGATTGTGGTCGATCTGATCGACCCACAACAGAATGGCGCCGCCGACGATCAGCGAAAAACACACCACCCACGGATTGAACAGAACTTCCTTGATGTATTTGCCGGCAATCAAGCCGATGATCACGGCAGGCAGGAACGCCACCAGCAGGCCGATCACGAAGCGGCGGTCGTCGGCATTGGAGAACATGCCGAGCGCGATTTTCGATAGTTTGACAAAGTAGATGGCAAGGATCGCAAGGATCGCCCCGAGCTGGATCAGAACCGTAAAACTGTTCCAGAAACTGCCCTGCCCGAGATCGAAGAAGCGTTCCGCCAGCAAGAGATGACCGGTCGAGGACACCGGCAAGAATTCCGTGACGCCCTCGATGATCCCGAGAATCACCGCCCGCAACGAATCAGACATCATGACCTAGTGCTCCAATTCCGAAGTTCGTGATCCATTGCGGCCTGTGTGATCGGTACCGGCCGAAAAAAGCCGGGTTCTTCTCGCTTATTCGCCTCCTTGCCGCAACGTCAAAAAGCACGAAAACACAGGTTGCCTCGGTCGCAAGCTTCGGTAGTTTGGCCCATTCGTGGCGTGAGCGGGCCGGCGTAGGGAGTTTCTTAAGACTGGAAATTTATCAAGGATTTCATGTTCACGCTGTTTCACCACCCGTTCTGCCCGCATTCGCGCTTCATTCGCCTGGCGCTCGGCGAACACGGGCTGGATATGCGCCTGGTGGAAGAGCGGGTCTGGGAACGGCGCGAGGCCTTTCTCCTGTTGAACCCAGCGGGCACGACGCCGGTATTGATCGCCGAAGGCCGCCCCGCGATTCCGGGACCTGGCATCATCGCGGAATATCTCGATGAGACCCATGGCGATGCGATGGCGGAGCGCCGGCTGTTGCCGCGAGGGACGAACGAACGCATCGAAGTGCGCCGGCTGATGGCCTGGTTCAACGGGAAATTTTTCGAGGAAGCCTCCAATCCGCTGGTCACCGAACGCATCTACAAGCGATTCATGAGTGAGGATAACGGCGGTGGCCCGCCGGCGGCCGATGTGATGCGCGCGGCGAAGGCGAATGTGCGCTATCATCTGGCCTATATCGGCTGGCTGGCGCGGACGCGGAACTATCTCGCCGGCGACCGGCTCACCTATGCGGACCTCGCCGCCGCGGCGCATCTTTCGGCGATCGATTATCTGGGCGACGTGCCATGGATCGAGGACGACGCGGCAAAGGCCTGGTACGCGCGGGTAAAGTCCCGCCCCTCGTTCCGCCCGCTGTTGAGCGAATGGCTGGCGGGCGTGCCGGCGTCGCGGACTTACGTGGACCTCGATTTCTGAATAACACCGGTCTCGTTCCCCGGATGCTGCGCACCACTGAGGGCTACGCCTGCCGTAGCCCTCAGTGGTGCGCTGCCGATCAGGGGCCCATCCTTCCGTGCGTTGACCTCTTGGGTCCCGGCTCTGCGGAGCAGCGTACTGGACGATGCTACGCATCGCCAGGAGAACGCCGCACCGCGTCCGGGACACGAAAAAACATCTGCGCTCCAAGGAGTTTTCGGTGAGCGCCGTCCTAAAGGCGTCGCTGGCGCTACAAGCATCCAAGCTCGGCTTCGATTGCATCGGCGTGACCGATCCGGGTGCGATCGCCGGGGCGGCCAGGCATTTCCGCGAATTTCTCGAGACGAGTGGCCATGGCGACATGGACTGGCTCGCGGCAAATCCGGAACGCCGCACCGATCCGCGCGTGCTGTGGCCGGGCGTCCGCTCGGTGATCATGCTGGGGGTCAATTACGGACCCGACGAGGATCCGCTTGTCATCCTGCAGCAGCGCACGCGCGGCGCGATCTCGGTCTATGCGCAGGGCGACGACTATCACGATCTGATCAAGAAGCGGCTGAAAGCGCTGGCGCGATGGCTGGTCGCGAGCTCCGGCTGTGAGGTCAAGGTGTTCGTCGACACCGCAGCCGTCATGGAAAAGCCCCTGGCGCAGGCGGCCGGGCTCGGATGGCAGGGCAAGCACACCAACCTGGTCTCGCAAGATTTTGGCTCCTGGCTGTTTCTCGCCGCGATCTTCACCAGCGCCGATCTGCCGCGCGATGCGGCTGACACCGATCATTGCGGCTCTTGCCAGGCCTGCCTCGATATCTGCCCTACCGCCGCATTTCCGGCGCCCTACAAGCTCGATGCGCGGCGCTGCATTTCCTATCTCACCATCGAAAGCAAGGGGCCGATCCCGCGCGAGTTTCGCAAAGCCATCGGCAACCGCATCTATGGCTGCGACGATTGCCTCGCGGTCTGCCCGTGGAACAAATTCGCGGAAGCGGGCCACGAAGCAAAACTCACCGCGCGCGAAGAATTGCGCGCACCCGACCTGGCCGCGCTTGCGCGGCTCGACGATGCGGCGTTTCGCAGCCTGTTTGCAAAATCGCCGGTCAAGCGCGTCGGCCGCGACCGCTTCATCCGCAATGTGCTGATTGCGATCGGCAACTCGAACGACCGCGCGCTGGCGGTCGAAGCCGAACGCCTGCTCGGCGATACCAGCGCGCTGGTTCGCGGCGCCGCGGTGTGGGCCTTGTCGCAATTGATAGGGCACGCGGAATTTGAGGCACTGGCGGCTGATGCAATCGGCACCGAGGGCGATGATGCCGTGCGCGCGGAGTGGCGTCGCGCATGATTTTTCCGTCGTCGTTCCGGGCGGCGCGAAACACCGAACCCGGAATGACGGAGGGACTTACCCGATCTCCGCCACCGCGGCGATGATCCGGGCGATATCCTGCGGCCGTGACAGGCGATGGTCGCCATCCTGAATCATGGTCAGCACCACGTCGTCGGCCGGCAGTCGATGCGCCAGCGCAAACGCGTGCCGCCATGGCACGTCGGGATCTTTTGCTCCTTGCAGGATGCGGACCGGACATCCCACCTCGATGGCGCTGCCGAGCACGAGATGCTTGCGGCCCTCTTCGATCAGATGGCGGGTGATCGGATAGGGATCGCCGTATTCCGAAGGCCGCAGCCACACACCCGTGGTTTCGATTTGGTGCCGGACTTCGGGCGAAAAGCCCTTCCACATCAGTTCTTCGGTGAAATCGGGCGCCGGCGCGATCAGCACGAGGCCTGCGAGCGAGGCAGGGCTGGCCTCCCGCCTCGCTATTTCGCGCGCCAACAACAGCGCCATCCAGCCGCCCATCGAGGAACCAATCACGACCTGTGGCCCAGCACAGAACTGCTCGAATACGGCCGTGCTCTCTTCCAGCCAGCGCCCGATGGTACCGCTGGCGAAATCGCCGCCGGATTCCCCATGGCCGGAATAGTCGAACCTGACGCAGGCGCGATTTCGATTCATGGCCCAGGCGTCCAGCGCCAGTGCCTTGGTGCCCTGCATGTCCGACTTGAAGCCGCCGAGCCAAAACAGCCCAGGTGAGCCGCCATCGCGGGCGCGAACCGCGATGCGGCGCGCCCCGTCTCCCTGGCCGACCTGGATGAAGGTGGCTTGCTGCCCGGTTGCGGCGGAACTGGTCATGGATGGTTCTCCGGTTGGCTCTGTTTGAGTGAGCGGGACCGATCCGTCAACGGAGGCGCACAGGGTTACCGCGGCGCTTGCGGAGCGAACCCTTGCCCTCTATGTGGACGGGGTGCGAACATTCCCCGCCGTCAGGCGTTGTTCGGCGTGACCAAAAAGCCTCGCATTTGATGCTTTTCGTGGGCTGCGACGCGAGTTCGCTTGCCCGCGAAGGCTTATTCCTTCAAACTGCAATCTTCGTTCACAACTTTGGAGAGCTACCCATTCGCCGTCCCAATAGAGCCCCGCCCGCTGCCACCAAAGACGGGCCGCGCACCAATGATGAAATCCGCAACGCACAGGTTCAGCTGATCGACCAGAACGGCGCCAACCAAGGCACCGTCGAGACAGTCGCTGCCATCAAGCTGGCGCTCGAAGCCGGCATGGACCTTGTGGAGATTTCGCCCAATACCAATCCTCCCGTTTGCAAGATCATGGACTACGGGAAGTTCAAGTATTCGGCGCAGAAGAAAGCGGCGGAAGCCCGCAAGAAGCAGAAGATCGTCGAGATCAAGGAGATCAAGCTCCGGCCGATGATCGACGACCACGATTACGACGTGAAGATGCGCGCGATGCAGCGGTTCTTCGAGGAAGGCGACAAGGTCAAGGTCACCTTGCGCTATCGCGGCCGCGAAATGGCGCATCAGGAAATCGGCACCAAGCTCCTGGACAAGGTCAAGAGCGACGTCGCGGAGTTTGCCAAGGTCGAGCAGGACGCCCGTTTCGAGGGCCGCCAGGTCGTGATGGTTCTGGCACCACGCTGATTCGGCTTATTTCTCAACTTGTCGTCCCCGCCTGATGCGCATTTGCGCACGCGGCGCGGGGACATGACGGCGATGGAAACTAGCTTCGCGTCGCCTGCCAGGTGCCGCTGCAGCGGTCGCCGGAGTCGGTTGGTTGGTCGTGCGATCCGATTTCGCGGTTCATCGTTGCCAATTCCGCCCGCTTCTGCCATAAGCGCGACCTTCATCGCCCGGCTGATCAAGGGCTGCCGTGGCGATGGCTGTGCGGGTTGTCGCGTTTGCGAAAAACCTAAGCACCTTCAACGCTCTAACGAGCATTTCAGCCGGGAAGCCGCCGCTTTGGGCGCGTTTTTCTGCGGCAACAGGAGAGCCAAATGCCCAAGCTGAAGACCAAGTCGGGCGCCAAAAAGCGCTTCAAGGTGACTGCCAACGGCAAGGTGATGCACGCCCAGCGCGGCAAACGCCACGGCATGATCAAGCGGACGAAGAAGCAGATTCGTCAGCTCCGCGGCACCCGCGTGCTGTTCAAGACCGACGGCGACAACGTCAAGAAATACTTCCTGCCGAACGCCTGATCGCTGCTCTGCCGAGCCGCGTCCGCGCGGCGCTCCCGTCACCTATTTTCCCATGAAGGAGACCAGTCATGTCTCGCGTCAAACGCGGTGTGACCTCTCACGCCAAGCACAAGAAAGTCTACAAGGCCGCCAAGGGCTATTATGGCCGGCGCAAGAATACGATCCGCGCCGCCAAGCCTGCGGTCGAAAAGGCCGGCCAATACGCCTTCCGCGACCGCAAGCGCAAGAAGCGCACCTTCCGCGCGCTGTGGATCCAGCGGATCAATGCCGCCGTACGCCCGTTCGGCATGACCTACAGCGTGTTTATCAACGGCCTTTCCAAGTCGGGCATCGTCGTCGATCGCAAGGTGCTGTCGGATCTCGCGATCACCGAGCCGGCGGCCTTCCAGGCAATTGCCGAGAAGGCCAAGGCGGCGCTGGCGGCCTGAGCCGCCAGTCGTTAGCGCACCGAAGCGGGCACGACCCTGCGCGCTTTCCGCGCGTAGCGCTGGGCGATCTCCGCCCGGCAGAAGGCGGTGAACGACCGGTACATGGTGCCGGACTCGTTTTCGTATTTTCGGTCGCAGGCGCCCATCTCGCGCTGATAGGCCCGCTTTTGCGGCGCCTTGAGGCGGTTGAGAAAGTCGGCCTCGCATTTCCTTTCAACGGCGGCGCCAAGATGGATGTCGCCGCTGGTGCTGAATTGGCAGTCCTTGAACAGCTTCATCGCGCGCTCGCAGCCGGGCATAGCGTCGATCACGCCGATGATCTCCTCGAGGGTCATCGATTTGCCGAGACAGACCGCGGCGCGCGCGGGAGCAGCGCCGAGGAACAAAATGACGGCCAGGACGGCCAGGATGGATCGGACGATCATCGGATGCTCCCGTTGGGCCTGACGTTGGTGTCGGCTGGGCGCAAGGGGGTTCAGGGGTTCGACCTCACCAGGAACGAAATAGCAGGCCTTGGCCCCGACCTTTCGGCCTTGACGTTTCGGCCCCAAGACGGCCACAACCGGCGCCTCACAGCAGTCAGAGATCAAAACCGTGTCCGACCTTGCAACGCTTGAACAAACCATCCTTGGCCAGATCGCCGCATCGCCCGACGAGGCCGCCCTCGAAGCCGTGCGTGTCGCGGCACTCGGGAAAAAGGGCTCGATCTCCGCGCTATTGGCAACGCTCGGCAAGATGTCGCCCGACGAGCGCAAGACCCAAGGAGCCGCGATCAACCTTGCCAAGGACAAGGTCACGGAGGCTCTCACCGCGCGCCGCGAAATCCTCAAAGCCGCCGCTCTCGATGCCCGGCTTGCCTCAGAGACCGTCGACGTCACGCTCCCGGTCCGCGAGGCCCCGGCCGAACAGGGCCGCATCCATCCGCTCAGCCAGGTCTTCGAAGAGGCCAATACGATCTTCGCCGACATGGGATTCTCGATCGCCGAAGGTCCGGACATCGAAACCGACGACTACAATTTCACCAAGCTGAATTTTCCCGAAGGCCATCCGGCGCGCGAGATGCACGACACGTTCTTCTTCAATTCGAAGGAGGACGGCTCGCGCATGCTGTTGCGCACCCACACCTCGCCGGTGCAGGTGCGCACGATGCTGACGCAAAAGCCGCCGATCCGCGTGGTCTGCCCGGGGCGAACCTACCGGATCGATTCCGACGCCACGCATACGCCGCAGTTTCACCAGGTCGAAGGCCTTGTCATCGACAAGGGCTCGCATCTCGGCCACCTCAAATGGATCCTGCACGAATTCTGCAAGGCGTTCTTCGAGGTCGATCACATCAACATGCGATTCCGCCCCTCGTTCTTTCCGTTCACCGAACCCTCGCTCGAGGTCGACATCCAGTGCCGGCGCGACAAGGGCGAAATTCGCTTCGGCGAAGGCGAGGATTGGCTCGAGATTCTCGGCTGCGGCATGGTGCACCCCAATGTGCTGCGCGCCTGCGGCATCGATCCCGACGTCTATCAGGGCTTTGCCTGGGGCATGGGCATCGACCGCATCGCGATGCTGAAATACGGCATGTCCGACCTGCGGCCGCTGTTCGAGAGCGACGTGCGCTGGCTTTCCCACTACGGCTTCAAGCCGCTCGACATCCCGACATTGGCGGGAGGGTTGAGCTCGTGAAATTCTCCCTCTCCTGGCTGAAGGAGCATCTCGACACCGAAGAGCCGGTCGAGAAGCTTGCCGACAAGCTCACGATGATCGGGCTTGAGGTCGAAAGCATCGAGGACAAGGCGAAGGCGCTGGCGCCCTTTAGCATCGCGCGGGTGATTTCCGCCGAGCAGCATCCCAATGCCGATCGCCTGAGGGTTTGCATGGTCGACACCGGCAATGGCGCCGCGCCGGTGCAAGTCGTCTGCGGCGCGCCGAACGCGCGTGCCGGCCTTGTCAGCGTTTTCTCGCCGCCCGGCAGCTATATTCCGGGCAAGGACATCACCTTGGGCGTAGGCACCATCCGCGGTGTCGAAAGCCGCGGCATGCTGTGCTCGGCCGCCGAGTTGCAGATTTCCGAAGACCACGACGGCATCATGGAATTGCCGGCCGATGCGCCGATCGGCGCTGCTTACGCGCAGTGGGCCGGGCTCGGCGATCCCGTGCTTGAAATCAACCTGACGCCGAACCGGCAAGATTGCACCGGCGTGCACGGCATCGCGCGCGACCTTTCCGCCGCCGACATGGGCAAGTTCAGGGACCCAGCCATCAAGGCGATCAATGGCGAATTCCCTTGCCCGGTGAAAGTCACGGTCGAGGACGAAAGCCTGTGTCCGGGCTTCGCGCTGCGGCTGGTGCGCGGCGTCAGGAACGGCCCGTCGCCGCAATGGCTGCAAAAGCGCCTGACTTCGATTGGGCTCCGGCCGATCAACGCGCTGGTCGATATCACCAACTTCATGACCTATGACCGTGGCCGGCCCCTGCATGTGTTCGACGCGGCGAAAGTGAAGGGCCACCTCACCGTGCGCCGCGCCCGCGACGGCGAGACGCTGCTGGCGCTCGACGGCCGCACCTACACGCTCGACAGCCATGTTTGCGTGATCGCCGACGATCACGACGTCGAATCGCTCGCGGGCATCATGGGCGGCGAGGCTTCCGGCTGTTCGGATGCGACCACCGACGTGCTGATCGAATCGGCGCTGTGGAACGAGATCAACATCGCCCATACCGGCCGCAAGCTCGGCATCAACTCGGATGCGCGTTATCGCTTCGAGCGCGGCGTCGATCCGCTCTTCATGGTGCCGGGGCTGGAGATGGCCACGCAGCTGGTGATTGAGATTTGCGGCGGGACCCCGTCAGCGAATGTGGTGGTGGGCAGGGCCTTCGGCGATGATCGCGTGATCGATTTCCCGACGACCGAAGTGAAGCGCCTCGCGGGCATCGACGTCCCCTTCCCGGAGATGAAACGCATCCTCGGC
>Ga0209517_10004790_pt1 | contig 17591 bp, 15 predicted proteins | sample PeaSoiMetSII2010_FD_187695 | JGI IMG/M metagenome (GOLD analysis project Ga0209517, IMG submission 187695) | Peat soil microbial communities from Weissenstadt, Germany - SII-2010 (SPAdes) (version 2) | ecosystem: Environmental > Terrestrial > Soil > Wetlands > Peat | place: Germany...
AACGCATGATCGGCGACCGCGCCTACGACTGCGATCCGCTGGACCAGCGCCTGCGGCAAAAACATGGCATCCAGCTCATCGCGCCTCATAAATACAATCGCCGGCGCAAGAGCACCCAAGACGGCCGGGAACTGCGGCGCTACTGCCGCCGCTGGAAAATCGAGCGGCTCTTCGCCTGGCTCCATAACTTCCGCCGACTGGTCACCCGCTGGGAATATCACGAGGCCAACTTCCTCGGCATGCTCCATCTCGGCTGCCTCGTCATCCTCCTGAGGCATTTATGAGATACGCTCTAGTTAAAATGGCGTATGGTAGCCTCCAGCGGGTTATCCCTCCGGTTCACCCGGCTTCGGAGGTGCTTCATGTTTTCCCTGCGCAGTGCCTTGGCCCTTATTCTCGGCGGTGCTCTCTGTTTGTATCCACTTCTGTGTGGGGCGGGTCCCAACGCTCCCTTGGGAATATTGACGCAGGCCTATGACGCGCACCTGAACAAGGCTGCTGCCTTCCCCGGACTCTCCGTGTTTGAAGGAGAGGATGTCTCCACGGAACCCGAGGGCCGGCTGGGAGTGCGGGTGGGCCGAACGACGATCTTGCTGGCAGGGTCCAGCAGCGCATCGCTGCATGGAATAGACGGTGGCGCCCACGTGGATCTGACGGCCGGTACGGTCTCGTTTAATTCGCCGGAAAACGGAATCGTGGAAATTCACGCCGAGGAAGCGTTCGTGCGCCCGGGGAAAAATCAATTGACCCAGACGGAAGTTACGATGCCCGCACCGGGCATACTCCAGATTCGCGCGCGGCGAGGGGATCTTGCCTTCCGGTACCGCGAAGAATTTCAGATGCTGCCAGAAGGTGCAACGTACCGGATTTATCTCGATTCCCCGGCCGAGCCAGATGACTCTGCGGGTTCGGGTGCGCAGAAATCCATTAGGTTGCGGAAGGTTTCGTACTTCGTAGTGGGGACGGCGGGTGCGGGGCTGACAGCGTGGGGAATCTACGAGGCCGCACACTCCGGCAGGGGCATTGAAAGTCCGGCCAAACCTTGAGAGTTGGTATCTCGGCAGGCTTCACTCTGTTTGAGGCTATTTCACAAGTGCTCTGCGCGACCAACGTGCGCAACTCGGGGATTGAAATCCTTAATTGCCGTAGCTTTTCGGCACGGCTAAAGGGGCTGTGGGTGAATACCAAATGACTTTCTTAAGGGGCAGAAGTCCATTGGTTTTAAGAGCTGTACGCCGCGGCTGAAGCCCCGGCCTCCTAAAGCGAAAAGACTTTTTCCGCAAGCCGCAAAGACGTGCCCCCGGAGCCGTTTGCGAAATGAGTTTCAGCTAGATTGAAACGTCGCTGCTGGAGTTCACAAAGGTTTTAAACTGCTGCAACTTGGCGAGAGCTGCGCCGGAATCGATGGCCTGAGCGGCCAACTGGGCGGCGGATCGGAAATCTTCAGCGATGCCCGCGACGACGAGAGCGGCAGATGCGTTCACGATAACGACGTCGCGCGGGGCTCCCGGTTGTCCCTCGAAAATGCGGCGGAAGAGATCGGCGTTCTCGTGAGGAGCTCCGCCACGGAGGGCTTCAAGGGGCGCCCGCGCGACGCCAAATTCCTCGGGAGTGACGATAAAGCTCCGGATGCGGCCATCGCGGACTTCCGTGATGGATGTCTCCCCGACAAGCGAGATTTCATCCAGCCCGCTGCCATGAACCACGAATGCGTGATTCTCGCCCAATTCCAAGAGAGTCGCAGCAACCAGATCGAGGGCTTCCCGGGCAAAAACTCCCAGCACCTGCCTATCCGCGCCGGCTGGGTTTGTGAGGGGCCCCAATAAATTGAAGACGGTGCGTTTCCCGATCAACTTTCGCGCGGGCACGGCATGCCGAGCGGCCGCATGAGCCACGGGCGCGAACAGGAAGCCGATTCCCACCTCGCGAATCGCTTGGCCCGCGCGGCGCATGGGCACGTCAATACGAATGCCGAGAGCTTCCAGGACATCGGCGGAGCCGCTGCGGGAACTGGTCGAGCGGTTTCCGTGTTTGGCGACGCGCGCGCCGGCGGCTGCGGCCACGAAAGCCGCCGCCGTGGAAATATTGAAGGTGCCGCTGGCATCGCCGCCCGTACCGCAGGTGTCTACCAGATTCTCCGGGTGCGGATCTCCCGGCAGGAAGACGGGCGCGGCGTGGCGGCGCATGGTGGTGGCGAAGCCGGCGAGTTCGGCGACGCTGACGGGACGCAAGTTCAAAGCGGTGAGCAGGCGAACGATCGCCGGAGTTTCCATGCGGCCGGAGAGCAGCTCCTCCATGATGGATTCCGCTTCGGCGCGTGTGAGGGTGGCGCCGGCTTCCGCCTTCGCGATCAATGCCGTGCTGTGGGTCATGTCTCTGCAAAGGGCGAAATGACTGCCTTGCCCGAACCTCGCGTCTCAAGTAAACTTGAATGTTTTGCGAGTCCTCAAATACCAACGCCTGTGCACTGTACCATCGTCGCACAGCATGGCGACCGCGTCACGGCCGCGTAAAAGGCAGAACCTCAAATGAAGATCCACGAATACCAAGCAAAAGCGATCCTTGCCCGTTACGGTGTCTCCACGCCCCGCGGGGAAGTGGCATTCACGAAGGAGGAAGCGCGGGAAGCGGCACAGCGGCTGAAATCAAACGTGGTAGTGGTGAAGGCGCAGATCCATGCGGGAGGCCGCGGGAAGGGTGGAGGAGTAAAGCTCACACGTTCCGCCGACGAAGCTGCGGAAACGGCTTCCCATATCCTGGGCATGACTTTGGTGACGCCGCAAACAGGTCCGCAGGGGCGCGTCGTGCGGCGGTTGCTGATCGAAGAAGGCCTGGACATCAAGCGGGAACTCTACCTGGGGCTGCTGATTGATCGAGAGACGGAGCGGCCCGTGTTTATGGCCAGCTCCGCGGGCGGGATGGAGATTGAGCAGGTAGCGAAGGAAAATCCCGGTGCGATTCTGCGCGAACCGATCCATCCGGCCGTGGGATTGCAGGCTTTTCAGGCGCGCAAGATTGCTTTTGGGTTGGGGCTGACGGGAGAGCAAGTGACGGCGGCGGTTCCTTTTTTGCTGGCGCTGTATCGCGCGTTTATCGATACGGATGCGTCGTTGGTGGAGATCAATCCGTGCGTTGTGACCGGGGACGGCAAGATCGTAGCGCTCGACGCGAAAATGACGTTCGATGATAACGGGCTGTTCCGCCACAAGGAACTTCGCGAGTTGCGGGACCTGGATGAGGAAGACCCGCTCGAAGTGGAAGCGTCCAAGTACGGGCTGAACTACATTAAGCTGGACGGAACCGTGGCTTGCATGGTGAACGGCGCGGGACTTGCCATGGCCACCATGGACATCATCAAGTATGCGGGCGGGTCGCCGGCGAACTTTCTGGATGTGGGCGGCGGCGCTTCCGCGGATCAGGTCAAGAATGCCTTCCGCATTCTCCTGAGCGATCGCGAGGTCAAAGCGGTTTTCATCAACATATTTGGCGGCATTCTGCGCTGCGACGTGCTGGCAACGGGCGTGGTGGCGGCGGCGAAGGATCTGCAAGTGAAAATACCGATTGTGGTGCGGATGGAAGGAACGAATGTGGAGGCAGGACAACGGATTCTCCGCGAAAGCGGATTGAACTTTACGATTGCAGAGGGCATGAAGGATGGCGCACAAAAAGTGGTTGCGTTGGCAGGAGGTGCGCGATGAGCATCCTGGTCAATGAAAAAACGCGGCTTCTAGTGCAGGGATTTACGGGGCGAGAAGGGACGTTTCACTCGCAGCAGATGATCGAGTATGGAACGAACGTCGTGGGCGGCGTGACACCGGGCAAGGGCGGCACGAAGCATCTGGAGCGCCCGGTATTTAACACCGTCGCCGAAGGCGTGAAGGCAACGGGCGCGGATGCCACCGTGATTCTGGTGCCGCCGGCGTATTCAGCGGACGCGATTCTGGAAGCTGCCGACGCAACGGTGGCCTTGATCGTTTGCATCACGGAGGGGATTCCCGCGCTGGACATGGTGCGCGTTTCCAACGTTGTGGACAGATCGAAAACGCGCTTGATCGGGCCGAACTGCCCGGGGATTATTTCTCCCGGCAAATGCAAGATCGGGATTATGCCAGGGCGCATCCACAAACTGGGGAACGTCGGCGTGGTGAGCCGCAGCGGCACCTTGACCTATGAGGCGGTGCACCAACTGTCGCAATTGGGGATTGGCCAGTCCACGTGCATCGGGATTGGAGGCGATCCGATCATTGGCACAACCTTTCTGGATGCCATCAAGATGTTCAATGACGATCCGGACACGCACGCCATCGTGTTGATCGGCGAAATCGGCGGGAATGCGGAAGAGCGCGCTTCGGAGTGGATAAAGTTGAATGTGAAGAAGCCGGTGGTGGGGTTCATTGCCGGTCAGACGGCGCCTCCGGGACGCCGCATGGGCCACGCGGGAGCGATCATCAGCGGAGGCCAGGGTACGGCGAAAGACAAGTACGCGGCGATGAACGCGGCGGGGATTCATACCGTGGAGACGCCGGCGGATTTGGGAACGATGGTTGCCGCAGCGTTGAAGTGAAGCAAGGAAGTAATGAAGCAAAGAAGTAATGAAGTTAGGAAATAAAGATCGTGCAGTTGCGCGCGGGACTTGCGGACGTCCACATAGATTTCATGAAGTAAAGTTTTTCATTGCTTCCTTACTTCGTGGGGTCATTACACCATTGAGGAGAATCTTTTGGCAATTGAACGCACACTTGCAATCATCAAGCCGGACGCAGTTGGCCGCGGCCAGCAGGGGGAAATACTGGCACGCATTCACAAGGCGGGTTTCAGGATCGTCGCCGTCAAATCAATGCGGTTGACAAAGGAAGAAGCTGGCGGGTTTTACTATGTCCACCAGCAACGTCCGTTTTACGGCGAACTCACGGACTTCATGAGTTCGGGGAAAATCTTTGCCATGGTTCTGGAAGCGGATGGAGCGATTGCCAAGTGGCGCGACACCATGGGCGCGACGGATCCGAGGAAGGCGGCTCCCGGTACGATCCGGCGCGACCTGGGCACAAACATCGGCAATAATTGCGTGCACGGCTCCGACGCTCAGGAGACGGCGGCGTTCGAGATCGGCTATTTCTTCCCTGGGCTGGAACTGATCTAAAACCACAATCCCAGTCCATGGCAGCCAAGTCACAAATTTGTAGCCATGGGCAGCGGTTCAAGTAGTGAAAGGCGGCTATGTCCGCGTATTTCTTCTTACGTTCAGCAGTACTGCTGGTTGCGGTGGCGCCATTTGGCTACTATTTGCTCGCGATTTACTGTGGTTGGGACTATTTTCGAAAGACACGGAAGAAAGCCCCGAAGAGCACCGCGTTTGCGCCGGCAGCCAGCGTTTTGAAACCGGTTCGTGGCGTGGATAGAGACGCTTATGCGAACTTTGCGAGTTTTTGCAATCTGGACTATCCGGAATACGAGATTCTATTCGCGGTCGAAGAAGCGAACGATCCCATCGTCGCCGTGATCGAGGAGTTGCAGCGGGATTTTCCGAAGCGGACTATCCGGCTGTTTACGGGCGTGCCGCAGCCCGGCGCGAACCATAAGGTGAACAATCTCTGCAAACTTGTGCAGGAGGCGCGTTACGAACTACTGGCAATAAGCGACAGCGACGTTAGCGTCGAACGCGATTATCTGCGTGAGGTAGCGGCGCCGTTTGCTGACCCGGAGGTCGGCGCGGTGACAGCGTTTTTCCGGGCTGTGCCAGGCGGCAGCTTGGCCGCCGATCTGGAGGCGCTGGTGCTAGCGACGGAAACGGTGCCGAACGCTCTAGTGGCGCGGAAGATCGAGGGGCGTATGAATTTTCTGTTTGGCTGGACGATGGCCACCACCAAAACTCACCTGGCCTCGATCCATGGCTTCGAGGCGATGGTGAACTTCCACTCCGACGATTTTGAGCTGGGAAACCGGATGGCGGCCCGTGGACTTAAAATTGAATTGATGAAGCAGCCCGTCCAGATGACGTATCCACGGAGTACGATGCGAGATTTCTTCCAGCACGAATTGCGATGGGCGATCGGACTGAGAAATGTGCGGCCGAGCGGCTATGCCGGATTGTTACTGACCTTCGGATTCCCCTGGGCGATCTTGGCCGCTGTCCTGGCGCCCTCGCGTGGACTTGCCGGCGCCTATCTGGCCGCGTATTTCGCGCTGCGGCTGGCGTTGGTCTGGACAATAGGAATATGGGGCTTAAATGATGAAGGCACTCGCAAAAGCTGGTGGCTGGTGCCGTTGCGTGATTTACTGAATTTTGGAGTGTGGTTGACTGGATTTTTTACGAACAAGATCACCTGGCGCGGGCTGGAGTACCGCGTGGAAAAAGGATTGTTGATATCGTCAAAACCAAACGCGTAGACAGGCAGGACGCCCTTGACGGCGGAACTTCGATTGGCTCCATATTGCGCGGGAGTTTCGAGGCGTCCCTTCGCCATCCCTCTTCCCTTCGCGGTGTCTTACCTGCATAATAGGCGGGCCTGCCCCGAATCATCCTTGCTGGGAGGTCCGAATGTCCCTAATGCATCGCCGCGAGTTTCTTAGCCGCAGCGCCAGAGCAGCATCGGGCGCTGTTTTCAGTTTGCACCCGCTTGCGCGGAGGTTGCTGACGTTGCCTCCGATTGCCAGCAAGTTCCGCGCGAGCGACACGGTAACGCTTGGCCACACGGGGATTCAAACATCCCGGCTGGCGATGGGCACGGGCACGGTTGGCTCCGGGCACCACTCGCACCAGACCGCGCTTGGCGTGACGGGCCTCGCGGCCGTGCTCCTCAACGGCTACGATCAGGGGCTGCGGTTTTTTGACGCGGCGGATTCCTACGGAAGCCACCCGCACGTTGCCGAAGCCCTGAAGCATGTTGACCGCAGCAAAGTGACGGTCCTGACGAAGACCTTTTCGCGCGATGCCGACGGGGTGAAGGCAGACCTCGACCGTTTCCGGCGCGAACTTGGCACGGAGTACCTGGACATCGTGCTGATGCATTGCGTCACGGAGGCGGATTGGAGCACGAGGTACCGCCCCGTGATGGACGTACTCTCAGAAGCGAAACAAAAGGGAATCATCCGCGCGCATGGCTGCTCCTGCCATACGATTGAGGCATTGCGCGCCGCGGCGAAATCGCCGTGGGTTGAAGTGGACCTGGCGCGCATCAATCCGATTGGCGCATACATGGATGCCGACCCCGATACCGTGGTGAGCGTGCTACGCGAGATGCGCGCGGCGGGCAAGGGGATTGTCGGCATGAAGATCCTCGGGCAGGGCAGCTTGCGCGAGAAGCAGGATGAAGCCTTCAAATACGCGCTCGGACTTGACGTGCTGCATGCCTTCACCGTGGGCGCGGAGTCAATCGCAGAGCAGAATGACGTTGTTCGCCGCATCGCCGCCGTGGCGTGAGGCACATGGATCCCGCTCGCGAACTTGGGCGCACGCTGCTGATTCTGGGAGCGGTGCTGGTCGTTGTGGGTGCGGGCTTCTTTTTTGGCGGCAGGTTGCCCTTTCGCCTAGGACGCTTGCCGGGCGACATCGTGCATAACGGCGAGCACACCAAGTTCTATTTTCCCATCATGACCAGTATTGTGCTGAGTGTGGGGTTGTCGCTGTTCCTCTGGTTGCTCTCGCGCTTGCGGCGCTGAAGCGAGCTAGGCGTGATCCTGCTTCTTGCGCTAGACTTGGGCCACTAAGGGAGGTCCACGATGAAGGGCTCGGCAAAGGTCATCGAACAACTGAACAAGGCTCTGCGCGAAGAGCTTACCGCAATCAACCAGTATTTTCTCCATGCCGAAATGTTCGAAAACTGGGGTTACGAGAAGCTGTCGGAGTACATCAAGATGCAGTCGATCGGCGAAATGAAACACGCCGAGGCGCTCATGGAGCGGATTCTTTTTCTGGATGGTTCGCCAAGCATGCTGCCGCTCGAGCTGACCGTGGGGAAAAACGTCAAAGAGATGCTGCAGAGCGACCTGGACCTTGAGCTCGGCGCGGTGAAGGACTACAACGCGGCGATTCAGATTGCCGTGACGGAGCAGGACAACGGTTCCCGTGACCTTTTCGTGCAACTGTTGAAGGATGAAGAGGGCCATGTGGACTGGCTCGAGGCGCAGATGCACCTGATCAAGGAACTGGGTTACGAGCGCTACCTCACCATGCAGATGGGCGAGGACGAAGAAGAGGAATAACCCGGCGATTGGAGCCATTCGGCTTTTGCCGCGGATCACTGGACTGTTTCCGCAGAGCTATGGATCAACTGCAACTCAATCTGCAACCGGAGCGGCGCGTGTTTACGGTCAGCGACCTGACGGCGCGCATTCGCGACCTGCTGGCCAAGAACTTCACGGACATTTCGGTGCAGGGAGAAATCTCCAATTGCCGCGAGGCGCAGTCTGGGCATTGCTATTTCACCTTGAAGGACGAACGCGCGCAGATTCGCTGCGTGTTGTTCAAACAGCAGAGACGCGGCGTTAAATTCCGGCCGGAGGACGGGATTCAGGTTACAGTGCGGGGCTCGCTCAGCGTGTACGAAGCGCGCGGCGAGTATCAGATCTACGTAGAGGCGCTTGAGCCGGTGGGGCGCGGGGCGCTGCAATTGGCGTTTGAGCAGTTGAAGAAGCGGCTGGAGGAAGAAGGGCTGTTCGCCGCGGAGCGCAAGAAGCCTCTGCCTCTACTTCCGAAGCGCATCGGCGTGATCACCTCACCGAAAGGCGCGGCCGTGCGCGATGTGGTGCGCATCCTGACGCGGCGGTTTCCCAATGTGCATTTGACGGTGTATCCGGTGCGTGTGCAGGGCGAGGGAGCCGCGGAGGAGATCGTCGAAGGGCTACAGCACTTCAACAAGAAACACGCGGCGGACGTGATTTTGCTGGTGCGGGGCGGCGGCTCGATGGAGGACCTCTGGGCATTCAACGAGGAGCCGGTAGCGCGGGCGATTGCCGCCTCGAGCATCCCTGTTATATCCGGCGTCGGACATGAAACCGATTTCACGATCGCGGATTTTGTGGCCGACGTGCGGGCGTCCACGCCATCTGCGGCTGCGGAGTTGGTGGTGCAAACGCGGCGCGAGTTCGATAAGCATGTGGCCGATTTGCGCGAGACGCTGGAAAGCCTCCTGCGCTACCGGATCTTGGAGCTTTCGCGGCGCGTGCACGAACTGGCGGGCAGGCGCGGCTTCCGGCGGCCGCTGGATTTGCTGCGGCAACGGCGGCAGCGGGCGGATGAGCTGACTTCACGGCTGGCGCTGGGCCTGCGCGCGCGACTGGAGTTTTCACGGAAGCGCTTTACGAAGGCGCACCTGCGCGTGGCTTCGTTCGATTTCCGGGCGAAGGTGGGCGTGCTGCGCCTGCGAGTGCAGAGGCGCAGCCAGGAACTGGGCGTGCGCGCGGAACGCCTGTTGCGCCGAAAGCGGGAGCGCTGGGAACGGCTGGCGCTGCAATTACAGGAACGCGGGCCGCTGAAAGTGCTAGAGCGCGGGTATGCCATTGCGACGGATGCAATAGGGAATGTTTTGCGAGATGCCGATCAGGTGCAAGTCGGCGACGAAGTGAGTCTCCAACTTCATCGCGGGCGGCTTTCTACGGAAGTTAAGCGGAGGGACTAGCTAGAAGTTGTCGCATAGATAGCCGCGGAAAAAGAGTCTCCTCAGGGGCTGAAGCCCAGTTCGTGCTGGTCTTAATGTCGGAGCTGAAGCTCCGACCCCCGTTGCCACCATTTGTGAGATGGTTTCTAGTCCTCTTCGTCGGAGGAAACCTTGAGAACGGCTAGGAACGCTTCCTGGGGGATGTCCACCTGGCCGACGCGCTTCATGCGCTTCTTGCCTTCTTTTTGCTTTTCCAGGAGTTTGCGTTTGCGCGTGATATCGCCGCCGTAGCACTTGGCCAAAACGTTCTTGCGCATAGCGGCTACCGTTTCGCGGGCGATGATGCGGCTGCCGATGGCCGCCTGGATGGGCACCTCAAACATCTGGCGGGGAATCAGCTTGCGCAGGCGCGTGGCGAGTTCGCGGCCGCGCTCGTAAGACTGATCGCGATGACAGATCAGGGCGAGGGCGTCCACGGGTTCGCCACCGACAAGCACATCCAGCTTCACGAGGTCGGCTTCCTTGTAGCCGGCAAGATGATAATCCAGCGAAGCGTAGCCGCGGGAGACGCTCTTCAGGCGATCGTAGAAATCCATCACAATCTCGTTCAGCGGAAGCTCGTAAGTGAACATTACGCGCGTTGGCGAGAGATACTCGAAGTTTTTCTGGATGCCGCGCTTTTCCTGACACAGGCGCAGGATGCTGCCGACGGATTCGTCGCTCGTAATGATCATGGCCTTGATGATGGGTTCTTCGATCTTGCTGATGTCGCTGGGATTGGGGAATTTCGCGGGGCTATCGACTTCAATGACTGCTTCGCCGACGCGGGTGATGCGGTAACGCACGCTGGGCGCTGTGGTGATCAGGTTCAGGCCAAATTCGCGTTCCAGCCGCTCCTGTACAATCTCCATGTGCAGGAGGCCCAGGAAGCCGCAGCGGTAACCAAAACCGAGGGCGACGGAGTTTTCCGGCTCATAGAAAAACGAGGCGTCGTTTAATTTCAATTTGCCGAGGGCGTCGCGCAGCGGCTCGTAGTCATCGGCCAGCACTGGAAAAAGCCCGGCGAAAACCATCGGCTGGATGGCTTCAAAGCCGGGAAGAGGAGGCGCGCTGCTGCCGGCCTCGATGATGGTGTCGCCCATGCGCGCGTCGGCCACCTGCTTAATATTGGCGATGACGAAGCCGACATCCCCGGCTTCAAGCTCCTGCAGCGCGACGGGTTTGGGCGTGAGGGTGCCGAGCTGTTCGACTTCGTAGGTTTCATCCCCGGCACACAGCCTGATCTTCATGCGCCGCGCGATGCGGCCCTGCTTCACACAAACGAGGACGACCGCGCCACGATAAGGGTCAAACCAGGAATCGAAAATCAGCGCCTGTAGAGGGTTTTCCGCGCTTCCTTTGGGCGACGGAACACGCTGCACGATGGCCTCAAGCACATGATCCACGCCGATCCCGCTCTTTGCGCTAATCAGCAAGGCATCCTCGGCGGGAATGGCCAACACGGTTTCGATCTGTTCCTTGACGATGTCGGGCTGCGCGGCGGGCAGGTCGATTTTGTTGATGACGGGGATGATGGTGAGGTTGTGGCCGGCGGCGAGAAAGGTGTTCGCCACGGTCTGCGCTTCCACGCCCTGGCTGGCGTCCACCACCAGCAGAACGCCCTCGCAAGCGGAAAGCGCGCGGGAAACTTCGTAGGAGAAATCCACGTGGCCCGGCGTATCAATCAAATTCAGGCGATAGGTGTTGCCATCCTTGGCTTGATAGTGGAGGCGGATACTCTTCGCCTTGATGGTGATGCCACGCTCGCGCTCCAGATCCATGGAGTCCAGCACTTGCTCGTGCATTTCGCGCTGGGTGAGGGCGCCGGTCAATTCGAGCAAACGGTCGGCGAGCGTCGATTTGCCGTGATCTATGTGCGCGATGATGCAGAAATTCCGTATGAACTTTGGGTCCATTCGCTTCCGTGACCGCCAGGGTTGTGCCTGATGGTGTTCCCGAGAGATAGACGGCGGGCTCAGGCGCTGGGGCGAGCACCTCTCACCCTGCTCGAAGCTCGCCGTGCAAACTCCTAGTTTGCCACAAACGCGTGGGGACGTCAGCCGGGATGGCTGCGAGGCGCCGCAGGAGTTTCGCCACAAAGAGGTGCGGGAAGCTCTGCCCGAAAGCCCTCTTGCTGGATTGCCCATCGGGCCGCGAGTCTGGGTTTGCCGCCTTTCGGGGCGGGTATATAGTGAAGGGTGGGTTCGTACCACCCGCGGACCTGTTTCATCCAACGCCAAAGCAGCATCCAAGGGCAAATCGGACAGATGGCCTCAGACGTCAACAAGCATCTGGAACGCGCGAAGAAGTTTCTGGAAAAGAACCGTGTGGAGGACGCCATTGAGGCGTACCTGGCGGTTCTGGACGAGGCGCCGCTGCACGCCGAGGCATCCCAGGCGCTGGGCGATCTCTATACCCGCGTGGAACAGCCAGAACGCGCGGCCGTTTACTATGGCCACTTGTTTGACCTGCTCGTCGAGCCCAAAGACGAGACCAAGGCGCTGGCCATCTACAATCGCTTTCTGCGCCATTCGCAGGTGCCGCAGTCGCCCGAACGAATTGCGCGTTACGCATTCCTGCAGCAGAAGCAAAACCGGCCGGAAGAAGCCATTGAGCAATACAGCAAAGCCGCGGAACTCTTCAGCGAGGCGGGGCGGGGCGAGGACGCGTTGTTCTGCTGGGAGCGCACGGCGCAGCTCGATCCGGAGAAATTGTCGCGCCAAATAAAAGTGGCGGAGGCCGCGGCGCAACTGGGAATGAATGCGCTGGCGGCGCGGTCGTTTCTACGTGCCGGGCAACTCGCCACGACGAGCGGCGACCAGAAAGAGGCGCTGAACTTCCTGGGCCGTGCGTACGGGTTGGCGCCGCAGGAACGCAGCGTGGCGCTGCTCTACGCCGAAGCGAAATTGCGAAACGGGGAGTCGGCGGAGGCTGCGGCGCTGCTTGAGCCTTTCGCCTCGAGCGAAGGTGATGCAGCGTTTCTGGACACGTTTGCAGCGGCACTGCGCCAGGCGGGACAACTCGATCGCGCCCGGTCCATACTGGAACGCCTGCTTCGAGAGAAAAATGAAGGTGCTACACGGCTGTTCGATCTTGCGGACGCCTATTCGGATCTCGGGCAGGATGCCAAATCGGTGGAAATCCTGCAGACGCTGAAGAAGCGGATGTTCGCAGACAAGAAGAGCGGCGAATTCATGGCCCAGGTCGAGGAGTTAGGCGCCAAACACCCGGAGTCACTTCCGATTCTTGAGTTTTGGGCGGGAGTCTACAACGAGCTGAACCGCGAGTCGCAATACTTTGAAGTGCTCATCAAACTGTTCGACGCCAATTTCAATTCCGGGAGTTTTCAGAAGGCCAGCGAAATACTCGAGCGCCTGGTGGATATTGATTCGTACGATTATCGCTGCCAGCAGCGGCTGGAGCAGCTTAGCGGGCACGTCGATGAACCTTTTCTACGCCGCGTCGCGGGGCGGATGGCGAAAACCGCGTCCATGGCCCCGGCCCCCACTTCTCATCCAAAAGCGGCGGCGAGCCAGGAAGTTGCGGAAACCGCCCCAGTGACCGAAGAAGGCCGCAAACTGCAGGCACTGGAAGATCTGATCGTACAGACGGAGATCTTTTTGCAGTATTCGCTGCAAAGCAAAGCGGTGGAGCGGCTGCAGAAAATCGCGGTAATGTTTCCGGGCGAGGAAGACCGCAACGAACGGTTGCACAACTTGTATCAACTGGCGAACTGGTGGCCGAAGCCGCAAGGAAGGCCCGAGAGATCCACAAGAACAGGGGCCGCGCCGATTGTGGAAGCGCAACCTACTCCGCCAACCGGGCGCACGGGAAGCTACTCCGCGGAGACTTTGCGCGACCTTACGAAGATTTCGGAGATCAACCAGAAGATTTTCCGGCAACAAACGCCGCGGGCCATGCTGAACACCACCGTCAACGAAGTGGGCACTTATCTGAAGGCCGCACGGACACTCGCGGTCATCGGCGTTCCCGGCAGGCCGCCGGAGATGGCCGCAGAATATTGCACGTCGGGACTGAAGCCCGCACCGGGTGCGCAAGTGGTGTTCGTGCTCGCGCAAATGGAAAAAGCCATGCCCGACGAACTGGGCGGGCTGGTGGTGGACGCGAGCGAGGGATCCATCCTGAACGAACTGGGACTGCAGACGGCGCTGGGCGTCACCATCCTGGACAAGGAGACGCAAAGCCCTGCGGGGATGCTGATTGTCGGCCATCAGGGGGAGCACCGTTGGAAGCCGAATGAAACTTATTTTCTCCAGGCGATCGGCGACCAGATGATGATGAGCGTGAGCCACACGCGCCTGCGCTCGCTGGTGCGCCGCATGGGCGTTTCGGATGAACGAACCGGATTACTCAGCCGCAGTTCCTACGTCGGGTGCCTCCTGAATGAAGCAGACCGCGCGCGCACGCAAGGGACCCCGCTTTCCCTGGCTGTTCTGCAGATTGACCGCGGAGCAGAAATGCTGCGCCAGCAGGGGGAAACGCCGCTCGAGAAATTCCTGGAGCAACTGGCGCGCTCCTTGCAGCCCATGGTGCGGCAGAATGACATGGCCGTGAAGTACACGTCGTGGGCGCTGGCATTCATTTTGCCGGATACTTCGCTTTCGGGCGCGCAGAACCTGGTGGAGAAGCTGCGCCGCGCCGCCGCGGGAGTTCGCCCGCCGTGGGATTCGACGCAGATCACACTGAGCGCGGGAATTGTGGAAGCCGTGGCGAAACAGGAGTATGAGAGCGAGGATATCGTGACCGACCTGATCAACCGCGCGGAATCAAGCATCGACGAAGCGCGGAAGCGCGGGGGAGACACCGTGGTCGTGGCCGAAATTCAGCGCCAATGAAGCCGAACCCGTCCGACGGCGGACTTCCAGCATTGAAATCATCCCAAGCGAGGCAAACATGTTTCCAACCGATGTGGTAATCGTTGCGGGCGCGCGCACGCCGATGGCGCGTTATACCGGGATATTTTCGGAAGTATCCGCAATCGAGCTAGGCGCGCATGCGGCCAAAGCCACGATTCAAAGGTCGGGCGTTGATCCAAACGAGATTGATCACGCCATTTTCGGGAACGTCCTGCAGACGAGCGCGGACGCCATTTATGGCGCGCGGCATGTGGGTTTGAAGGCAGGCTTAAAGATGGAAACGCCGGCGGTGACCGTCAATCGCCTGTGCGGTTCGGGCATTGAAGCGATTGTGCAGGCCGGGCAACGACTGTTGCTGGGCGAGGCAAATATCGTACTTGCAGGCGGCATGGAGAACATGACCCAGGCGCCATTTGTGATACGCGGGGCGCGCAGTGGTTTGAAACTCGGTGGCGGCGTTCTGGAAGATTTTCTTTTTGTCGGGTTGACGGACACTTATTGCGGGCTGCCGATGGCGCTCACGGCGGAGAAGCTTGCGGAACAGAGCGGAATTACCCGAAAGGACGCGGACGCTTACGCGCTGCGAAGCCAGCAGGCGGCGGATGCCGCGGCAAAGGCGGGTTACTTCCGCGAGGAGATTGCGCCGGTGGAGGTCAGGCAGGGGAAAAAGGTGGCGCTGGTGAGCGATGATGATCATCGCCGTCCGGAAACAACCATGGAGACGCTGGAAAAGCTGCCGCCTTCGTTCAAGAAAGATGGCATTGTCACGGCGGGAAACGCCAGCGGGATAGTGGATGGAGCGGCAGCAGTGATCGTGACGCGAGAAAAAACAGCGAAGGAACGCGGGCACAAGCCGATGGGAAGGATTGTGTCCTGGGCCGTGGCGGGGGTCGATCCGAGCATCATGGGGATCGGGCCAGTGCCGTCCACGCGCAAGGCGTTGCAACTCGCGGGACTGAAACTGGAACAGATGGATCGCATTGAAGTGAACGAAGCCTTTGCCGCGCAGTACCTGGCAGTCGAGAAGGAACTCGGACTGCCGCGCGACAAAACAAATGTGAACGGAGGTGCGATCGCTCTTGGCCATCCGCTGGGTGCGTCGGGCACGCGCCTGGTGATCACCGTGTTGAACGAACTGAGACGCAAGGGTAAGCGCTACGGACTGGCCACGGCGTGCATCGGCGGCGGCCAGGGGATTGCCATGATCGTGGAAGCCCTGGGAAACTGACGGGCCGGGAGTTCTGCGGAAACCTCTGGTACACTTTTCCGGGGTAGTTGTTCCCGCCGCAGGCACCGGAATTCGCAGACGTGAGGAAATCAGATGGCGATCCAAAAAGTGGGCGTCGTTGGGTGTGGGCTGATGGGTTCGGGCATCGCGCAGGTGTCGGCGCACGCCGGGTTTCAGACCGTAGTGCGGGAAGTGAGCGCGGAGCTCCTTGAAAAGGGTCTCAAGAGCATCGAAAAGAATTTGGCGCGGCTGGTGGAAAAGGGCGGCCTGACGGAAGAGGCGAAGAACGAAATCCGGGGGCGGCTGAAGGGCACAACATCCCTTGAGGACTTGAAAGATTGCGACGTAGTGCTGGAAGCGATCATCGAGCAACTGCCCGCGAAAAGGGAGCTATTCTCGGCATTGGATGCCATTTGCGGGCCAAACACCATTTTCGCGAGCAATACTTCTTCCCTGACGATTACCGAAATTGCCGCCGCCACGAAGCGGCCGCAGCGATTTGTCGGGCTGCATTTTTTCAACCCGGTGCCGGTGATGAAGCTGGTGGAAGTGGTCAGAACGATCGCGACCGACCCGAGTGTCTATGAAGAGTTGGTCGGGTTTGGCGCGAAACTTGGCAAGACGCCGGTGCGGGCGCAAGACGGTGGCGGCTTCATCGTCAACCGGCTTTTGGTGCCGTACCTTCTGGATTCCATTCGGGCGCTGGAAGAGGGCGTCGGCTCTGTGCTCGACATCGACAACTCCATGAAGCTGGGCTGCGGGTATCCGATGGGGCCGTTCACGCTGCTTGATTTTGTCGGCTTGGACACGACGTATTACATTTCTCAGATTATGTTCGACGAGTTCAAGGAAAAGCGTTTCGCCGCGCCGCCGCTCTTGAAGCGCATGGTACTGGCGGGCTGGCACGGCAAAAAGAGCGGCCGCGGATTTTACGACTACACCGACCCGAACAATCCGAAACCGATGAAGCTTTGAGGAAGAAACGATGGCCTACGAAAACCTGCTGTATGAGAAAAAGGATGGAATCGCCTACATCACGTTCAACCGGCCCAAGGTGTTGAACGCGCTGAACCGCAAGACTATCGAGGAGTTGCAACTGGTACTGCTGGACGCGCGCGAGGATTCGAAGGTGCGCGTGCTGATCCTCACCGGATCCGGCGAAAAAGCGTTTGTTGCGGGCGCGGATATCAACGAACTGGCGCAACAGACGCCGGTGAATGGCAAGGAGTTTTCCATTTTCGGCCAAGGTGTGTTCCACCTGTTGGGGACCATCGGCAAGCCCTCCATCTGCGCTATCAACGGATTTGCGCTTGGCGGCGGGTGCGAACTGGCGCTCGCCTGTTCCATTCGGCTTGCCAGCAGAACCGCAAGGCTCGGGCAACCCGAGGTAAAGCTGGGCATCATTCCAGGCTACGGCGGCTCGCAACGCCTGGCGCGGTTGTGTGGCAAAGGCGTGGCTCACGAACTTTGCTTGACTGGCGAAATGATCACGGCGGAGGAAGCGCAGCGCATCGGGCTGGTGAATCACGTGTACGAGCCAGCGGAATTGTTGCCCACCGCCGAAGCCCTGGCAAAAAAGATTATCGAGAAAGCGCCGCTGGCCGTGAAATACTGCATGGAGGCCATCGAGCGTGGCGTGGAGATGCCGCAGGGGGAAGGACTCTTCCTGGAGGCGACACTCTTTGGGCTATGCTGTGCTACGGAAGATATGCGGGAAGGAACGAGGGCTTTCCTGCAGAAGCGGGCAGCGGTGTTCAAAGGGAAGTAGCGAGTGAAGTGGAGAATTTGGTGCGCGAGTTTTGCGCGGGCGGATCGAGAATGGCGGGGAACCAAAAATTCGGGAAAATCGAT
>Ga0209517_10004793_pt1 | contig 17580 bp, 15 predicted proteins | sample PeaSoiMetSII2010_FD_187695 | JGI IMG/M metagenome (GOLD analysis project Ga0209517, IMG submission 187695) | Peat soil microbial communities from Weissenstadt, Germany - SII-2010 (SPAdes) (version 2) | ecosystem: Environmental > Terrestrial > Soil > Wetlands > Peat | place: Germany...
GGCCGGTTCTTCACCTTGGGTGTATTGGGTGGCCGCCGGGGGCTGGGGCCGGACAAAGTCGGGTCCCACGGCACAGCCGGGGACCAGCAGGCCGGACAGCAGGCCCAGGCAAAGCCACGTCAAGGTCCGCCTGTACCCCCGACCGCCGTCGGGCCACGCCGGGTTCATCCGCCGTCTCCATCTGCTCCGGTCTCCTGGCGGCTCATTGGGTTTCCACATAGACGTCCACCAGTTGCCCCGGATAAATATTCATGTCTTGGGGCGGCTTGAAGCGGAACAAGACCGGCAGCACTCTCACGTCCACCCTTTCGGTCCTTTGATCCGACAGCTCGATCTTGGGGCTCACATAGGGCTGGATGCGCTCGAACTCCAAGGGGATGCGGTCGGTCGTCCCTCTGATTAACATTTGGGCGTTCAGCTTAGACGCCGGCGACATCCTGGGAATGAGAATCTCGTCGATATAACATCTGACCTCAAGATAAGGTTGTTGGGGATAGCTCATGACCATGACGGGATCAGAGCCCTGGGTGTAAGTGTCATAAATTCCCTGGGGCGACGCGAAGCTGCCCACCGCGGCGTTGATCGCCAGGACCACGCCGTCCACCGGCGCCCGCAGGGTGTATTTGGCCAGCAGGGCGGCGCCGCTGGCATAAGTCTTGGACAAGGCCTCATAGAGGTGCTGCTGGTTTTGGATGTCATAGACCCAGGCCCCGGCCTTGGTCAGTTCGTACTGCCGCCGCAGCACTCCGAGATTGGCCTGATTCGCCTTGGCCGTGTTTTCCGCGGTGTCCAGCTGTTCCTTGCTCACCGATTTGGGGTCCAGGGCAAAGGATTTCTTCAGTTTTATCATGGTATCCCGGGAGGTTCTCAATTGGGCGGCGGCATAATCTACCTGGGCCTTGGACACCCGGAGGACTTCCGATCTCGGCTGGGCCTTGAGTTCGCGCAGCATGGCCAGGGCCGCTTCGGCTTGCGCCTTTTGCTGCTCCACCGTGGCCTGCTGCACGGAATCGTCTAGCAGCAGCAGCGGGGCTGCCGCATTTACCTTGTCCCCTTCCTTTACCAGGATGCGGGTGACGGTGCCCGGGACTTCGGGATAGATATTGATGTTGGCCCCGTTCGACTGGTAGCTTTCAATGATACCGTTGGCATAAATCCCTTTGGCATAAGGGTTCTGGGCCGGATTATAGGCCGGCGGCAGCGGTTTTCCCCGGATGCCGTAAACGTAGGCGCTGACCAAGCCGCCCACCAGTCCCAGGATCACCAGGGCTAATAAAAATTTAGGCTTCACTCAGGCCTCCCATGCCTCCGTTGACAATCTCCACAATCCGGCCATCTTCCATCTTGAGGTTCCGGTCGGCATATTCGAAGATCCTGGCGTCGTGGGTGACAATCAGGATGCATCGGTGTTCGTTCAATAAGTTTTCTTTAATAAACCCGATAATCTTTCTGCCGGTGGCGCCGTCCAGGGAGGCGGTGGGTTCATCAAAGATTAAAATGTCCGGACGGCTGACGATGGCCCTGGCCAGGGCCACCCGCTGCTGTTCACCGCCGCTTAACCTGGAGGGGGGGAGCTGCGCCCGGTCCTTGATTCCCACGACATCCAGAAATTCCAGGGCGAGGCGCAGGGATTCATCCCAGTCTTGTTTCTTGAGAATCAGGGGGAGAGCGACGTTCTCCGCGGTGGTCAGTTTCGGGAACAGGTGATAGTCCTGAAACACGAAACCGACGGTATGCAATCTGAAATCGGCCAGTTCGTTGGGACTGAGCCTCCAGATTTCTTTGCCCTCCACCACCACCGTGCCGGAATTAGGTCTCAGAATCCCCGAGATCATGCTCAACAGGGTGGTCTTGCCGCTGCCCGAAGGGCCGGTGATATAGAGCATTTCGCCAAAACGGGCCTCAAAACTGACCTCACGCACCGCGTAGGTCCTGATATCCTCAGCTCCGAACCATTTCACCAGTTCGACGGCTTGCACTGCGACTTCAGCCATGCTTAACCTCTGAAAATATCGAAGGGCTCTATTTTGATCACTTTTCTCACCGCGATGAAACTGGAAACCCCGGAGATGATGAGCACCATGAGGAAGGCCATGCCGAGATTGAAATAGGTGATATCCGCGGCGTAATTCGGCACCTTATTTTTGGCCACGGCGATCAGCAGGGAACAGAGGCCAACCCCCAGGCCGTACCCGGTGAATCCGGTGAACAAGGTTTGAAAGAGGATCATATAGACGAGTTCGTAACCCTTGGCGCCGATGGCTTTCAGGGCGCCGAATTTATCCAGATTTTCCAAAACGAAGGTATAGAAGGTCTGGCCGCAAATGGAGAGGCCGACCAGGAAACTGATCAGGGTCATGATCAGGATGTTGGTGCCGATGCCGGTTTGGTATTTGTAATAGTTGGCGATCAGTTGCTGGAATTCGGTATTGGTCAGCGCCAAATAGCCGGCCTGGGCCACCTGATTCTTGATATAAGGGATGTCTTTATCGCTCTTCGGTTCCACTAAAATATAGGCAATAGTGAAACGCGTGGACGGGATATACTGAATCGCCCGGGTGAAGGTGGTGTACAGGGTCGGGATGCCGAACAGGGTGCTGCTGGCCACTTTGGCGATCCCGACGACGACTCCCCGGTGGTCATTGATCTCAAAAGTTGTGCCGATCTCGGGATTTTCTAATTTGGAAAATTCTTCGTCTTTTACCACGATAAAGCCATTATCGGCAAAAATATCGTCAATTTTCCCGGCGATCAGTTCGGGCCGGCCCACCAGGCTGGCGTCGTCCAGTCCCATAACGGTGGCCGGCTGATAAACGCCGTCATGGAGCTTGACCAGAGCTACCCCGGAATATAACGGCACCGCGTATTTGACGCCGTCGATACTGCGCACCGCGTCCAGGATATAATCAGGCAACTGGATGCTGTTGAGCGGATTATTGACGGCCGGGTCCATGACCCAGACGCTGGCGCCCACATTGATGATGGTAGCCGAGGCCTTGGTCAAGATGCCGGAAAATACGGAGGTCAGTTGGACCATAAGAAACACGGCGAAGGTGATGCCGACGATCAGGGCGGCAAACTTGCCCCGGTCATTGACCAACAATTTGAAGGCGACTCGCAAGATTCCTCTCATGGCTGGCAACCCTCGCCCGGAGGCAGGTCGATACCAGCATCCTCCCCCTTCGCCAGTGCACGCAGGGCGCCTAAGGAAAACCGGGTGATGTGGTCAGCCAGGGCGGCAATATCTTCCGGTCCGTACTGCTGCTGGGGAAAAAGCCGTTGGATTACCGGGCGGGCGTTACGGTGATGCAGGCATTGACCGATGATGCTTAGCTGGCAGAGGCGAATCTGCTCCTCGGTCATGCCGGCTCCCAACAGTTCTCCCACGATGGCCGCCAACTTTTCTGCCATCGGGCGAATCGTCTTTTCCACCAGGGCATCCAGGGCGGCGGTGGGTTCGGTCATTTCCTGGGCCATCAACTGGCCGGGCCAGGAGGGCACCCCGCCAGCGAAGAGGCTGAACATAACATGGTGAATAAAGGCGTGCAGACGCTGCGCCGGGGGGATAGCCACACTCTCGCCGGAGTCCAGGGGATATTTCTCTCTGGCCCGGGCATGCGCGTATTCCATGACCGCGGCATAAAGACGTTGTTTATCGCCGAAGTGGTAGTTCACGGCCGCGAGGTTGGCCCTGGCCCGGCGGCAGATTTCGCGGATGGTGGAGTTGCGAAACCCTCGTTTAGTAAAGACTTCCCCCGCCGCTTCCAGCAGGCGCTGACGGGTTTCGGCGCCGGCAGAGCTTTCTGAGGGGATGTCCGTAAAAGGAACCTCCAAAAAATTAAACATACGTTTAAAATCTTAGTATCAATCATTTGTTTTAATGTCAAGAAAAAATTAGTACTAAGGGGAGCCAGCCAATTAAAAAACCCCTTGAGATTTCAAGGGGTTCTTGTTTAGGCTCACCTTTCGGGTCAATCAAGGACGCGTAATTTATGCTGGCGGGCGCCGGGGGAGGGTGAGGTTGGATAAAACCTCTTGCCCAGCGCCTTGGCGTTGGCCCCGCCGTTGGCCACCCTCACCCGGTCGCGGCCTTCGGCCTTGGCCAGGTACAGAGCGTCATCCGCGGCCCGGATCACCTCTTTGCCGGTGCCTCCGTGATCCGGGAAGACCGCCACCCCGGCGGAGATGGTGATGGGTTTCAGAGAGGTGTTCCGGATATGGAGGTCTTTGACGCTACGGTTCAATTCCTCGGCCCGGTTCAGGGCGGCTTCCAGGGGCGCCCCCGGCAAAATTAACAGGAACTCTTCGCCCCCATAGCGGCAGGCGATGTCTTCCCCGCGATTCTGTCCCTGGATCTGCTCGCCCAAGGACATCAGCAGTTCATCTCCCGCATGGTGGCCATAGGTGTCGTTGTATTCCTTGAAATGGTCCAGGTCCAGCATAATGATGGCCAGGGGGCTCCCCTGGCGTTTGCTCCTGCTTAACTCCCGATTCAGGGTCTCTTCCAGATAGCGCCGGTTGAAGAGGTTGGTGAGGTCATCCCGGATGGCCTGGTTGCGCAGGGTCTCCCGGAGTTTCAGGTTGGCCAGGGCCAGGGCCATGGCCTCAGCGACGCTGGTGGCAAACTGGGCGATGCCCGCCATCTGTTCCTTGCTCTCCTGGGCCATTTTGCACAAATGGAGAATCCCCATGACCTCTCCTTGGGCCATCATGGGCACGCACAGGTAAGCCCCGGGCAAGGGGGCGGCGACGTGCCGGCAATTCATGGTGCTTCCGGAATCGGCCACCGGATAGGCCCGGCTCCGATTTATGGACCAGCATTCATCTTTGCCGAAGGACATCTCCATGCGCGGGGCTTCACCCCAGACGGCGGTCATCTCGAAGAGATCCGTGGTGCTGTTGAGGAGGTAGAAGGCCCCGGCATAATCCGGGAAGAATTTGGGCCCGAAGTGGGTGATGGCGCTATAGGTTTCGCCGGAGGTCTGACAGGACAGGAAGATTTCACTCATTTCCTGGAGCAGGAGCAACTGGCGGCTGCGCTCGTTGGATTCGTCCACCAGGCCCCGGAGTTGGTCATTGGCGGCACGCAACTTCGCTTCCTTCTCCTTCAGCTCCGTCAGATCCCTGGCCACCGTGACGCTGCCCAGATTTTTGCCGGCCTCATCCCGCATCACCTGGATGGACAGACTGGCGGGGAAGGTGCTGCCGTCTTTCCGCTTCATGGTGATTTCGTAATCCTTGACCGAACCATCCCGGCGCAAGGGGATCATCATCTTCGCCATTTCATCTTTATTCGCATAGAGATCAAAGGCCAGCTTTCCGTCCAGCTCTTTAAAGGTGTAGCCGTAAATAACCTCGGAAGCCTTGTTCCATTTGGTTATATGGCCGTGGGAGTCGACCAGGCCGATGCTTTCGGCCGAGTTGTCGATGACGTTCTCCATGAATTGACGGGACCTCTGGAGTTCAGCTTCGGCTTCTTTACGCCAGGTGATGTCCCGGAAGGTCCCCACCATGCCGGCCACCGCCCCGTCTTCGATCAGGGGGGTGGTCCTACAGGCCACCGGCAGGACATCGCCCTTCTTGGTCCAGAAGACCTCGTCCCCCAGGTAGTGTTCCTTGCCGTCCCGGAGGGTAGCAAGAATGGGGCAGTCCGCCTCGGCATAGGGGCTGCCGTCCTCTTTCTTGTGATGGATCAGCTCGTGCAGGTTTTGCCCCACCACCTCCCTGCCCCGGTATCCGAGCATCTTGAGGGCGGCCGGATTGATGAAGGAGACCTCGCCGTTCCCATCCAATTCAAACAGGCCGTCGCCCAGGGAGTTCAGGACTATCTCATTTTGATGCCGCATCTTTTCCACGGCAGCCGTTGTTTCTTGCTCTTTGGTGATGTCGGAACAGATCCCGGTGATATATTCCACCTTGCCGTGGTCATCACAGTTGATATGACCCCTTTCCCGGATCCAGCGAATGTTCCCGGACGCGGTCTTGATCCGATACTCCCGCAGATAGAAGCGATTGCCAATCAGGGCCTCCTTGAAGGCTGCCTTGGCGTGGGCCACATCCTCGGGCAGGATGATATCGCGCCATTTCATCCGGTGGGAATTGAATTCCTCCACCGGATAGCCGGTCAGCCCCTCGAACTTATCGTCAAAGAACTCGGCGCTGCCATCCAGATAGCCTGTAAAGACTATGGAAGGGAGGGTTTTGAGCAACGAACGGGACCTCTTCTCGTCTTTCTGCAAGGACGCCAGTTTCTCCTGCAACTGCCCATCGTCCTGCTGCAGGGATGCCAGTTCCCGCCGCAGCTGCCGGTTGGGTCTCAGGTTCAGGAGGTACATGCACGCCAGCAGGATGAAGGCGATCCCGGAACTGATGATAATGGTGGCCATTTGCGGAAGGTTCATTTTTTTTCTTCCAGCAGTGCCTGAGGTGCTTAGCCGACATAATCGGTCTCCGGTCTTGGCGCGAAAAAACCCCGGAGCTCGACTAAGGACGGCCCCAGGCAGGTTTGCCCTCACTTCGGCAATCCCGCTACCGTAGCCCGAAGGCTTTAGGCCGGTGATTTTGCGTCCTACCCTTTCGAGTAGTTTGCCCTTTCGTCGATGTTGCGCTTAGCTTGCTGGATTTCTCTAGCCTCGTAAATCGGGGATTCCCTGATTCTTTAGGGAGAATTTGCTGAATTTTTAACAAATTTGGCTTAAAAATGGGCGCAAATTAACCTGAAAAATCTCGCCCCCGGCTGAGAGCCGGCCGGGCGGCATTGGCGCGCGGCGCCTTATCCCCTGGCCGGGCCGCTCACCCCAATTCCAGGAGGAATCTTGCCGAAGTTTTAGGGGAGCCCCATAAAGAGGGCGGACCCGCAGGTCCGCCCCTAAGGAAAATACCACGATTTATGGAAGAATACCGGGAGAATGCAACTAACTTAGCCGGTTGCCGCGATTATTTGGGCTTGGCCGCCTTATGATGGGTGCCCCGCTCACCAAATCCCCGTTGTTTGGCCATCTTGCTGCGCTGCTTAGAATATTCCTTGCAGACCAGAGGATATTTCTTGGGATCCAAGCAGTATCTCTGGAAATATTCTTTGGGCTGCAACTTGTGGGCCTTGCGGATGTGGGCCTTCAAGGTGCGCATCTTTTTCCCGCACTCCAGGCAGACTACGTGTTTCTCCGTGACAATTTCTTTCAGGGGCACCGACGGTTTCTTCACCAGGCCGGCCCCTTTGCCCTTTTCCGGGACCGGGGCCTCCGGGACACCGCCGCCGCCTTCCACGGCAGCCAGGACTTGGAAGACTTCTTTAATTTCCTCCACCAACTCTTGGGGAGTCAGTTCGCTCATGGAGGCGTGGGCTATGACAATCTGCGACGTTAACCTTAACACTTCGCTGGCCATGGGTCCCTCTCTTTCTTCTCAAGTTAGTTAAGACCTCTGTAAAAGGCCGGCCGGCCATCCTGAGCTCAGCGAAGCATCTGGTATTCTTAAGATCCTGCGGCCGCTTCGCTCCCACAGCATGACATGTTGGGGCTCTTTTTTCCAGATGTCTCTATTTGTAAATTCAGTTAATAAATTTATTATTTATCATAGTCAAGAATTTTATTCGTTTCTAATTTAATTTTTTACTTTTTGAGAGATGAGATCCTTTGAGGGGTTAGCGGCCTCCAGGGCTCGATGAGGACTGCGAGGTGGGACAAACCCATGCGGCAAGGCGGCGCTTAGCGTAAGGATTTGCCGGATGCCCCCCATTGTGCAACCCAAAACAGTTATTGGCCTGAAATCTCATTAAAGATCGATAATAACAAGGTTATGCCTTTCAGCCGCAGCCCGGGGACGCTCACCCCGGCCGAGATTGACATCGCCTCCCCGCTGTGGCATGGTAACTCAGGAAAAATCCATACCGGCAGGCCCCGGACGATTCCAGCAGCTCGACTCACCCGAGGGTTCTGCCGGCGGCCCGGGCTGGAGGCCTGGGTTTTGGCCGGTGCGCCGGTAGAGCCTTGTTTTATCAGGGTTTTAAAGGGAGGGGAATGAGCCGATGAGGATTTTCGCCATCGCCAACCAGAAGGGCGGCAGCGGCAAGACCACCACCAGCGTCAATCTGGCCGCGGCCCTGAGCGAACAGCAGCGCCGCGTCCTGGTGATGGATCTGGACCCCCAACACTCCAGCACCGACTGGTTCGGCATCAAGAACACCGGCAAAGAGGTGCTGGGCATCTTTACCGATAACGGCGACCCCGCGGATTTCGTCCGGGAGGCCGGGGCTCCGGGGGTGGACCTGATCCCTTCGTCTTCCTGGCTGGTGGGGGCGGAGAAGATTCTGGCCGGGGAAGTGGGGGCGGAAACTATTCTGCGGCGCAACCTCCAGCGCCTGCCGCCGGACCGCTGGGACTACCTCCTCATAGACTGCCCCCCCACCCTGGGGATCCTGACCATCAGCGCCCTCGCTGCCGCGGAAGAGCTGCTGGTGCCGGTGGAGGCCCATGTCATGGCCCTGAGCGGCCTGGCCCAGCTCCTGCAAACGGTGGAACTGGTCCGGGAGCGCCTCAACCCCGGGCTCAAAATCTCCGGCATTCTGGCCTGCCGGGTGGACAGCCGCACCCGCCACGCCCGGGAGGTGGTGGAGCAACTGCGGGAGCGGTCCGGCCGCCTGGTCTATCAAACGGTTATCCGGGAGAATATCCGCCTGGCCGAATGTCCCTCCTTCGGCCGCCCCATAACCCAATACGATCCCAAGAGCGCCGGGGCGGCCGATTACCGGGCCTTGGCCCGGGAGATCATCAACCAGGAAGGGAGTTAAGTGATGGCCAAACGCAGCACCATCGGGGAAAATCCCCTGGATGCGCCGGTGGCGGAGAATCCTCTGGACACCGTGTTGCCGGGACCGGGGGCGGCCAGCCGGAGGGTGGAAGAGCGCCTGGATCTGCTGGAAGCCGGGCTGGCGGGATTGCAGGCGGAGGCGGCCAGGGTCAAGGGGCTGGGGCCGGAAATTAGCAAGGAGGCGGGGCAACTGAAGACCGAGGTGGCCAGTCTCAAAGGGGAAGTGGCGCGGCTGCAGGCTGCCTTGCCACTCCTCCAGGCGGAGGTGGCGCCGCTTAAGGCCGAAGTGGCCGGACTGAAGGCGGAAATGGCGCAGCTCCGGGCCAGGAAGACCCCTGGGGACCTCCCCTGGTGGATGGGCGGCGGGCAGAAATAAGGCGCACCCGGAGGTGGGGAGCGCATCTGGGAACCGCCCGCCCCTGGCCGTCCGGTTCGGCTAACCAAAAGCTCCGGTCCCCAATCTAACATGGATAAAGATGGGTCCTGGAAGAACAAATGTTTTTATCCGGGATTGACTTTTTCTAAACAGATGGTTAACGAAACTCTAACAGTATGTTGAAATCGGTGGGAGATTAAATTAGCTAGCTATTGCGCCTTATTCTAGTTGGCAAGGATGCCCGCCAGACCCCTTAGGGGAGGAGGAGGAATGCTGGTGCTGGCCACCTCACCGGTGCGACGCCTTCTCAAAGCTAACCGCCAGCCAGGCAATTTCCAAAGATTCCTCTTAACCGGACGTGCTCGAGAGTATCCCGGCCGCGTCGCGTTGCCCTGGGCGGGCTCCAACCTCCGGGAGCAGTGGCCAGGGGCTGCAAGGCCTTGAAGGTATCTGGGAAGACAGTCAATGCATTGCGATCATTTTTATAAAATCATCCTGGCTGATGACCATGCCCTGGTGCGCCAGGGGGTCAGGAAGATCATCGAGGAAGACGGCAATCTGGAAGTCGTGGGGGAAGCCGGCGATGGCATGGAACTCCTGGAGATTCTGAAAACCATCCAACCGGACCTGGTTATTGTCGATATCGCCATGCCCCGGCTCCGGGGCCTGGAGGCGACCAAAAGGATCAAGCATCTGTATCCCCGGGTCAAGATCATAATTCTCAGCATGCACCGCAGCAAGGAGTATCTGCGCCAGGCCGTGGCCGCCGGAGTCAGCGGCTATCTCCTCAAGGAAGACGCGGATACGGCCCTCCATACCGCCATCAAGGCGGTCCGCAACGGCCAAGAATTCTTTTCCCCCCTGCTCGCCGTCTAGCCCCCACTTTCTTCCTCAAGTCCTCCAACATTTCCGGCCCAGGCCATCGGGAGCCGGGGAGCCCCAGGTTTTTTATTGGCAAAAATCTAGCAAAGCGTGTTAAATTATCAAGTTCGGATAATAATTTCTCTTTAAGAAAAGATCATGCCAGAGATATTGCGGGGAAACCCGGGAGAACGACGCCTGTTTTTGGGCAATGAGGCCATCGTGCGCGGGGCACTGGAGGCCGGGGTAGCCCTGGTCACCACCTACCCCGGCACCCCGGCCTCGGAAATCGGCGACCGCAGCTATGAAATCTCCCGGCAGACAGACCTGGCCTTTGAATACTCGGTGAACGAGAAGGTGGCCCTGGAGGTGGCCGCCGGGGCCGCGGCTTCGGGCTGGCGGGTGCTCACCGCCATGAAGCACGTGGGCCTGAACGTGGCCGCCGACACCCTCATGACCCTGGCCTACACGGGAGTCAAGGGCGGCCTGGTCATCGTCAGCGCCGACGACCCCTCCCTGTTTTCCAGCCAGAATGAGCAGGATAACCGCTATTACGCCAAAATGGCGGGGCTCCCCATGCTGGAGCCGGCCAGTCCCCGGGAGGCGTTGCTGATGGCCAGGGCGGCCTTCTCCCTCTCGGAGGAACTTAACCTGCCGCTGCTGCTGCGCACCACCACCCGGGTGAACCACACCCGGGGGCCGGTGACCCTGGGGGAACTCGCCTCCCGGCCGGGTCCGGGCCGCTTTCTCAAGGATCCTTTTCGCCGGGTGATGGTGCCGGCGGTGGCCCGCCTGGCCCACGCCCGGCTTCTGGAGGCCCTGTCCCGGGCCCGGGTCCTGGCGGAGGAGAGCCCCTTTAACCGGGTCCGGGGCCAGGGCCGCTGGGGGATCATCACCAGCGGGGTGAGCCGAGGCTACGTGGCCGACGCCGTCCGGGAACTGGGACTGGCCGCGGAGTTCAAAATCCTGGAACTGGGATTCACCCATCCGCTGCCCGAGGAGATGATCGGCGATTTCCTGCAGGGCCTGGAAAAGGTTTTGGTGGTGGAGGAACTGGAGCCGTACCTGGAAGAGGCGGTCAAGGCCGTGGCCCAGGGCCGGGGGCTGACGCTGGCCATCCGCGGCAAGGCCCCGGACCTCTTCTCCCGGCTCTACGAATACCACCCCGGCCTGGTGCGGGAGATGATCGCCCGCTGCTTCGGGGTCGATTACCGGCCCCCGGCCATCACCGTCCCGGAGCAGTTATGGGGCCGGGCCTTGCCGGACCGCCCCCCCAACCTCTGCCCCGGCTGTCCCCACCGGGCCATGTACTACGCGGTGAAGATCGCCCTCCGGGACCTGGGGATGGAAGGAGTCTTTCCCACGGACATCGGCTGCTACACCCTGGGGCTCTTGCCTCCCCTGTCCATGGCCGACTTTCTCATTTGCATGGGCTCCAGCATCAACACCGCGGCCGGCATCTCCCGGGCCACCGGCCAGAAGGTGGTGGCCTTCATCGGGGATTCCACCTTCTTCCATTCCGGGCTGCCGGGGCTGGTCAACGCGGTGCACCAGAGGCACGATTTCCTGCTGGTCATCCTGGACAACGGCACCACCGCCATGACCGGCTCCCAGCCCCACCCCGGGATGACCCTGACTCCCCCCGGCTATCCGGGGAATCCCCTGGATATCGCCGGAGTGGTGCGGGGTCTGGGGGTGGAGGCCCTCTGGGTGGTTAACCCCTTTAAATATCAAGAGTCCCTGGCGGCCACCAAGGAGGCCCTGGACGCCTCGGGAGTGCGGGTGCTCATCTCCCAGGCCCCATGTTATCTCTACGAATCCCGGATTACCGGGAAGAAAAGGCAGGCCCGCTTCCAGGTCACCGGGGAGTGCGGGGAATGCCGGGATTGCCTGGACTATTTCGGCTGCCCGGCCATGTACCTGAAACCCGGAGGCCAGGGCAACCAAATGCTCATCGACGAAGACCTCTGCAGCGGCTGCGCCTTCTGCGTGCAGTGGTGCGAGCACATCCGGCCGGTGAAGAAGGGAGCAGTGAGCAGTAAGCAGTGAGCAGATTCTTGGGAGGCCATGCCTACCGTGGTTTAACTGGTGGCACAGGCGTCCCGCCTGTGCAAGGAAGAGTGAGGAATAGAAGTGCTGATGGAAGAATTTGATGATATTGGCTTTTTCGAGAAATGCCTTTAGCAATGGAATGTGAATGGGATGTAGATGAAGATGCCATCTGGTGGGATTTTGGGAAACTACTAGTAATCCTTTAATAAGCCATGACCGTCACCGAAAACAGAAAACCGAAAACAGGGATCAGTGCGAAGACCGGAAACCTGCGCATCTTCCTCACCGGGGTGGGCGGCCAGGGAACCCTGCTGGCCAGCCGGATCCTGGGGGAAGCGGCCCTGGCCGCGGGGTTTGATCCCCTGGTGAGCGAGACCCACGGCATGGCCCAGCGGGGCGGCATCGTGGTCTCCACCGTGGTCCTGGGGGAGTTGCAGAGCTCCCTCGTTTCCCCGGGGGAAGCCGACATTATCCTGGGTTTTGAGGCCCTGGAGACCTTTCGGGCCCTGGACCGTTGCCACCCCGGCACCCTGGTGATCGCCAACACCGCGGCCATTGTCCCCTATCCGGTGGCCATCGGCCAGGCGCCATACCCTGAGGTATCCCGGATGCTGGACCTCATGGCGGCGCAGGTGGGGAGCCTGCTGGCCTTTGACGCCGGGGCCGGCGCCCGGGAGGCGGGCAACCCCCTGACGGTAAACATGGTTTTGTTGGGGGCCCTGGCGGCGTTGGAGCGCCTGCCGTTCGCCGCCCCCCAGATCCTGGCGGTGATCCGCACCCGCACCAACCCCAAGTTCCTGGAGGCCAATTTGCAGGCCTTTGCCTGGGGGCAGGCGGCGGCCCGGGATGACAGGAATTGGCGGCGGCGGTGAGCGGTGTTACCCCCCCCGATTAAAGAGGGCCCGAAAAGTAGGCCCGTAGGGTGCGTCTTCCGCACCATTAATATGATTTCGTAAATATTTACCGGCGCGTAAGACGCTCCCTACGGAAGACATTAGGAATAACCTTTTGCTAATCGCCCTCAATCCCCTCTTAGAAAAGGGGGAACGTAAAAGAGCTTTTGCAGACCATCGCGATAGAATGAGATAAGTTTGCGGCCGGGCTTGAATCACCTTATTCAAATTCTTACTTTTTAACGATGAAACCGGGGGTAGCCGCCCAACGCCAGGCCGCCAAGTACCGGCAATTGCCGCATACCGCCGACTTGGCCTGGCGCATCCGGGGGCAGAGCCTGGCGGAGCTCTTTGAAAACGCAGCCGGCGCTTTGACGGCCACCATGGTCGACCGCCGTTACTTAAGGCGCCGGGAAAGACGGACCGTGGAGCTGGAATCGCCGGACCGGGAAGCCCTGCTGGTTGACTGGCTCAACCACCTGCTTTATCTTTTTGACGTGGAAGGGTTTTTGGGACGGGAGTTCCACCTCACCTCCTTGAGCGAGCGGCGCCTTAAAGCCACCGCCTGGGGAGAGGCCTTCGATCCCCAGCGGCATCCGGAGAAATCCGCGGTGAAGGCCGCCACCTATCACCACCTGGAGATCAGGCCCCGGGGGGCTGGCTGGCAGGCCACGGTGATCTTGGATTTGTAGTAGTCAGTAGCCAGTAGCCAGTAGCCAGTTCCCAGTAAAAGCAAAACCATGCTGGCTACAGGCTTAGGGATGGTGATTTCGAATTTATAGAGGTTAGTGTCAAGTGGTTAACAGGTAAAGTCCCCCTTTATTAAAGGGCTGAAGTAAATACTGGCTACTGACTACTGGCTACTGATATGAAGCTGCGGCAGGTGGACGAGTACCGCTGGGAGATTCCCCGGGAGGGCAAGATGCGCACCCGGGGCCTGGTCTTCGCCTCCGCGGCGATGATCGCCAAGATCAGGGAGGACCAGAGCCTGCAGCAGGTGGCCAACGTCGCCACCCTGCCGGGAATCGAAGGCCCCTCCCTGGCCATGCCGGACATCCATTGGGGCTATGGGTTTCCCATCGGCGGGGTGGCCGCCTTCTCGCTGGAGGAAGGGGTGGTTTCCCCCGGCGGCGTGGGCTATGACATCAACTGCGGGGTGCGGCTGCTGCGCACCAACCTGCAACGGTCCCAGGTGGAGTGCTGCATTGAGGAGCTGGTCAACGTCCTGTTTGCCAACATCCCCTCGGGGGTGGGCTCGCGGCGTAAAGACTTGAAGCTGGCCCTGCCCGCCTTGCATGCGGTGATGCGCCAGGGGGCCGGCTGGGCCGTGAAAAACGGCTACGGCGCGGCAGCCGACCTGGACCACATTGAGGCCCAGGGCTGTATCGAGGGGGCCGACCCGGAGCGCGTCTCCCAGCATGCCATGGATCGCGGCAAGGACCAGTTGGGCACCCTGGGTTCCGGCAACCACTTCGTGGAAGTGGGCTACGTCCAGGAAATCTTTGATGAAAAGCTGGCCGCGGCCCTGGGGCTCTTCCAGGGCCAGGTGACCGCCATCGTGCACACCGGTTCCCGGGGGCTGGGCCATCAGGTGTGCGATGACTATATCAAGGTGATGCTCAAGGCCGCGGCCAAATACGGGATCGAGCTGCCGGACCGGCAGCTATGCTGCGCCCCCTTGAACTCGGCGGAGGCCGGGAATTATCTGGCGGCCATGGCGGCGGCGGCTAATTTTGCCTTTGCCAACCGGCAGATGATCACCCACTGGGTGCGGCAGTCCTTCGAGCAGGTCTTGAAGATCGGCCCCCGGGACCTGGGGATGGAGCTGGTTTACGACGTGGCCCATAACATCGCCAAGATCGAGACCCATGAAGTGGGGGGCGTAAAGAAGAGGCTTTGCATCCACCGCAAGGGCGCGACCCGGGCCTTCCCGCCGCACCACCCGGAGACCCCGGCGGCCTATCAGGAGACGGGGCAGCCGGTGTTGATTCCCGGCGACATGGGGCGTTACTCTTTCGTCCTGGTAGGGACCGAAAAAGCCCTTACGGAGACCTTCGGCAGCACCTGTCACGGGGCCGGCCGGGAGATGAGCCGGCACCAGGCCTTGAAGGTGGCCAGGGGGCGCAACATCGTCCGGGAGCTGGCGGCCCGGGGCATCGTGGTCCGGGGCGCGGGCCGGGCCACCATTGACGAAGAAATTTCCGAGGCCTACAAGGACGTGGCCATGGTAGTGGACGTTTGCCAGGGCGCCGGCATTTCCAAAAAGGTGGCGAAGCTGAAACCCTTAGGGGTGATAAAGGGGTAGTTTTTGCCTTGGTTCCCAAGTTGAATTTGGGGACCAGGGCTAAAAGAAGAAACATGTAGCCGCAGGCTTTAGCCTGCGGGTTTTAAGCGGAAATGGTGGGCAGTGCCCACCCTACACACCGGGCAAACCTCTAAATTGAGGTGCCCAAGCAGAGCTTTTCATCTCGTTCCCAAGTTGTACTTGGGAACGTAAATGATTGCCAAGTTTAACTTGGCAGGTAAAGAATGCGTTCCCAAGCTCAGCTTGGGAACGAGAAAAAAAACTAAAAACTAAAAACTCGAAACTCAAAACTTAAATGTTTGATCGTCTAACCGACAAGTTGGCGCAGGTCTTCAAGAAGCTGAAGGGCCACGGGAAGCTCACCGAGGTCCAGGTGCAGGAGGCCCTGCGGGAGGTCCGCCTGGCGCTGTTGGAGGCCGACGTCAACTACAAGGTCGCCAAGTCCTTCATCGAGCGGGTCAGGGAGCGGGCCGTGGGCGAAGAGGTGATGCGTTCCCTCACCCCGGCCCAGCAGGTGGTGAAGATCGTCCATGAGGAACTCACCGGCCTGCTGGGGGGAGAGTCCCCGCGGCTGGACCTGAGCGGCCGGCCTCCCATCGCCCTGATGCTGGTGGGTTTGCAGGGATCGGGAAAGACCACCACCGCGGCCAAGCTGGCCCGGCGCCTCAAGAGCCAGGGCCGCCAGGTCTATCTGGTGCCCGCCGACGTGCAGCGCCCCGCGGCCATCGAGCAGCTTCAGCGTCTGGCCGCGGACTGCGGGGTGGCGGTGCATCCCACCGAGCCTAACCAGAACCCGGTGGCCATCGCCGCGGCAGCCATGGAGGCGGCCTACGCCGCGGGCTACGACACCGTGATCCTGGACACCGCCGGGCGGTTGCACATCGACGCCCCCTTGATGGAGGAGCTCAAGGCCATCAAGGAGAAGGTGGCTCCCCGGGAGATCCTTCTGGTGGCGGACGCCATGACCGGACAGGACGCGGTGCAGGTGGGCCAAAGTTTCCACGATCTCTTGAAGCTCACCGGGGTGATCCTCACCAAGGTGGAAGGGGACGCCCGGGGCGGCGCCGCCCTCTCCATGCGGGAAGTGGTGGGCAAGCCCATCAAGTTTCTGGGGGTGGGGGAGAAGCTGGACGCCCTGGAGGTCTTCCACCCGGACCGGCTGGCCTCCCGCATCCTGGGGATGGGGGACGTCCTGACTCTCATCGAGAAGGCCCAGGAGTCCTTTGACGCCGAGCAGGTGAAGGCCCTGGAGCAGAAGCTGCGCCGGGAGGCCTTCACCCTGGACGATTTTCGGGAACAGTTGCGGCAGATCAAGAAGATGGGCTCCATGGAGCAGCTGCTGGGCCTGATTCCCGGCCTGGGCAGCAAGATGAAGGCCATGAAGGACCTGAAGCCCGACGACCGGGACCTGAAAAGGGTGGAGGCCATCATCGGCTCCATGACCCCGGGCGAGCGGGCCGACCACCAGATCATCAACGGCAGCCGCCGGCGGCGCATCGCCCTGGGCAGCGGCACCTCGGTGCAGGACGTCAACCGCCTGCTGAAGAATTTTGTCATGACCCAAAAGATGATCAAGCAGATGGCCCAGGGCGGCAAGAAGATGAAAGGTATGATGCCCAAGTTTTTTTAAAGGAGATAGGTGGAACCGCCGCCCCGGCAGTGAGAGCATAGCCCGGGCGCCTGTCCCACCCAAGCCCGATCACATTCGAAGGAGGAGAGAGCAGCTCTAATGGCGTTACGTATCCGTTTGGCCCGTTTCGGCGCGAAAAAGCGCCCCTACTACCGCATCGTGGTGGCTAATAGCGAGTCTCCCCGGGATGGTAGCTTCCTGGAAATCATTGGCACTTATGATCCGCGCCAGGACCCCGTCGCGGTCACGGTGAAGGAAGACCTGCTGGCCCAATGGGTCAGCAAGGGCGCCACGCCCACCGACACCGTGGCCAGCCTTCTGAAGAAGCGGCCTCAAGCCGCGGCGGCGCCGGAGCTCTGAGCGCTCGCCCAGGGATAAGACCCAGGAGGTTGGTTGATCGCCCCATCCCTTGACAGAGGTGGCTAATATGAAAGAGCTGATCAAGTTCATCGCTCAGGCACTCGTGGATAATCCTGAAGAGGTGCAGGTCAAGGAAATCGAAGGGGAGCAGACCTCGGTTATCGAACTCAGGGTGGCCAAGGAAGATCTGGGGAAGGTGATAGGCAAACAAGGGCGCACCGCCCGGGCTATGCGCACCATTCTCAGCGCCGCCTCCACTAAGATCCGTAAGCGGGCGGTCTTGGAAATCCTTGAG
>Ga0209517_10004794_pt1 | contig 17579 bp, 18 predicted proteins | sample PeaSoiMetSII2010_FD_187695 | JGI IMG/M metagenome (GOLD analysis project Ga0209517, IMG submission 187695) | Peat soil microbial communities from Weissenstadt, Germany - SII-2010 (SPAdes) (version 2) | ecosystem: Environmental > Terrestrial > Soil > Wetlands > Peat | place: Germany...
CGCGTAGAACTGAAGTGGGCGGAGACGAGTCGCTGGCGAAATTGGATTGTAATGGCCGTTCCAAGGGGTTATACCAATGCAATCAAGATCACGGGGCCTAAGGATCCAGGTACTCCGTTCCCCGATGGGAACTACAACCGTCGCTATGACGAGCGCCGAAGATCGCTACCGAACTTTGCTGGATATGTCCAGCACTCTGGCCGATCAGCCCACGGTAAAGGCCGTCCTACAGAGCCTGCGCGGCGTTTTGTCCAGCACTTGCAGCGTCCATGGAGCCCACCTCTGGGTCCTGGACAGTGACGGAGAAACTCTGCATGTGTTGGAGTTCGATAGAGAAGCGGACGCGCCCCCGATCAAGACTGGCACTAGGATTTCGCGCATTGGTGCGGCGGCGCAAGCGCTTGAGGAGCAGAAGCCACTTTTCATCCCGGACATATCGCAGGAGATGTTGAAACATCCCGAACTGGCTCCGTTCGCGCCCGAATCTGTCGGCCGAAGCACGTATGTATTCCCAGTGTCTATAGCCCAGGAACGATACGGCATTCTTGTCGTGACAAAGGACCGAGGGCAGGAGTTTCTCCCTGAAGATGTCGAACTGCTCACTTCTCTAGCATCGCACGTTGCGGTCGCACTCGAGTGCGCGTCCGCAAGAGATAGCGCAGAGCGTTACCAGCGACAAGTGACCAAGGAGCGGGATCGGCTCAGGGTGTTGCTTGAAATCAACAACCACGTTGTCACCAAGCTGGACATCCTGGAACTGTTCCGGTCGGCATCGACTTCCATCCGGAGCTACTTCCAGAACGATTTCACTGGATTCTGGCTGATTGGCAAAGACTCGAACCAGCTTGAGCTAGCGGTTCTGGATTTTCCAGACAGCAAAGGGTTCCTGACCGACGTCGCAGTTCACGAACTCAGTTCCAGTGATCACGAGAAGATGCTTGCCCACAAGCCTGAACTGTGGTCGTCGGCCGAGATTGAGAAGCTCCCGGCGCCCATTGCCGGCAATCTGAAAGCTGAATCGATCACGTCAATCGCGCTCGTCCCGCTCACAACTGCGACCGGCGCTTTGGGTGTCCTCACGATGGGCAGCCGCCGCCCCAACAGCTTTGGCCCGGAGGACCTGGACCTCTTATCGCAAATCGGCACTCAGATGGCGCTTGCGGTCGAGAACGCGGTTGCTTACGGACGGGTCACGGCGGCGAGGGATCGCCTCGAAGAGGAGCGCCTGTACCTCGAATCCGAGATTCGCTCGGAATACAACTTCGAGGATATCGTCGGGAACAGCCCGGCACTGCGGGCTGTGCTCGAACAGGTCTCCATCGTCGCCCCGACCGGTTCGACCGTGTTATTGCATGGTGAAACCGGGACTGGAAAGGAATTGATTGCCCGCGCCGTCCACAGCAACAGCCCCCGGCGGGACCGAACCTTCGTAAAAGTGAATTGCGCCGCGATCCCGTCCGGCCTTCTCGAGAGCGAGCTCTTCGGACACGAGAAAGGCGCGTTCACCGGGGCCTTGATGCAGAAGAAGGGCCGCTTCGAACTGGCCGACCATGGGACTTTGTTCCTGGACGAGATCGGCGACATCAGTCTCGAGCTGCAACCGAAGTTGCTTCGGGCCCTTCAGGAACAGGAGTTCGAGCGTCTGGGCAGCACGAAGACCACTCACGTGGACGCCCGCCTTATCGCGGCCACACATCGCGATATCCCCACAATGATCCGTAACGGACAGTTTCGCGAGGATCTGTTCTACCGGCTGAACGTCTTCCCAATCGAAATTCCGCCACTTCGCGAGCGGTCAGGCGACATCCAGCTTCTGGTTCATTATTTTGTTTCGCGCCTGGCCCGGCGGATGCAAAAGCAGATCAAAACCATCCCGAAGAGCGCGATGGGCGCTCTGACGAACGCCTCCTGGCCCGGCAACATCCGTGAACTGGAGAACTTCATCGAGCGCGCCGTCATTCTGACCCAGGGGACCGAATTGAATGTGCCTCTGTCAGAGCTCAAGAAGTCGAGCAGTCGAGCGGCGACTGTCGGATCCAAGTTCCACGACGTAGAGCGGAACGCGATCATCGATGCCCTCAAGGCGGCATCAGGCAAGATCGCTGGACCGGGCGGGGCCGCAGAGCATCTGGGCCTGAAACGTACGACTCTTCAGAACAAGATGCGGCGGCTGCGGATCTCAAAGCCCGACTACACGTCCGGCTCCCGTTCTTGACTCGATTTCACGCCCCCCCGTCGGCAGTGCCCGTATCTGGTCAAACAACCACAGGCCCCGAGTTCCTGATGCGATTGCGAATCAAGCACTTAGCCACGATCAGCTTCGGCATAACACTTGCACTCTTTCGCAGTGACGAGCGCCACACGCCGTCCAGGAAGATGTAAAGCGGCGGGCTGTGCCGGTGCTGAATCTGGTATGAGTACTGTTTTCCAATTCGTTCTGAAGCATGGCTACTCAATCCTGTTCGCTGCGTTGTTCGCGCACCAGATAGGTTTGCCACTACCGGGACCTCTGTTTCTCCTTGCGGCTGGGGCGTTGGCCGCGAGCGGGAAGTTGGGCCTCGTCACGTCGTTCGGTCTGGCTGTCATTGCCTGTGTCCTGGCTGATTGGGTGTGGTACGAGGCTGGTCGTCGGTGGGGTAAGAAGGTTTTGCACTTCATTCACCGCCTCACGAGAGACCCTGACTACCACGATCGCAGGGCCAAAGAAACCTTTGCTCAGTACGGCGTTAGTCTTCTCCTGATCGCCAAGTTCGTCCCGGGACTCGACGCGGTAACCCCTCCCCTCGCGGGAACATCCCGCACGAGCCGGGTCCGTTTCTTCGCCTTTGATGCACTTGGCGCCAGCCTCTATTCAGGTATATACGCGGGACTCGGCTATTTCTTCAGCCATGACCTGGATCGCGCGGCTGTCTACGCTGGCAGAGCGGGAGCGCTTTTAGCAGGTCTTGCACTCGCGGCACTGTCTATCTACGCCGTTCGCAAGCTGGTTCTGCGTCATCGCTTCGCTAGCGATCTGCGGCGCGGACGTGCCTTCATGCAGGTAGGGGTCGCGACCGTAAAGCGGCAAATCGCGTCGGCCCTGATGCGTGATTGGCCCTTGGTGGCTTATTTTCCGCTTCCGTGGCCCACGATTTGCACAGCTTGCGATGTGCAAGGAAAAGAACTGATCCCCGGGGAGACTGACAATGCTGCGCACTGAATTCGATCATGATGGGAATGGCACGTTGATTGTGCGGCTGCAGGGTCGGCTGGTCGGCCTTTACGCCGAGGACGCGAGGGTCACCCTGGCTCGCTATCAAGTCCCCAAGGCGATCATGGTGGATCTTTCGGAGGTGACGTTTGTCGATCCGTTCGGCGAACGAGTGTTGTTGTGGCTCGGCCGGCTGGGCGCGAAGTTTGTTGCGGTGAATGTGTATACGCAGTCCATCTGCGAGCGTCTGCGATTGCAGGTTTCAGAGCAACACGCCAGTTCTGTCTCGGGAACAGATACGCAGGTGCTTGAATGAAATTGCACCAGAGAGTGGACTCGCCTACGACAAGGGGTGCGACTGCCGGGAACGAACGCGAAGCCGCACCCCTCCCGCCTCACCGGTCTGTTCGGCGGCGGCGATGCAGGAGGCGGTACCAGATGAGCGGTCGAACGAAGCGCAACGCGATCATGCTTGCGGTTCTACTGACGGTAGGGAAGAGGCTCCCGAACCGACGGCAGTTCCCGTGGGATGCTGCTGAAGACCGCGAGGGTTTCGCAGCGTTTAGGTTCCACGCCGCGAAGAGGAGCAAGAATTATGCCGACAGCGAAAGAACTCACGATCCGAATAGAAAGTAAGCCCGGCACACTGGCGCAGTGCTGCCGACCGCTTGCTGAGCGTGACGTGAACATCCTCGCCTTTCAGGCGTTCGAGCGGGAAGGACAGAGCCTGATTCGCATGGTCGTAGACGATCCCGCGACTGCCAAGAAGCTGCTGGATGCCGACCGTATTTACTACACCGAAACTGAAATTGCCCAGGTTGCGCTGCCCCATCGCTCGGGTGAGCTATTCCGCGCAGCGTCACGCCTTGGCGAGGCTCGCATCAATATCAACTACGCCTATTGCGGAACAGAGCCGGGATCGAACATGTCGCTGGTGGTCTTCGGTGTCACTGACGTAGCCAAGGCGGTATCCCTGCTAGAGGAGGACGCCAAAAGCAATGGCGCGTTGAAATGAGCCGCAGAATTATAAATCGACTGCTCGTAGTCAGTGCTAATGGCGAATAGCCGAAGTGAGCTGGGGTGGCGCAAGACCGAAGGCGCAGAATTGTGATTCAGGCCAGTTTTGCAGTTCCCGTGAGCTCGGAGGAAGAATCGCAGCGCGGGCATAGACGCGGCGTACGCAGAGACCCTTTGTACCTGTTCGCCTGTCACCTGGAATGGTGGCACAAGGGAAACTTGAAAGCGTACCAGGAGCTCGTTGCGGCTCTAGATGACGGCGACGAAGACATCCGCATTGTCGCAGAAAAGCTGCTACATCGCTCGTCGCCGCGTCCGCCGCACAGAAAACCCAACAGCAATGACGAACAGTGGTAGTGCATTGTTGCGAGGAGAGATTGAGGCGGAAGAACGCCTCCGGCCCTGGGCCTTCCCCCGCGGGGTACGGCGATACAGAAGGTAAGTCGCTCCCCGTCCCGTGGCCGCATCGAGTTGCTCTGGAAGATAAGCAGGTTCGTCCTCGTATGAGCCATCGTCGTCTCAAAACTCCTTATCGTCGACTACTTGGAAGATGCGCTCATTACATTACATTCGATCCACTCGCAATCCCCAGCACCACCGCATTCGATCCTACTTCTCCGATATTGGCCGGATTGGTACCGAGAAGTCGGCTTGTGGCCGATAATTCGACGAGTCTGGCGCCTGGACGTGTCCAGACCCGTAGAGGTCCGAGGGCCGGCGTTATCCAGAAGTCGGCTTCTGGGAGAGCAGCTCGTTGCGCAGCAACCTTTTCTGTGACGACTGGAGGGGGCTACGCAAAAACCCCTGTTGTGGCCAATCCTGTAAGTCCCTGAGAGGACACAGCCGGAATCGGCGGTTTCGACTGCCCGTAATCAGGTGTTTTCGGGCGCTCGCCTGTCGATAGCCTCTTCTGTGCAGGAAGGGAATCGACCGATATAGCCTGTCTTCTGAGAACGGAACAGATATGGTATGTGGCCCCGTTTGGCACCACGGAGTGGCATAATCAGCCGTTCCCATGCCCATCACCCCGGAGGATCGGGCTCGCGAGAGCATCGATAAGCTGCTGACCGCGGCTGGCTGGATCGTCCAAGACCGCAAGGACACCAACCTGACCGCCGGCCGGGGTGTCGCCGTCCGTGAGTTTCCATTGAAAACCGGTCACGGCGAGGCGGACTACCTGCTCTTCGTGGATGGCATGGCGGTCGGGGTCATCGAGGCCAAGAAGGAGGGCAGCACCCTCACCGGTGTCGAGCTGCAAAACCAGAAGTACAGCGAGGGAGTGCCGGACGGCCTGCCCTGTCCCCGCAAGCCCTTGCCGTTCCTGTACGAAAGCACGGGCGTCGAGACCCGCTTTACTAACGGTCTCGATCCCGACGCTCGCAGCCGGCAGCTATTCGCGTTCCATCGGCCGGAAACACTGGCGGACTGGCTCACGCAAGAACTTCAGCACCCAGGCTCGAGTCTACGGGCTCGCCTGCGGCACATGCCCGAGCTGCCGACCGAAGGACTTCGCCCGGCGCAGATCAAAGCCATCCACAACCTGGAGAAATCACTCGCCGACAATCGCCCCCGGGCGCTGATCCAGATGGCCAGCGGCGGCGGCAAGACCTACACCGCCTGCAACTTCAGCTATCGCCTCATCAAGCACGCCAACGCCCGACGCATCCTGTTTCTGGTGGACCGCAGCAACCTCGGTCGCCAGACGCTCAAGGAGTTCCAAGCCTTCCGCACGCCCGAGGAGAACCGGCTATTCACCGAGATCTACAACGTCCAGCACATGCAGTCGAACACGCTGGACGACGTCAGCCGGGTCTGCATCACTACCATCCAGCGCCTCTATTCCATGCTCAAAGGCGAGGAACTGGACCCGGCCCTGGAGGAGGAATCCACTTTCACCGCGTCCGCGCTGCTGAAAGAGCCGGTCCCGGTCAGCTACAACCCCAGGCTGCCTATCGAGACCTTCGATTTCATCATCACCGATGAGTGCCACCGCTCGATTTACAACCTGTGGCGCCAGGTGCTGGAGTACTTCGACGCCTTCATCATCGGCCTGACGGCCACGCCCTCGAAGCAGACACTGGGTTTCTTCAAGCAGAACCTAGTGATGGAGTACGGCCACGACGAAGCCGTGGCGGACCGCGTAAACGTCGATTTCGATGTCTACCGCATCCGCACCGTTATCAGCGAGCATGGCTCGACCGTGAATGCTGGGTTCTTCGTGGACAAGCGCGACCGCCAGACCCGCAAGGTCCGCTGGGAAAGGCTGGACGAGGATCTGTCCTACGACCCCAACCAGCTTGATCGCGACGTAGTCGCCGCAGACCAGCTCCGCACCATCATCCGCACCTTCAGGGACCGGCTGTTCACCGAGATCTTCCCCGGCCGCAAAGAGGTCCCCAAGACGCTGATCTTCGCCAAGGACGACAGCCATGCCGACGACATCGTGCAGATCGTGCGCGAAGAGTTTGGCAAGGGCAACGACTTCTGCCAGAAGATCACCTACCGCACCGGGGCCATCCCGATGAAGGTGAAGAAGAAGGCAGCCGACGGGACTGAAGTCGAAGAAACGGTCTGGAAAAACACGGGTAGTCTCAGCGCCGAGGACCTGCTCACCCACTTCCGCAACAGCTACAACCCGCGGATCGCCGTCACCGTCGACATGATCGCCACCGGCACCGACATCCGGCCGCTGGAGATCGTGTTCTTCATGCGCTCGGTCCGCAGCCGCACCTTCTTCGAGCAGATGAAGGGCCGCGGCACGCGCGTGATCTCGCCCGACGACCTCCAGGCCGTCACGCCCGACGCCAAAGCCAAGACGCACTTCATCATCGTGGACGCAATCGGCCTTTCCGAAGAGGAAATGGTGGACACGCACCCGCTGGAACGTAAGCCCACTGTTTCCTTTCAGAAGCTGCTTGACCTGGTCGCCTTCGGCAACCGCGAGCTCGATGTCCTCAGCTCGCTGGCTTCGCGCCTGGCCCGGCTCAACAATCAGCTTACCGACGAGGACCGCAAACTGGTCGAGGACACCGCCGGCCAGCCGCTGACCGCCATTACCCAGGCCCTCGTGCATGCCCTCGATCCCGATGTGCAGGTCGAAGCTGCGCGCGCAACCAGCGGCAGCGCTGAGCCCAACGAAGAGCAGATCAAGCAAACAGCCGCGAAGCTGATTGCCGATGCTGCGAAGCCCATCGCCACCAACCCGACACTGCGGCACACTTTGCTGGACATCAAGAAGTCCTACGAGCAGACGATTGATACCGTTAGCAAGGACGATGTGCTGGAAGCGGGCTTCTCTGCGGCGGCCAAGGAGAAGGCGCGCACGATTATCGAGTCATTCGAGCAATTCATCCGCGACAACAAGGACGAGATTACTGCCTTGCAACTAATTTACTCTCGACCATTCAAGCAACGGCCGACGCCCACACAGTTGCGAGAATTGGCTCAGATGCTGGAACGGCCACCGCTGGGAGTGCCGAAAGAGCGTCTTTGGGATGCTTACAGCAGTCTGGAACGATCGCGTGTGCATGGTTCGATGACGACGATGCTAACCGACCTGGTCTCGCTGGTGCGCTTCGCCATCCACCAGGAAAACGACCTGCACCCGTTCAAGGACGACGTGGACGCGCGCTTCGCCGCTTGGATGGCGCAGCAGGAGAAAAACGGGCGCCAGTTCACCGACGAGCAGCGGCAGTGGCTGAAGGCCATTCGCGACCACATTGCCGCCAGCCTGACCATCGAAACCGAGGACTTCGAGTACGAGCCCTTCATTCAGCGTGGTGGGTTAGGCCGTGCCATTCAGGTGTTTGGCGCACAACTCCAGCCGCTGTTGACCGAGCTCAATGAGGTGCTGGTGCAGTGAAATCACATGTTCCCGCCGGATGGGCCGACGCACGTCTTGACGAGTGCTGTTTGATATTGCAAGGCCAGTCCCCGCCGGGCGCGACCTACAACGAACGCGGTGAAGGGCTTCTGTTCTTCCAGGGTAAGGCGGAATTTGGGGACCTGTATCCGACCGCCAGAAAGTGGTGTACCGCACCAACAAAGATTGCTGAGAAGGATGACATACTCATCTCGATCCGCGCCCCCGTAGGCCCGACCAACCTGTGCCCGAGCACCGCCTGCATTGGGAGGGGCCTCGCGGCGACTCGTCCACTTGGTGGCATCCCTCCCAAGTACATTTTGTTCGCACTACGCCACTCCGAGGCGCTGCTACGCGAGAATTCGACAGGCTCTACATTCGGGGCAATCAGTGGTGAGCAACTGCGGTCGCATGGAGTACCGCTCGCGCCGCTCAATGAACAGCGCCTGATTGTTGCCGAGATCGAGAAGCAGTTCACGCGGCTTGATGCCGCAGTGGCGGCACTCAAGCGCGTGCAGGCCAACCTGAAGCGCTACCGGGCGGCGGTGCTGAAGGCCGCCTGCGAAGGCCACCTGGTCCCCACCGAGGCCGAGCTTGCCCGCAAGGAAGGGCGCCCATACGAAACGGGCGAGCAACTGCTGGCCCGCATCCTCCAGGAGCGCCGAGCCAAATGGGAGGCCGACAAACTCGCCCGCATGCTCGCCGCCGGCAAGCCTCCCAAGGACGAATCGTGGAAGAAGAAGTACAAGGACCCCGAACCGCCCGACACCAGCAACCTGCCGCCGCTGCCCGAAGGCTGGACATGGGCTCGCGCTGAGCAGATTTGCGACTTCATCACAAAGGGCACGACCCCATCCGCCGACAAGCTATTCGACGGCGGCGGTGAAGTGCCTTTCATCAAGGTCTATAACCTGACTGACCGTGGCATCCTCGATTTCACGATCAACCCGACCTTCGTCGAGACTGCCACTCATAGAGGCGAGCTCGCGCGGTCTCGCGTCCTCCCGGGCGATGTGCTGATGAACATTGTCGGTCCGCCACTCGGCAAGGTCTCAATCGTTCCAAGTTCATTTCCGGAGTGGAATATCAATCAAGCTATCGCCATCTTCAGGCCCATTTGCGGCCTAGATCGTCGTTACCTCGCGTCGTTGTTGCTATGCGGAGACGTTCTACGATGGGCGGTCAATCGAGCGAAGGCCACGGTCGGCCAATTCAACCTCACCTTGGAGATATGCCGAGATCTTCCGCTGCCTCTCCCACCTAAAAGTGAGCAGATCAGGATCGTGCAAGAAGTAGAAGCGCGGCTGTCATCGGCGGATGCAGTCGCCAGCATACTCGGACTCGACCTTCATCGGAGCGGCCGCCTCCGCCAGTCCATCCTCAAGCTTGCCTTCGAAGGCAAGCTGATGCCGCAAGATCCCAACGACGAGCCCGCCTCGGTGCTGCTGGAGCGCATCCGAGCCGAGCGTGCCGAGAACGGGATCAGTCCAGAAACTCGGAGGCGCCCAGCCGCTAAGGCGCGAACCGCTAAGGTACGCACATGACTATCCAAGAAGATGCCCTGGCCATCCGTAAGCTGCTTGACGCCTTCGCCTCAGACGCTTTCGTACTGGAGCGCACGCGCGAAAACGTCGACGGCCCTGCTCCGAGCTGGAATGAGGAGCGCTTTTGGTATGTCTTGATGGGTTGCCTGCTCACAACTCAACAGAAATCTACTACGGGCAGCGCAGTTAGCCGATTTCTCAGCGCAGAACCTTTTCCGCTTTCGCTGACTGTGTGCCGTACAAACCCGGTTGACCAGTTTGTGGTGCGCACTTTGACCGAGTTCGGAGGCATCCGGCGAACGATCACGATAGCGCGGCAGGCGAAAGAGAATCTCGAATGGCTGGAGCACGGTGGATGGCCGAAAGTTGAACGACTGTTCAACGTGCTGAAGGCACCGCGCGAACGCGAGCCGCGCTCCAGCGACAAAGAAGTCGAACGTGATGCCGCGCGCTTCATCGATGATCTCGCCGGCTTCGGCCCAAAGCAGTCACGCAATCTGTGGCAGTGGCTCGGGCTCACTCGGTATGAAATTCCTTTCGACAGCCGCGTTGCAAAGCGGGTAAATGAGATTCTTTCCTTCCGCATCGACAAAAACAAACTGAGCAATTCCGCGTACTACGAAAGCTGTTTGGATCGCCTGCAGGCCGCCTGTGCGAGCGCGGGCGTCCTGCCGTGCATCTTCGATGCCGCCGCGTTCGATGACGAGGACAAGCTGTACCCAACCAGAGCCAACTGCCACGGGGCAGCGGCCGGGAAAGCATTATGACTACCGGGGAGGACAAAGGAACAACTAAGCCAGGATACGTGAACCGCAACGGCCAGATCACGATCCGCGACACCGGCGAACCGGGCACCGACTTCGGCGCGCGCAGCTTCCAGTTGGCTTGCTCGCGGTGCGGGTTCAACTACGGCGTGAACAGTGGTGATATCTGGGAGCGGAAGTGCCCGAAGTGTCAGGGCGGAGCGCCTGGACTGCCGCTAAACATCTGTGGTCGCGTGTAATGCCGGTAAGTCAAAAGGAACGCATGAAAATCATCTTCAGCAGGAAGGGATTTGACTCCACGGACCGCTATGGCGGCAAGCCAAGCCCGATCATCAATGGCACCACTCCCATAAGCCTCCCTATCCCGGAGGACAAGAAGAAGACGATCGAATACCAGAATCTCACTGACCCAACCGGCCAGCTTGCGAACTTGGGGGAGATTGTCGCTCAATTTACAGGCGGGATTGTGGACGGCAAGAGCTTCGCACACCTAGACCCTGATCTCCGGTGGGACACCTATTCGCGGAGCGAGGCGTGGCGGCCTGTTTTCGGGCAAGTGGATCAAGCGCAGACGCACCTTTCAAATCAGGGTGTAGGACAAGGTGACGTATTTCTCTTCTACGGTCTGTACTGCGACGCGAACATCTCGGATGGGACTATCGCATATGCGAGAGGTGCCGACTGGAAGCATGTAATCTGGGGTTGGCTGGCAATCGGCGATATTTTCAAGCCGCGCTGTGAGGAGGATGTGCCCATCTGGGCGCGATACCATGCGCACGCGACTGACAAGCGCTCGGCGAACAACACAATTTACGTGGCGGCGAACTCCGCGTTCGGAAATCTACCCGGCGCCGGCATTTTCTCCGCGTACTCCGACGACCTGTGTCTTACGGACTTGCAGACCGATCACGTTAAACCAAGCGTCTGGCGCTTGCCTCTCTGGTGCGCGCCGAGGGATGGACGGTATGCGCTCACGTACCACCCCAACGCGAACGTGTGGACAATCAAGTCCGGCTGCGTGCTGCTCCAGACCAAGTCCCCGGCACAAGAATTTGTCCTCGATACCGCGCAGTATGCAGAAGCGATCCCGTGGGCGCGCAATCTCATTGAGCGGCACGGGCGCGGCTGGGAGTCCAGCAAGGCCCGTGCCGGAAAGGGGAGCTGATGGCCGGCAACGGAATCGTCCAGAAGCTCTGGAATTACTGTAACGTCCTGCGTGATGACGGGCTTTCGTACCAGGATTACCTGGAGCAGCTCGCAACCCTCCTGTTCCTGAAGATGGCACACGAGCAGAGCCAACTGCTCGGCAAGCCCTCGATGATCCCGCCCGACAGCAATGGCAAACCGCTCGACTGGCCCAGCCTGCTGGCGCTGGACGGCCTGGAACTGGAGAACCACTACCGCCACGTCCTCGCTGAGCTGGGCAAGAAGCCTGGCATGCTGGGCATGATCTTCCGCAAGGCCCAGAACAAGGTCCAGGACCCCGCGAAGCTCCGCCGTCTGATCGCCGACCTGATTGACAAAGAGGAATGGATGACCCTTGACGCCGACGTGAAAGGCGATGCCTACGAGGGTCTGTTGCAGAAGAACGCCGAAGACGTGAAGGGAGGCGCGGGACAGTACTTCACGCCGCGGCCATTGATCCGCGCCATCGTGGACGTGATGCGCCCTGCGCCAGAGCAGACCATCCACGATCCGGCTTGCGGCACTGGCGGATTTCTGCTGATTGCGCACGAATACATCAGCCAGCACTACAGCTTGGACCGCGACCAGAAGAAGCATCTGAAGTGCGAGGCGCTTTCCGGCAACGAGCTGGTGGACGGCGTGGCCCGGCTCTGCGTGATGAACCTGTTCCTGCACGGCATTGGCGGCGACGATTGCCCGATCAACGGCGGCGTGGACAGCCTTCAAAAGAAGCCAGTGATCGCCCATGAGATGGTGCTGACCAACCCGCCGTTCGGGAAGAAATCGAGCTTCACCATCGTTAACGAGGAGGGCGAGGCGGCCAAGGCGGACATCGCGTACGTGCGCGATGACTTCTGGGCAACGACCAGCAACAAGCAGCTCAACTTCCTGCAGCACGTGAAGTCCTGCCTGAAGATGCAAGGCCGTGCCGCGATCGTGGTGCCCGACAACGTGCTGTTTGAAGGCGGCGCCGGCGAGACCGTCCGGCGGGAACTGCTGAAGCAGTGCGATGTCCACACGCTACTGCGGCTGCCGACCGGTATCTTTTACGCCCAGGGCGTCAAGGCAAACCTTTTGTTCTTTGACCGCAAGCCGGCCAGCGAGACACCGTGGACGAAGACGCTCTGGATTTATGATTTCCGCACCAACGAGCACTTCACGCTCAAGACGAACCCGCTGAAGCGCGAGGATCTGGACGACTTCGTTCGCTGCTACAACCCCGAGAACCGCCACGAGCGAAAAGAGAGCGAGCGCTTTCGGCCATTCGCCTATGACGACCTGCTCAAGCGCGACAAAGTCAGCCTGGACATCTTCTGGCTCAAGGACGAGAGCCTGGAGGATTCCGCCAACCTCCCCGATCCCGACGTGATCGCCGCCGAGATCGCCGAGGACTTGCAAGCCGCATTAGACCAGTTCGCCGCAATTGCCGCGGACTTGAAGCGGTAAGGACAGGAAGACTCGCCAATGCGTGTCACTTTGACCGGGCAAGGTCCTTCGTTGCTAGTTAGCGTTCCAACGGACCGGTCCGGGCAGAACGGGTTCGCCGTTTCGGGTGAAATCCCAGGCAAGATCTCTCGCGAACTTTCTCTCATACTGCTTTTGCGTGTAAACCAATCATCGTGTAAACCTACTTTTTCGCGCCAGCGGTGGGCCAAAGGCGCACCTCGCGCGTTATTTGCACCGGGCGGGGCCGGGGTAGGACCCGAGAGACCACCGCGCCATTGGCCCGGCATCAGGTGCGAACAGCAGGCCAACAACCTCGGAGCCCTTGTGCGTCGTCGGCATAGCAAGATTCCGCAACATAAACGGATCGGTTTGTAGACCCCCGGGACCTGCTCGGCTGGGGCGTATCCGTCTCGTGCCCGTGTTCCCGCGCCTTCCGCTCCATCACCAATCGTTGAGGTTGAATCCGATACGCGGCGCGGATGCGATCGACACCGAAGTAACGGCTGCAGAATTGGCACCACCAGCGCGCCCGCAGCAGGAACTGCCGAAGGTTTGGCAAACTGATAATCAAGACGCGCCTGGCATTGGCGCGCGGCACGGCCCTGGTCCATGTAGATACGGCGGCTCACGCTGCAGAACTTAGTCCATTCCGCAGCCGCCGCGAAGCCCACCCTCGACAAAGCGGCAACGCTGCGTCATCATGTCGAGGCTTCGCTGTCTGCATCCTGCACGCCGAACATCTGAGCGTAGAACTCCGGCCAGTCAGTACGCAGCCGCTCACGATCGTGATCGTCCGGATAGCGGGTTAGACTCAGACCGAAACCACGCGCCAAAGCCAAACCACGCAACATCGCGAGCCGAGCCTGGGCAGCTCGCATGATGGCATTGCTCGGGGGCAGAGATACCAGGAGGTGGCCTCCCGGATCGCCGCGATTCCCACCCAGCACTTTGAGCAGATAGGCCGGACGGCACCACAGCTTCCATTCCCTGGCCGGCAAGGCTTGCTGCAGTTCTTCCTTGATCGCCAGCCAGCTACTCAGCGCGCCGCAGGCGTGATGATTTTGTTCTTGTTGATTCTTAGTTCCTGTTCTTTCCTTATTGCGCGCATCCAAATGGACCCCTTCTGAGCCCCTTTTTCGCTCAAAATGGATCCCTTCTGGACCTCTTTTGCACGCAGAAAGGGGTTCATGTTTGACCCCTTTTTTGGCAGGAAGGGGTCCATCATCGTCGCCCCCTTTTTCGCCGTCGAGTTCCACGAAGATGTACTCGCACCTGTGGCCGGCACCCTGGTTCGGCGGGTGGATCTGCCGGATGACGCCGTGGTGTTCCAGCGCCTCCAGGTGACGCCGCACCGTGCCGCGAGAGCACAATGCTTCCTGCGCCAACGTCAACAGCGACGGCCAGGCCCGCCGATGGGCAGTGTTGTGGTAATCGGCCAGGACGAACAACAGCAGCTTCTGGCCAACCGCGAGCGGTGCGCCGTCGGGGCAGCGATCGAGTTTTTTTACATACGCAGTCGCTTCCCAGCTCATGGCCTTGCCCCCTTGAGCCCCTGCAGCTAATTTCCGACCGGCCCTATCGCTGCCGCCGCGTCGGATGTGCATGCTCACAGTGACATTATTGTGAAATTGAGGTTCGGCGTAGGACGTGCGTTTTTGGTTTCTTTACATTACTCGCGTCCGGTACTTGGAGCAGAATGGATACCCTTCAGCAGGCGCTTTCGCACCGAAAAGTCTCGCTCTAGTTGCGGCATGTCAGATTCGAACCACTTAAGCGTGGTCCGGGCGTATGCTGCGCAAACAGGATTGCTGAGGTATCGATCGCACGCCTTTCGGATATTCTCTTCGAAGAAACTCTGCTCTCGATCGTGAAAACTGGCTATGCATTCAAGGATATCTACGATCTCTTTATAGCGAGGCCCCATCGTCTTTTCACGAACGTAAACGACCGCAGCGGCCAAGAAACATTCCTTTCTCGAGCGGCCTCGCAGATCGGCGGAAACCCGCAGTTCCGGAAGAATATCTTCGGACAGCGGAACCAAGAGCTTTGTCAGTCCGTCTTCAAACACTGATATCACTCCCCCAAACCCGTCGTCCTCGGCCGTTCGGCGCATTCGCTCGAGTTCGATCAACAGCCGTGAAACCTTCTCCTGAATGCTGCGGAACATCTTGTTAGCACGCTTGTACCGGTTGCGATCCTTCTCGAGCGTCTCCGGGAAATAGTTCTCATAATGTTCCAACAGCAACCACACCAGCGCGACATCGCATCCCCGAACTAGCAACTCAGAGACTGCGGCGCGGGCCGCACCGTTGGTCCGGAGCACTTCTGCTAATTTGTCTTCACCGCAAACCTTTGGCTTGGCCGCCCGAGCCTTCATAACGAGTACACCGCCCTCAGGCCTCCCACTCCTTCAACGGACTCAAACTGCTCCAAAACTGCCACATCTCGCGTCCTTTCCGGTAATGAAAAATTTCGATAAAACTCTCACGGACGAGGCATCCCGGGCCGCAGCGCGGCCGAGCGATGCGTCAGCGAAACTTCAGCAACGGGAGAAACAGTCTTGGTCTCGACGCTTACAAATTTTGAGCCACTCGTCAACCTGCGCCAGGCGGCAGAGGCGCTGGGCATACACCCGGACACCCTCAAGAAGAAGGCACAGCGCGGAGAGATTCCCGGAATGAAACTCGGCAAATACTGGCGTTTCCGCCTGAGCGCGCTGGACTCCTGGCTGCAAACGCAGCTAATATCACCGCGACCCCAAACCACGCCGCGTTAACTGAGGAAGGAGGAATCCTTGCAGTTTACGCGGCAATGCTACCAGCTTGGTAGCTTCAGGAAAGTAAAGCGCACGAAAGGACCGCCCGCATGGGAGTTCCGCTACAGGGAGAGGGTCGGAGGCCAGCTGTGCCAGAAACAGCTGACGTTGAGCTCGGCCCGCTACCCCACAGAAACCCATGCCCGTCGGGCAGTCGAGCGACTGTTGATAAAGCTCAACGCGGGAACGCCCGCGGCGAGCACCATCACAGATCCCACGTTCGGCATGCTGCTCGACCGCTTCATCGCCACGGAACGGCTGCTCGAGACCAAGCGTCAACCCTCGGGACAAGCCGCTACGGATGGGCTGCAGTACTCGACGGCATGCGCTTACATGACCATCCTCGAGAGGCACATCCGGCCCAGGTGGGGGATCTCGCTCATCGGTTCTGTCCGGCCGGTCCTCGTCCACGAATGGTTGCAGCAACTCCCTGCTGCTCCCAAATACAAGGCCGCGATCAAGGCCCTCATGCATCGGCTGTTCGAGAAGGCGATGCTGTGGGAATTGATCGAAATCCAGCGCAATCCCATCCAACTGGTCGAACTCCGGGGTATCAGCAAGCGGCGCAAGAAGCCGTTCGTGCTGACCGTGGAGCAGTATTACGCAGTGCGCGACCAGTTGGTCGAACCCTACCGGACAATGGTGATCGTGGCGCAATGCCTCGGTCTACGCGTCAGCGAGATTTTGGCCCTCAAGTGGGAGGACATCGACTTCGAGAGCTTGGCCCTGCGGGTGACCCGAAAAGTGGTCTGCGGTCGCGTCAGCCGCGTCAAGACCGAGTACTCGGAGGACGAACTTCCCATGGACCCCGATTTCGCGTCCGAATTGCTCCGGTGGAAAGCCGGGTGCCCGCCCTCGTTCGAGGGCTGGGTCTTCCCCAGCCCGGTGACCAAGCGGCCATTCCACGCCAGCGAAATCCAGAAGGGCTACCTCAAGCCAGCTGGGTGGACGGCGGGGCTGGTCGCGAACGGCGCGAAGGTCAATATCGGCTGGCACACCTTCCGCCACACCTACCGCTCGATGCTGGATGCGACCGGGGCACCCATCGGCGTGCAGCAGAAGCTGATGCGCCACGCCCAGGTCGCGACCACGATGGACGTGTACGGGAACGCGCTGATGGAATCGAAACGGCAGGCCAACAGCAAGGTCGTACAGATGGTCCTCAGGCACTCAGGTTAAACCGCAATCATGGAAGTCAAGCGAAAGGGGCTGCATGGCGCAGCCCCTTTTTCTTGGGCTTCGATCAGCCCCACGGCCCCGCTCTTAGCGTGGGGTTATGTGGGGTTGAGAGCCCGTAAATGGTTGCGGGGGGTGGATTTGAACCACCGACCTTTGGGTTATGAGCCCAACGAGCTACCAGACTGCTCCACCCCGCAGGGTCATCATAGCAAACGCGGCGGAAAATTGCAGCCTGCCTCGGTCCGCGGGTTACCGGTAGCGCAGCGAATCGCGGTATTCGCGGGCGACCGCTTCCAGAAAATCTTCGTTGTCGGGTTGCGGTTGGGCCGGCAGTTCGAGCTTCTGCGCGATGTGCCCCGCGATCCGCTTGGCGGTTGAGGTCCGCACCTCGGGTGCGAGGTCCAGCCGGCGCGCCAGAAAGGTTTCGATTAGCACCAGCTCGGTGGTCGAGAGCTTCGCGACCGGGTAGACGGGCAGTTGCGCTCCCGGCTTCAGGTTGAAGAAGAGCTCCCCGGCCTCCTCTTTCTTTTCGTGGACCACCACGGTGCCGGCCACGAAATCGCCCAGCCGCTTGCTC
>Ga0209517_10004796_pt1 | contig 17577 bp, 13 predicted proteins | sample PeaSoiMetSII2010_FD_187695 | JGI IMG/M metagenome (GOLD analysis project Ga0209517, IMG submission 187695) | Peat soil microbial communities from Weissenstadt, Germany - SII-2010 (SPAdes) (version 2) | ecosystem: Environmental > Terrestrial > Soil > Wetlands > Peat | place: Germany...
AGGCGCGCCACTCCTTCATGGCGCGGCGGAAATCGTGCACCGCGTCCTGGCTCGTGCGCTCCGGATCGAGCAGCGCGGAACGGCCCCCCAATAGAATATGGCCGGCGATGGCGCGCACCGCGGGTCCGATCGCCGCACGGGGCTGCAAGGCAGGTTTGTCGGCCATATTCGCGTCTATGGGGGCGTGCATGACGGTTTAAGGGGGCGATCGCCGCCCAGTATGGCGAAATATCGGGCTCGGCGCACTTCCCTTATGGGGGGGCGCTTGCTACATGACCGTCACACAAAATCGCTTCCTTGGCGCGGGGTGGAGCAGCCCGGTAGCTCGTCAGGCTCATAACCTGAAGGTCGTAGGTTCAAATCCTACCCCCGCAACCAAGTTTCCGATATAAAACAATAGCTTAAAGAAATGCGAAGTGCCTAGTCCCGGCAAAAACCTGGATGGCGATTACTCGCCCTATGGTCGGCGTCAGGGCCGAGCATATTGTGGATCTGCCCATGCCGTTCTTTGAGCGCTCGCAACGCACTCATGTCGCCGCCGCGCTCGCCGCGTCGCTGTGGCTCGTGGCCGGCGGCGGCGTTGCCGTGGCACAGAGCGTTCCGGCGTCAGGGCGTTATCAGTGCACTGGCGCGAGCGGCGTGATGACCGAATTGAATTTCACCGTCGGCCCCGGCAACATTTACACGACGACGAAAGGGTTTCGCGGCACCATGTCGGTGCATCCTGGCACCGGCAACGTCCTGTTCCACGCCGCTCCGCCGCAAGCCTCCTACCAGGCCCGTTACAGCCCGGGGCCGCCGCCGCAAGTCGCGTTGCTGACGGTGACCGACGGTAAGAGCGTGGAAACCGGAATAATGTGCCAGATGCACTGACGGCGTGGCCGACGCAACGGCGAACCTACAGCGTCACCGGAAAGAAATGATTGATCGCCGCCAGCACGACGAGGAGCGTGAGCCCGAGACTGAGGCTCCAGGCGATCAGCTTCTTCTCGATCGGCAGCAGCGGCTCGACGCGGGCGGTGCGCAGTTCCTCGCGCAGGTCGGATTCGGTGTATTGCGACATGATGAGCTCCTGATAGTCGTACATTTTTAGTCGTACATTTTTGATTGCGTGATTTTCAGCTGGCGAGCGGCGGCGTGATGCCGTGGAAGAAGATCCACGAGATCAAAAGGCCAACCCAGACCACGAAGCCGAACAGGCTCGTGACATAGACCGCGGCGAGCTTGCCGAATCCTTTCCGCCACAGCGCGCGGAAGTTCGACAGCACGCCGATCGAGAAAAAGGTGAGAATAAAGAAGATGACGCGGAAGGTATTGGCTTCGCCGATCGCGGCGGGGACGTTCTTGGCGATCTCGGCCGGCGTGCCGAGCGCCAGGTAGAGCCCGACGATGAACGTCACCACGAAGCCGATGATGAATTTGGGAAAGCGCTGCCAGATTTCCCGCGCCTTGGCTTTATTGGAAGCCGGCGTGACGTTGATGTGGTTGGTCCAGATATAGCCGAGCACAAACGCCCAGATGCCGATGAAGATGTCGATGAACACCTTGATGGTGGCGGCGGTGCCGAGGATCCAGCCGGGCTGATAGTGCACGCCTTCAGCGGCATTCTTGGCGAGGATCAAGGACTCGGTGATGCCGCCGGCCGCGACCGCGGCGCCGTCGGTCTTCACCGCGAGCCCCATCCAGGCGCCGGCGACCAGCGGCTCGTGGGCGAGCCAGGTCTGCGCCACGAATGGCAGGATCAGCACTTCGGTGACCGCGAACACCACGACCAGCGACGACACCAGCACCGGCACGATCGGCCGCGACCGGATGGCGCCGCCGGTGGCGATCGCCGCCGAGACGCCGCAGATCGAGATGCCCGACGCCAGCGGCGCCGCCCATTCCCGCGAAAAACCGAACCACTTGCGGGCGATGAAATACACCACCGCCCAGTAGATCAGATAGGCTTCGACGATGGCGGCGACTCCACGCAGGATCAGCGACGAGGCGAGACTGAGCTTGCCGGCCGCCGTCACGGCGAAGAAGCCGCCGAGAATGACGATGGCGACTTTGATGTAGAGCTCGGGCCGCACCGCGTCCTTGATCACTGTGGCAAAGCGCGGCAGGAAATTGGCGATGATCAGGCCCGCGATCAGCGCGAAGATATAGGCGCCTTCATTGGTCAGCTTGAGCGACCAGGAGATGCCGAATTTCTGCTGCTCGGCCGGTGTCACCGCGGCGAAATGCGCGTAGTTGCCGACGATCCAGCTCGCATAGGCGATCCAGAACACGGCGGTAAACGCCAGCGCGAAGCGCTTGACGTCGCTTTTGAGCGCCGCGGCGCCGGCGGTGAGCACAAGCGTGAGCGCGACATAAGTCGCAATGAGCGCGCCGATGCCGCCGAGCGCGGCGTAGCCTTTCGATGCAGGCCCGAGCGCCTGGCCGAGATTGGTCCACACCGAGGTCGAGACCACCCAGCCGATCAGATCGACATGGACCAGCGCGGCGAGGCCGAGGACGAAAATGAAAAGGCCGAGGATGACGGCGAGCCAGTCTTCATTGAGGAGGGCGGCGGACTCGGTCGTGCTCGGCACGCGAAAGTCGGTCACATAGGCATTGGACATGATGATCCTCATCGCCGGCTTCTGTCGCCGGCGTTCCTTGGGGAGATTTTCAATGGACGAGTGTGATCGGCGGCGGCGGCGTTAACTTGCCAAGGCGTCAATCGCGACGCTGAATCTTAAGCGTCATCGGTCCATCTCCATGGTTGAGGAGCCCACGAAGACACTTCGTGGCGCTTTAGCGTTTTTGCGCGGCGCAAGCTGCTCCATCAAATCCCGCGATCCAATCAAACAAGATCGGATGATTGATTTCGCCACAGCGCGGCGAATAGTCAATGCAGCGAGCAAAAATAAGAGAGTCTTGGTCGAACAGGGATGTTTTGAGCGAATGAAATCGCTCGTCGTGGGCCGAACAAGAAAAGAATGTTTTAGCTCGTCATTGCTGCTGTCCTGCCCGGGTTGACGACGCAGGTCGATTGCCGGAGACCCGCTTCATGCCTAGAATATTCGGCTAGAAAAAAGCAATTACGCCGAACAATAAGACCGCAAAATGCCTGAGAATCCGAAATATGATCCTTTGCTTCACGGCGGCCGTGGCATTGGTCCGGCGCCCGCCATCAACGGCATCTACGACGTCGCCGTGCGCGGCGACCGGATCGCGGCGGTCGAAAAGGCCATCCTGCCGTCGAGCGCGGCCGAGGTGATCGACGCCGCCGGAGACCGGGGTCGGACAGAAGTTCTCATCCGGTCCGGGCATTTACGCCATGGCGTCCGAGGGTTACGGCACTCTTGGTCGCTCATTCTAGGCCGCCACCGGGTGTCCGGCGGTGCAGTACCGGCGTATTTTCTATGCAACCATCACGTGATATCAATAAGGACGTATTAAGGGGCGGAGGGAGACCATGGACGACAAAGACATTGCCAGAAGCGTAGCGTCAGAGTTGGCCATCGAATACGGTGAAGCGCTGCGCGACAAAACCGACCAAATTATTCGCACAAAATCCGATGAACCACTGGGGAAGGCTCGCGGCATCGCAGACGTTGTCAAGGTGAGTGCTGATCTCGCGGTCATTGCAAGCTTCATCGTGTCGATGACGCCGGTCGTCCGAGAGAAATGGTTTGCCACCAAGAGCGACGCTGCGGTCAAAGCCTCCCTCGAAGATATCGCGAGGCGGACGCCGGCGTTGAGCACGGCAATCGTCGAACAAATTGCCGAGGCCATCCTGAAGCGGTTTCACGGCACGGTGTGACGGGTTGAACATAGGCGACCTTCGATGGCAATCCGCAGAGCACTCGTTATCGGCAACTCTGCCTATCCGAGCGCGCCCCTCAAAAACGCTCGCGGCGACGCCGAGGCTCTCGCCAAAAGGTTGACCAAGCTCGGCTTCGAGGTCAGCTGCGGGCTGGATCTCGATTTACCCCAATCTGTGGCGCATCTGGCGTCGTTTGAAACGGCAATCGCTGACGCCGACGCCGCCGTAATGTTCTTCGCCGGTCACGGCGTCCAAATCGGAGGGTTTAATTATCTGATCCCCATCGGCGTTGAAATCAAGCAACTGACTCACCTGGAGTTTTCGTCACTCCCGCTGAACAGGATTCTCGGAATTCTCACCAGGCAGGCTCGCTCCAGCATCATCATGTTGGATGCATGTCGAAAAAATCCATTTGAGCGATCTTTGTCCTCAAGCGTTACCGATTCGGAGCGCTCTCCGGAAACTATTCGGTCCGGCCTTGCGCGAGTCAACGATTCGACGGCGAAAGGCAGCTTTATTGCCTTCGCCGCCGCCCCCGATAAGCCCGCGTTTGACGGCGGCCGTAGATCGCACAGCCCGTTTACGGCGGCGCTGTTAAAAAATATCGACAAGCCCGATTTGTCGATCAGCGACATGATGATCAAAGTTCGAAATGACGTCCTGCTCGCCACCCGTGGTGACCAGGAGCCTTGGGATCAAAACAATTTGCGCGAGCGGTTTTGCTTTAATCCGGCAAGCGATTCAGCTGAAAATCAATCAACCAAGGCCGGTGGTGGAACCGTGCTGACGATCGATGATCGCGTCATCGAGCACCAGCGCTGGCAGAATCTGAAGGAGTACGGGGCAACCATCATCAACCTTGAGGACTATATTGTCAGCTCGCCCCCGAACGGTCTGTATTGGCGCGATGCTGTAAGGCTGATCGAAGCAAAAATCTCGGCTTGCGACGACGCCGGCGAGCTTCGCTCGTTCATCGAGCGTTATCCCGACAGCCCGCGCCAAACGCTGGTCAGGAAACGGCTCGCCAGTGTCGAATGGGGCAAACTCGCGAATTCCAGCGATCCCGACAAACTACGCGATTTCATCGAGACGCACGAGGCAGTACCCGAACGCGTCGCTGCGCAGCAGCGCTATGGAGAATTGGTGGAACCGACCCTGCGCGTCAGTCGCGACTTGGAGGCGCTTAAGGCGTTCGTCGCACTGGTCGGAGAAACCCGCTACGGCAGGTCGGGTCAGCAAAGGATTGAAGCCGTTGAACGCATGATCGCAGCGGAGAATGAGGCGTGGTCGCGTCTACAGGCCAGCGGTGACTCCGGACAGTTCAGGGCATTTCTGGCGGCTCATCCGGATAGCTCTCACGTCGGCCAGGTAAGTCAATGGCTCAAGGATCGGTTGTTCGAGGAGCGGCGACTGGCGGAGGCCCGGCGGGCTGAATTCTGGTCGCGCCTCACTGCGCACGTTGTCGATCTGCCGATTTCAACAGCTGCGGAGCTCAATCGGATCAGATCCGGTTCCGCTGCCGCCTTGGCGTCGTTGCTGTTTTCCGACGTCTTATTCGTAGTGCTCACAGCGGTCGCTCCAAACCGCGGCGGTGCGATCCTCGCGGTGGCTTTAGCTGCGCTCGCCGTGGCCTTTGCGCTGCGGCCATTGCGGCCGCTGACAAGCCTGGAGCTGGCGTATGCGTGGATCGCTTGCCTGCCAGCCTTCGTTGTCGGCGGAAGCCAACTCTTCAGCCGCCTCGGCTTGTCGTTAGGAGCGCTGGCGCCTGCGGATGGCGGACTGCTGTTCGGCTGCTTGCTCACGATTGTATCGGGTGCGTGGCTGCTGTTGAGCCGTCGGTCGCGTTTTGCCGATGGCGTATCTGCAGTCTTTTTGATCGGCATTTGGGTCGCCATGCTTGTTCTGCTTGATCTGTTATTTCAAGCTGAAGCTGCTGTAAGCGTCTGGGGTGTGGTTACTCTCTTGGCGGCCTTGTTTCTGGCCCGCTCCCGGTGGAGCAAACTGACCGCCGCCGAGTTAGCAGGGTACTGGTTTGTGGCATCTGTCGCCGCCCTGGTCCTCGATGCGATGCTCAGCCCCACGTGGCCAATCTTTCTGATCTTGATTCCGCTGGGGGGCGTTTGTCTGGCGCTGCTTTACCGGAAGAGATTGCCGGCAGGGGATTCGGCGACGGATAAAGACCCTGAACGCGCCGCGGGGATTTCTGAGACTTGAGTTTACCGTGCGCCGCCCGGCGCAGCCTCGCCACTTTGTCCGGAGAGCACGCGCCGCATGCCGTCAATTCCGTCCAAGATCCCCTTCTTCGTAGCCAGTCGCATCCACTCGAGGAAGGACGGCTGCACCGATGTCCTCTCAGTCGGTTTTGGTGGTACCGACGGAGCTGGCGCCGGTGGATCGGGCTGCAGCTTCGCCACTGGTTGAATAACCGCCAAACGTTGACGTGCTGTAGCCTGAGCCCACTTGCGGTCAGGTGCCGCCGCCAGCGCCCGTAGTGCCGCCTCGTAGTCGTTTCGCGCCAACTGGGCATCGCCCTTCATTTCGTAAACCAAGCCGCGATTTGCGTACGCCGCGGCGTACTGTGGATTAAGCCCGATCGCTTGGGTGAGATCGGAGAGGGCCAAATCCGGTTTGCCTTGCAATCTATAAACGAGGCCACGATGCGTTAAGGCTCTGTCGAAGTCCGGAGCGAGACTGATCGCTGCGTTCAGGTCTTGGAGCGCGGCGTCCAGCTTGCCACCCTGCGCATAAGCGTAGCCGCGGCTGTCGTAGGCCGCCGCCTTTTGCTTTTCTTCGTGAAGGACGTTTCCATAGAGCAGGAGGGCCGCCGAAGCGTCAGAAACTGCAAGGTCCCAGTTCTCGGAATACAAGTAGCAATATGCACGACCTACATAAGCGGGTGGATAATCCTTATCGTGCTTGAGCGCTTCAGTATATTCGTCGATAGCATCGTCAAATTGGTCCAGTTGCTGACTGATGACCCCGAGATTGTAGTAGATGAACGGCAGGGGCGGGTTGGATAGATTCAAAAGACGATTGCAGGCGGCCACAACTGCAGCGAAGCCGAATTGGCCTTTGGGATTGGAGCAAGTTTTTCGGTCGTCGGTCGGGGTCGAAGTCGCGAGTGAAGACGGGAATGGGTCGAAGCTGGCCGAGATGGCAATGACCAAAGATCTGACCGCCCCCCCAACGGATGTGACCGAGAAACCCCTGGCCGACGCGCCCTGCTGCTGGGCGCGCAGGTAGTAATCGCTGCCGTCCTTGTTCTTACCCGACAGAACAAACCAGCCGTCCGAGACGGGCCGATCATAGTCTGCATTGGGGTGATCTTTTTTCGAAGTCTGATAGATGTCGTCGATAGTGCGGCCATCGGCAAAACGCAATGCGTCGATATTAAGTCGGCCGTCGGCAGACTGCCAAGTCGCATAAGTGGTTCCGCTCGTAGAAGTCTGCTTCTTCGCGGTGCCCACCAAATTGAAAGGGATACCAATTCTAATACCCGTTACGGAGTCATCGATAACACGAAATCCCGTCTTATCGCGTGCTTGGCTGCCCTGATTTTGCAACGCCGCTTTCTGCTTGTCAGTGAGAGAACCACTAGGGTTCGAGTCACCGAGGCGGGCTTGAAAGCTTTTGATAGCATTTCTGGTCCGGCTATTGAGAAACCCGTTGGCGACGCCATCGTAGTCGCCGGTCCAAATCAGCATCTCCTGGATATTGCGGATCGTGTCGTCCTGCGCTGAAGCGGACCACGTCGCTCCGGCTAAGAACAACGCTACACTCACTCCGAAAGTCAGGACTCGGCCAAGCGATTTGAATGAATGCAAGGAATACACAACAACCCCCACAAGGGCTATTGCCCTCGATAGCTTACGCCGAGCGGCACAATAGCAAATATATCGCAGGTTGTGAATTGTCGCAAGCAAAGGAGGCGCTACGGCGCCATCGTTCGGGCGCAGTGGCCCGAGCGCGATCCCAAATCGTCACCCAATTACATTGCCGGTGATCTGCTTTTTGCCTAGAATTTTTCGACGATAAGCCGCGCCATGTGTCGAATAATGCGAGCGTGAAATGCCCGACCCGGCGAAATACGATCTTCTGCTCAAAGGCGGCCGTGTCATTTGCCCGGCGTCCGGGATCGACGGCATCCGCGACGTCGCCGTGCGCGGCGGCCGCATCGCCGCGGTCGAAAAGACCATCCTGCCGTCGAGCGCCACCGAGGTGATCGACGTTACCGGCAAGCTGGTGCTGCCGGGCCTGATCGATACCCACGCCCACGTTTACCAATATGTCACCGGCCGTTTCGGCTTGAACCCGGACATGGTCGGCGTGCGCTCGGGCGTCACCACGGTGATCGACCAGGGCGGTCCGTCCTGCATGACGCTGCCGGGCTTCCGGCATTTCATTGTCGAGCCCGCAGCGACCCAGGTTTATGCTTTCCTGTCGGCCTATCTGGTCGGCGGGTTGGAGGGCCACTACTACCCCAATCTCTACAGCCCGGCCGGCGTCGATATCGACGCGACCGTCACGGCGGCCAACGCCAACAAGGACATCGTGCGCGGCATCAAGGGTCACGCCGAGATCGGCGGGTTCGCGCGCTGGGGCATAAAGGTTCTGGAAATGTCGGCCGAGATCGGCCGCCGCACCGACCTTCCCCTTTATGTGCATTTCGGCACGCTATGGGGCTTGCCGGAGAGCGGCGCCAACGGCGAGGACGCCGATACGATCCTCGAACGGGTGATTCCGAAACTGCGGCCCGGCGACATTTTGGCCCATCCGTTCACGCGCCATCCCGGCGGCTTCGTCAACCGGCAGGGCGAAGTGCACAGCGTCATTCGCGCCGCCATCGACGCCGGGCTGAAAGTCGACGTCGGCCACGGCAGTCATTTCTCCTATCGGCTCGCGCGCAAGGCGCTCGACGCCGGCATCGTGCCGCATACGCTCGGCGCCGACATGCACGGCTACAACACCGAAGTGCCGCCGCCGCCCGGCACGCCGGCCCAGCATGACGACGACGAGAACCATCCGTTCCGCGGCCAGGCGCGGTTCAGCCTGACCCAGGCGATGAGCTCGATGCTGGCGCTCGGCATTGCACTCGAAGACGTGGTGCCGATGGTGACGACGCATCCGGCGCAGATGCTCGGGCTGAGCGATCGCCTCGGCGCGCTGACGCCCGGCTATGCCGCCGACGTGTCGGTGCTCCACGACGATCGCGGCCGCTTCATCCTGCGCGACAACGAGGACACCAAAATCGTCGCCGAGCGGCTGTTGCGTCCGGCATTCTGCCTGCGCGCCGGCAAGCGTTTTGATGCCGACTCGCCGATCTTGCCGCAGGTCATTGCGGCGTAGACTCTACGCCGCCTGCCTGGTGAGGCGATCCATCTCGCGTTGCACCAGTTGGCGATAAAGCCCGTCCCGGCGCATTAGCAGGTCAGGCGGGCCGTCCTGGATGACTTCGCCGGCCTGCAGCACGACGATGCGGTCGAAATTGCGCACCGTCGAGAGCCGGTGGGCGATGGCGATGACGGTGCGGCCGCGCATCAGGCGGGCGAGCGCGTCGCGGATGATTTCCTCGGATTCGCTGTCGAGCGCCGATGTGGCTTCGTCGAGCAGCAATAGCGGCGCGTCTTTGAGGAAGGCGCGCGCGATGGCGATGCGCTGGCGCTGGCCGCCGGACAGTTTTATGCCGCGGTCGCCGACGATGGTGCGCATGCCCGACGGCAGGTCTTCGATGAAATCGCAGCGCGCCGTGATCGCCGCTTCCAGCACCTCGTCGTCGGAGGCTTCCGGCCTGCCGTAACGGATGTTGTCCATGACCGAACGGTGAAACAACGAAATGTCCTGCGGCACCACGCCGATGGCCTCGCGCAAGCTCGCTTGCGTCACCCGCGCGATATCCTGGCCGTCGAGCAGGATGCGGCCGCCCTGCGGATCGTAGAAGCGCTGCAACAGCGCGAACAAGGTCGATTTGCCGCCGCCGGAATGACCGACCAGTCCGACCCGCTCGCCCGGACGGAAGTGCAGGTTGAGATCGGCAAATATCCGCCGGCCGTCGCTGTAGCGGAAATCGACGTGCTCGAATTTGACGCTGGCGCCGCGGCGCACCAGCGGCTCGGCGGTCGGATGATCGCGCAGCTCGTGCGGTATCAGAAGCGTGGCGAGCGCTTCGGACAGCCGCGCGACGTGTTGGGTAATATCGACCAGCGCCACCGCGAGGTCGCGTGTCGCGCTCAGCACCGATAAAGCCAAGGTGCAAGCCAGCACGACATCGCCGGTCGTCGCCGTGCCTTGCTGCCACAGCACGATCGCCCAGGCGACTAGGCAGAGCGTCAGCACGATGGTCACCACGGCATGGAAGATGCGGAGCTTTTCCAGATAGAGCAGGCTTTTGCGCCGCGCATCCATTTCGCGGTCGACGGTGGCGTCGAAGCGGCGATGCTCGCGGGCGAAGCCGGAGAAGGCGCGCACCAGCGGCATGTTGCCGACCACGTCGACCATTTCGCCGTCGACGGCGGCGGCCTTGTCGGCGAAATCATGGTGCAGCGGCCGGCCGGCGGCGGCGAGGCGGAACATCAGGCAGACCATGATGCCGGCGACAATCGCAAGGCCGACCGCCATCGGCAGGCTGATGGTGCGCACCAGCGCAATCGCCGCTACCGTCGCCGCACACGGCGGCAGCACGTTCCACATGAACATGTTCTCGGCGGTGAAGATCGCGTTCGACGTGGCGGTGACGCGGCTGGTCAGCGTGCCGGGCAGCCGGTCGGCGAAATAGGCCGGCGAATGGCCTATCAGGTGGCGGAACAGGTCGCGCCGCAAGTCGCTGGTGACGCCGGTGAAGGCGAAATTGGCGACCCAGCTCGCCACGCGCCAGAGCAGATTATCGGCGGCGATCAGCGCGCCGAGCACGAGGAACGCCGTCCACACGCCGGCGGCATCGTGACTGGACAATACGTCGACCAGGAATTTCACGCCGTATTGGGTGCCGACCGAGCACGTCACCGCGGCCAGCACCGCGGCGAGGATGACCGCATGCGACACCGGCCGCAGCCGGACATAGTGAAAGACGAAGGCAAGGGGACGGGTGACGTAATCGCAAAGATCGGCCATGCGTGTCAAAGCTCCGCTCGCGATGCTGCCGCCCCTCCCTTCCGTCCACACACAGGGTCACAACGCCGGGAATTCGCAAATGTAACGTCCGGCCGCACAAAAAAGTTTTGTGACGCATCGCGTGGACGAACCATGTCGGGCTTGCGACCGTTCCGTGTCAGCACGTCGTCGCGGCGGTGACGATCGACGCCGATTTCGTGCATTGGGAACGAAGACGCGAAAAAGTTCCACGATTTGCGAAAAATAAGTTCCATGCCGGAATTGAAATATTTCGGCCTTGGTTCGTTGTTGTCTTTGCGTCGGGACATCGCGGGGCCGGCGGGAACATCCATACCGGGACCATGAAAGGTTAAAATCGATGCATATCGCGCAAATCGCCCCGTTGACCGAGGCGATCCCGCCCAAGCTTTATGGTGGAACCGAAAGAGTCGTGTCCTGGCTGACCGAGGAACTGATCGCGCTCGGCCACGAGGTCACCCTGTTCGCCTCTGGCGACTCGCAGACCTCGGCCAGGCTCGAGGCGGTGTGGCCGCGGGCATTGCGGCTCGACGGCGCGGTGCGCGATCCGAACGCGCTACACATGATGATGCTGGAGCGGGTCTACCAGCGTTCAGGCGATTTCGATTTCCTGCATTTTCATCTGGATTATTATCCGTTTTCGCTGTTTTGCCGGCAGGCGACGCCGTTCGTGACCACGCTGCACGGCCGGCTCGATTTGCCCGAGCACCAGCCGGTATTCGACACCTTCAACACGGTGCCGGTGGTGTCGATCTCCAACTCGCAGCGGCGGCCGCTGCCGCAGGCGCATTGGGTGCGCACGGTGCATCACGGCCTGCCTGAGCGGCTCCTGATGCCGAAACCGGTCAAGCCGAGCTATTTCGCCTTTCTCGGCCGCATCGCGCCGGAAAAGGGCATCGATCGCGCCATCCGCATCGCCCAGCATTGCGGCATGCCGCTGAAGGTCGCGGCCAAGGTCGACCGCGCCGACCAGGATTATTACGACGAGCAGATCAAGCCGATGATCAAGGCAGCCAATGTCGAATATATCGGCGAGATCAATGACAAGGACAAATCCGAGTTCTTGAGCGGCGCCGTCGCGCTCTTGGTTCCGATCGACTGGCCGGAGCCGTTCGGCTTGGTGATGATCGAAGCCATGGCCTGCGGCACGCCAGTCATCGCCTTCAACCGCGGCTCGGTGCCGGAAGTGATCGACGACGGGCTGACCGGATTCATCGTCGAGGACATCAATGGCGCCATCGGCGCCGTCGATCGCCTGGATCATTTGTCGCGCGCGAAAATCCGCACGCACTTCGAGCAACACTTCACCGCGCGGCGCATGGCGCAGGATTATCTTGCCGTCTATCGCAGCCTGGCCGACCGTCTGGCGCCGCATCTGCGCCTTGTCACCGACGACGCGCCGGCGCTGTAGTTCATTCCGTCTCCTCCGGCCGCGTCTCCGGCATCAGCGACCACAGCACCGTCAGGCCGACCAGCGCGATCGCGGCCAGTCCGGCGAAGGCCGAGCCGAAGCCGAAGCGGTCGGTCATGTAGCCGGCGAAGGTGGCGCTGAGCGAAGCGCCGACGCCGGTCGCGGTGCCGACGATACCGAGGCCGAGATTGAAATGACCGGTGCCGCGCGTGAGGTCGGCGATCACCAGCGGCACCATGACGGCGAACACCGAAGCGGTGACGCCGTCGAGCAGCTGCACGACGACCAGCAGCCACGGATTGCTCACCGAGGCGAACAACAGGCCGCGGATCGGCAACGCGGCGAAGCCGATCAGCAGCAGCGGCCGCCGGCCCCAAAGCTGGGCCCGGGTTCCGACCGACGGCGACAGCAGCGCGACCACCAGCTGCGGCACGACGATACAGGCCGCGATCAGCACCGTCGCCCATTGGCTCGATCGCATGGTCACGACGCTGCCCATCAACGGCAGCATGGCGCCGTTGGCCAGATGGAACAGCAGCAGGCAGCCGGCGAAAATCAGCAGCGGCCGATTGCGCAGCAATTCGGTCACCTTGGTGCGCGGCTTATCGGTGCGCCGGCGCGGCACCGCGCCGTGGGCGCGTTCGGGATCGATTTCGCTTGGCGTAATGGTGCGCAGCGCCAGCAACGCCGGCCCGAGCAACAGCACGGTGACGATGAACACCGCGCGTGCCGACAGCAGATATCCGCAGGCGCCCATCACCGCCGCCGCCAAGCCGTTGCCGACCGAGGCGTAACGGGCGTTGCGGCCGAGCCGCGCGCCGATCGCGGCATGGCCGACCAGGCCGAGGCTGATCGCGGCCATGGCCGGGCCGAGCACGCAGCTCGCCAGCGCGTGGAGGACCGCTCCCAGCAGCACGACCGGGAAGATCGGCAGCGCCGCATAGGTCAAGGCGGCGACGCAGATAGTGACGATGGCGATGCCGGCGACGACCCGCTCCGAACGCGCGGCATCGACGATGGCGCCGCCGGGCATCTGGCCGATGAGCGACACGATGCCCGCCGCCGATTGCACAAGGCCGATATCGAACTGCGTCCAGCGTTGCCCGGTCAGGTAGACCGATACGAACGGGCCGAAACCGGTCTGCACGTCGGCGACGAAGAAGATGAACCAATCGAGCCCGCGCAGGCTGCGCGGCGACGGATGCAACGGCGGCTCGCTGCCTTCGAATGCCGGCTGCTGCGGCGGCGGCGGCGGCAAGGCTTTGGGCGACAAGGCTTCGTCGTCGCGCGCGTCGTGCGGATCCTCCCGGTCGTGAATGGCGCGTGATCGCTTCGCCGGCAGGATACGTCTCCCGAAAATGTCGATTGATTATTCGAACGGCAGCGGTTCGAGCTTGCCGAGCGCGCTTAGGACCGTGACGGGCTTGCCTTCTTCATATGCGGGTGCGGCGTTCACCTGGTCGCGGTTCAGCTCCAGCCTGATCGGCGGCTCGGGCTTGGCCGGCGCAGGAAAATGCAACGCCGCCCAATCCACCGCGATCTTGCGGCTGCCGACGCCGAGGAAACCGCCGAAGTCGATGATCGCGGCGCGCACCTGGCCGCTGCGGTCCACCAGCACGTCGACGATGCGGCCCATATTCTCGTCAGCCGCGCTGCTCCGCACTTCGCGGCCCAGGATGCCCTCGACCTCGTGATTGGGGAGGATGGTGACCGCGGGCGGCGCCGATTGCTCGGTCTTGGCCGGGGCCGGCGGGGCCGGCGCGTCTTCAGACGATGCGACGCTGACGACGGCGGTCAGCGCCAGTAGTGCGGCTGCCACCATGACGGTCGGATGTTCGCCGCGCATGCTGCCCTCCGAAGTGTCTGGGAACCCACACCACTAAGCCTGAGCGGTGCGGCTGGTTCCAAGGTTCGGCGGGACCGGCAGGCTTGAGGCAAGAGTTCCCGCGAGGGATCAGGAGGAAAACACGATCGAAACTCGGATATCGCCGCTGATGCGCGGCGTATCGAGCGACACCGTGTCTTTATGGCGGCGCACGCGCAGGTCGACGCTCGATGAACCGAGCCTCAAGTCGCGCAGGATCACTTCGTCCAAAAACGCCGGCAGGCGCGGGTTGCACAGCCGGATCTCGCCCTTGAACGGATCGAATTGCAGGCCGAGCGAGGCTTCCAACAGCGTGAACGGCGTGGCGCTGGCCCAGGCCTGCGGCGAGCAGGCGACGGGATAGAGCGTCGGCCCTTGGCCGTGGTGGCGCTGGAAGCCGCAGAACAATTCCGGCAGCCGGCGGTGATCCATGTAAGTACCGGCACCGAACAGGCCCTCGAACAGCGTCTGGACCGCTTGCTTGTGTTCGTAGCGCGCCAGCCCCAAGGCGATCAGCGCGTTGTCGTGCGGCCAGATCGAGCCGTTATGATACGACATCGGATTATAGCGGGCTTCGCCGCGCGCCACGGTGCGGATGCCCCAGCCGGAAAAGAAGTCGGTTTGTAAAAGACCCTTGGCGACTTGCGCGGCGCGGTCGGCGGCGGCGATGCCGGTGAACAAGACTTGCCCGGCATTCGAGGTGCGCACCTGGCACGGATTTTTCGCGCCATCGAGCGCCAGCGCATAGGTCGCGATCTCCGGACACCAGAACGCGCTTTCGAAACGCGCGGCGAGGCGGCTCGCTTCGGCGTCGAGCTGGCGCGCGGTGGAGTAGTTTCCCAGCCGCCGCGCGCATTGCGCCGCCATGCGCTTGGCGGCGTAGACATAGCCTTGCACCTCGGCGAGCGCGATCGGGCCTTCTGCGAGGCGGCCGTCGGCATGGAACACCGCGTCGTGGGAATCCTTCCAGCCTTGATTGACCAGGCCCTGCTCATTGGCGCGGGCGTATTCGACAAAACCGTCGCCGTCCGCATCGCCGGGGCCATCGATCCAGCCGAGCGCCGTCTCGATCGCCGGCCACAGCTCGGCCACGGTCTGGAGATCGCCGCTGCGCTCGGCATAAAGTCCGGCGAGCAGGACGAACAGCGGCGTCGCATCGACGCTGCCGTAATAAAGTCCGAACGGCACTTCGTGCAGCGCCGCCATTTCGCCGCCGCGCATCTCGTGCAGGATTTTTCCGGGCTCGGAATCGGCCAGCGGATCGGCGGTTTTGGCCTGATAGGCCGCCAGGCGCCGCAACACGCCGCGCGCCACGTCCGGGCTCCACCACAGCATCTGCAGCGCGGTGATCAGGCCGTCGCGGCCGAACGTGGTCGAGAACCACGGGATGCCGGCATAAGGGTAGCGGCCCTGCGGCGTGTTGGTCATCAGCATGGCGAGATCGGCCGCCGAGCGGCACAGCATTTCGTTGAAACGCTCATTCGACGTTTCAACCGAGGTCTGCTGCCGCGTCGCCTCGCGCAATTCGCGGCGCGCGGCAATGAAGCCGGGCAGGAACGGCCGCGGCCGCGCGTCGGCGCCATCGCAGCTCACGGCCAGGAACAACGGCCGCGTTTCGCCCGGTTCGAGATGCAGCTCGTAGACCGCGGCGCTGGTGGTCAGCCGGTTCGGCGGCGGATCGAAGGTGAGCGCGGTGCGCCGGACCTTGTTGTCGAGGCCGCGATAGATCAGCAGCGCCTGGTCGGCGCCGCGCAGATTGGCCGTCGCGGTGCCGCGGCGTTCGCGGTGCGCGCCGCGCACTTCGAACAGGTCGGCAAAATCGTTCTCGAACAGGACCGAGACCTGCAGGTCGACGGCGCGGTCGCCGTAGTTGCGCACGCCGAGCCGTTGATAGGCGGTGCCGCGCCACAGGAACATGGTGCGCAGAATGTGCACGGTGTCCCTCTCCAGCACGATGCGCTGGTCGGCCATCAGGTCGGGATTGCTCAGGTCGACGGAAAACGCCGAGTTATCGTCGCGCAGGTTGGAGCCGAGCAGCAGCGGATGCACGGCGTTGACCAGCAATTCGAGCCGCGACAGATGGCGGGTGTCGAGATGGAACAGGCCGGCCGAGCCGCCGGATGTCGCCGAGATGTCGCCGCGGCTGTCGAGCACGATGAAGGTGTCGCCGTATTTGAGCACCCGCGGCGGCCGGGCCGCCGCCTGCTGGGTGGCGGCAATGTAGAACGGCGTCTCCGCCGGCTCGTCTACGGGAAACAAGTGTGCGGCGGTTTTGGGCGACATTGCGTCTCGCTAAAGCTCTTAAAATCTTCCCGATCCGGTCGAAGCTGACGCAATGACGAGATTCGAACTGGTGCTTGGATAAAGTGCACTGACGCCGGCACGTGCAGATCGGTTTCTTACGCTGCCGTGCCGTTACGGTTTTGCGCCGTTGCGGATGACGTCGACGACGCGCATCGCCACCGGATCGACCACTACCACATCGCCGTGCACCATGGCGTATTTGAGGAGAGCCGCCGACGGATTGTCCGCCGTCGCCTGATCCGGCAGGTCGACAAGCTCGATCGTCGGTGGCACCGGCGCCCCGACGGCGACGGATATCTGCTCGGCGTGGGGTTTCACCCGCTGCCGGATGACGATGTTGTAGATCGCACTTCGCTGCCCGGCGGTGAGCGCCAGGGTCTGCGCTACGGTTCCATTGGGCTGGATCGCCTCGTCCGGCCCCGCAGACTGCGCGAGCGCGGGGGCGATGCCGAAAAACAGTGCGAGCAAGGCCGCCGCCGAAAATCGGAAGGTTTTGCGCATGCGAGTAGCTCCTCGGCGAGCCAACGCACGACCGGCGAATTGGGTCCTTCGCCTGTGTTGCAACCCAGGGACGCCCGCCGGCCACAGCAGGGAGTTGATCCGGATATCCACAGTGCGGCAGTGCCGTCGGCCGAGTAAGCCAAGAAAATGCCCGGCCCACGTCAAAGGCATGTGCTGATTTGACCCGACAAAACGGGTTCCTCTGAAGGTCCGGTTTCTTGGAAAAGCCTTCTCTGTGGCGGGTTTGTCACACGCAGTGGGATTCGTGCCACAATGATTAACGGATTATTGATATTGCCCAAAAGTACGTCATCCTGCGACCGGGTAACGGGATAAGCCGCAAATGGCCGCCCGCTGGGGCTTGGGGGGTGATCATGAAATCCAAATTGATGGCCGGGACCGCAACAGCAGCGCTCAGCTTGGCGTTGTGTTCCCATGCCGCCTCGGCGGCGACGCTCGACGACGTCATGCAGCGGCTCGACAAGCTCGAGAAGGAAAATTCCGAGCTCAAGCAGGAAGTCAATCAGCTGCGCGGCAAGAAAGCGGCAGCTCCGGCGCCCGCGCCGGTAGCCGCCG
>Ga0209517_10004797_pt1 | contig 17575 bp, 13 predicted proteins | sample PeaSoiMetSII2010_FD_187695 | JGI IMG/M metagenome (GOLD analysis project Ga0209517, IMG submission 187695) | Peat soil microbial communities from Weissenstadt, Germany - SII-2010 (SPAdes) (version 2) | ecosystem: Environmental > Terrestrial > Soil > Wetlands > Peat | place: Germany...
AAAGCTCGACCAATCATGCTCGCAGGAAATTCACTTGAGCTTGAGCTTTGGAACGACTTTTTCAACGGGCTGCTAGCGCCCCACCGACACCGCCGTCATCTCCTCCGCCGGGTAGGGGCGCAGGAGGGCGCCCACTTCCGCTGCAGGCGTCCGCGGGTCGAGCCACGCCGCGAACTCTCCCGGTGGGAGGATGACCGGCATCCGGTCGGTGTCCCGAAGAAATCCAGGACTTGCGGCCAGGCAAGAGGTATACTCACGGGCGCTCTCCGTGGGCGGGAAAAAGCTGGGCAACTCACCAGGTTCGACGCGAACGGAAGTGAATGATTCCGATCCCCGCGCGGATTTTTCCCAGGAATCTTGCACCGAACCTGTCCTCACCGCGAGCCGGCGCCCGGTATACATCTTGGGAGAGGCTATGACCGACACGGGGACGACGACCGACGACTTGCTGGGGCGGGCCAAGGCTGGGGACGCGGCCGCCCTGGGCGCGCTGTTCGCGCACTATCGCGACCGGCTGCGCAGGATGGTCCGGCTCCGCCTCGACCAGCGCGTGGCCGGGCGCCTCGACCCCTCGGACGTCCTCCAGGAAGCCTACCTCGACGTGGCCCGGCGCTTCCCGGAGTACGCCGCCGCGCCGGCGGTGCCGTTCTACGTCTGGCTGCGGGCGCTGACCGGTCAACGGCTGATCGACCTGCACCGCCAGCACCTCGGGTCGAAGATGCGCGCCGCCGGACAGGAAGTGTCGCTTTACCGCGGGGCCCTGCCGCAGGCGTCGTCGGCGTCGCTGGCCCAGCAACTCCTGGCGGGCTTGACCTCGCCGACCCAGGCCGCCGTCCGGGCGGAGATGCAGCTGAAGTTGCAGGAGGCGCTCAATAGTATGGACCCGATGGACCGCGAGGTTCTGGTGCTGCGCCACTTCGAGGAGCTGAGCAACATTGAAACCACCGCCGTGCTCGGCATCGAACCAGCGGCGGCCAGTAAACGTTACCTGCGCGCCTTCCGCCGGCTCAAGGCGATCCTGGATCAGATCCCGGGGTTCTTCACGTGACCGCCACGCGGGGCCAGTTTCCCACGTGCCAGGAGCGACCAAGTTAAAGACCGGCTCGCCAGTTTCAGGAGGAAGCCCATGCCCTCGTCCGATTCACCCTGCGACGTGCTGCTGGCACGGCTGGCGGAGGAGTTCGTCGAGCGCCACCGCCGCGGCGAGCAGCCCGCGATCTCCGAGTACATTGAGCGCCACCCGGACCTCGCCGCCGACATCCGCGACCTGTTTCCGGCGCTGATCCAGGTCGAGCAGCTGAAGCCCGTTGCCGGCGACCTGACCGGGGCGTTCGTTCCGGTGAACGGCTCCGCGGACGGCCACACCCCGGAGCATCTCGGCGAGTACCGCATCCTGCGCGAGGTCGGGCACGGCGGCATGGGCGTCGTCTACGAGGCCGAGCAGGAGTCGCTCGGGCGGCACGTCGCCCTCAAGGTGCTGCCGCGGCAGGCGCTGCTCAAGGCGACCTATCTGGAGCGTTTTCGTCGTGAAGCCAAGGCGGCGGCGAAGCTGCACCACACGAACATCGTGCCGGTCTTCGGCGTCGGCGAGCACGACGGCACGCACTATTTCGCCATGCAGTTCATCCGCGGCGAGGGCCTCGACAAGGTGCTGCGCGACCTGCGCCGGCTGCGGGCGGCTCCCGGCGAGCCCACCGCGGACAGCTGCGGGGCCGCGGCGAGCGTGGCGCACAGCCTGCTGACCGGCCGCTTTGCCGCACCGGCAGCCGCGCCCGCGGAGGAGCCGCCGGCGGCCCCGGCCTCGTCGGCACTGACGGCGGCCGACGGGGCGCACGGTTCTTCGACGCTGTCGGCGGGCGGCCCGGAGGCCGGCTACTACCGCGGCATCGGTCGCGTCGCTGTGCAGGTAGCCGACGCCTTGGCCTACGCCCACCGTCAGGGGATTCTGCACCGCGACATCAAGCCGAGCAACCTGCTGTTGGACCTTCAGGGGACGGTGTGGATCACCGACTTTGGCCTGGCCAAGGCGGAGGGGGCCGACGACCTGACGCAGACCGGCGACATCGTCGGCACGGTGCGTTTCATGGCCCCGGAGCGGTTCGACGGCCGATCGCTGCCGCAGAGCGACGTCTACGCCCTAGGAGCAACGCTCTACGAGTTGCTGACGCTGCGGCCGGCGTTCGACGACATGAACAAGGCGCGGCTGGTAAACCAGGTGCTGCACGAGCTGCCGGTGCCGCCGCGGAAGATCGACCCGCGCATCCCGCGCGACCTGGAGACGGTGGTGCTGAAGTGCCTCGCCAAGGACCCGGCCGACCGCTACGCCAGTGCGGACGTGCTGGCGGAGGACCTGCGCCGCTTTCTGGCGGATCGGCCGATCCTGGCGCGGCGAAGCACCTGGCGGGAGCGGACCTGGCGCTGGTGCCGGCGTAACCCTGTGGTGGCCACGCTCACTGCTGCGGTGCTGCTGCTGGTCACGGTCACGGCGGTCGGCGGCGTGGCCATGTCCCTACGCCTCAACGATGCGCTGGGGCAGGCGCGCGACGACCGGGACAAGGCGCGCGACGCGGAACGGCAGGGAAAGAAACAGCTGTTCGAGTCCTTGGGATCAGACGCCAAGGCGCGCCGGTTCAGCGGGCGCGTCGGCCAGCGTTTCGGCACATTGGAAGCGATCCGCAAGGCCGCCGCCCTGGCCGGCGAGTTGGAGATGCCCCCGGAGACGTTCGACGAGCTGCGCAACCTGGCGATTGCCGCATTGGCGCTGCCGGACATCCACATGATCAAAGAGTGGGAAGGCTGGCCGGAGGGCAGCCGCGGCTTGGCTTTCGATGACCGGTTGGAACACTACGCCCGGGGCGACACCCAGGGCAACATCACTGTGCGCCGAGTAGCCGATGATGTCGAGATTGCACGGCGGCCTGGCGAGGGACCGAACGTCGGCATCGGCGGCTTCGACGAAGGCGGTCGTGCCCTGATTCTGCTGGACTCTGCTGATAAATCGATGAAACGCTGGCGCTTCGCCGGCAACGAAGACGTTTCCCTCGGGAAGCACCCGGCTCGCTTCGCAGAGGATTACGCGACGATCGCCACGGCGGATCAGAAGCTCCTGGTCACGCTGCACAGGAAGACCGGCGTCGTTAGCGTTTACGACTTGGCGACGGAGAAGCACCTGCGCGACATTTCCTTCGGCAAGTGGGCGGCCGGCACCGAAGTGGTACCCGAGCACAATTGGGACATGCACCCCTGGCGGCACGAATTGGCGATCTCGCTGGGCAGCTGGCAGGATCCGGAGCGCGAGGTTGTCCGCATCCTCGACCTGGACCAAGGCAAGGTCCAGACGGAGTTGGTAGCGACGCCTCGGATGTATGCGCTTGCCCTGGGCTGGCATCCGGACGGCCGAACCCTTGCGGTCGCGCACGAACGTGTGGTGTTCCTCTGGGACGTGCCCTCGGTCAAGATTGTCGGCCGCATCACCGAGCACAAGGGCGGGGGCCTCCACGTCTCCGTCAGCCGTTCCGGCCAGCTCATGTCCACGCATTCGACATGGGGGGGCGGCGTCAGGTTCTGGCATCCCGATACCGGAAAGCCGTTGCTGAGCTTTCCCAACATGAACTTCCATCCGACCACCCACGCTCCCGACGGACGCATGTATACCTCCCGAACCGAGGGCACTCGGCTACAGCTCTGGGCGACCGAGCCGAGCCCCGTCCTTCGCGTCCTCGTGCGCAGCCCGATCCGAGGCAGGAATGTCGAATACCGGCGCAATTCGGTCCACCGGGACGGGCGACTGCTGGCCGTGGGCAGTTCTCAGGGCGTTTCCCTCTTCGACCTCTCCCGCGGGCTGGACGTGGGTCACCTCGACCTTGGTTTGACCCTGACGGCGCAGTTCGATCCGGCCACGGGCGACCTGCTGACGCTGGGCGCGCTGGGCCTGCTCCGCTGGCCCGTCCGGGCCGAGCCGGCCGACCCGGATCGTCTGCGGATCGGGCCGCCGAAGCGACTGCTGGCAACGCCTGCCACCGACCACGAGTTCCGCGTCAGCGGCAACGGGCGAGTCATCGCCGTTTCTCAGTATTCACGCGTGCTCGTCCTTCACGCCGATCAGCCGGACCGGCCGGTCATCCTCGAAGTCAGCACCGCCAGCAAGTCCGCATCAGCACACGTTCGCCAGCAAGTCAGCATCAGCCCCGACGGCCGGTGGGTCGCGACCGGCGCTCACGGGGAAGGCGATATCCACGTTTGGGAAGCCCTCACCGGCCGGCTCGTGAAAAGCCAGCGCCTCAACAGCTCGTGCCTCGCCCATTTCACCCCGGACGGCAAGAGGCTCCTGGCCGGCACACTACAGACGTGCCGCTTCTGGGGCACAGACGACTGGCAAGAGCTTCCTCCGGTGATCGAGAAGGGCAGCGGCTCCGGGTGGGGCGGGACCGGGCCCCTGCCCGAGTTCACCCCGGACGGTCGCCTGCTGGCCTGGGAGAGTGGTGAGGGCGCGCTGCGGCTGCTGAGCACCACAACGGGCCGGGAGGTGGCCCGTCTCGAAAGTCCCGACCAGGGCCGCTGCGGCTACACCACCTTCAGCCCCGACGGCCGGCTCCTCATCACGACCAATGCCGATTACCCGGCCATCCACGTCTGGGACCTGGGCGAGCTGCGCCAACAGCTGAGGGAGTTGGACCTGGACTGGAAAGCCGACCCCTATCCACCGGCGGCGAAGCCCGAGCCGAACATCCCCGGAACCCCGCCCCTCTCCGTCGAGATCGACCGCGGCGGCCTCGGAGGTCTCACGAAGGTTCGTGAAGCTGCAACCCGGCTCAATAATGAGGCCTGGTACCTCGTCACGGGGCCGGCCGACAAGCGCGACCCCGCTCGCGCTCGGCAACTGATCCAGCAGGCGCTCGCGGAGGACCCGGACAACTCGACTTTCTGGAACACTTTGGGGGTGGTCCAGTACCGCAACGGGCAGTTCAAGGAGGCCGTGGTCACCCTCAAGAAAAGTCTTGCCGCCGGCCACTCCAAGTTCGACGCCTTCGACCTGTTCTTCCTGGCGATGTGCCACGCCAAGCTCGGCGACGCGGCGAAGGCGAAGGATTGTTTCGACCGGGCGGTGAAGTGGGTGGAGGCGCAGAAGATCCTGGAGGCGGAATACAGCGAGGAGCTGAAGGCGTTCCGGGCCGAGGCCGAGGAAAGAAAAGGGGGACAGCGTACTTTTCGCATGCCTCTGAGGAGTGATTCAGGCTGTCCCGTTTTCTCCCTTCAGCTGACCAGTGGGGTTCTAGCCCCGACTGCATCGAACGAGCCGCCTGGATCATCCACCCTATTCCTACACCAGTTGACCTACCGCGGCACGAAGATGCGCGGCTGGTTGCGGATTCCGTCCTGGAAGACGCTCACCAAGATGTCCGCCATCTGCTCCGCGACCTTCGTGGCGTAGTTTTCGCTGTTCTCGAACTTCCCCTTGTTCGCCAGCGTGATGACCGGCAGGCAGCCGTCGCGCCAGGAGTCCTGAATCGTCGCCTCCAGTGAGTTCTCATCCTCGTGATTGCGGTTGTCCGTAAACAGCACCAAGCCGTTTGCCTGACAGTACCCCCACAGCGCCCGGTCGTCCCTGTGGCGATCCAGGCCGAGATCGGGAAATGTCGCCAGCGTGAGGCCGAGTTCCGCAAGCACATCCAGCAAGCCGAGGCCGCGATCAACCTCCGAAGGTAGGGCAGGTGTCCCTGAACGTTCACGTCGGCCAGCAAGCCCGGCATACGACGCCCTCTGGGTCATTGGCCCTTCTGCGCCGCCAGCCACTCCCGGAAGGTCGGAAAGCGTCCTGCCCTTTCTGTCCCGCCCTCGTCCTGAACCTCGGCAGCCTCGCGCGATTGAAGCCACCGCTTGAAATCCTCAAGCGTTTGCTTCGCCCGGCCCGCCCAGTCCCGCACCTCGGGAGAGTTCCCCGCCGCCAGCCTCTCCTCGATCTTGAGGTGTTCGGCCAGGACGGTATCGGGATTACTCAGCACATAGGCGCGGGCCTCCGCGACCTGCTGCGGCGTCAGATTGTAAACGCGACAAATCTCCTCCTCGGTTACCGTCGGGTCGAGGAAGGATTGCAGGAGATTGTAGACCGTGATCCTGGTCCCGGCGATCTCCGGCCCCCGGCCCCGGTCTTGAATCAGGCTCGCCATGACCACACCTTCCAGTCCCGCGCCGGGCCGGGTTGATGACCAGGCCCATCGGACCGGCTCTCCCTTGGGTTCCGCACGCGCCATTGTACAAGCGACCAGTCAGAGCGGCAACGCCTGAGCGATAGTCACCGGTCCTCATGGCAAGCCCGCGGTCACTTCATGCCTCAGCCCACATCGACCGGAGGAACGGCAAAAAACGGCAAAAAACGGCAAAAGAGGACGCGGCTCGTGCAGAAAGACTGTCTCCGCGAGGCGCCTCCGGTGCCGCTGTTAACCGGCATCACTCGTGCCGCCCGAGTTCTGCTTGAGCAGCGCAGCCACGCCGGGTACAAGGAGGTAGCTCCCGGAGCAACGCCATCGCCCGGCGTCCGGAGTGGGGATGGGGAGTCTTCGATGAAGCGATCGTGGCAGAAGGAGATGGTGCGGCGCTTCCCCGAGAACGGCGTGAAGCTGCTCCTGGAGAACCGCCTCAACGTCCGCGACCTCTTCTTCCTCACCGAGCAGGAGATCGTCACGCTGATCGATTTTCTGCGGCTCAAACTCGTGCGCGGCACCTTCGTCGGCCGGGACTATCGTCACGTGGAGTCCGACATCGTCCTGACCGCGCCCTACCGGCCCGAGGGCGTCCTGCGACGGCTGTGGTTGTACCTGCTGATCGAGCATCAGTCGGAGCCCGACCCGCTGATGCCGCTGCGCCTGCTCGAGTACGTCGTCCAGATCTTCAAGATGCAGCAGCGCGAGTGGCTGAAGGGCCACCGCTCGCTTGCCGGACTGCGCCTGCAGCCGGTGCTGCCGCTGGTCTTCTACACCGGCACGGAGCGCTGGGAGTCGATCGGGGACGTGATCGACCTGATCGAACACGGGGCGCCCTTCCGCGATGTCACGCCGGTGATGAAGCCGCTGTTCGTAAACCTGCCGGCCCTGCCGCCGGGACGGCTGGAGTCCGGTGGCGGCTCCTTCGGGCAGGTGATGCGGTTGGTGCGCGGGCGGAACCTGCCGGCGGAGCAGTTCGGGTCACTGCTGGAACAGGTAACGACGGCACTGGAGGCGATGCCGGCCGCCGAGCGGATGCGCCGGCAGGAACTGCTGTCGTACCTGTACGCGCTGGTGTATCATGAGCGTCAGGAGCCCGAGCATCAGGCCTTCCACGAGCGCATCGAAGAGGCGGCTCAGACAGGCCCATTCCGAGGGGATCTGACGGCTATGCGACAGACGATTGCCGACATGCTGAAGGCGGAGGGGAGAAAGGAAGGGGAACTCCGAACCCGGCGGGAGGTCTTATTGCGGTTACTCCGCAATCGCTTCGGCGAATTGCCGGCACCGGCGGAAAGACGTGTGAAGGCCGCCCGAGACGTCGCCCAGCTGCGCGAGTGGTTTGATCGGGCCTCGACAGCCGCGACCCTTGAAGATGTCGGCATCGCCCCGTGACCGCAGTCCCGCGTTGGGGCGCGTCGCTCCGGGCAAGGAATTGCTCGTTGAGCAAGGCATGCCGTTTCACTCTCCCCCGGCTGATGTGAAACGGCGGCGCATCGCCCCGCCCCGACACTCACCAAGGAGAGGACCATGCCGCAGCCATTCAGCCTCCGCAGTTCTCCGGAGGGTTGCCTGGAGTTCCGCCGGGCGGGGGGCCTCTCCCGCCGGGAAATGCTGCGTGTCGGCGCGCTCGGCGTATTCGGTCTCGGCCTTGGCGACCTGCTCGCAGCGCGGGCTCCCGCCACTGCTGGGCCTCCCGCTCGCCTTCGATCACTCGGCAGGGCGAAGGCATGCATCCTGCTGTTCATGTGGGGTGGCCCTTCCCAACTCGACACCTGGGATCCGAAGCCCGAGGCGCCTGCCGAGGTGAGGGGAGAGTTTCGGCCGATCGCCACCCGCGTTCCGGGCGTCTGGGTCAGCGAACACTTCCCGCGGCTGGCGCAGCTGACCGATCGGTACGCGATCATCCGCTCCGTGACGCACGACGACCCGGCGCACCTGTCGAGCGTGCATCACATCTTGACCGGCCACCACGCCCCGAAGGTCAAGTCCGACGCCGAGCCCCCTTCCCGTCGGGACTCCCCGGCCGTCGGTTCGGCCCTGGCCCGCTTGCGGCCCGGCGGGGTGGCGCTGCCGTCCTTCGTCACCATGCCCTGGATCGCCTCGCATCCGGCGGCGCCCGGCGGCAAGGCCCCGGGTCAGAACGCCGGCTGGCTTGGGGCGGCCTACGACCCCTTTCTCCTGCTCGCCGACCCCTCCGCTCCCAACTTCGCGGTTCCCCAGCTGGCCCGGCCCGCCGAACTGACCACTGAGCGGCTGGCGGCGCGGCGTGACCTGTTGGCCGGCCTGGACGCCAGGGCGACCCCCGGCGAGGGTTTCTCCCACTCCCTGCAGCGTGCCCTGGACTTGTTGACCTCGGACGCGGCCCGGCGGGCGTTCGACCTGTCCCGCGAACCGGCCCCCCTGCGCGACCGCTACGGGCGGCACGTCCACGGCCAGTGCCTGCTCCTGGCCCGGCGACTGATCGAGGCGGGCGTCCGCCTGGTGTGCGTCAACTGGCACCAGGACGGGCAATTCTTCTGGGACACCCACCAGAACAACTTCAACGGCCTGAAGACCCGCCTGATGCCGCCCGCGGACCAGGGCTTTTCCGCCTTGCTGGAGGACCTGTCCCAGCGCGGCCTGCTTGACGAGACGTTGGTCGTGTGGGTCGGCGAGTTCGGCCGGGGTCCGCGCATCAATCGACAGAACGCCGGCCGTGAGCATCACCCGGGGTGCTACTCGGCGGTGCTGGCTGGCGGTGGCGTGCGCGGCGGCCAGGTCTATGGCCGCTCCGATCACCTGGCGGCCTACCCGGCGGCGGACCCGGTCTCGCCGGCCGACTTGACGGCGACGATCTACCACGCGCTCGGCGTCCCGCCGGAGACCACGCTGCAAGACCGCGAGGGGCGACCCGCTGTCCTGACTGAAGGGAGACCGCTGTCGGCGCTCTTTAACTAAGGGGGTATTCTGCTTTTCGCGAAAAGCAGAATACCCCCTTGCTTTTCGCCCGACCTCAGCGGTGAATGTCAACTGACCCTGTCGCGGGAAACTCTGGTAAGTTGGCATGGTTCAAGCCGGGGTAACACTTGGCGCCGTAGGTCAGGCTTTCCAGCCTGACAAGAAGCGAGTCAGGCTTTCCAGCCTGACAAGAAGCGAGTCAGGCTGGAAAGCCTGACCTACGGCCGCGCCACCCGAAACCGCACCGTTCTGAACCAGGCCGCCAAAGGGACATGCCATGTCTTGTGCCGGCTGTAAGAAAAGGGTGGCGCTCCGGTAGATGCAGTTGGGCCATGAAAGAGAGCATGCCAGTTCCTGCCACGGGAAGAAGCATGCTTACCGGCGCTGGGCAGGCGTGTTCGCCAGGAAACGCCGCTGCATGAGAAGGAGGTACGCATGAAATACTGCTCCCCCGTCCGCGTCATTGCCGCACTGGTTCTCGGGCTCCCCGCCGGCGTGGCGGGATGCTCGCGTGCTCCCTCGGGAGCGCCGGCGGCGCCCGCAGTGGTCACCGTCAGCCGTCCCCTAGAACGAGACGTCACCGACTACGCGGACTTCACCGCCCGGACGGCCGCGGTCGATTCCGTCGAGGTGCGGGCGCACGTCTGGGGCTACCTGGACAAGGTCAACTTCAAGGAAGGGGCGCTGGTCAAGAAGGGGGAGGTCCTTTTTGAACTCGACCCGCGCCCCTATCAGGCGCTGTTGAACCAGGCGAAGGCGAAGGTCGCCCAGGATGAGGCGCAGCTGAAGTTCGACGAGGCGGAGTACCAGCGGAATGTGAACCTGTTTGGCACCGGGGCAGCGTCCCGATCCGACCTGGACAAGGCCGCCGCAGCCCGGGGCGTCGATCTCGCCAACATAGCGGCCGACAAGGCGGTGGTAACGTCGCGCCAGCTGGACCTGGAGTACACGAAGGTCGTGGCGCCGGTCAGCGGGCGCGCCAGTCGATACGTCGTCACGGTGGGCAACTTGATCCGGTCGGGGGACCAGAACGGCGGCACCCTGCTCACGACCATCGTGTCGGTGGACCCGATGTACGCCTACTTCGACGTGGACGAGCACACAGTGCTGCGCGTCCGCCAGCTGGTCCGCGAGGGCAAGGCCGACTCGCCCCGCGACGGCGGGGTCCCGGTGTGGCTGGGGCTGGCCAACGAGAACGGCCACCCGCACGAGGGGACCATCGACTTCGTGGACAATCAGGTCAACCCGAAGACCGGCACCATGCGGCTGCGGGGGGTGTTCCCCAACAAGGAGCAGGTCCTCGCCCCCGGACTGTTTGCCCGCGTCCGGGCCCCCATCGGCCGGCCCCACAAGGCCCTCCTGGTCAGCGAGCGCGCCCTCGACACCGACCAGGGCCAGAAGGTCCTCTACGTCGTCAACCAGAAGAACGAGGTGGTGTCCCGCCCCGTCCGGCTGGGGGCGCTCCACGACGGCGTGCGGGAGATCACCGACGGCCTGAAGCCGGGCGAGCAAGTGATCGTCAACGGCCTGCAACAGGTGCGGCCGGGCGTCGTCGTCGAGCCCCACCTGGTGGACATGCCGGTCCCGCCGGCGGCGGCGGACGCCCCGAAGCCCGAGAATCCCTGAAAGGAGGCCGGCCGTGCTGGCGCGTTTCTTCATCGACCGCCCCGTCCTGGCGTGGGTCATCTCGATCGTCATCATCCTGCTCGGCGGGATCGCGGCCGGGCTGCTGCCGATCGCCCAGTACCCGCAAATCACGCCCCCGACCGTGCGCGTGGCCGGCTACTACCCCGGCGCCAACGCCCAGGTGGTCGCCGACACGGTCGCCGCGCCGATCGAACAGCAGGTCAACGGCGTCGAGAACATGCTTTACATGTCGTCGCAGTCGAGTAACGACGGCTCGTACACCCTGGACGTGACCTTCGAGGTGGGCACCGACATCAACATGGCCCAGGTGCTGGTGCAGAACCGCGTCGCCATCGCCGCGCCGAGCCTGCCCGACGTGGTCCAGGCGATCGGCGTCAGCGTCAAGAAGCGCTCTCCGGACATCCTGCTCGTGGTCAACCTGTACTCCGAGGACGACCCGGCGACGGCCCGGCCGCGCTACGACACGCTCTACCTGACCAACTACGCGACCATCAACCTCCAGGATGCGCTGGCCCGGTTGGAAGGTGTCGGCGACATCATCTCCTTCGGCGGGCAAGACTACAGCATGCGCGTCTGGTTGGACCCGGACAAGCTGGCATCGCGGAGCCTCTCGGCCGGCGACGTGATTCGGGTGTTGCGCGAGCAGAACGTGCATTTGGCGGCCGGGCAGATTGGCCGGCCACCCGTCCCCAAAGGGCAGGACTTTCAGTACACGCTGAGCGCGGTGGGCCGGCTGGTCGAGGCCCAACAGTTTGCGGACATCATCCTCAATACCGGCACGGACGGGGAGGTCACCTACCTCAAGGACGTCAGCCGGACCGAGCTGGGGGCGAAAAACCAGGACCAGAGTTTGACGCTGGACGGCAAGCCCTCGGTCGGCCTGGCCATCTTCCAACTGCCCGGATCGAATGCCCTGGACGTCGCCGGCAGCGTCAAGGCCAAGATGCGTGAGGCGGAAAAGCGCTTTCCCCCGGGGCTCAAGTACACCATCGCCTACGACACCACGCCCTTCATCCGCGAGTCGGTAATGGACGTGGTTTGGACGCTGCTGGAGGCAGTGATCCTTGTGGCGGTTGTCGTCCTCCTGTTTCTGCAAGACTGGAAAGCGCTGCTGCTGCCGGTGATCGACGTGGGCGTCTCCCTGGTCGGCACCTTTGCGGTCATGGCCCTGATCGGCTTCTCGCTGAACAACCTGACTTTGTTCGGGCTCGTACTGGCCATCGGGATCGTGGTGGACGACGCCATCGTGGTGCTGGAGAACATCGAGCGCTGGCTGGACAAGGGCCTGCCGGTGCGCGAGGCCACCATCAAGGCGATGAACGAGATCACCGGGCCGATCCTGGCCATCACGCTGGTGCTCAGCTCGGTGTTCCTGCCGAGCGCCTTCCTGGGCGGCATCACGGGACAGTTCTTCCGCCAGTTCGCGCTCACGATCTCGGCGTCGATGATCATCTCGGCCGTCAACGCCATGACAATGACGCCGGCGCGGGCGGCGTCGATCTTCGCGGGCCGCAAGCCCGGCCAGCACGGCGACCAGGGCAAGGAGGCCCTGCCGTGGTGGTTCTTCGGCCTCCTGGGCGGACTGGCGACGGTGTGGCTGCTGGCACCGACTCTCGGCGTCTGGCTGGGCCTGCCCGCGGGGGAGGCGAGCCGCGAGGCGGCGCCCGGCGGCTTGCTGGGCACCTTGCGGACATTGAGGATTTACCTCGTCCTCTTTATCCCCGGCGCGGTCGCGGGCGGGGCGCTCGGGTGGGTCGTTATCCGGCCGGTGAACTGGGCCCTGGGCAATTTCTTCCGGGGCTTCAACTGGGTCTTCGACCGGGCGACCCACGCCTACGGGAAGGGGGTGGGTTGGGCCCTCCGCCTCAGCACGATCGTGCTCCTGGTCTACGTCGGGCTGATCGGCCTGACGGGCTTCGGCTTCACCCGTGTCCCCTCGGGGTTCATCCCCAGCCAGGACAAGGGCCGCCTGGTCGTGAACGTGCAACTGCCCGACTCAGCCTCGCTGGAGCGCACGGCCGGGGCGATGCAGAAGATCGAGAAGATCGCCCTGGAGACGCCCGGGATCGCGCACACCATCGCCAACCCGGGCCGGTCGTTCGTCCTCAATGCCATCGGCTCGAACCTCGGCACCGTGTTCATCACTTTCGATGAGTTCGACCAGCGCCGGGACCCGGCGCGGAGCGGCGAGGCGATCGCGGCGGAACTCCGCCGGCGGTTCCGGCGAGAGATCCCCGAGGCCCGGGTGAACGTCTTCGGAGCGCCGGCGGTGGACGGCCTCGGCAATGCCGGCGGCTTCAAACTGATGGTGGAAGCGGTTGGCGACGTCAATTACGACGCGCTGCAAAGCCAGGCCGAAAACCTCGCCGCCAAGGGCAACCAGCAGCCCGGCCTCGTCGGCCTGTTCAACGGCTTCCGCGCGCGAACCCCTCAACTCCACGCGGACATCGACCGGACCAAGGTCCGGACGATGGGCGTGTCTCTCACCGACGTCTTCGACGCGTTGCAGGTGTACGTCGGGAGCTACTACGTCAATGACTTCAACCGCTTCGGCCGCACCTGGCAAGTCAACCTCCAGGCCGACGCCGCCTTCCGCGCCGATGCGGAGACGATCAAGCAGATGAAGGTCCGCAACGCCAACGGCGACATGGTGCCGCTGGGTGCCGTCGTGGATATCCGCGAGTCCGAGGGGCCGCTGTCGATCACGCGCTACAACATGTTCCCGGCCGCTCCCATCACCGGCGCCTCGCTACCGGGGGTCAGCACGGGCGACGTCAGCCGGGAGATGGAAGCCCTTGCCGACAAGGAGTTGCCGCGCTCCATGACCTACGAGTGGACCGAGCTGAGCTACTTGCAGAAGCAGTCCAGCAAGATCGAACAGTTCCGCGACCTGCGGCAGAACCCCTTCAGCGCGTTCGTGCTGGGGGCGGTGCTGGTCTTCTTCGTGCTGTCCGGCCTCTACGAGAGTTGGTCGCTGCCGCTGGCGGTGATCCTGGTCGTGCCGATGTGTTTGCTGAGCGCGTTGGCGGGCGTTGCCCTGGCGGGCATGGACGTGAACATCTTCGTGCAGGTCGGCTTCGTGGTGCTGGTCGGACTGGCGTGCAAGAACGCCATCCTCATCGTCGAGTTCGCCCGCGACCGCCAGCAGGAAGGCGCGTCGCGGTTCGACGCCGCCGTGGAGGCCGCCCGCGTGCGTCTGCGGCCGATCGCCATGACGTCGTTCGCGTTCATCCTCGGCGTGCTGCCGCTGGTGATCGCCCAGGGGGCCGGGGCGGAGATGCGCCGCACCCTCGGGACGGCGGTCTTCGCCGGCATGATCGGCGTGACCCTGTTCGGCATCTTCCTGACGCCGGTCTTTTACTCCGTGGTGCGCCAGTTCAGCGACAAGGAACCGAGGAGCAAGTCCGCGCTCGTGCAGGGGGCCGGCACCGCGCCGGCCGGGACGATCCTGGATGGCGCGGCCGTTGCGACGCGGGGCGATTCCGATGCGGGAAAACACGTCCAAGCACAACCCTCCCCAAGGCAAGGGAGACAGCCATGACGACGAAAACGTATCGCGCCGTTCAGGTAAGCAAGCCTGGCCGCCTGGAACTTGTGGAGCGGGAGTTGACGGCGCCCTCGTCCGGGAAGGTCCGGATTCGTATCGAGGCGTGCGGCGTCTGTCATACGGACACCTTCACCGTCGAGGGCCTCTCTCCCGGCGCCAGCTACCCTCGCGTTCCGGGCCATGAAGTGGTCGGCAAGATCGACGCCCTCGGCGAGGGCGTGTCTGCCTGGAAGCTCGGCCAGCGGGTGGGGGTCGGCTTTCTCGGTGGCCATTGCGGCCACTGCATGCCCTGCCGACGGGGCGACTTCGTGAATTGCCAGAATCAAGCCATTTCCGGCCTCACCTCCGACGGTGGCTACGCCGAGGTGATGATTGCCGACGAGCGCGGTCTGGCGGCCGTCCCCATCAACAGTCTTGCTTCGTTCAGGAGTTGAACATGACGACAGATCCAGATCGGAAACTTTTCTCACCAGTTCAGGTGGGGCCGCTCACCCTATTGCATCGCGTGGTGATGGCACCCCTCACGCGTTCGCGGTCCGAACAACCGGGCGATATTCCCGGTGACCTGATGGCCGAGTATTACGGGCAGCGCGCTTCGGAAGGTGGGCTCATCATCTCCGAGGCGACAGCGATCTCGATCACGGCTCGCGGATGGTTCGGAGCACCCGGAATGTCTTCCGACGGGCAAGCCGGCCGCCGTCACCTACGCCCGGGGCGGCAGCTATCTGCCCGGCTCCGGCGCGGAAGGCTTCGACGTGCAGAAGCCGTACGTCGAGTTGTGGCTGCGGTTCATCGGCTTCACCGACCTGCGCTCGGTCGTGGTGGAGCCGACCCTGGGGCCGCCCGACCTGAGCGAACAGGCCAAGGCGCGGGCGCTGGAGGCGGCGACAGCCCTGGGTAGGACGTTTTGAGTTGATCGCCGTGTGGCGGCGGCCCTGCTTGCGTTTCGCGCAAGGGAATAGGCATGTCACAGCGGAGCAAGTGATGTCCCTGACTCAAGAAGCAGCGTTTCCCCGGCTCTCGACCGCAGAGCTCGCCGTCCTCAAACCTCTGGCGACGGCCCACGACTACGTCGATGGTGAAATCATCTTTCGCGCCGGGCAGGCCGATATCGATCTGTTCGTCGTTGAATCCGGACAGATCGACATCCTCAATCCAAGCGACGGCAATCGGGTGCTTGTCACCCATGAACCGGGCCAGTTCTCCGGCGACATCGACCTCCTGACCGGTCGTCCGGTGATTGTGACCGCGGTGGCTCGGGGCAAGTCTCGTGTTTGGCGCGTGCCAGGCAGCCATCTCCGGGCCCTGCTCAATCGCGTTCCGAGTTTGGGTGAAAAGCTGATTGTCGCGTTCACTCGTCGCCGAGAGCTCTTGTCGGAGTCGGGCGTGTTTGGCCTGCGTGTCGTTGGTCCGGGCCGTTGCCGCGACACGAACACCGTTCGCGAATTTCTGTACAAGAACTTTGTTCCCTTCACCTGGTTCGACCCAGAAACTGAGGAGGGTCGGAAAGTCTTCGAGGCGCTAGGCTCTCCGCGAAAGACCCCGGTTATTGAATGCGGAAACGGCCGGATCCTTGTGAATCCGTCTTTGCAGGAGCTCGCCCGCGGCGCCGGCATTTGGAGGCACTGCCCTGGGCAGCAGGTCGATTTCGCAATTGTCGGAGCTGGACCGGCTGGAATGGCCGCGGCTGTCTACGCAGCGTCCGAGGGCCTTTCAACCTTGATGCTCGACCGGCTGGGACCAGGGGGCCAGGCCGGCGGCTCGTCGCGAATCGAGAATTTCATCGGTTTTCCAGCCGGATTGAGCGGCGCCGAGCTCGCCACGCGCGGAGTCTTGCAGATGCTCAAGTTCGGTGCGCGGATTGTCGCCCCTGTCGAAGTCCAGAAGTTGGTTCCGGCCAAGTTCGCAAACGACTTGCATGTACTTCATTTGGATTGCGGCGCGGAGATACGCTGTCGTGTCATTCTGCTCGCCCTCGGAGTTCACTGGCGGCGTCTGGAGGCCACTGGAGCTGATCGCTTCACAGGTGCGGGCGTCTACTATGCCTGTACGACAGTCGAAGCTGACCTGTACGACGGCAGCGACGTCGCGGTCGTTGGCGCGGGCAACTCGGCCGGACAGGCAGTCATGTTTCTGGCCGAGTGCTGCCCGAGGCGCAAGGTGCATCTCCTCATTCGTCGCACGCTGGGACCCGGCATGTCGGAATACCTGGCGAATCGGATTCGGGCAACTGCCAATGTGGTCGTCCACGAACAGACCGAGATCGACACAGTCAACGGAGACCGTCGCCTTGAAGAGATTGCACTCAAGAATCACGCCGCCGCGCAATGCCGACTCCCATGTTCAGCCGTGTTCGTGTTCATCGGGGCCGAACCGTCCGCGGAATGGTTGCCGTCTGACATTGGTCGCGACGCCAAGGGTTATCTGCTGACGGGCGCCGATGCCATTCGTTCGGGATTGTGGCCGCGCACTGATCGCGACCCGTGTCCCCTGGAGACGACCCTTCCAGGCGTGCTGGCCGCTGGGGACATCCGCTCCGGTTCCACGAAGCGAGTAGGTTTCGCGGTGGGCGACGGCTCCCTGGCAGTTACCTGCGCACATCGATTGCTCTCGATCCATCCTTGAGTTGCTTGAGGGAAACCGCATGGACCTGCTCCGTGAGCCGACAATCGGCCGTGACCAACTGGAAGTGGGACTCATGGGACGCGGCATCGCGCCGGGTTTGGGCATGGGGCCGGCGTGGGTGGTCGGTGATGTGCTCAACTGCAGCGGGCCGCCCGAAGCGATCGGCCCAGATGACGTTGAGCACCAGCTGGCTCGATTGAAACAGTCCTTTGAGGATACGCTCACGGAGCTCGAACGATCGGCCTTGCGCGTTGAGTTCGAGTTTGATGCGGAGCTAGCCGGCATTTTTCGCGCGCATGGCATGATGTTGCGGGAGCTGTTTGCTTCGGGTGACTTCGAGCGAGAACTCAGAACGTCGTTATCGACCGCCGAAACGGCCGTTCGCCGCGTGCTCCACCGCTGGCAGCAAAAACTCGAGGCGCTGGAGAATCCAACGTTTCGCGAGCGGGCCGATGACCTGCTTGACTTGGGGCGGAACCTCATTCGGCGGCTCGGTGGCGTCGAAGATTGGGCGTAACCGCCCGTCCGCTACGGTGCCAAGGCGAAGAAGGCCTCACCGGCGACGAGGTCACGGTGAGGATAGAGGCGCTCCACTTCCCGCTCGATGCGCTGCTCC
>Ga0209517_10004798_pt1 | contig 17570 bp, 26 predicted proteins | sample PeaSoiMetSII2010_FD_187695 | JGI IMG/M metagenome (GOLD analysis project Ga0209517, IMG submission 187695) | Peat soil microbial communities from Weissenstadt, Germany - SII-2010 (SPAdes) (version 2) | ecosystem: Environmental > Terrestrial > Soil > Wetlands > Peat | place: Germany...
AGCCGTGTTCCAGCACGTAAAGGGCGTGATCAGCGCAACGTCAGGATACTCTGGAGGCTCAGCCGAGACCGCAGAATACGAACTGGTCAGCACGGGCGAAACCAGCCACGCAGAGTCTGTGAAGATCACCTACGATCCTTCGCAAATCACTTACGGCCAGCTTCTTCGGGTTCTTCTTCTCCGTGGCCCACGACCCCACGCAGTTGAACCGGCAAGGCCCCGACGAAGGTACCTAGTATCGTTCATCCATTTTCTATGGCAGCGACGAACAGAAACGGATCGCCGAGGCGTATATTGCACAACTCGAAAAGGCCAAGGTTTTCCCACGCGCAATCGTGACCCAGGTAGTCCCATTGAAGGCTTTTATCCGGCAGAGGCCTACCACCAGGACTATGCCGCGCACCACCCAGACAACCCGTATATCGTGTACAACGATGCGCCGAAAGTTGCTCATCTTCGGGAGCAGTTTCCGGATCTCTACACAGGTAAGTAGGAATTTAGGAGAAAGTGGCCATGTTCGATTCTGATCTTGGAACAGACGAAGGATCGGTGGTCCGGCGACGGGTGTTCCTCGTGACCTCGGCCTCGGCGCTTGCGGGCGCGGTTCTATGGTCACTGCGCAGGCCAAACCTTGTGCAAGCGAAGCCGGAGGAAGTTACGATTGTTGAATTCTCGGATTCGGGAGAGCGACTGAAGACGGTCCACGTACCGAAACTGGTCAAGACGGACGAGGAATGGCACAAGCAGCTGTCCCGGGGCGTTTTCGCAATCACTCGTCAGGCTGACACCGAGTTGGCCTACTCCGGAGAGTACTGGAACCTCCACGAGAAAGGTCTCTACCGCTGTATTTGCTGTGACAATGCACTGTTCACCTCGGGCACGAAATTCGATTCCGGAACGGGTTGGCCGAGCTTCTGGGCGCCGATCGCGCGTGAGAACGTACGGACTACGCGAGACGCCAGCTTGGGCATGGTCAGAACAGCGGTCTCATGCACCGAGTGCGACGCGCATTTGGGACACGTATTCGACGATGGCCCAGAACCCACGGGCCTGCGCTATTGCATGAATTCAGCGTCCTTGAAATTCGTCGCGCGACAAGTGACAGGAATATCTAGCAAGTGAGAGTCTGCAGCTTGCAGGGAAGTACTTGCGGGTGCAATTGCACGGAAGGAATTGCCGAGCATTACATCGGCGCCTCGAAGTTCCGGCGCAGAAATGCTCGGATCTCCTCCCGGCCCTGCAAGAACTCCGCTCGACGGTCGGGGTATTGACCCCGGTCATCGCGGGCGACGGTGTCAGGAACATCTACATTGTGAACAACCCTGAAAAACTGGAACGCCTGCTCTGCAATCGCTGGAAACCCTGCTGAAATCGGCGCCGATGAGTCAAAGATTACAAGTGGCGATCGCAGTCCGGGCGCCCGGGCCGCACTCGGCGCGCTCATGCACTTGAAGCGTCTGGGCTCCCAACAGCGTGCCGGCGGAGCTCGCCTGTCACTCCATCTTGGAAGTTGTCCACTGCCGGTCAGTCAGCACAAAACTGCACAAAACGCGTGTCACGATAACTGTAGATTCCGGTACAGCGTCGGATCGCAGTTTGTGTGCGTGAATCAGCGTGTTTTCAGTGGAGGTCGGATCGGATTGAAGTCGAGGATTTTGGTACAGTCACCCTGGTCAGCAGGGTATACCGGGCGAACTATCTCGATCCAAAATTAAGGGCAGTAGAATCGCTCGCTTGCTGTAAAGGGAAAACCTACTTGACCAACGCCTTGGCAAGGGCTTATCCACCGCGCCAGACACACTGAAGCCGAAAATCAATTCTTATACGCAGGGGTCCAAAAGGGCTCGCACGCGGCGACCGCAAGTGGATGATTCGATTGGGTGGGAAACCCGATAATGCGCTGGTCAGTCAGGTAAAGGTTTTGAAATAGTCGCTGTGATCTCAATAGTCCACGACCGAATGCCAGTTATCCTCGATCCCGACAGCTACGACCTGTGGCTCGATCCGGGGATGACGGATGTGGCTGGGGCGTCCGATCTCCTGAAACCCTACGATGCTCGGCTGATGCGGTGCTATCCGGTGAGCACGCGGATCAACCACGTGGCCAACGACGATGAGGAATGCTCGCGGCCTGTGGAATTCCGCACCGACTCAGAATCGGCTATTCTCATAAACGGCCTCAGGACCGATGTCTGAGGGCGTGTCCTCCCATCTTTCTGCGTCAGCAACGGAGCACCCTTCGGCGCATTCAGCTTTCAGAGACTGGATTCCCCTCAGAACGTCCGGCCTTCACATGAGAGCGAAGGCCGGATTAGTCCTACGCGGCCACTTGCTTACTTTTCTTGAGGAACGCCAACAGGTCGGCGTTAATCGTGTCGGCCTCAGTCGTGGGCATGCCGTGGGGAAAGTTCTTGTAACTTTTGAACGTGCTATTCCTCAGCAACTTTGCCGACAACGGTCCGGCGGCGACGTAGGGAACGATCTGATCGTCTTCGCTGTGCATCACGAGGACGGGAACGGTGATCTTCTTCAGGTCTTCGGTGAAATCCGTTTGGGAGAAGGCGACGATGCCGTCATAGTGCGCTTTGGCCCCGCCTATCATGCCCTGGCGCCACCAGTTCAAGATGACTGCCTGGGAGGGTTTCGCGCCAGGCCGGTTGTAACCATAGAACGGCCCAGACGCCACGTCATAGTAGAACTGGCTGCGGTTGGCGGCGAGTTGCGCCTGAAGGTCGTCAAAGACTTGTTTGGGCAGTCCGGTCGGATTGGCAGGCGTTTTCACCATCAACGGAGGCACCGCGCTGATGATCGCCGCTTGGGCCACGCGACTCTCGCCGTGGCGCCCGAGGTCGTGCACCACTTCGCCGCCGCCGGTCGAGTGGCCGACATGGATTGCATCCTTGAGGTCGAGATGCTCGGTCAGCGCCGCCAGGTCATCGGCGTAGTGATCCATGTCATGGCCGCTATCCGTCTGCGAGGAACGTCCATGTCCACGCCGGTCGTGAGCGATGACACGATAGCCTTGGTTGAGAAAAAACATCAGTTGCGCGTCCCAATCATCGGCCGACAAAGGCCAGCCGTGGCTGAAGACCATGGGCTGACCTTTGCCCCAGTCCTTGTAGTAAATCTCTATTCCGTCTTTTGTGGTGATCGTCGGCATAAATGATCTCCTTTCAAACTGATTCGTTTGCACTTTACCAAATCACGCAAGCTCATATTCGATTCGGATCAAGCAGTGAACCCGCCCAACGTTGCGTTTGTTATCGTAGGCGTCGACTGTCGTAAGAAGTTGGGAGACCGCTTTGGCCTCTGTAAGGCGCTCTTTCTCCAGCTTTTCGCGTGCTAACCCGAAAAACGAATCCACTTTTGTCGACTCCAAGATATCAGGATCATCGTCCTCACCCTAGCTCCGTCGATTGGTTAAAATGACAGCGACAATTCGCTTGGCCTGTTTTGCTTGATGTTTCCCGGCAAGCTTAAACTCGACGGAGGGCATCGACAATGGGCAAAACCGACAAAATTCGTGGCAAAAATGACAAATACGAGGCCTGCGGAGCCGAGGCGAACGCCGGGGCAACTTGCCCGGAGCCAAAGTTGCGCCCACCCAGATGCCGATGGCATCGAAGAGGATTCGCAGCCTCATTGTTTGAGGGATGGGCGATGGCACGACAAAAAGCGAGATCGGGTAGGTCAGCCAGCCCACTCCGAGCCAGCCAAGACCCGACAGTCCCCCAACGAGCCAGATGAGCACGACGATCAAGAACAAAAGGATAGGAATTCTTTTTATTCTGGTCACCAGAGTACCTACCGCCGCCGCGCCAAGTACCAAAGGCCAAAAGAAACCTCGACCTAGAGGAGGCAAAGGGAGTTGCAGCAGATCGAAAGCGAAACCGACAACCGAAGCGGAGAAGAAAATTCCAGCGAGAAGGCTTTTCATGCTTCCTATCGGCTGCGAGCGCCAATAAGGGCTGGACGCGGTGGGAAAGGCAGTGCTCAGAACGCCCGACCACTGTTGAAGCCTCTTTTTCATGAACCCGCTCGCTCGGCAGCCGTAGCCTGCCTGATCCTTACTGCGACTACTTTTCCACAGAAATGTTATCTGAACCAGAGCAATGCTGGCTTACTCGAACCCGCTCGGCTAGAATGTCGTTGAGGTTCCCATGATGACAACCCCAGCCACTGCCATCAAGGACGAAGTCCGTGTGCTCATCGACGTTCAAATCGAAACATTCGGACAGCCAGCACCCTTGGCACCTTCTCAACTCCGCGAATTTCACGACCGCTCAGAAACAATCATGACGCTTTGCAAAGAACTGAATCGGATCGGCACAAGCAGCGTTATGGAACGGCGGTTCGAAAGGGCGTCTTAGCTCCGCGTTCCCAAGCAGCCGTGACATCCTCGTCCTTTACACGAGACGCGGCATGATGGCAAACACCACGAGCAGCAGGTAATATGCTGCTCCCGACACAGGGTCTCGTGTGGCGAAATATTCCTTGATCGGGAGACCCCGAATCCAGAGTACGAACGAGAACTCCGCGATCAGCATGAGGACGAGTGCGATGCAGCCCATCTCAAGTCGGGCAGACCACATGATCGGAGCCGACAGGTGCAGAACTGTCCAACGAGCCGCCACAATGGTCACCGCGAGCATGATGGGCATCTCGATCAGTTCGGCTGTTCTCGTGCCGACGCGAGGGACGACCCACAGCGTGCGGATAGTTCCAAGGACGAAGCCCGCTCCGAACACGAGTGCGAAATACAGTGCGCCTGCCTTCACCACCTGCATCACAGGGTGCCGCCGTCGTTGGCCGATGATAATCGCGGGCGCTTCAGCCAACACCACAGCACTAGCAATTCGTTGACGATGAACAGCGTTCCGAAGATTGCTTTGTTGTGGCTGGCGAGCCAGTTGGGGAGGTAGATGTCGAAGTTGCTTGCTCGCTCGTCGGTGTATCGGGCTGCCAAATCGGACAGCGGGCATCTGCCTCCATTAGCAGCCAGCAGCCCGCACTCCAACAGAACAATCACGCTGAGGGTCGCAGCCCAACGGAATCGGCGCAACACGCCCGCGACGGGCAAGACCAGAATGCTCGCTGCCAGAAGCGCCCAAATCACCGTGTGCAAGAGCTTAATCGCCGTCAACACTGAACCCACTCGCGGCTTTGACCTTCCGTTGCTTCTGCGCTCCAAGAATCTCGCGTTCCGCTTGGAGCCAGTCGTCCAAGGCGAAGCCGTCCTCCCTTCCGCGTTGCTCGTACAACTCATAGGCGCGTCGGCGGATACGTTCCTCGGCGTTGCTTGGGAGGTCAGGCTTCGGTGAGCGAGGTCCCAAAGATTTTTTCGGTTTAGCGGTCATAGGCAACCTCCTCAAAGAACTGAACTGCTGTCGTCACCCTACAGCATCCAGCCAGCGCGTCGAACGAGAAAGTGATGACAATCACTTTCTCCCGTCACTTCGACGACGGGTGGATTCTCCCAACCGTGTAGAAGCAAATCGGGGACTGGACGCGGCTGCCCGCCCTAGAATGAAGGAAGGAAGGAAGGAAGGAAGGAAAGGAACAACCCATGAAATTCAGCATAAAGGGTCTGGCTTTGGCGTCGGGAATCTTATGGGGATTGGCGATGCTGGGCACGGGTCTGGCGAACTTGATCTGGGACGGCTATGGTCAGCAGTTCCTCCAGACAATGTCGTCGGTATACCCCGGCTATCATGCCACGCGCAGCATCGCGGAGGTCATTGTCGGGACTGTCTATGGAGTGGTGGATGGTCTCATCGGTGGCGCTGTGTTTGCTCGGCTCTACAATCAGTTTGCTAAGCCCGGCGTCTAGTAACGGAGTGCTTGCTGAAAGCGGACTGGGCTAAGATTCGCATGTGAGCGTGCGCGAGCCAACGGATCGTTACCTATCGCCCGAACAAGCGAAGCGTTTCTATGACCGCCTCGGCTCAGCGCAGGACTGGCAAGGCTTTTACGAAAATCCAGCCATCAACGAACTGATCGCGCACGCTGCTTTCAACTCAGCACAATCCGTGTTCGAGTTCGGCTCTGGCACGGGGGCATTTGCCGCACGTCTGGTGCACCGCCGTCTGCCCGCTGACGCACGCTATGTTGGTCTCGACATCAGCGGCACAATGGTCTCGCTTGCGCGGGAGCGTTTGAAGCCGTGGTCAGATCGCGCACGCATATATCAGAGTGACGGTTCCCCGCGTATACCTGAGCCAGATGGCAGCTTCGACCGCTTCGTGTCCACTTACGTGCTCGATCTGCTTGCACCTGACTTCATCGAGCGACTCCTCTCAGAAGCTCACCGCGTGCTCGTCCCCGGAGGAAAGCTCTGTCTGGTAAGCATGACGTTCGGGATGTCTCCCCTTTCACGTGCGTCTGTTGGGGCTGGCAACGCTTGTGGCGGTTCAGTCCGGGCATCGTGGGCGGCTGCCATCCTATCGAACTCTCGGATTATCTTCCGTCCGGGGAGTGGAAACCTAACCAGCAGAACAAGGTGACAAGTTGGGGCATCAGTTCGGAAGTTCTTGTAGCCTCCGCGAGGTAGTAAGGAGGTCGTCCGACGCATCAGCCTACCCTAAGCCCCTGTGCTCTGCATCACATCGTCCCTGCTGTCCGAGATCGCAAAATAGCGAAGGACGGAGGGCAAAACTGTGCACAGCAACGAAAAGGTGATCGAGCACAGCACTCCTGACGCCGAGGCCTCAATGCCCTCTACAGCGTCGCTAACCAAGGATCGCCCCCTCAGCCTCAAGTTCCCGGCACTCCTGGCTGCATTCGTCTTCGTGTTTCTCGTCTGCTTCGCCGGTCGCTACGGATTCCATGCCGACGAACTTTACTTTCTCGCCTGCGCCCAGCATCCCACGTGGGGCTACGTCGATCTTCCGCCGCTTCTTCCGTGGCTCACCTGGATCGTCATGCACACGCTCGGCGCATCGCTGACTGCTGTTCACCTCTATCCCGCACTGGCCGCGGCAGCCACCGTGCTTCTGGTAGCGCGACTCGCGTCCGAACTTGGCGGTGGGCGACGCGCGGTCATCACTGCCGCGGTACTGTCAGCGATTGCTCCCATCGCTCTCGCCTTCGGACACGTCCTCAGCACCAACGCCCTCGATATGCCGCTGTGGACCGCCGCAGTGCTGCTCCTCGTCCGCATCGAGAAGACCTCGAACCCGCGCCTTTGGCTCGCCTTCGGAGCAGTCGTCGGCCTTGCGCTGATGCACAAGTACAGCCTCGCGTTCTACCTCGCCGCGCTCGCGGCCGGGACGCTACTCTCAGCATGGGGAAGGTGGCTCCTCAATCGTTGGTTCTGGGGCGGAGTCGCCATCGCTCTGGCGATCACTCTGCCCAACATCTTGTGGCAGGCAAATCATCACTTCCCATTCGTGGAGCTTCAGCACCATCACCGCAACGTCATTCTTCCCTTGCTTCAGTTCGTCTACGCACAGGCGCTGCTGGTCAACATTCTGAGTTCCGCCTTCGTCATTGCCGGCGCGGTCTTCTTTTTTACGGCGCCCATGAAGCGCTTCCGAGCCCTCGGCTGGACGTTCATAGCCTACATGCTGCTGATGTACACGCTCCACGCCAAGGACTACCTGGTCACGCCCGTTTATCCCGCCATGCTCGCTGCCGGAGCCGTCGCTGCCGAACGCTGGTTCGCCAACAGATGGGGGCACCGCTTCGTGGTTGCCTATGTCATCGCAGCCTCCGCCCTCTCTGCATTGATGTTGCCGACCTTCGTTCCCGTCCTCTCGATCGATGCCTTCGCGCGCTACCAGCAAAAGATGGTGCTGCACCGAATCGAATCTGAAGAGAACGCGCACTCCGCTGTCCCGGACTACTACAGCAGCTGTTTCGGATGGCGGGAGCGCGCCGAAGCCGTAGCGCGCTACTACAACGCTCTTCCCGCCGAAGAACGTCAGAAGACGGCGATCTTCGGTAGCTTCTACGGACAAGCCGGAGCAATCGATCACTTCGGGCCCCCCCTGGGATTGCCCAAGGCGATCTGCAGTCACCACTCCTACTGGTATTGGGGAAGCAGAGGCTACACCGGCGAAAGCATCATCGTCCTCGACGTCGACCTCGAGTACCTGCAGCGTCACTGCGCCTCGGTCACGCTGGTCGCCGATCCCAGGGTCCAGTGGGCGCGTCCCGACTGGGAAAAGCCCATCTACCACTGTCGCAAACTCGACCGCGATCTCACCAAGGAGTGGGATGCCTACCGCCACTTCGACTAGAGCAGCCGCAGAGATTCAGAACGTCATGTTGAGCCACCACGACATAAGTGTCTCCAGCTTGAGGTTAGCCCGCGAGTATTACATGGAGATTACAGGAGCGCGGATCGTTAGGCTCGTTTAATCACTGTTCGTTACGCTGTCATCGCAAACCGCCTGATGGCTTCGCCATAGCTCTCCATCACGGGCATCGAAACGCCAAGATCATGTCCAGCGGCAATGAGGTCATCATAGAACGTCTTGATCTCAACCGGGTCACCGAGGGCGTGAGCAGAGCATCGCTTGGTGTACTCATCATAGCGAAACATTCTTCGCATGAACCAGACATTGATTCGTCCGCGCAGGGCGGAATTCGTCAGAAATGGACTTGTTTCTGGGTAACGCGAGAGGTCAATTCCTCGCCGCTGTACCACTTGCAGGCATTCGCACCCGGCTTTCAGTGCTGCTGAGGTCGCATCACGTTCATTCAGCATCGCAGCGAAGGTTCCGGCGTGAACGAGTGCTGCCCACGGACCTGCGGTCATCGCATATTGAACCCACAGGTAGTGCAGCATGTTCGAATGAAGTCTGGTTTGTATGCCCGCTGAGGCGAATAGGTCGGCGGCTTTTTTCGCATGTGCCGTTGGTTCGCCTTCCGGTGATCCTATGTCTATCGCCTTCAGTGCCGCAACCAGCGTGCTTCCAGAAAACATTCCGCCTGCCTTCGCGTCCCCATATATGTAGCGTGGACGCGGAAGGAAGGCGTCGATCTCCTCGGTTCCACGCCAGTTCTGCGTCAGAAGCAAGAACTCGGCAGCGCCCACTTGGGGAACGACTTCTTTGAGGGTTTGCACCAACGCATAATGCTTAACGGGTACGATTACCAATTCAAAGGTGTCCGTTGGCGACAGCGTTTCTACGGCGCCCAGTTTGTACAGGCCGCAGAAGCTCCGTTTGTGTCCCTTGCGTCGGTCAAACACGTCCAGCGTCATACCGTCACGCAAGGTGGCGGCTCTACCTGACCGCACAAAGTGGACGACTTCATGCCCGCTTTCGGCGAGCGCCCACCCGTAGATTGAGCCGATGATTCCAGCACCGACTACAAGCACGCGCATAAGCTCAGCCCTCCACTACGTCCCTTACCACTTGCCACGTGTCAGAAGGCAGATGGCCCCGGTCGTGGCGACGGCTGTCAGAACCGAACCTACGTTATGAAGAGCCAGTATTCCGTTGTTTCGTGCCTTGCCGAGGCTCAACAAACTGCCAGAAACGACCATAAGCACAAAAAGTAATCCGGCGACGATAACGGCAGTTAATTCGATGCTTCTGAACTCGATACCTCTGTGCAGGTTGCGAATGGTCACCCCTGCGATAATCATCATCGCAAGCGCGACGAGTTTATGGACAGCGGCATCCGCACCCGCGAGTGGTTTCCCCGAAGGCCTCGGATCGTTTAGCCTGAGATTTCGACTCAACCAGACGCCAGACAGGAGTGCGATGAGAAGGAGTAGTCCGGTAATAGCGATTCTGGACGCGGGAGTTCCCATTTCAACGCCTTGATAGCTTTATCCGCACAGCGCCACACCTTCGCACATTCAGTTCTTTTTCCAAGCGGCAGACCGCATCGCTGGTTCGCCGAAGGCGACACACTGTGCGATCAGCGCAAGCACCCAGATGTACCACGGGATCGAATCATGATAATGAAATTGCAGGATCACGCACACCACGAGGAGTAGTCCTCCCAACATAGTTCCCTCCGGACGGACTTGTTTAAGCCAAAGGCGAACCATAGCATAAGGGCTAGAGCGAGTCGGTGAGCAGGAACACGCTTCCTGTGCTTCACATCACAGCATCGCTCTTCCACACACCAATATGGTTGGGCAGGTGAGCGAGACGGCTGGAAAATCAAGCTATGCTAGCGCCCCGTGCAGAATTCGCCGTCGTCATTCTTGGGACGATCTTCGTGTTCATCGGGGTTGCCGCCTGCGGTATTGCGGCGGTTCGTCGCGGTAACACGGGACGGATTCTGGCATGGTTTGGCATCTTCAGCGCATTGTATGGAGTCCGCCTGTTTGCCGCAGTGCCTACCGCCTTTAGCCTGCTGGTCGGTCCCTTTTCGTCGAGCGCCCCGCAAGTCGTATGGATCATCACCTACGTCATCATGATCCCCGCACTGTTGTTCTGGGCAGAGCTAACTGTAGGGACTTTGCGCCATATCGCCCGGATCACGGTCATTCCCGCGTCTGCCATTGCTATCGCGGGCACAGCTTCAGTTTTGCTCCATCAATCTCCTGTCAGATTCATGCCATACAACAATGTGCTTGTAATCGGCTCGCTGCTTGCCGTCGCGATAGCGAATGTCGTTCCACGAATCGGGAAACAGTGCTTGCTTATTGAAAGCCGAGTTTCGGCAGCCGGGACTCTGATTCTGGCGGCTGCCGTTGTTCATGACAATTTGAACGGAACTTTTCTCAACCTTCGCAGTTATCCTTTTCTTGAGCCGCTGGCATTTGCGCTGTTTGTGCTCTCGCAGGGGTGGGTCGCAGTAGAAAAGGTATCTGCGGACGAACGCCGCCTGCTCTCCATCGAAGACGAACTCACTATCGCCCGTGAGATACAGGCTTCAATCCTCCCCAGTGGCATTCCCGAAGTTAGGCACTTGCGGATCAGTGCGGCGTATTGTCCGATGACTGCCGTCGCAGGAGATTTTTACTGGTTTATCGCCGTCGATCCTCACCGCGCTGGTTTCTTGGTCGCCGATGTTTCCGGGCATGGTGTTCCAGCGGCTCTGATTGCATCCATGATTAAGGTTGCTATGCAGTCGGTGGTGGCCTGTGCAGACGATCCGCCATCCGTGCTGCGCGGAGTGGAAGGTACTCTTTCCAGTCAGCTACGTGGTCAGTTCGTCTCGGCAGCCTACTTGTGGCTCGACACCGAGAACCACAAGGCACTGTACTCGGCTGCTGGACATCCACCACTTCTGCGCTGGAACCAAGGCAAGCTGGAGAGCATAGAAAGCAACGGCCTTATCTTTGGCGTGATGTCGGGATGCGAGTATCCGGTTCGTGAGATTTCAATCACCGCAGGTGATCGTTTCCTGTTGTACACAGACGGCTTGATTGAGCCGGAAGACACCAACGGCGAGTCGTTCGGCGACCGCAGGTTGGAAGAGGTCGTGCGTGAGAATCAGTACCGTCCGTCTTCTGAATTGTCTGACCGATTGCTTTCTGAACTACGGCGCTGGCAGCCTGTACCCGCAGCCCAGCAAGACGACATCACTCTTATCGTGATCGACGTGCTTTAGAGAAAATGTCGCTTACCAGAAATAAGGCACCAGACGAAAGCGAGTGTGGAGGCAATAGTCGGAATATCCGGGCAGTTCTTGGCGAAGAACCTTTTCCTCATTGAGCAAGCGAACAACGATGAGTGGGATGAGGAGGGCAAAAACAGGTAAGGCGAAGTACGAACCGAGCGCCACGGGCGTGGACAACAACCATACGTCCACGCCCAAATACATGGGATGGCGGACGATGCGATAGGGCCCGGTGGAAATAACTCTCTGACCAGCCTCGACTCGAATCGTACTGGCAGCGAAGCTGTTGCTCTTCAATGTCCAAAAGATCATCAGGTAGCCGCCGAGAACGAATGCCTCCGCAACCGTCGTCAGCCACAAGGGCGTGTGCGACCAGCCAAACCGGTGATCAAGGCCCGGGAGCAGGAAGGCGATCAGCATAGTCGCGGCGATCAACTTCATGATGAGCTTCTGTTCGTGGACAGTTTCCTGCCTCCACCCCCCTCTCAGCCTGCGCTCGATTAATTGCGGATCGTGCCTATACAAGTAACCAAGAATGGAGAGAATGAAGCCAAGCGTAATTATGAAATAGGCCCAGCCCTGCCAAAACCTGAAGGAGCCGGCGGGAAGGAACAAAAGAGACCCCCACATAACTGGCATAAATACCAAGCGGAGGGCCAATCTCGATTTCAGAGTCATCGGAAGAAACTCCAGAGGTTCGAGGAGCGTCCGACCCTCACTAATTGTCGCGGCGGAGACGACAGGTGAGCAGTGACGGCGGTCACTCACACAGACGCCTCTCAATCTCCTCCTCATAGCGTTAGGCTTGGGGCAATCGTGAACGCTCAGACATACAATCGGAATTGCTGCACCGGAGACGAACAGATGAGGAACCTCATAGCAACCGGATTGTTGTGCGAGATCAGCCGACGCAAGCCCTGCCCCTGGAAAACACCCGCAGAAATCTCCATCAACTCAATGTCGTGAATTATTACCAGATCCGTTCGAATGTTCGCATCTTTCGCCGACTGCACTTCACCAACCGTAACAATGACTGGCCCAAGACCACCGGTAAGCCCTTTCACCTCGAGCCTTCGCTGCTCCCCGTTCTTGCTGGCCGCGTAATCGAACGGACGAGCCTTACTCGTATCTTCGAGGACATAACCCAAAGCTTCGTAGTGCTGGCGGGCCTTCAACATGGCCCAAGCATCAACGACCTGCCGCTTGCGGCTATCCATCATCCGACCTTGACCCGACCGAGGAGCTGACTTGTCGTCCGGCATCTCCAGTGGATGAACCTTGCGCCCGCCGCTTGGCCTCCAGTTGTAGAGCTCTGCAAGCTTGTTGTTTGGTGTCTGCTGATGATCTAGGACGGTGAACAGCACGCTCACTGGATTCTGGCCAATAGCCCGATCTGCTTGCACTCGACCCACGTAGACAAAAGGAACCTGGCGCCCAGACTCTTTGGTGCGTAAGCGGCAGAACAGAAGAACCGGCGTGCCCTGAGACAGATTCCGCACCATGACCGGAGAATCCTGTGTGTTCCGGTTCTGGGAATCCCAAATGAATTGATCTCCTTCAAACACGTCTCGGTAGCGGTGTTCCGGCGGGAGATCAGTTTTGTCCAGCGTAGGGAAAAGAACCACGCAATTTTCAAACTCCACGATGCCCGTCCACTCCCGCGTGTTATCCAGAGGAGCTACTTTTCCGAGTTTTGCGATTTCTGCCCTCGTATAGGGGGCACCGACTTGGAATGAGGTTGTGTCTAGCCTTTCATGCTTACGACTCGGCATCTGACGCTCCGATTGATCAGGCGATTACAGTCGGAACCTGGTCACGATTGAAATATCGATTGCCCATCGTTCACGCTGGCTCGGGTTGGGCGCGCCGGAGCACGCACGGCTCGAGCTCCTTGACGCCGCTTGAGATTGACCTACCGTGCACCGAACACTCCAAAGAGGCGGTAAATCCGGTCACAGCGTTCCGAAGTGGCACAACGTCAGATAGCACACTGGGGTTCGTGATCCTCTCCACGAGTCTGCGAAAATCCGTCGCGCTCGGCGACCACGATCTTAACTCTCCCGCCGCTGTTTGCCGGATGAATAAGTGCACCGTGCCGGTAGACTACGCAAGACACAAGTCCATCAAGAATGCGGTCCAGTACAACCTGAGGCGATCTGGCAGCGGTTCGGCTTGCTGTTCCTCGGAAAGCTCGAGTTCCTGCGCAATAACTGTGCGCACTTCGTCGGGCCTGCCTGACCCACCCAACTGCTGAAGCGCATGCAGAACCGGACCAAAATACTTCACGAACGGTGGCGCGCCGGAGAAGTCTTTTGTCATAGCTCTCACCTGCACTGCTCTCTCTCACATAGACTGCAGTATCAAAGTACCTCTTTAGCCTGTATTTGTAACCAACTCGGACCAGTGGCGCTACTACGCCGCTGGGGTTCGGATGACGTTCAATCCGAGCGCTCACGCTGCGCCGAGAGGGCATTTGTCAGACCGCGAGATAGCCTCCATCCACGGGCAAGACAGCCCCGGTCACCCAGGACGATTCATCGCTCACCAGATAGACCGCCATACTTGCAATATCCTCAGGCCGGCCAAGCCTGCCGATGGGATGCGCAGCGGTTCTCTCCCGACGAACCGCTGCCGGATCTGAAGCTTGGCCGATGACCGCCGCAGTCAGATCGGTCTCCACGAACCCCGGGCAAATTGCGTTCACCCGGATGTTTTCATGTCCGTGATCGATCGCCATGCTCTTGGTCAGCAGGACTACCGCACCCTTGGATGGAGCATAGGCTGCGCGGTTTCGAGCGCCGACAATTCCAAGCGTGGAAGCCACGTTAATAATCGAACCGCCGCCAACCTTTCTCATGTGGGGTAACGCGGCCCGAGAGAGCAGCCAAACGGCACGAACGTTCACATTGAAGGTGTCGTCCCACTGTTCTTCGGTAATCTGCTCGGCGCTCCCAATGTGTAGGACGCCCGCATTGTTCACCAGAAAATTCAATCCGCCGAAACACCTTACGGTCTGATCCAGCAGGCGCTCAATTTCGCTCGTTCGGGAAATGTCGGCTGGGATCGGGAAGGCAGAAACGCCAATTTCATGAGTAACCTCCTCGACGCGATCCCTTCGCCTGCCGACCAGCGCCACCTGCGCTCCTTCCCTCGCCAGAGCGATCGCGCATGCGCGGCCAATTCCAGTGCCCGCACCAGTGACGATCCCAATCTTGCCCTTCAGACGTTCACTCATGACGAACCAGTTTAGCTGAACAGCGCGGGGCTAGACGGCGATCCTTGTACGGGTAGCTAAGATGAAGAGGTTGCGTCTCTCGAGGAGCAGTACGCGCCGCATTCTGTTCTGGGCTTCAGTTGAATCCAGGTCCGAATCCTCCAATGGAAGGATAGGCAGCGTTAACAGCAGACATCTATACATACAACACAACGGGACGAGAGCAACTCAGGACGTCGTCCTGCGTTTAGAATCATCCAAGAAAACCTATGCAGACTCGACATCTAGGCAACTCCGACTTAGAGATCACTCCCATCGGTATTGGGGCGTGGGCGATGGGTGGCGGCGACTGGGCGTTCTCCTGGTGACGACAGGAGGACAAGGAATCAATTGCAGCGATTCACGTGGCGCTCGATGCGGGCGTCAACTGGATCGATACTGCAGCCGTGTACGGACTGGGGCACTCAGAGGAGGTCGTGGGCAAAGCGATCGCGGGGCGCGCACACCGTCCTTACGTCTTTACCAAGTGCAGCCTGGTGTGGAATGACGAGCGCGAGATCGGGCACAGCCTGAAAGCGGCTTCCGTGCGCCGCGAACTGGAAGCAAGCCTGCGGCGGCTGCGGGTGGATGTGATCGATCTCTACCAGATCCACTGGCCTGATCCAGAGCCCGAGATGGAAGAAGGTTGGCAGACGCTGGCGCACTTCCAAAAGGAAGGCAAGGTTCGTTACATTGGCGTATCGAACTTCAACGTCGCCCAGATGAAGCGGGTCGAGAGGATCGCACCCATCACCTCGCTGCAGCCGAACTACAACATCGTGACCCGCGACATCGAAAAGGACGTTCTGCCGTTTTGCCGTGAGCAGAACATCGGCGTCATCGTGTACTCCCCAATGAAGTCGGGACTACTGACCGGCAAAATGACACGCGAGCGCATTGCGTCGCTGCCACCAGACGACTTTCGCCCGAGAACCGCCAGCTTTAAGGAACCGCTGCTGAGTCGCAACCTTGGAGTTGTGGAAGTGCTACGCGGGATCGCTGAGCGTCACAACCGAACACCCGGCGAGGTTGCGATTGCCTGGACGCTGCGTGATCCAATCGTCACTGGAGCGATTGTGGGTATGCGTTCTGCCGAGCAGGCAAATCAGATCGTGCGCTCGGCAGAATTCCGTCTGAGTCCGGATGAGGTTCTCGAGATCGAGGACTATCTCAAGGCAAATCCGGTTGCTGCATAAGTATGGAAAACTGGCATTGAAGAAGATAGCCATGAACGTGTTCGGGGCATTCGCATTACTTGCAGGTCCCCTGCTGGGAGCACAGCGCAGCTCTGCGCAAGCCACTTCTACTTCTCCGCTGACCGCGGTAGATCATGTTGACCTCCGCCGCTACGCCGGCAAGTGGTATGAGATCGCTCGTTATCCGAACCGCTTCCAGCGTAACTGTCAGTCCGACACGACTGCCATCTACACGCTGCGGGATGACGGAAGGGTCCAAGTCGTGAATGCGTGCCGCGAGAAGGATGGCAATGTAACAACCGCGCGGGGCACCGCCAAGGTAGTCGACAAAAGGACCAATGCCAAACTGAAAGTGACATTCTTCTGGCCGTTTTACGGCGACTACTGGGTCATTGGCTTGAGCCCAGACTACCGGTACGCGATTGTGGGTGAACCTAGCCGGAAATACCTGTGGATTTTGAACCGCACACCCCGCATGGAGGAAGCCGAGTATCAGGAGGTTCTGAGGCTGGTTGAAACGCGGGGGTACCAGCCCGGAAAGTTGCAGAAGACGAACCAATCCGCACAAGCAAACGTTCCGTCGCCTTCGTAGATGGTTTTGATTGTTACGGTCGTCGCCCGGCGAAGAAAGCCACAAACCTATAGTATGAGGTGGCAGTGCGCAGCCAATGGAGGGATCCGATGGGCGAAGTGATTCAGTTCAAGCGACCGGACGCAAAGACCTGCCCTGGCTATCTGGCAAGTCCCAAAGCAGGATCAAGCGCGCCCGGCTTTGTCGTCATCCAAGAGTGGTGGGGGCTCAACGATCAGATTAAGAAGACCGCGGATCGGCTCGCCGAAGCTGGCTACCGGGCGCTCGTGCCGGACTTCTACCGGGGCAAGGTCACCACGGCCGCCGACGAAGCAAACCACCTGATGACGAACCTCAACTTCCCCGATGCCGCCGGTCAAGACATCCGCGGCGCGGTGCAGTACCTAAAACAATCCTCGAAGAAGGTGGCCGTGGGCGGGTTCTGCATGGGCGGCGCGCTGACCATCCTGGCGGCGGTGCGGGTACCAGAGATAGACGCCGGCGCCTGCTTCTATGGCATTCCGCCCCTCGACGCCGCCGATTTGAAGAAAATCAAAATTCCCCTGATTTGCCACTTCGCGAACCAGGACGACTGGTGCACACCCGCCAAGGTGAATGATCTCGAGGCCGCGCTCAAGCAGTCGAAATCAGAGTTCGAGATCTATCGCTACGACGCGCATCATGCTTTCATGAACGAAGCTCGCCCCGAGGTGTACCACGCAGCCTGCGCCAAGACAGCGTGGGAGCGAACGCTCAAGTTTCTGAAGAAGTCACTCACGTAACAAGTCGCCAACCTCGCGTACCCGAACTGGAACATGCCCCGCGGGGGAATGGTAGAGCGCAACCTTTTCAGGTAGTCACCCAAAGCCATCTGTTGATTCTGCAAGGCATAGCCCGGAATTCCTGCCTGTTTTATCCTTCTTATTGGAGCCAAAATGGAGCGAAGCAAGGTAGCACAAATCTGCCTGCCGAGATTTGCCTCAAATCGACATGGCTTCGAGCTGCCAGCGCACCTTTTGTT